>Ga0265338_10000102_pt1 | contig 158997 bp, 119 predicted proteins | sample 42126metaG_FD_193579 | JGI IMG/M metagenome (GOLD analysis project Ga0265338, IMG submission 193579) | Rhizosphere microbial communities from Carex aquatilis grown in University of Washington, Seatle, WA, United States - 4-21-26 metaG | ecosystem: Host-associated > Plants > Roots >...
CGGCAGGGCACGGGACGGCAGGGCACGGGACGGCTGCGCGAGCGGCGGAAGGCCGGGACGAGTCGGTTCTCGTGGCGGCGCCGACGTCGACCGAGGAAGCCGCGGCCGTCATGCGCGTCGCCGCGGAGCATGAGCTTGCCGTGGTGGCGCGCGGCGGCGGGTCGCGGCTTTGCTGGGGGACCCCGCCGCCGCGGTGCGACCTGGTCATCGACATGTCGCGGATGTCAGGCGTCGTGGAGCACGCGGCCGGGGACCTGGTCGCCCGTGTGCAGGCCGGGGCGCGGATGGGCGACGTCGCGGCCGTGCTCGCGCAGGCCGGGCAGGAGATCGCCCTTGACGTGCCGGCCGGCGCCACCATCGGCGGGATCGTCGCGTCCGGGCTGGCCGGGCCGCGGCGGCTGCGCTACGGCACCCCGCGCGACCTGCTGATCGGCATCACCATCGTGCGGGCCGACGGGACCGTCGCGAAGTCGGGCGGCAAGGTCGTCAAGAACGTGGCCGGCTACGACCTCGGCAAGCTGCTCGCCGGGTCGGCGGGCACGCTCGGCCTGATTACCGAGGCAACCTTCCGGCTGCACCCGCTGCCCGCGGCCCGGGCGTACGTCACCGCCGAGTACGTGTCCGTCTCCGTCGCCTGCGACGCGGTCGCCGCGGCGGCGAACTCGCCGCTTGTCTCCTCCGCGGTGGAGCTGGGCAGGCCGGAGCCTGGCGGGCCGATCCGGCTCGGCGTGCTCCTCGAGGGGTCCGACGACGGGGTGCAGGCCCGGTCGATGCGGATGGCCGACCTGCTGGGCAACGGCGAGGTGTCCGCCGAGCCGCCCAGCTGGTGGCCGGGCGCTCCGCAGGCCGGGCCCGGGGAGACGCTGATCCGGGTGTCCTTCTGGGTGTCCGCGCTCGGCCACGTGCTCGACGCGGCCGAGGCGGCCGCCCTGGGGCCCGGCGTGGCGCCGGCGGTCGCGGGCTCGGCCGGCGCGGGCGTCCTGTACGTGACGGTTCCCGCGGCGGCGGACGCCGGCCCCGCGGCGGAGTTCGCCGGGACTCTGCGCGCGGCGGTGGCCGGCGAGCGGTGCGGGGTCGTGGTGCTCGCCGCGCCGGCCGCCGTGCGGGAGAAGCTGGCGGGCCGCGGCGGCATGAACGGCACGGTGCCGGGGCTCGCGCTGATGCGGGCCGTCAAGGACCAGTTCGACCCCGGGCACCGGATGGCACCCGGCCGCTTCCCGGAAGGGGCCTGATGAGCGACGAGGTGGCGGGCATGCCGGTTCCGGGGCACCATGCTGATGCGGACCTGGAGGCCGACGGGGCGGAGGAACGCATCCGTTCGGTGGTCAAGGACTGCGTGCACTGCGGGTTCTGCCTGCCCGCGTGCCCGACGTACGCGTTGTGGGGCGAGGAGATGGACTCGCCGCGCGGGCGGATCTACCTGGTCAGCCAGTTGCTCGACGGAGCGCCGCTGACGCCACCGGCGGCGGAGCACTTCGACCGGTGCCTGGGCTGCATGGCGTGCATGACCGCCTGCCCGTCCGGCGTGCAGTACGACCAGATCATCGCGGTGGCGCGGGAGTGGACGGAGGACGGGAGCAACCCGTTCGCCGGTGGGGCCGGAGACGGCGGCCCGTCGAGTGCCGTCGCCGAAGTCGCGGGCGCCGACGGCGCGGTCGGCGCGGTCGGCGACGACACTGGCGCCACGATCGGCAGGCGTGTCGTGGCGACGGCGCCGCGTTCCTTCCGCGACCGGGTGACCAGGGAATCCATCTTCGCACTCTTCCCCTATCCGGGGCGGCTGCGGGCCGCGACGGCGCCGCTACGGCTGCTGCAGAAGACGGGAGCCGACCGGCTGATCGCCCGCACCGGCCTGCTCGACCGCGTCTCCCCCGCAGCAGCGCAGGCGCTGCGGCTGGCGCCCCCAGCGTCCGCGGCGCTGCCTGGGCGGTTCCCCGAGCGGGTGGCGGCACGAGGAGAGCGGCGGGCCGTGGTCGGCATGCTGACCGGGTGCGTGCAGTCGGTGTTCTACCCCCGGGTCAACGCGGCGACCGCACGGGTGCTCGCGGCCGAGGGGTGCGACGTGATCATCCCGCGCTCGCAAGGCTGCTGCGGGGCGCTCTCGCTGCACTCCGGGCGGGCGGCCGAGGCCGCCAGGTTCGCGCAGCAGACCATCGAGACGTTTGAGTCGGCGCGGGTCGACGCGATCGTGGTCAACTCCGCCGGGTGCGGGTCGGCGATGAAGGAGTACGAGCGGCTGTTCGCCGATTCACCGGAGTGGGCGGAGCGGGCCGCGGCGCTGTCGGCGAAGGTCCGCGACCTGGCGGAGTTCCTCGACGCGCTCGGGCCGGCCGCGGAGCGGCATCCGGTCGAGGCCAGGGCGGCCTACCATGACGCCTGCCACCTGGGGCACGCGCAGCGGATCACCGCGGCGCCGCGCGCGCTGCTGTGCGGCATCCCGGGGCTTGAGCTGGTGGAGCTGCGCGACGCCGGGGTGTGCTGCGGCTCGGCCGGGGTCTACAACCTGCTCCAGCCGGAGGCCGCGCGGGAATTCGGGTCACGCAAGGCCGACTCGGTGACCGCCTCGGGTGCGTCGCTGCTCATCTCGGCCAACCCCGGGTGCACGCTGCAGATCTCTTCCGAGCTCGCCGCGCGGGGCGTCACGCTGCGCACGGCGCATACCGCCGAGGTGCTCGACGCCTCGATCAACGGGGTACCGTTCGGCTGACGAGGGTGGCCGGGGTTGCGGGGCTGCCGGGTTGCCGGGTTATCGGCTTGGGATGGTCAGCACCGCCGGGCCCGTGCCGCGCTGTGCGGTTCCCGTGGCGGTGCCGCCGCTGCCGGTGAGCGCGGTGATCACGCTGGTGCCGGCCGAGGCGAGCGGGGCCGCGGCCGACCAGGTGAGGCCGTCCGGCGAGGTCCACTCGACGGCGTGCCGCTCGCCGGCCGGGCCGGCCAGGCCGACCGCGACGAACCCGGTGCTGGTGGCGGTCACGCCGGTGACGGTGGCCGTGGCGCCGTTGGCGCGCAGGACGATCTGGGTCAGCGGGGCGCCGGCCCCGGCCGAGGTCACCACGAGGGGGACGTTGACCGCGCCGGCGTTGGCGAAGCCCGCCGCCACGAAGCGGCCGCCGGCGCCCGCGGCGACGGACTGCAGCGTCGCGGTGGTCGCGCCCGTCGGCTTGGCCAGGTCGTGCTCGGTCCACCGCCGGCCGTCCGTCGACGTCCAGATCGTGTGGCAGTTCGCCGCCGCGCCGACCGCGACGAAGCCGTTGCCGACCGCGACGGCGGCGGCGGCCACCGTGCCGGGGTTGCCGCTGCTGGCGCCGCTTGCCCACGCGGTCAGGTTGGCCGACGACCAGAAGGAGGCGTACGCCGCCGCCCCGGTGCCCTGCCTGCCCACCACGACGTAACCGCCGGGACCGGACGCGACGCCGAGGAACTGCGCGTCCGTGCGGGCAAGCGCGGTCAGCGATAGCAGCGGGGACCAGGTCCCGCCGTCAGGGGACCAGAAGGCCACCGGCGCTGCCGACCCGCCCTCGATCGCGGAGCCAACCGCGATCCACCCGGCCGGACCATGGGCGACCGAGGTGAGATGCCCGGTCAGCCCGCCGAACACCGTGGCCGACACCAGCGACCACGCGCCGCCCGCGGCGTGTCGCCAGACCGCCGGGTGGCCGTTCGCGTAGCCGACGGCCATGAGGGTGTCGCCGGCCGACCAGAGAGCAGCGACCGCGGCCGGGCCGTGCTCGCCCGGGTACCCGGTCAGCGTGGCCCCAGCGCCCAGGCTCGCGATGCCAAGGCTCGACGAGACACCGGGAGCGGCCGAGGTGAGCGGGCCGGTGCTCGCCCGCTGCGCGAGCATCTCGTTGGCCCGCCCGGTCAGCATCATCAGCGCGCCCGCGCCCACGGTCACGATCACCGCGGCGGGCACGCCGACCCGCGCCACCTGCCAGGAGCGACGGCGGGCCGCGGCGCCGGGCCGGGGGGCGGGCCAGGCGGGGCGCTGCGCGGTGGCCTGGCGCACCGAACCCTGCCACGCGCGGAACAGCTCGTCAGGCTCGCCGAGCGGCGCCGCGGACGCGACCTGAGCACCCAGCGGGGCGGGCGGCGGCGCGCCAAGCGGCGCGTACCGTGGCGCGTTCCGCGACACGCCCCGCCCCGTGTTCAGCGGCCGCGCGGCGTCCAGCGGCCGCGCGGCGTTCAGCGGCCGCGCGTCAACGGGGGCGCCGAGCGGGGCACTCAGCCGAGGTGACGCATACGCGGGCGGGGCGCCGAACGCACCGGGCGCCGCGAACGCGCTTGGCGGCGCGGGCGGGACGCGCGGCGCGGATGCTCTCGGCGGCGTGACGTCGCGTGGCGGCGCCGAATTACGGGGCGGCGCGAAGTCGCGCGGCGGCGCGAAGTCGCGTGCCGACGCTGACTCGCGTGGCGGCGCCGAGTCGCTTGGCGGCGTGAGCGCGCGTGACGGTGCCAAGTCGCGCGGCGGCATGGGGCCGCCTGGCGGCCGGGCTTCGCTCCGCGGCGCGGGCACGGGCGCGGGCCACTGCGGCGCTGCCGGGCGCGGCCCGGGCGCGTGGGACCGCGGGTCTGGCACGGGCGGGCGCGAGGCGGACGCGGGCGGGCGCGGCGCGGCCGGCCATGACTCTGACTGGCCACGATTTTCCGGCCTGATGCGGCGGGGCAGCCCGTTCCACGTCACGCGCTCCTCGGGCGGGTTGGCCCCTCCCGGCGCGTCGTGGTCCGCCGGCTCTTCGTGGGCCGCCATCTCGTCGCGGTCCGCCGCCTTGTCATGCTCCGCCCACTCGTCCGCGAGGACGGGCTGGGGTTGCGTGACCGCGGCTGGCTCCTGGACCGGCCACGGCCCGAGGCCGAAACGGGAGTCGGCGGGTTCCCCGAGAACAGGCCGGCCGGGGCTGGTCGCATGCGTGTCGGCCGCGGTTCCGCCCAACCCGGGCTGGTCTGGGCCGGGCTCGTCGGGGTCGGGCTCATAAGGGCCGGGCGCGTAGGGGTCGGGCCCGTACGCGGTGGGCTCAGGCAGGTTCCGCTCGTACAGTTCGGACAGCCGGGGCTGATACGGGTCGGGCTCGTACCTGCTTGGCTGGCGCGGGTCTGGCTGGTATGCCGCCATAGCGGCCTCCCAGTCGACGCCGGCGTCTTGCCAGGCCTGATGCGCGAGTTGCCAGCCGGACTTGCGCGGGTGACCGATCGGCCCGGGCACCGCGCCGCGTGGCCCGGCCGGGCCGGGGCCGTCGGGACGGCCGGGCAGGGCCTCGGTCGGACCGACCACGGGAATGTTCCGTGGTCCAAGCCGGGTCAGTGACAGCCAGCGCGCCTCTGGCACGCCGGGGGCGCCATCCGAGCGGGCTGGCCCCCTGTGCCGGACCGGGGGGGCCGCTTCCCCGGCCGGCGGCGGGGACCAGCCCGCCGGGCTTGCCGCGCCCGGCCGGCCTGGCCGAGCGCTGGCTCTCCCGGACAATGCCGCCACCTGGGTTTGCCTCCCGGTTTCTGCGCCATGTCCGGACGTGCCGTAAGAGCCAGGCTGGGCACTTCGCGGGTCGATCATCGGTTACTCCGAGTTCCCTTAAAACTACTCTCCGTGAGAGATCTCGACGCGCGTTATGCGCCTCAATCTTTTAATCGCCTGAGCTCTTGATTCGATGGTAACGACCCGTGGACGAAATACCCAGACTTTGAGGGCAAAAAAATAACAAGTAGTTCTAATCTGCTCACGCATTGTAATCAATTGAGATGGTGAATTCGGCCAGTGGGAATGTAGAGCCACAAGGGATTCTTGAAGCTCTTCTCTGAACTTCCGCAGCGGTGATTACACGTCACCACCTCAATGGACAGCCATCACGTAAATATCACCGGGAAACACCCGCGCTCTAGCATGGAAGGCATGTCCTCGGAACATGTGCAGCCCTCCGTGCTCCCCTTCGTCGCCGCGCAGCAGCTCGTCGACCATCACTGCCACGGCATCCTGCGGGCCGGAGGGGACCTGGCGGGACTGCTCAACGAGGCCGACGGCGACGCCACCGCCGACGGGCTCCCCTTCGACTCCCTGGCCGGGCTGGCATTCCGGCGCTGGTGCCCGCCACTGCTCGGCCTGCCTGCACACGCCAGCGCCGGGTCCTACGCCGAGCGCCGCGCCGCGCTCGGCGCGGACGAGGTGAGCCGGCGGTTCCTCGGCGCGTGCGGGCTTGACGCGCTGTGCGTGGACACCGGGTACGCACCCGCCGGCCTAACATCCCCCGCGGAGACGGCGGGCCTCGCCGGGGCGACGGCTTACGAGATCGTCCGCCTTGAGCAGGTCGCGGAATCGCTGGCCCGAAACGGGACCGGCGCCGCCGAGTTCCCCGAGGCCTACCGCACAGCGCTTAGCGAACGGGTCGCCGCGCCCGCGGCCGGGACCGCCGTGGCCGGCGTCAAGTCGATCGCGGCGTACCGGGTCGGGCTTGAGCTGGACGGGCGGCGGCCAGCCGACGGGGAGGTCGCCGCCGCCGTCTCCCGATGGCTCGGCGGCGCCGGGGAGTCTGGCGGCGCCCAGCCCGAGGGGGGGCTGCCCCGGCTCGCCGACGAGGTGCTGCACCGGTTCTTCATCTGGTGCGGTGCCGACCTCGGCCTGCCGATCCAGTTCCACGTCGGGTACGGCGACCGGGACATCAACCTGCACCGGTGCGACCCGCTGCTGCTTACCGGACTGCTGCGAGCGCTCGAGCCGACCGGGGTGCCGGTGATGCTGCTGCACAACTACCCGTATCACCGGCAGGCCGGCTATCTGGCGCAGGTCTTCCCGCTGGTGTACGCCGACCTCGGGCTGGCCACGCACAACGTCGGCGCGCGAGCGACGGCATTGCTCGGCGAGGCGCTCGAGCTGGTGCCCTTGCGGAAGTTCCTGTTCTCCTCCGACGCCTTCGGGCTGCCCGAGCTGTACTACCTCGGCACCCTGCTGTTCCGCCGGGCGCTTTCCGAGTTCCTCGCGGCACGGCTTTCCGCCGACGACATGAGCTACCCCGACGCGGAGCGCGTCACCCGCCTCATCGGCGCGGAGAACGCCCGCCTGGCCTACCGGCTGGACGGCTAGCTCTCAAGGCAGGGCATTGCCTGCGCTTAGAGCCCGCAGGCGGTGGCCACGTTGGCGGCGGACGCCTCACGGGTCCCCGCGGCCGGGATGCCCGCCCGCTCGAAGTCGGTGACGTAGATGTCCGCGGCGGAGGCCGGGGAGGCCGCCGCGTTCAGGGCCGGGAGGTAGGACGACCAGCCCTCGTTGTAGACAAGCACCGCCGCGAGCTGGGCCTGCAGGTCCGCGCTCGGGTTGCCGGTGACCAAGCCGGCCCGCAGCGGAGTCCAGCCGATGAGGCCGCCGCCGCCCATGCCGACCGACTCAGGGTTGCCCTTGGACTCCTGGTACATGTTGCCGGCGATGCCGGCCGCGGCGTTGTGGCTGTAGCCGTGCGCGAGCAGGAAGCTGACGATCGCGGTCACGTTCTGCGGGAGCATGGAGTAGTTCAGGTCGCAGCTCAGCGTGCTCGCATGCGGCTGGCTCGCGGACGCGGAATGAGTCGCCGACGCGGAATACGTCGCCGACGCGGAATGAGTCGCCGACGCGGAATACGTCGCGGGCGCGGAATGAGTCGCGGTGGCGGCGCCCGCGGCCGTCGTGCTCTTGTGCGCCGGGGCCGGGGCCTTGGCCGTCGCGGTAATCAGCGCGGAAGGCGTGGCCGTGGCGTCGGCCCCACCGGCGGCATCGATCGTCGTGGACGCGCCCGCGTGGCCCCGGCCGGCCACCGACGCGCTCGCCGCGACGGGGTGAATCATCGCCGCGTTCAGCTGTGACGCCTGCGGCTGGCCGGAGCCGGCCAGGAAGTAGGCGGCCGCCCCAGCCGCGAGGGTTGCGGCTGCCGCCGCGGCAGGGACGACCTTGCCGGCCCGTTTCCGGGCCGTCTCGGGCCGGGGGCTCACGTGCCGCCCGGTGTACTCGTGGTCCGGCTCTCCCCGCCCGCCGTGGCCGGTCGCCGGCCGGCGACCGCCAACGGGGACGTTGAACGGGCCGAACTTGTTGCTGCCGTTACGCCTGGTGCCTTGGGACAAGGATTCCCTTACGCCGCTCCGCGCCTGGCTACGTGGTCACGCGGTGACCTCTCGCCCGGCCTTACCAGGCGAAATCGCCCACAGACAGAGTTGCAGCGACAAACCATCAGCAATCCTGTTTAGTGCCATATGGCCCGTACAGGCCACTAGCCGGCTAAACAGCCGGCGGGCGGGCGGGCGGCGAGGGAACGCCGTCGGCGACGGGCATGCCGGCCGGGCCGGGTCAGGATGACAACGAGAGTCGGGCCGCGCGGAGAACCACCCGAAAGGACTAATCAACCAGTGGTGATGACCCGCGCACTCACCGTCGGAAAACTACTGAGAGCAGAGATCCAGGGCACGTGCCGTCATGCTCTCGCCGGCCGGCAGCCAGCTGACCCGCGGGTCGCGCCGGAACCAGGATTCCTGGCGGCGCGCGAACTGACGGGTGGCGCGCACGGTCTCGTCGCGCGCCTGATCGCTGGTCAGCGCGCCGTCGAGGACGCGGAGCAGCTGCTGGTAGCCGAGGGCGCGGCTGGCGGTCTTGCCGTCGCGCAGGCCCCACGCGGCCAGCCGCCGCACCTCGGCCTCCAGGCCTGCCGCCCACATGCGGTCGACGCGGGACTCGATCCTCTGGTAGAGCTCAGCGCGCGGCAGCTGCACGCCGATCTGGACCGCGGGGCGGCCCGCGTCGTAGCCGGGCATGGTCGCGCTGAACGGACGCCCGGACAGCTCGATGACCTCGAGGGCGCGCACGATCCTGCGACCGTTGCCTGGCAGGATGGCGGCCGCCGCGACGGGATCGGCCGCGGCAAGGCGCGCGTAGAGCAGCGCCGGGCCGGCGTCGGCCAGCTCCGCCTCCAGCCGCTCGCGGATGGCCGGGTCCGTGCCCGGGAAGTCCAGGTCGCCGAGCGCGGCCCTGACGTAGAGCCCCGAGCCGCCGACCAGGACGGGGACCTTGCCGCGCGCGTTGATGTCGGCGATGACCGCCTCGGCGAGGTCCTGGTACTCGGCGACGCTGGCGGTCTCGGTGACGTCCCAGACGTCAAGCAGGTGATGCGGCACGCCCCGCCGCTCCTGGATGGTCAGCTTCGCCGTGCCGATGTCCATGCCCCGGTAGAGCTGCATTGAGTCGGCGTTGATGACCTCGCCGTCGAGCGCCAGCGCCAGCTCCACGGCCAGGTCGGACTTGCCCGCCGCGGTCGGCCCCACGATGGCGATCAGCACTTCGCCTGCTAGCCGCGGCGAGCGGGCATGCCGAGCAGCACCGGCGCGGGCGCGGCCTGCCCGGCAGGGTCCGCTTCAGCGTGCCGGCGAGCCTCCCAGGCGTCGCCCGCCCGGGTGCGGCGCACGCTCAGCGGCGCGTCGTCCGCCCGCAGGTAATGCGGCGCGGTACTCGTGACGCGGGTGGTAACGATGTCACCGGGACGCGGAGTGGCGTCGTGGGGGGCGAAGTGCACCAGGCGGTTGTCTCGGGCGCGGCCCGACATGCGGTGCGTGGCCGCGTCCTTGCGCCCCTCGCCTTCGGCCACGAGGACCTCGGCGACGGTGCCGTCCTGCCGCGCGTTCTCCTCGGTGGCGACCTGCTCGACGAGCGCGGCGAGCCGGTCGTAGCGCTCCTGCACCACCGGCCGCGGCACCTGGTCCGGCATGGTCGCCGCCGGGGTGCCCGCGCGGATCGAGTACTGGAAGGTGAATGCGGAAGAGAACCGGGCCTGGCGGACCACGTCGAGCGTCGCGGCGAAGTCCTCCTCGGTCTCCCCAGGGAAGCCGACGATGATGTCCGTGGTGATCGCCGCGTGCGGGATGTGCCTGCGCACGTTGTCGAGGATGGCGAGGTAGCGGTCACGGCGGTAGGCGCGGCGCATTGCCTTCAGCACCGTGTCCGAGCCTGACTGCAGCGGCATGTGCAGGCTCGGCATCACGTTCGGCGTGTCGCGCATCGCCTCGATCACGTCGTCAGTGAAGTCCCTCGGGTGCGGCGAGGTGAACCGGACCCGTTCCAGCCCCTCGATCGCGCCGCAGGCGCGCAGCAGCTTGCCGAACGCGAGCTTGTCGCCGAACTCGGCGCCGTAGGAGTTCACGTTCTGGCCGAGCAGGGTCACCTCGATGACCCCGTCGGCGACGAGGGACGTGACCTCGTCCAGGATGTCGCCTGGCCGGCGGTCGCGCTCGCGGCCGCGCAGCGACGGGACGATGCAGAAAGTGCAGGTGTTGTTGCAGCCGACCGAGATGGACACCCACCCCGAGTACGCGGACTGTCGGCGGGCGGGGAGCAGCGACGGGAACGTGGTGAGGGTTTCCTCGAACTCGGCCTGCGCCGCCTCGCGCTCGCGGGCCCGCTCGAGCAGCTTGGGCAGGGCGCCGATGTTGTGCGTGCCGTAGACCACGTCCACCCAGGGGGCGCGCTCGGTGATCTTCTGCCGCTCCATCTGGGCCAGGCAGCCGCCGACGGCGATCTGCATGCCCGGTCGCGCCTTCTTGGTGGGGAGCAGGTGGCCGAGGTTCCCGTACAGCCGGTCGGCGGCGTTCTCCCGGACCGCGCAGGTGTTGAACACGACCAGGTCCGGCGTCTGCCCGTCGGCGGCCTTCACGTAGCCGGCGTCCTCGAGCAGCCCGGCGACGCGCTCGGAATCATGCACGTTCATCTGGCACCCGTAGGTGCGGATCTCGTACGTACGTCCTTCTCCCACCTGACCAGGATAGGCGGGTGCGTCGGCACCCGTGTCCGTCCCGCGGGGCGGGCCCGATACGATGGCGCTTTCTGCCATCGGGCCTGCCTCGCGGGACAGCGGGGGGTACGGGGGGTCGTCCCCCCGGGAGGTGAGAGACATCGCCGCATACGGAACCTGGCCATCACCCATCAGCGCCGCGGACGTGGCCAAGGGGGCGGTCGCAGTCTCCTACCCGTCCATCGCCGGCGTCGAGGTGTGGTGGCAGGAGCGGCGGCCCTCCGAGGGCGGCCGGACGGCGATCGTGGCGTCGGCCGGCCCCGGCGCCGAGCCGCGGGAACTGCTGCCGGCTCCGTGGAACGCCAGGAACCGGGTGCATGAGTACGGCGGCAAGTCCTACCTGGCCGTTCCCTCGATGGCCGGCGGGTTCGACCTGGTCTTCGCGAACTTCGCCGACCAGCGGCTGTACGCGGTCGGCGCCGCGGAAGCCGAAGGCGGCGACCCGGTGCCGCTGACCCCGGCCGAGGGCGGCTTCCGGTTCGCCGACCTGGTGCTCTCCCCGACCGGCGACGCGATCTGGTGCGTGCGCGAGACGACCCGGCCGGCCGGGCAGCCGCCACTGCCTGACGGTTTCCATCTCGGCGGCGGCATGGCGGTGCGCCGGGAGATCGTCGCGGTGCCGCTCGACGGGTCGGCCGCGGACGACGCCGCCGCGATCCGGGTCCTGGTCCGCGGCGCCCAGTTCTTCGCCTTCCCAACGCCGTCGCCGGACGGCACCAGGCTGGCCTGGATCAGCTGGAACCACCCGAACATGCCGTGGGACGGTACCGAGCTGCGGGTCGCACCGCTCGGCGGCGCCCCGGTCACGGTCGCGGGCTCAACCCTGGTCATGGGCGGTCCCGAGGAGTCGGTGCTCGCCCCGGCGTGGCGCGACAACGCGACGCTCTACGCGGTCTCCGACGCGACGGGCTGGTGGAACCTCTACCAGGTGCCCGTCGTGGGCGGCACGCCTTGCCCGCTGCACCCACTTAACGAGGAGTTCGCCGGGCCGCTCTGGCAGCTCGGGGGCCGGCCCTTCGAGCCTCTTGGCGACGGGCGGCTCGCGGTGCTGCACGGCCTCGGCGAGCAGCGCCTCGCCGTGCTCGACGCGGGATCCGGCGCGCTGACCGACCTCGACCTGCCCGGCTACCGCACCACGATCGGGGAACTCTCCGTCTCCGGCTCCACGATCACCACGGTGGCAGGCGGCCCGCGCACCCCGTGGGGCGTGCTGCGCATCACGGTCGGCGGCACGGGCGGCGGCGCGGTCGAGGCGCTGAGCAAGCGGCAGGCCGACGCGCCGGACCCGGCCTACCTGCCGGACGCGCGCCCGGTACAGCTGTCTGGCGAGCAGAACGGCGGCGTGGTGCACGGACTCGTCTACCCGCCGACCAATCCCGGCGTGACGGCGCCGGCTGGTGAGCTACCTCCCTTCCTCGTGCACGTGCACGGCGGCCCCACCGGGCAGTCGCTGCCCGTCCTGTCCATGGAGAAGGCGTACTTCACCAGCCGCGGCATCGGCGTCATCGACGTTAACTACGGCGGCTCCGCCGGCTACGGCCGCGAGTACCGCAACCGGCTGCGCGGCCAGTGGGGCATCGTCGACGTCGCGGACGCCTACGCGGCGGCCCTCGGCCTCGCCGAGGCAGGCGAGGCCGACCGCGCCAGGCTCGGCATCCGCGGCGGCTCGGCCGGCGGCTGGACCGCGCTGGTCGCCGTGACGACCGGCCCCGCGCTCACCGGCACCAAGGAGGCGGTCTTCGCCGCCGCGACCTCCTACTTCGGCGTCTCGGACCTGCGGCCGTTCGCCGTCGACACCCACGATTTCGAGTCCCGGTACCTCGACGGCCTCATCGGCCCCCTGCCCGAGGCCGAGGAGCTGTACGTGGAGCGCGCCCCCGTCGGCCACGTCAACGAGCTGACCTGCCCGGTGCTGCTGCTCCAGGGACTCGACGACCCGGTCGTCCCGCCGTCACAGTCCGAGGCGATCGCCGCCGACCTGGCCGCCCACAACATCAGGCACGCGTACATCGCCTTCGCCGGCGAGTCCCACGGCTTCCGCAAGGCGGAGACGGTCATCGCCTCCCTGGAGGCGGAGCTGGCCTTCTACGGCGCGATCTTCGGCTTCACCCCGCCGGGGGTGGCGCCGATCGAGCTCACCTAGCGGGTCGTCGCGCATGAGCGCGTCAGCGCACCGACTTAGACCGTTCGCTATGCCCAGACCCGGCTGAGCGGCACGATCCAGCTCCAGCCGTCGTGCCGGTACACGTGCTCGCCGGTGTAGAGGACGATAGCTTCCTCTAGGCGGGGGCCGAGGCGGTCCTTCAGGAGGCGGAGCCCGCGGAGGTCTTCGCCGTTCACCCGGGTGCCCGCCTTGACCTCGAAGGCGATCACCTGGCCGTCATCGCGTTCGAGGATGAGATCGGCTTCGTCGCCCGATTCGGTGCGGAAGTACCCGGCCGCCACGGGCGCGTCCGACCAGCTGACCTGCTTGAGGATCTCCCCGACCGCGAAGGTCTCAAGGAGATGGCCGTACTCGGTGAGGGTCGCGGGTGCCGCCTGCGCGATCTTCTGCGGAGTGAGATTGAGCAGCCAGGCCATGACACCGGAATCGATCATGTGCACCTTGGGATGCCTGGCGATCCGGGAGCCGAGCGTCGTTCCCCACGCGGGGAGACGAACGATGAGGAAGACAGCCTCAAGGAGCTTGATGTAGTTCTCCGCGGTCGACCGGTCCAGTCCGATGCCCCCGCCGACCGAGGACATGTTAAGTACCTGCCCGGACCGGGCGGCGAGCTCACCGAGCAGCCTGGGCAGCATCTCGCGCTGCCGGATCCGCGAGATCTCCATGACGTCCTTATCGACAACCAGGTCGATGTAGTTTGCGAACCAGCGTGATCGGGAGGGTCCCTGGGGGCGCCGCAGGGCGACTGGCATTCCTCCCGACGTCGCTCGCCTGGCGTACTCATCCCGGGTCGCCGTTATCCTCTGCGGCGGATCGTCAATGCCATGACCCTCAAGCAGCCTGGCCACGAAGGTCTCGCGGGTGCCGTCGATCTCGCCCTGGGACAACGGAAGCACGGGGATGATGTCCACCCGCCCGGTCAGGGCCTGGGCCGCCGCCGGAATGGCGGCATACCTCGTCGACCCGGCCAGGGCGTACCGGCCCGGCCGGAGATCCCGGTTGAGCTGGGCCTTGATGGCGTCAAGCAGTTCAGGGACGTGCTGGTACTCATCGATAAGCACCGGCTCGGCCGACTCGACGAAACGACCAGGGTCGGCGCGGACTGCCGCTCTCGTCGCGGGGTCATCGCAGTCGATCACCGTTCGGCCAAGGCGTTCGGCCAGCTGGCTGAGCAGAGTGCTCTTGCCCACGGTCCGCGGCCCGTTGAGTACCAGCACCGGCTCCTCGGCGAACCGGGCCGCCGCGACGGCAACGAGCCGACGCTTCGCCAGGCCGGTTAGAACCTCTCGCATAACCGCATGCTACCTGCGATCTTCCCGGATTCCGGGGTATTTTTTCCGCGTCTCCAGGTTTTTTCTTCCCGTTTTCCGGTCGCTGGATTCCGCAAATCCGGAGCGTGGCCGTGCGCGGGGAGGTCAGGCCGTGCCTTGCTCCGGTTCGCGGCCCTGCTCGCGGAGCAGGGCCCGGAGCCGCTCGATCTCCTCGCTGAGCTGGCGGACTTTCTCGGCCAGCGCAGGCAGGTCGAGGTCACCGGTGTCTGGTGCGATGCCGACCCGCTGCTCGACCGCGGACAGCCGTGAATTGAACGTGTGGCTATCGATCAGGACGTCAGGGGCGTAGCCGTGCAGTAGGCGGATGACCTGCTGGCGGACCCGGTTCAGGTCGGCGCCGAGCTTGACGAGGACCTGGGCGGCAACGCCATCACCCTCCCGGAGCAAGCCGAGCAGGATGTGCTCGGTCCCGATGTAGTTGTGACCGAGCTGTATCGCCTCACGCAGCGAGAGCTCGAGCACCTTCTTCGCCCGCGCGGTGAACGGCATGCGCCCGGACGGCGGCTCCTCGCCCCGGCCGATGACCGCCTCGACCTCCTGCCGCACCGCCTCCAGGCTGATGCCGAGCGACTCGAGCGCCCGCGCGGCAACACCCTCGCCCTCGTGAATGAGGCCAAGGAGAAGGTGCTCCGTGCCAATGGTGTCGTGATTGAGCATCCTGGCTTCTTCTTGCGCCAGGACAACGACCCGCCGCGAACGGTCGGTGAACCTGTCGAACATTCCTCCGCTGGCCCTTCTGTGCGTTTCGATGGCCTGACGGGTGAGCCGAGAATAAGGTATTTGGGGCTTTCGCGGAATACGGCGGGCAATGCCCAGTTGCGGCCGCCAGGGTCATGGGGCGCGGCGGGCGGAGCACGCCACCGTTCCTGATGATCCTGAGCTTGACCTTCGCCCTCGAGTCAGCGGGCGAATTCGGTGGCGCGGGACTCGCGGACGACGGTGACCCGGATCTGGCCGGGGTAGGTGAGCTCCTCCTCGACCTGCTTGGCGATGTCACGGGCGATGACCTGGGCCTGGATGTCGTCGACCTGCTCGGGCTTGACCATCACGCGGATCTCGCGGCCCGCCTGCATGGCGAAGACCTTCTCCACGCCCTCCTTCTTGGCGGCGATCTGCTCAAGCCGCTCGAGGCGCCTGACGTACATTTCGAGCGACTCGCGCCGGGCGCCGGGGCGGCCGCCGCTGATCGCGTCGGCGGCCTGGGTGAGGACCGCCTCGACCGTGCGGACCTCGACCTCGTTGTGGTGCGCCTCGATCGCGTGCACCACGTCATCCGACTCGCCGTACTTGCGGGCGATCTCCGCGCCGATCAGCGCGTGGCTTCCCTCGACCTCGTGAGTCAGCGCCTTCCCGATGTCGTGCAGCACCGTGCAGCGCCGCAGCAGCACCGGGTCAAGGCCGAGCTCGCTGGCCATCATGCTGGCGATGTGCGCGGACTCGATCAGGTGGATGAGCACGTTCTGCCCGTAGGAGGTGCGGTAGCGCAGCCGGCCGAGGAGGCTGACCAGCTCGGGGTGCATGTCGGTGATGCCGAGTCCGGTCACCGCGTCCTCGCCCGCCCGCTGGCAGATCTGCCCGATCTCCGCCTTGCCGCGCTCGTACGCCTCCTCGATGCGCTGCGGGTGGATCCGGCCGTCGCTGACCAGCCGCTCCAGGGTGAGCCTGCCGATCTCGCGGCGCACCGGGTCGAAACAGGAGAGCAGCACCGCCTCCGGGGTGTCGTCGATGATCAGGTTGACGCCGGTCACCGACTCGAACGCGCGGATGTTGCGGCCCTCACGGCCGATGATCCGGCCCTTCATCTCATCGCCGGGCAGGTGCATGACCGAGACGACGGACTCGCTCGTCTGCTCGACCGCGACCCGCTGGATGGCGAGCGTCACGATCTTGCGCGCCCGCTTGTCGGCCTCGGACCTGGCGACCGCCTCGATGTCCCTGATCGACACCGCGGCCTCGCGCTTGGCCTGGTTCTCCATCGCCCCGACGAGCTCCGCCTTCGCCTGCTCCGCGGTCAGGCCCGCGACCCGCGCAAGCTCCTTGGCGGCGCGCGCGCCGCCCTCCGCTAGCGTCCTTCCCCGTCCCTCGAGCTCGGTAGCGCGCTGTTCGAGCGCCTGCCCGCGCGCCTCAAGGCGGCGGCTCTCGTCGTCGAGCCGCCGCTCCCGCTCGCCGATCCGCTCCTCGCGCCGCTCCAGGTCGCCGCGGAGCTGGCGGATCTCGTCCTTGACGGCGCGGATCTCGTCCTCGACCTCGCGACGGCCGTCGGCGGCCTGCTGCGCGGCCTGTTCAGCCGCCTCGGCCGCTCTTCCGAGTATGCGGTCCGCGTCGGCCCGCGCGCTGGCCCTGATCTCCTCCGCTTCGGCCTGCGCCAGCCCGGCCAGCTGGCCGGCCTGGCCGACCGCGGCGCCACGCGCCGGGAAGCGGCGCGCAGCGATGACAAACCCGCCGCATGCGAGGGCCAGGGCCACCAGCCCGATCACCAAGAGGGCGTCTGCGCCGCTCACGGTCACCCCTTCCGTCCCGTTGGTCACGGAAGCCCTGGCGTTGTGTGTGAGGCAGCGGCCATCTCAGGGCGGGTGTGCGGGGGCACCCGTCCTGCGCCAGATAACGTCTCCCTGCCGTGAGGTTAAGCGTTGATTACGGGGTCTGTCTACATTGTCCGTCACAAAACCGTGATCTACGAAACAGCAGGTAGGGACGTTGCCGCAGCTCAGGCGTTACGAAGCCGAGATCTACGCTGGCCATAGAAGTTATTTTTACGGTTGTCCCACTGCTCCCACGCTGCCCCCGGGGTCCCGGCGCCGGGTCCGCGGCGGGGCGCACCGGGGAATCAGTCCTCGCCGTCGAAGGGCGGCTCGTCCGCTGGGAACGCGGCCTCCCCTTCGGCCTCCAGGGCCTCACGGATCACGCGGAAGGCCAGGCCGGCCGGATAGCCCTTCCTGGCGAGCAGGCCGGCCAGGCGCCGGGTCCGCTGCTCGGGCGGCAGCCCCCTGGTGGCCTCGAGCTTCCCGGCGACGAGGCGCCGCGCGGCGCTGGCCTCCGCGTCCGGGCCGAGCTGCTCGTCAATGGCCGCGCGGATCTCATCGGCCGCCACCCCGCGCTGCTTGAGCTCGGCGCGCAGCGCTCGTCCCGCCAGGCCACGGCTGTAGTGGCGCGATTCCACCCAGGCCCGGGCGAAGGCGGCGTCGTCGATCAGGCCGGCGTCCTCGTAGCGGCCGAGCACCTCGTCGGCCGTCTCGTCGGGTATGCCCCGCTTGCGCAGCGCGTCGGCGAGCTGTGCCCGCGTCCGGGGCGCGAGCGTGAGCAGCCGCAGGCATACCTCCCGCGCTCGCGCCGCCGGGTCGCCGGCGGTACCGTCCCCGCCCTTGTGTTCCTGGACAGTGTGTTCCGGCACAAGGGCGGGGTCCGCCGGCTTAGCGCGCTTCGTCACCGGGGCACCGGCTCGCTACAGGGGCGTCGGCACCGGAGCCGGCGACTTAGCCGGCGCTGCGGGCGGCGCGGCGGCATCGTTGTCAAGGCGCGGCCCGACGCCGAGCTTCTCCTTGATCTTCTTCTCGATCTCGTTGGCCACGTCGTCGTTGTCGCGCAGGAAGTTCCGCGCGTTCTCCTTGCCCTGGCCGAGCTGGTCGCCCTCGTAGGTGTACCAGGCGCCGGCCTTGCGCACGATGCCCTGCTCCACCCCGAGGTCGATCAGGCTGCCTTCCCTGGAGATCCCGATCCCGTAGAGGATGTCGAACTCGGCGGTCTTGAACGGCGGGCTCATCTTGTTCTTCACGACCTTGACCCGCGTCCGGTTGCCGACCGCCTCGGTCCCGTCCTTGAGCGTCTCGATCCGCCGGATGTCGAGCCGTACCGACGCGTAGAACTTGAGCGCCTTGCCGCCGGTCGTCGTCTCGGGCGAGCCGAACATCACGCCGACCTTCTCGCGGAGCTGGTTGATGAAGATGGCGGTGGTCTTGGTCGTATTGATGGCACCGGTGAGCTTGCGCAGGGCCTGGGACATGAGCCGGGCCTGGAGGCCGACGTGGCTGTCGCCCATCTCGCCCTCGATTTCCGCCTTGGGCACCAGGGCGGCCACCGAGTCGATGACCACGATGTCGACCGCGCCGGAGCGGATCAGCATGTCCATGATCTCCAGGGCCTGCTCGCCGGTGTCCGGCTGGGAGACGAGCAGCGCGTCGGTGTCGACGCCGAGCCGCTGCGCGTAATCGGGGTCGAGCGCGTGCTCCGCGTCGATGAAGGCGGCGATGCCGCCCGCCTTCTGCGCGTTGGCGACGGCGTGCAGCGCCACGGTCGTCTTGCCGCTCGACTCCGGGCCGTAGATCTCGACGACGCGGCCGCGCGGGAGGCCGCCGATGCCGAGGGCCACGTCGAGGGCGATCGACCCGGTGGGGATCACCTCGACCGGGACCCGCGTCTCCTCGCCGAGCCGCATGATCGAGCCCTTGCCGAACTGCCGCTCGATCTGCAGCAGCGCGGCCTCGAGCGCCTTGTCCTTGTCGCTGGCCCGCTCCGGTGCCGACGTCTTGCCGCTTGGTGCCATGGGGACTCCCTCTCGTTGAATTCCGCTGTCAGGCTGGCCGCGACCTTCGGCGCGCACTGTGTTTGCTAGCACTGTGCTTGCTAACACTGGCGCCCGCTGCCAACACCGCACACGCTACGCGTCACCACTGACAATCCCGTGCCACACCGGCACGGGCAGGGAAACGCGCCGCGACGCGCGGCGCCCCGACAGCCCTCACTATAGGGGAACGACTGTTCGATCGTGGGCGTAACACGCCGGCTTGTTCGATCGAGTCCGGCCCGGGCGTCAGCGGAGCCGGTCGGGCACGTTGAACTGCTCGCTCACCGCGCGCCAGACCACCTTCGCGTCCTCGCCTTCCGCGAGGGCCTTGTTGGCCGTGCGGCCGCCGAGGCCGGACAGCACGAAGTCTTTCGCGACGCTCTCCGCGTAGTCGTCGCCGAACTGCTCGCTCATCCGTGCCCAGAACTCCGTCAGCCGCATCGTTCCAGGCTACCGGCGCGCGACGGAAAGGCAGGCCCAGAGAAAACCTTCAGGCCCCCCGGGGGATAATCGGGACATTTAGCGTTGGTATGTCGTTGGGCAAACAGGGGAACCTTGTTGTGCGAGGGGCGCGTGCGGCCAGTTGTCCGGCACCGCGGAGCAGGAGTGAGATGTCCAGGGAAGCCGCAGAAGACGGCGGGCCGGACGTCGCTGAGGACATTGAGCTAGCAGCGATGACGGGCGAAGGCACGGAGTCAGGCGAGGCCAGCGTGGCGGGTGAGGGCCCGGAGCCGCTCTACCCCGACTGGGCAGCCCAGCCTGACGAGGACGGCAACGGCGCCATGGGCGATGAAGGCGCGCCTGGCAGCCTGATCGAGATGGCCGGGCCGGCGGAGCCCGACGAGCCGGACGCTGTGCTCCCGCCGCCGCGCCGCTGGCCCCGCCTGCTGCTCGCGCTCGGCTTCGTCCTGCTCTCGGCCGCCATCGTCGGCGGCGCGGTCGCCATCGTCGGCGCGGTCACCCACGGCTTCAAGAAGCCGGTGAAAGTCACCTACACCAGGTCACCCGTGTTCTCGCTCAAGACCGGCGACTGCATCGACCCGCAGGGCCAGTCGTACACCCTGATCTCGTGCGATTCACCGCACGGGGCCGAGGTGTTCGCCACCTTCCACCTGGCCGGGACGGCGTGGCCGGGCACCACGGCGGCCGCCGCGGCGGCGAGCAGCGGCTGCGCGAGCAGGCTCACCGGCTACCTGAACCCGCAGCTGGCGATCAGCCTCGCGTCCACCTACGTGTACCCGGACGCCACCGCCTGGCAGGCCGGCACCCGGACCGTGATCTGCGAGGTGCGCGCCGCGAGCGGCCAGCTCTCCGGGTCGGTGCGCGGCGCCTCGGCCACCGCGGGCTAGGCGGCCCGCCGGTAACGCCAGGGGCACGCCGTCCGGCCCGGACTAGATCGTTGATCGGTCTTTCCTGGCTGGTGGGAGGGCCTTGCGGCGACACGCAGTCGGGGTGCGTGGCTGCCGCTACTTGATGAAGACTTGTCCGGGCGCCTGCTCAGGCGTGGCCGTTCTCGCTGAGCATGGTCCGCAGCGCTTGCCTGAGCCCGGCCGCTCCAGCGTCGCCTAGCGTCGCCGTGAAGTCCCGCTCGGTCTCGGAGTACCGGCTCTCGGCCTGCCGGTATACCTCCCAGCCGTGGTCGGTGAGCGCGATGATGTTGCGTCGCCGGTCTTGTTCCGAGGGCCTGCGCGCGACGATCCCCTGGCGCTCGAGCGCGTCGAGGAGCGCGACCATCGAGGTGCGGTCGACGCCCAGCACGGCCGCGGCTTCCTGCTGTGACTGCGCCTCCCCGCTTGCGATGACCCTGAGCACGCCGAGGTCGCGCACGGTCACCCCCGCGTCGGCGAGAGCGGCCTGCGCCCGGTGCTCCAGCGCGAGGTGCGCGTGCTTGAGGAGATAGCCGAGCACGTCGTCACGCGCGCGGACCCGGCCCGCTGCTTCAGAACCCGGCCTCGACACCCCCCGATAATATCAGTAGACTGACCGTCAGTTCTACTGATGATTTGTCATGCTGACGAAAGGAACATGATGATTCTCGTCACTGGAGGGTCCGGGTTCATCGGCTCCCACACCGTCCGCGCGCTGCACGGCCTTGGCGAGCCGAGCGTTGTGCTGCAGCGCCGCAGCGGCCAGGTCCCCCCGCATCTCGCGGACCTGCCCGTCGTCGCGGAGCAGGCCGACGTCGCCGACCTGGACTCGCTGCGGGCGATCGGCGAGCGCCACGAGATCACCGGCATCGTGCACCTCGCGGGCTACCCCGCGCCGCGGGGCACGGCCGGGGGCATCGAGGCCACCCAGGGCCTGCTCGACGGGCTCCTCAACATCGCCCGCGCCGCCGCGGAATGGGGCGTGCGCAGGGTCAGCCTCGCCAGCACTCTCGGGGTCTACGGCGGCATCGCGCACAGCGGCCCGCTGACGGAGGACCTGCCGGTGCTCCTGACCGCCCCGCACCCGATCCCGCGGTCGAAGAAGATCGCCGAGCTCCTCGGGGAGCAGCTCGCGGAGGCGACCGGCACGGAGATCGTCAGCCTCCGGATCTCCGGCACCTGGGGCCCCCTCGGCCACGAGGACCCGTTCTTCGCCGCGCCCGCGCTCATCCACGCGGCCGCCAGCGGCAAGCCCCTGGACCTGTCCGCCCTGCTCATCCCGCCGCACCTCGGCGACGGGCTCGACCTGTGCTACGTCAAGGACACGGGCCGCGCGATAGCCCTGATCCAGCTCGCCGGGCGTCTCCAGCACCGCACTTACAACATCGCGTCCGGGCGGGTGACCACGAACGCAGAGGTGATCGCAGCCATCCGCGAAGCCGTGCCTGAGGCCGCACTCGACCTCCCGGCCGGCGCCGGCCGGCCAGGTGCCGCTCTTGACATCACCCGGCTCCGCCAGGACACCGGGTTCGAGCCGGAGTACGACACCGTCCGCGCAGCCGCCGGCTACATCGCCTGGCTCAGGGCGGGCAACGAACGCTGACCCGCACCGGCGGCATCATCCAGCGGCTCCTCGCCCTCAACGCCTGCATCTGGCACAACTGGCAGATCGGCGCCCCCGTCAAGCGATCCCTGATCGCCTACGACCACGCGACCTGCCCGCATTTCCCGATCAATGATCTAGCTAGCAGCCGCCGGGCGGGCCGGGGACACCTTCGCCTGCCTCCGGGTCATCGACGATGCCGTAGGCGCCGCTGCGGACCTCCGCGCCAAGGTGGACCAGGTACCAGTCACCGCGCCAGGAGATGAACGAGGCGATACCGAACGAGCGCGTCACTCCGCCCGCACGGTACACGACGCGCGCACCGGGGACGTTCCAGTAGCCGACCCGGTTGTAGCAGGCGCCGACGCCGACCCACTGCTCGTACTGGGCCGGGACGATGACCTTGACCAGCGTCGCGTCGGGCGGCACGAGCTGGTGGACGGCGGCGAGGTCGAGGGTGAAGTCGTACCAGAGCCGGCCCTGCCAGTCGGCTTCCGGGTCGCCGACGGCCTTGACCTGCACATAGGCCTTCTCGGGGAAGAACGCGGGCAGCGCGTCGTCCGCATCGCCGGTGGTGACCGCCAGCCAGATGTCGTGCACGGCGTTGCCGAAGGCCAGGTCGTCGGTGCGCGGCCGGGCGCTGGTCTGCGGCAGGCTCGCGACGGATGGCGGCGCGACCGGAAGGGCGGACGGGCTGACCGGCGCGGACGGCCTGACGGGCGTACCGCTCGGCGACACGCGCGTCCCGGGCGCCGTGCCCCGGGTGGCGCTCAGCGGCCCGGAGGACGCCTTGGCCGTGGCGGACGCCGTGGCCGTGGCGGACGGCAGGCCGCTGGCGCCCGGCGCGGACGCGGAGCAGCCCGCGAGCACGGCGAGCGCCGCAGCCACGGCGGCAACGGCGGCTGGGCGGGCGACGGCAGGCCGCCGCGCGCCGCGTACCCCGCTGCCCTGATTCATCATGACTGATGACGGTACCCACCGCGGGCCTCGCCAAAGCGGTGATAGGCGAGTTCAGTAGCGTCGGGTCCATCGTGTCGTTCAGCGGCGGCGGACGACGAGCACCGCGGAGTCGACGTGCGGCGGCGGCAGGAACGCGTGCCGCGGCAGCGTGAGGCCGACCGCCAGGGTGAACCTCCGCGCCGCGCCGGAGGCGTGCTTGCGCGCGACGGCCCGCTGCAGCACGAGGTCCGCCGCGACTAGCCTGCTGCCCGGCGCGAGCAGGGTCCGCAGCAGGCTGGACGATATCCCGTACGGCGGGTTCGCCACCACGCGGAACGGCCGGGCGGGCAGCGGAATCGCGGTGGCGTCCGCGTGCAGCACGGTGATGCCGGGGAACCGCTCCCGCAGCACGGCCACCCGGCGCGGGTGCAACTCCACGGCGACCACGCGCGCCCCGGCCCGCACCAGGTGCGCGGTCAGCGCCCCGTGGCCGGCCCCGATGTCGAGGACGAGCTCACCCGGCCGCACCCCGGCCGCGGCGACCACCCGCGCGGCCCATTCGTCAGTGAGCCGGTGCCAGCCCCATGCCCGGCGCGACTGCCCGGAGGCGGGCACGGCGGACCATCACCATGTAGCAACCCACGCGCCGAACGTAGCCCGGCGCGGTCCCGGCCGGCAATCGGTTTTCCATGCCCGCACCGATGCCGGCGACGTGCGCCAGGCGCACTCGCTCAGCCGGCGTGGACCGGACTGTCGGTGGGTGGGGGCAGACTTGGAGGATGGCAGCAGACGGGCCGGGGGTGCCGGGCAGCGACCCGGTGAGCAGCGCGACGGCGCTTGACGGGTTCTCGGCCGCGACCCGGGCGTGGTTCGAGGGCGCGTTCGCCGTGCCGACCCAGGCGCAGGCGCAGGCCTGGCGGGCCATCGGCGGGCGGGATACGGGCGGGGAAGGGGCTGACACCCTGGTCATCGCGCCGACCGGGTCGGGCAAGACGCTCGCCGCGTTCCTCTGGGCGATTGACCGGCTCGCCGCCTCGCCGCCGCCCGCCGACCGCAAGCGGCGCACGCGGGTGCTTTACGTGTCGCCGCTCAAGGCGCTCGCCGTGGACATCGAGCGGAACCTGCGGTCGCCGCTCACCGGGATCAGGCAGGCGGCCCGGCGGCTGGGGCTGCCCGAGCCGGACATCCAGGTGGCGGTGCGCACCGGGGACACCGCCGCGGAAGAGCGGCGCAAGATCGCGACCCGGCCGCCCGACATCCTCATTACCACGCCGGAATCGCTGTTCCTGCTGCTCACCTCGCAGGCGCGGGAGACGCTGCGCGGGGTCGAGACGGTCATCGTCGATGAGGTACATGCCGTGGCGGGGACCAAGCGGGGGGCCCACCTGGCGCTGTCGCTCGAACGGCTCGACGCGCTGCGCGGCACCGGCGCGGGCACCGGCGGTGGGCGGGCGCAGCGGATCGGGCTGTCGGCGACCGTGCGGCCGCCGGCCGAGGTCGCCTCGTTCCTCGGCGGCTCACGGCCGGTGACCGTGGTGCAGCCGGCCAGCGCGAAGCGAATCGAACTCGAGGTCGTGGTGCCCGTCGAGGACATGCGCGACCTGTCGGACAGGCCGGCCACCGGGCCGCACGGCCTGATCGAAGGCGAGCAGGATCCCGAGCCGCGCCGGTCGATCTGGCCGCACGTCGAGGAGCGGGTGCTCGACCTGATCCAGGCGCACCGGTCCACCATCGTGTTCGCCAACTCGCGCCGGCTGGCGGAGCGGCTGTGCGGGCGGCTCAACGAGCTGGCGGCCGAGCGGGCCTTCGTCGCGGCAGGCGGCACGCCGGGGGACGCGGCGGGCGCCGACGGGCCGGACGTGATCATCGCCAGGGCGCACCACGGGTCGGTGTCGCGGCAGGAGCGGACCGAGATCGAGGAGGCGCTCAAGGCCGGGCGGCTGCCCGCCGTGGTCGCCACCTCCAGCCTCGAGCTCGGCATCGACATGGGCGCCGTCGACCTGGTCATCCAGGTCGAGTCGCCGCCATCGGTGGCCAGCGGGCTGCAGCGCGTCGGCCGGGCGGGGCACAACGTCGGCGACACCTCCCGCGGGGTGATCTTCCCCAAGTACGCCGCGGACCTGGTGCAGGCCGCCGTGGTAGCCGAGCGGATGCAGTCCGGCCAGATCGAGGAGCTGCGCGTACCGCGCAACCCGCTCGACGTGCTCGCACAGCAGGTCGTCGCCATGACCGCGCTCGACGACTGGGCGGTGGACGACCTGGAGGCCATGGTCCGCCGGTCGGCGCCGTTCGCCACGCTCACCAGGGCCGTGCTCGAGGCGGTACTCGACATGCTCGCCGGGCGCTACCCCGGTGAGGAGTTCGCCGGGCTCAAGCCGCGGATCGTGTGGGACCGGGTGGCCGGCGTCATCCGCGGCCGCCCCGGCGCGCAGAAACTCGCGGTGACCAGCGGCGGGACGATCCCCGATCGCGGCTACTTCGGCGTGTTCCTGCCGGCCGGGCCGGAGAGCGCCAAGGCGCCCCGGCGGGTCGGCGAACTCGACGAGGAGATGGTGTACGAGTCGCGCGTCGGCGACGTGTTCGTGCTCGGCGCCTCGTCCTGGCGGATCGAGGACATCACGCCCGACCGGGTGCTCGTGCTGCCCGCGCCCGGCCAGCCGGGCAAGCTGCCGTTCTGGCACGGCGACACGCCCGGGCGGCCCGCGGAGCTCGGCAAGGCGATCGGCGCGAAGCTGCGCGTCCTCGCCGCGATGGGGCCGGACGCGGCCGCCGAGTCGCTTGTCGCCAGCGGCCTCGACCGGCTCGCCGCGGGGAACCTGGTGTCCTACCTGGAAGACCAGCGGCAGGCCACCGGGCACCTGCCGGACGACAGGACGCTGGTCGTGGAGCGGTTCCGCGACGAGCTCGGCGACTGGCGGGTCGTGCTGCACTCGCCGTACGGCGACCGGGTGCACGCGCCCTGGGCGCTGGCCATCACGGCGCGGCTGCGCGAGCGGTACGGCGGGATGGACGTCCAGGCGCTGCACACCGACGACGGGATCATCATCCGGGTGCCCGACTCCGACGAGCCGCCGCCCGCCGGGATCGCGCTGCTTGACGCCGACGAGATCGGCGACATCATCACCGCCGAGGTCGGCGGGTCCGCGCTGTTCGCCTCCCGGTTCCGCGAGTGCGCCGCCCGGGCGCTGCTGCTCCCCCGGCGCCAGCCCGGCCGGCGGACGCCGCTGTGGCAGCAGCGGCAGCGGTCCGCGCAGCTGCTCGAGATCGCCGCGCAGTTCCCGGGGTTCCCGATCACGCTTGAGACCGTCCGCGAGTGCCTGCAGGACGTGTTCGACGTGCCCGCGCTGACCGAGGTGCTGCGTGACCTCGCCGCGCGGCGGATCCGCCTGGTCGAGGTGGAGACGGCCACGCCGAGCCCGTTCGGCCGGAACCTGATGTTCCGGTACATCGGCGCGTTCATGTACGAGGGGGACGCTCCGCTCGCCGAGCGTCGCGCGCAGGCGCTCGCGCTCGACCCGGCGCTGCTCGCGGAGCTGCTCGGCACTGAGGGCCTGCGCGAGCTGCTCGACCCGGCGGTCGTCGCGGAGACCGAGGCCGACCTGCAGCACCTGTCGGCGGCGCGGCAGTGCAAGGACGCGGAGGCCGTCGCCGACCTGCTGCGCACCTCGGGGCCGCTGACCCGTGATGAGGTCGCGGCGCGGTGCGTGGTCCCTGACCCGGCCGGCTGGCTCGACGGGCTCGCCGCGACGCGCCGCCTCATTGCGGTGCGGGTGGCCGGGCAGCAGATGTGGGCGGCGATCGAGGACGCGGGACGGCTGCGGGACGCGCTCGGCGTGGCGCTGCCGGTCGGCATCCCCGAGGCGTTCACCGAGCCGTTGCCCGACCCGCTCGGCGACCTGGTGGCCCGCTGGGCGCGGACGCACGGGCCGTTCGCCGCCGCCGACCTCGCGGCGCGCTACGGGCTCGGGGTGGCCGTGGTCGCGATGGCACTGCGGCGGCTGGCGGCCGACGGGCGGGTCGCGGAGGGCGAGTTCCTTGCCGGGGCGCGGGGCACCCAGTGGTGCGACAGCGGCGTGCTGCGCATGCTGCGGCGCCGCTGCCTGGCCCGGCTGCGCAAGGAGGCGGAGCCGGTGCCGCCGGCCGTGCTCGGCCGGTTCCTGCCGGCCTGGCACGGGATCGGGACGGGCCGGTCCCGGCGACCCGACGCCGGGGCGGTCCTCGAGGCGATCGAGCGGCTGGCCGGCGCGCCGGTCCCCGCGTCCGCCCTGGAGACCCTGGTGCTTCCAGGCCGGGTTCCCCAGTACTCCCCCGCGCTGCTTGACGAGCTGACCGCGGCCGGCGAGGTGACCTGGGCCGGCGCGGGGACGGTGGGCAGCGGAGACGGCTGGCTGGTGCTCGCGCCCGCCGAGTCGGCGCCGCTGCTGCTGCCCGAGCCCGGCGAGCTGACCATGACGCCGCTGCACGGCGCGCTGCTCACCGCGCTCGCCGGGGGCGGCGGCATGTTCTTCCGCATGCTCAGCGACCGGGTCGCCGCGGTGCTCGACGGGCACCCAGCCGAGGACGCCGAACTGGTGGAGGCGCTCTGGGACCTCACCTGGGCGGGCCTGGTCACCAATGACACGCTCGCGCCGCTGCGCGTGGTCACGGGGGCCGGCACCCCGGTCCGGCGGCCGGCCGCGCCCCGGCGGGCCGCCTCGAGCGCGTCCGGCTGGGCCGCGGAACTCGGCGACCGCGGCGCGTCGCGGGACGGCGGACCCGGACTCGGCGACGGGCGCGGTTACGGCACGGGCGGTGGCCGGCCCGGTACCGGCGGCGGAGGTTACGGCGGGGCGCGGGGCGGCGGGCCGGTTCCTGGCGTGTTCAATCCCCGGCCAGCCGGCCGCGGCAGCGGGTTCGCCGGCGGGTACGGCGGGTCCGGCGGGTACGGCAGTTCCGGGGGGTATGGCGGCTACGGCAGGCGGCCGCGGCGCGCGGCGATGCCGACCCGTAGCGGGCCACCCACGGTTTCCGGCCGGTGGTCGCTGCTGCCGGAGCGGTACGGGCTACCGGAAGCGGACGGCGGGCCCGCGGGCGGCACCGACCCGGGCGCGGCCACCATGCGGGCGCACGCGCTCGCGCTGACGCTGCTCGAGCGGCACGGCGTGGTCACCAAGGGCGCAGTCGCGGCCGAGCGGATCCCCGGCGGGTTCGGTGCCGTCTACCCGGTGCTGCGGGCCATGGAGGAGACCGGGCAGTGCCGCCGCGGCTACTTCGTCGAGGGCCTCGGCGGCGCCCAGTTCGCTCTGCCCGGCGCGGTCGACCGGATGCGCGCACTCGCCGGGGACCTGGTGGCGGCGACGGCGGCCGGCCCCGAGCCGCCGGGCGCAGGCGCCGGCCCTCAGGGCGGCCCGGGCACCGCCTTCCCGGCCGGCGCGGCCAGCCCGCCGTGGCCGGGGCAGCCCGCGCGGGCGGAGGACTCGCGGCGGGCGGTGGTCCTCGCCGCGGCCGACCCGGCGCAGCCGTACGGCGCGGCCCTGCCGTGGCCGGCCCGCCCGGAGGAGGCCGCGACCGCGCACCGCCCTGGGCGGAAGGCAGGCGCGGTGGTGGTGCTGTTCGACGGCGACCTGATCCTGTACGTCGAGCGCGGCGGCAAGACGCTGCTGTCCTGGACCGAGGACCCGGCCGCGCTCGAGCCGTGCGCCAAGGCCCTGGCCGGGGCCGTGCGCGACGGCGCGCTCGGCCGGATCACGGTCGAGAAGGCCGACGGCGGCGTGGTCGCCTACGACTCACCGCTGACCCGCGCCCTGGAGTCGGCCGGCTTCCGCCACACCCCGCGCGGCCTCCGCCTGCGGGGCTGACAACCGCAACTAAGAGCGATCCCAGGGGTCCGATGGCGCGGACGGCCGCCTGACGGGTGCCCGGTGGGCATCGCTTGCGCCGGGTGGCGTTCAGTGCGGGGCCGGCGGGGGCCTTGAGGTGCCCGTTACTCGCCTCATCCACGCCATCGATGGCTTTCGTGAAGGATTTCGGTTTCATGAAGACTTAGTGGCGTGGTAGCGCTATTAAGCCTTCATGATCATGGACCAGACCTTTGGCGCTGTTGATCCTGGGGCCGGTGGTGATCAGGGGGTTACCTCGCGCCATTCGCGGACCTGCCAGCGGCTGACCACGCCGTTCACCACGAACGGGTCGCCCGACGCGAACTCCTCGGCGGCCTCGCGGGTGGTGAACACCGCGATCGAGCCCGAGCCGTCGGAGAACGCGCCGAGGGACAGCAGCACGCCGCGCTGCATGAACTCGGTGTACCTCGCCTTGTGCGACGGGAAGTGCTCCGCCGCGAGCGAGAGGTCACCGCTCTTGTAGAAAAGGACGCACCGCAGGGCCTCGCTCATGTCAGCCTGCCGCCTCTCCCCCGCGCCACGCGGGAAATGTGCTGGTCGGAACGTTTGCATTGTGCACTGTCACGTTATTTTCCCGCGAGGGCGGGCCGCTAGGGCCTGCTATCTGCGGATCGCGGTCCAGATTTTCTCCGGGGTCAGCGGCATGTCCAGGTGGCGGACGCCGAACGGGGCCAGGGCGTCCATGACGGCGTTGACCAGGGCCGGGGTGACGCCGATGGTGCCGGACTCGCCCATGCCCTTGACGCCGAGCGGGTTGACGGTGGACGGGGTGACGACCGCGTAGGACTCGATGCGGGGCAGCGTGGCGGCGAACGGCACCGCGTAGTCCATCAGCGACGCGGACAGCGGCTGGCCGTTCTCGTCGTAGCTGACCTGCTCGGTCAGCGCCTGGCCGACGCCCTGGGCGACGGCGCCGTGCACCTGGCCCTCCACGAGCAGCGGGTTGACGAGCACGCCGCAGTCGTCAACGGCGACCACGCGCAGCAGCGTGACCGCGCCGGTCTCCGGGTCGACGGCGACGTCGCAGCCGTAGGCGCCGGAGGCGTAGGTCTCCGGCGGCGCGCCCGACGAGCCGTCCGCCGAGACGCCGCCGAGGCGGGCCGCCGCCTCGGCCACCGGCATCGGGGCGTCCACCCGGCGGGCCGCGTCAAGCACCGCCTGGCAGGCCTGGTAGATCGCGGTGCCGCCCGCCGCGAGCGACCGCGAGCCGAACGTGCCGTAGCCGAACGGCGCGGTGTCGGTGTCGCCGAACACCACCGTCACGTCGTCGTAGGGCACGCCGAGCAGGTCGGCGGCGAGCTGGGCGAACGCGGTCTCGTGGCCCTGGCCGTGGCCGCTGGTGCCGACCGCGACCGTCACCTTGCCGTCGGCGCCGACGGTGACCGTGGCCTTGTCGCCGACCGTGCCGTCCGGCCCGGGAACCCGCGGCACGATGCCGCCCGGCTCGACGAACGTGGCGATGCCCCGGCCGAAGAGCCGGCCGTCGGCCGTCACGGCTGCGGGCGGCCGCTCGCCGAGCTTCTCAAGCAGCAGGTCAAGGCCGGCCTGGTAGTCGCCGCTCTCGTAGGTGAGGCCGGCGGCCGTGGTGTACGGGAAGTCGGCGGCGGCGATGAAGTTACGGCGGCGCAGCTCGGCCGGGTCCAGGTTCGCCTCCCTGGCGAGCAGGTCCACCAGGCGCTCGGTGAAGTAGGCCGCCTCCGGGCGGCCGGCGCCGCGGTACGGGCCGACCGGAGTGGTGTTCGCGAAGACGCCGGCCAGCTCGACGTCGAAGTGCCCGATACGGTAGCCCTGCGGGAGCATCGGGCCGAGCCGGGCGAGCAGTGAGCCGGGGGCGCTCGACGTGAAGTACGCGCCGAAGCTGGCGTGGACGGTGCCGCGCAGCGCGGTGATGATCCCGTCGGCGTCCGCGGCCAGCTCCAGGTCGGCCACCTGGTCGCGGCCGTGGGTGGTGGCGGTGAAGGACTCAGACCGCTCCTCGATCCACTTCACCGGGCGGCCAAGCGCCCGGGCGGCGGCGATCACCGCGACCTGGTCGGGGTAGATGGGGCCCTTCGCGCCGAAACCGCCGCCCACGTCGCCGGCGATCAGGTGGATGCCTGACCCGGGCATGCCGAGGATCTTCGCCAGCCAGACCCGGGCACCGTGCGGGCGCTGGGTCGGCAGCCGCACCTCAAGGCGCCCGTCCTGCGCCTGGCAGGCGAGCACGCCGCGCGGTTCCATCGCCACCGGGGCGATCCGCTGGCTGGCCATGCGCTGCCTGACCCGGTAAGCGGCCTGTTCGAACGCCAGGCCGGCGTCGCCCGCGGCCAGGCGCTTACGGAACGCGACATTGCTCTCCGTGCCCGCGTGCAGCAGCGGGGCGCCCGGGTCGGCGGCGTCCAGGACGGCGGTGACCACGGGCAGCTCGTCGTAGTCGACGGCGACCAGCTCGGCGGCGTCGGCGGCACGTTCCGGCGAGTCGGCGACCACGAGCACGACCGGCTGGCCGGCCCACAGCACCGTGTCGCCGGCCAGCACCGGGTAGGCCGGGTTCAGCGCGCCCGGGGGCAGGCCATCGCCGCCGGGCAGCGGGCCGACGCCGAGCCCGGCCAGGTCGGCGGCGGTGAACACGGCGGCGACGCCGTCCGCCGCGCGAGCCTCGGTCACGTCGATGCCGGCAATGCGCGCGTGCGCCAAGGGGCTGCGGACAACGTAGGCGTGCAGGGTGCCCGGCGGGGTGAAGTCGTCGACGAACTGACCGCGCCCGGTGAGCAGCGGCGGGTCCTCGCGCCGGGTTAGCGGCTGGCCGATCAGGCCCATGAGCGTTATCCCTCCTGACTGCCGATGATCGTGGGTATTTGATGGCCGTTTTCCGCGATTAAGTGCACACGATAATTCGAGGGTGGCGCGGGCGAGCGCCTTGGCGAGGGCGCGGCGGGCGAGGACCTCGGCCAGGTGGGCGCGGTAGGGGGCGCTGGCGTGCTGGTCGCCGAGCAGGGTGGCCTCGCTCCCGTCCGGTCGCCTCGTCACCTGGGCCGCCGCCGCGGTCAGGGAGTCCGTCGTGGGGTCGGCGCCGACCAGCATCCGTTCGGTCTCCCTGGCCCGGTAGGGGCGGGGAGAGATCCCGGTGACGGCTACCTCGGCACCGTCGATGCGGCCGTCCCGCAGCCGCAGCACCGCGCACACCCCGGCCAGCGGCAGGTGGCTGGCCGGGTGCGGGAACTTCTCGTAGGCGCTGCCGCGGGCGCCCGGGCTGCTGATGCGGACGTGCGTGATCACCTCGTCCTCGGCGAGGTCGGTGGCGTAGATGCCCTGCAGGAAGTCGTCGAGCGCTACCTCGCGCCGGCCCTTGCGCGAACTGATGAGGACCGTGGCGCCCAGTGCGAGCAGGACGGCGGGCAGGTCGGCCGCCGGGTCGCCGTGGGCCACCGCGCCGCCGACCGTGCCCCGGGCGCGGACCTGGGGGTCGGCGAGGACCGCGAGGGCGTCGGTCATGGCCGGGACGACGCCGGTGCGGCCCCGCTGCCCGCCGTGGTCGACGGGGTGGCCCTCGCGGTAGAACCGGTTGCGCTCGAGCTGCCGGTAGGTGGTGAGCGCGCCGATCATCACGTTGAAGCCGCCGCCGAGCCCCGCGGTCCAGCCGCCGTCCCGCAGTTCCTTGAGGCCGCCGATGTCGATGATGACCTCAGGGACGGCCAGGCGCAGCTTCATCATGGGCAGCAGCGACTGCCCGCCGGCGATGAGCTTGGCCTCCTGCCCGGCGACGTGCGCCTCGTCGAGCAGGTCCAGGGCCTCGTCCAATGAGCGGGCGTGTGCGTAGGCGAAGTCGGCGGGAAACATTTCTTGCTGTTATCCCTCGGGAGCGGGGCCGGGCTCGGGGGCCATCGCCCGGGCGGCCCGGAGGGCGGCGGCGACGATGTTCTGGTAGCCGGTGCAGCGGCAGATGTTGCCGTCAAGCGCGTGCCTGACCTGGTCCTCCGTCGGGCTGGGGTGGTCCTCGATGAGCTGGCGGACCGCCATGACCATGCCAGGCGTGCAGTAGCCGCACTGGAGGGCGTGCTCGTCCTGGAACGCCTGCTGCACCGGGTGGAGGGTGCCACCGGAGTTGCCGAGGCCCTCGATCGTGGTGACCGCGCAGCCGTCGGCCTGGGCAGCGAGGACGGTGCACGATTTCACCGCGACGCCGTCCAGGGCCACCGTGCAGGCGCCGCACTGGGTGGTGTCACAGCCGACGTGGGTGCCGGTGAGCCCGAGGTGGTCGCGCAGGAGGTGGACGAGGAGGGTGCGGGCGGGGACCACGGCCTCACGGTGGGCGCCGTTGACCGTCAGGCTGACGGAGACCTCACGCGCGGCGGGCATCGCCGTCCTCCCTCCTGTTGGCTCCCTCTATGTATACCGGCGCGCGGCGGCCTGGCTGCGAACGATTGCAAGACCGCCGATGTCACTATTCCGATCGGGAAGCAGCATAATGGCGATCATGCGACTGTCCGCACGCGCCGACTACGCGCTGCGCGCCGCCATCGAGCTCGCCGCGGCGCATGATGGCCATGTCACGGCCGAGCAGCTCGCCCAGGCGCAGAACATCCCAGGCAAGTTCCTCGAGACGATCCTGACGCACTTGCGGCGCAGCAACATCGTGCGCAGCCAGCGCGGGCCGGACGGCGGCTTCTGGCTGGCCAGGCCCGCGTCGGAGATATCGCTCGCGGACATCATCCGTGCCATCGACGGCCAGCTCCTCGGCGTGCGCGGCGAGCGGCCGGAGAACGTGACGTACCCGGGCGCGGCCGAGCCGCTGCAGCGGGTGTGGATCGCGCTGCGGGCCAACGAGCGGGCCGTGCTCGAGACGGTGACGCTCGCGGACATCGTGTCCGGCGAGCTTCCCGCCGCGGTCGCGGTCCTCACCGACAGCCCGCAGGCCTGGGTGTAAGCACCCAGGCCTGCGAAGGCTCTCGTCAGAGCGGAACTTAAAGTTCCGCGGTCACACCCCGACCGAGGAAAGCTGGTCAAGGCCGTCGAGGCCGTCGTCCAGCGGGCCGGCCGCCTCGGGGACTTCCGCCGCCGCGCGCTCGACCGGCCGCCGCTCGCCGGGGATACGCAGCCCCGGCTCGCGCAGAACGGCGCTGAGCACCGGCTCGTTCTGCAGCTCGGCCAGGGCGAAGTTGTCGGAGACCTCACGGAAGACCTGCGACAGCGGCGTCTCGAGCGCCGCGCAGATCGCGGCGAGCAGCTCGGAGGAGGCCTCCTTGCGGCCGCGCTCCACCTCTGACAGGTAGCCGAGTGATACGCGTGCCGATGCGGACACCTCGCGTAGAGTGCGGCCCTGCCTGACGCGCATCCGACGGAGCACGTCGCCGAGCAGTTGACGAAGCAGAATCATCGTCGCACTCCTTTCCTGGGCGCAACCGCTTGCCGGGGTTCCCTGCGAAGTTACCGGATCGCGACCATCGCTGACTCCACCGTACCTTTCGGTACGGTTAATTCGCGAGGCCACTCCCCGGCGTGTTCACTACCGACGTAACGCTGTAATCAAGGACACTCTTCCCTAAGTCGGCCTAGTAGCAAACCAAGTACCCGTTCCACTGTCAGTCTACGTACCTCGTCACGGTTTCCCGGCAGCGCCATCGTCCGTACCACCGTGTCGCCGGACAGGCTCACCGCGACGTGGACCGTGCCCGCCGGGTGGCCGTCCTGCGGCCCAGGGCCCGCGACTCCCGTGGTCGCCACGCCGATCGTGGCGCCAAGGCGGTTCCTGACGCCGTCGGCCATCGCCACCGCGACCGGGGCATAGACCGGTCCGTGCCGTTCAAGCAGGCCGGGGTCCACGCCGAGCAACTGGGCCTTCAGCTCGGTCGCGTAGGCCACCACGCCGCCGCGGAAGGCGTTCGATGAACCCGGCACGTCGGTCAGCGCCGCGGCGACGAGCCCGCCCGTCAGCGACTCGGCGGTGGCCACCGTGTGCCCGGCCAGCATGAGCGTCCGGATGACCTCCGTGGCGAGCTCACCCGCGGCCGTGCTGTCAGACATTCTGGCGACCCTTCTCGACTGCCTCGTCGTCCGGCGCGCGGCCCAGCCGCACCGCCCGTATCACGTAGTCTCCCCCTGTCACCAGGGTAACGACGAGCGCCGCCGCCATGGCGGTTTCCTTGACGATCGGGGGCAGGCTGAGCGAGGGGGGCAGCACGTACAGGCAGATGGCGACGATCTGCAGCAGCGTCTTGAGCTTGCCGCCCTTGCTCGCCGCGATGACGCCGCGCTTGATGACGGCGAAGCGCAGCAGGGTGATGCCGACCTCGCGGAACAGGATCAGCGCGGTGACCCAGCCGGGCAGCTCGCCGAGCGCCGTCAGCGTGATGAGCGCCGCCCCGGTGAGCGCCTTGTCGGCGATCGGGTCCGCGATCTTGCCGAAGTCGGTCACCAGACCGCGCTTGCGCGCCAGCTGCCCGTCGAGGAAGTCGGTGAACGAGGCAGCGGCGAACGCCACGAGCGCCGCCAGCCGCCAGGCCGTGCCGCCGTGGACCAGGCAGACCACGAACACGGGGACAAGCAGGATCCGCACCACCGTCAGCACGTTGGCGATGTTGACAAGCCCCACGGGCGCTGGCGCGTCCTCGGCGGCTGAGTCCCTGGCGTCGTTCACGGTCGCCAGGTTACGCGCGGGCCACCAGGTCGGCCCCTACCGACTCCACCACCGACGCGGCCACCAGGTCGCCCGGGGCCAGCGGCCGGCCGGCCAGGAGCGTCGTCGACCCGTCGACGTCCGGCGCCTGGTGCGCGGCGCGGCCCTCGTAGCGGCCGTCGCCGATGACCTCCTCGACGAGCACCTCGACGGTCTCGCCCACCCGGTCGGCCGCGCGCTGGGCCATGACCTCCTCGGCCAGGCCGGCGAACTCGCTCACCCGGCGGTTCACCTCGTCGGCGTCGAGCTTGTCGGCGTCGTCGAAGCGGGCCGCCTCGGTTCCGTCCTCGTCGGAGTAGCCGAAGATACCGATCGCGTCCAGCCGGGCCTCGCTCAGGAACAGCTCAAGCTCCCGCAGGTCCTGCGCCGTCTCGCCGGGGAAGCCGACGATGAAGTTGGACCGGATGCCCGCGTCCGGGCTCAGCTGCCTGACCCGCTCGATCAGTTCGGTGAACCTGGCCCGGTCACCGAACCGGCGCATCCGGCGCAGCACGGGCCCGCTGGCGTGCTGGAACGACAGGTCGAAGTACGGCGCCACGCCAGGGGTCGACGCCATCACCTCGATCAGCCCGGGCCTGACCTCGGCCGGCTGCAGGTAGCTGACGAGCACGCGGACGATGCCCTCGGTCTTCACCAGCTCGGGCAGGACCGTCTCGAGCAGCCGCAGGTCCCCGAGGTCCTTGCCGTAGGAGGTGGAGTTCTCGCTGACCAGGACCAGTTCGCGCACGCCCTGGCCGGCCAGCCAGGAGGCCTCGGCGAGCAGCTCTGGCGGGCGCCGGGAGACGAAGGACCCGCGGAAGGAGGGGATGGCGCAGAACGAGCAGCGGCGGTCGCAGCCGGAGGCGATCTTGAGCGGCGCCGTCACGCCGCCGACGAGCCTCCGGCGGACCACCCGCGGCCCGGAGGCGGGCGCTAGGCCCACCGGAAGATCGGTGAGGTCAAGGTCCGCGTCGGTCGTCGTACCCGCGCTCCTGGCCTCCTGGCGGCTCGCTGGGCTCACCGGGAGCAGCGTGCGGCGGTCCCGGGCCACGTGGGCCGGCCGCCTGCGCCCGGCCAGCACGTCGTCAAGCCGGGCGGCGATGTCGGAGTAGTCATCGAAGCTGAGCACCTGGGCTTCGGGGAGCTCGTCGGCGAGCTCGGTGCCGTAGCGCTCGGCCAGGCACCCCACGGCGGCGACCTTGGCACCGGAGTCCGCGGCGATGAGCAGTTCGTCAATGGACTCCTGCTTGGCCGCCTGAATGAAGCCGCACGTGTTGACGAGGACGACGTCCGCGTCTTCCCCCTCGCCCCGCAGTGTCCAGCCGCCCGCCGCCAGACGGGCGGCGAGCTCTTCTGAGTCCACCTCGTTGCGGGCGCAACCGAGGGTGACCAGGCTTACGGAACGGGAACTAGACACACGCAGAGGGTACGCGATCGGACGGTCTCCGTGAGTCACCGCGTGGCGGTCAGCGCGGCCGGTCAGCCGACGGTGACCGGGGTGTGGCTCGCCGGGTTAATGCTGAGGTGGGCCACCTGCCCGGCGGTCATCTGCTGCAGCTTTCCGTTCACGGTCAGCTTGATCCCCGGCGGGTTGCCGATGACCAGCGACACCGGGTTCTTCTCATCCCAGGTCCTTGTCGTCCCGGCCGGGATGACGCCCTGGTAGATCGACTGGCCGGCGGGACCGTTGAGCCCGACCCAGCAGTCGGCGATGGCGGTCAGCCGGATCACCGCCTCGTTCTTGGGCGGCGCGGTGGCGCGCGTGACGGGAGCGGGCGTCGGCTTGGCCGTCACCGTCACCTCGGGCCGGGCGGTGACCGTCGGGGTCGCCGTCGAGCCGGTGGCGTGCGTCGCCACCAGGCGGTAGGCGCCGAGGCCCGCGACGGCGATCAGCGCCACGGCGAGCACCCGCCCCAGGTGCAGGTTCCGCGGCTCGCGGATCTTGATCGGCGTGGCCGGCTCGAAGATCTGCGCCGCGCGCATCTTGCCTGGCGGGCCGTGCTCCGCGTCGTACTCCCTGACCAGCGGCACCGGGTCGGTCCCGACTACCTCGGCGATCGACCGGATGTGACCGCGGGCGTAGAAGTCACCGCCGCAGGGCGAGAAGTCGCCCTGCTCGATCGATGCGATGATCGACTCCCTGATCCGGGTCTGCCGGCTTACCTGTGCCAAGGTGAGCCCGGCCTGACGTCGGGCCTCCGCCAAGGTGTCACCGATGCCCACGTCGCGCCTCCGGAAGATCTCGTCCCTTGGTCTCTTCTTACCCAGTGAATCTTAGAAGTCACCCACAGTAATGTCGCGGGGGTTACGTCGCCCCGCCGGTCGTTCCGCGGCGCGCCCGGACAGGCGAGGTGTCACTAGCCCCGCAAGGAGGCCAGCACCTCGTCGAGGTCATCAGGTCTCTTCAGTACGTCCCGCGCCTTGGAACCTTCGCTTGGCCCGACAATACCCCTGCTTTCCAGCAAGTCCATCAGCCGGCCGGCCTTCGCGAAACCGACCCTGAGCTTGCGCTGCAGCATGGACGTGGAGCCGAACTGGCTGGTGATGATCAGTTCGGCCGCCGCGATCAGTAGCTCCAGGTCATCGCCCACCTCGGCGTCGATTTCCCTGGCCTTCTCCGGTGCCGCCTGCACGTCCTGCCGGTACTCCGGCTGGGCCTGCTTCTTGCAGTGGTCGACGATGTCCCGGATCTCCTTCTCCGAGACGAACGCGTTCTGCAGCCGGATCGGCTTGGACGCGCCCATCGGCAGGAACAGCGCGTCGCCCTGGCCGACCAGCTTGTCCGCGCCGGGCTGGTCGAGGATGACCCGGGAGTCGGTGACGCTGGAGACGGCGAAGGCCAGCCGGGACGGGACGTTCGCCTTGATCAGGCCAGTAACGACGTCAACGCTTGGACGCTGGGTCGCGATCACGAGGTGAATCCCCGCCGCCCGGGCCAGCTGGGTGATGCGGACAACGCTGTCTTCGACGTCCCGGGGGGCGACCATCATCAGGTCCGCGAGCTCGTCGATCACGACCAGCAGGTACGGGTAAGGCGCCAGGACCCGCTCGGACCCGGGGGGCACGGTCAGCTTCCCCGACCTGACCGCCTTGTTGAAGTCGTCGATGTGCCGGTACCCGAACGCCGCCAGGTCGTCGTACCTGGTCTCCATCTCCCCGACAACCCACTCCAAGGCCTCGGCCGCCTTCTTGGGGTTGGTGATGATGGGAGTCATCAGGTGCGGGATGCCGTCGTAGATCGACAGCTCGACCCGCTTGGGGTCGATGAGGATCATCCGCACGTCATCCGGCGTGGCCCGGGTCAGGATGCTGGTGATCAGCCCGTTCAGGCATACGCTTTTGCCGCTTCCGGTCGCTCCGGCCACCAGCACGTGCGGCATCTTCGCCAGGTTGGCGAGCACCGTCTTGCCCTCGACGTCCTTGCCGAGCCCCACGACCATGGGGTGGTGCTCGGCGAGCGCTACCTCTGAGCGCAGGATGTCGCCCAGGCTGACGATCTCCTTGTCGGTGTTCGGTATCTCCACCCCGATCGCCGACTTGCCGGGGATGACCGGCAGGATGCGGACATCGGCCGACTTGACCGCGTAGGCGATGTTCTTCGACAGCTGGGTAACCCGCTCCACCTTGACGCCCGGGTCCAGCTCGATCTCGTACCTGGTGACCGTGGGCCCACGGGTGAAACCCGCCACCGTTGCGTCGACCTTGAACTGCTCGAAGACGTCCTGCAAGTCCGCGACTACCTTGTCGTTGGCCTTGGTCCGCGCCTTGTGCGGCGAGCCGGGGCGCAGCATCTCCGACGGCGGCAGCGCGTAGAAGCCCGCCGCCGCCTCGCTGAGCGGCAGCTGCTCGCCCGGCCGCACCGGGGTCGGCGGAACCGCCCTGGGCGGTCCGGCCGGCGCGGCGGGCCCGGCCGGGGGCCCGGGATCCTGGGCCGGCCGGAAGGCGACGGGCTCGGGGTGGGCCGACTCGGCCCGGTCCGTCTGCGTGGTGAAGCCCAGGTCCTCGAGCAGGTCGTCGCCGATCCTTGCCTCAGGTACCCGGGCGGGCGGCAGGCCCGTGCCGGGGAGAAGGACCTGAGGATCGTAGGGCTTGCGCTGGTCGCCTGACTCCAGGGAGCCCTTCAGCCGGATCGGCCCCCGGTTAATCTCACCGCGCCTCGCCCCGTCCTCGACGGTGCCGTCACCGTCCTGCCCCTCGGGCGCCGCGCCGTCCCACTCGTCGTCGTAGGCCGCAAGGCCGAACAGTACCCGCAGCTCCGTCAGCCGTTCCGGCACCTGCCGCACCGGCGTGCCGGTGATGACCAGCAGCCCGTAGGCGGCGAGCAGGCCGAGCAGCGGCGTCGCCACCCAGGCCGTGAGCCCCTTGTCGAGCGGCCAGGAGGCGGCCATGCCGATCAGGCCGCCCGCGGTCCGGACGGCCGGCCAGCCGCCGCCCGCGTGCGACAGCGTCGGCACGCCCCTGGCGATGTGGTAGAGGCCGAGCGTGCCGGCCAGCAGCGCCGTCCAGCCGATCTCGGCAGGCGGCAGCGCCGCGCTCCGGTCCGGATGGCGCATGAACCGGACGCCGACGAGCGCGAACAGGGCCGGGACAGCGAAGGAGCCCTCGCCGACGGCGGAGCTCGCCAGGGTATAGAGTCCCTCGCCCGCGAGGTTGTGCATCCGGGCCCAGATCGCGGCGGCGAACACGATCGCCAGCGCGATGAAGGCCAGCCCGACGCCGTCGCGCTTGTGGTCGGGGTGCAGTTGCCGCGCGTTACGGCCGAACCGGCGGACGATGCCGCCAAGCAGGGTCGCCACCAGCAGCCAGGCCATCCCGATGGCGCGCAGCAGCCACGCGGTGAGCACGATCAGCACGTTGTGCGACGGCGGGCTCGCAGGCGCCGCGCCGCGCCTGGCGGCCGTGCCCTTTCCCTGACGGCCGTTACCCGGCGGGCGGCCGCTCCCCTTGCCCCCACCGCCCCTGCCCGCGGCTGGCTTGCCCGATCGCGTGCCGCTGCCTTTTGCGCTGGCCCGGCCGCTCGCCTTGGAGTTGCTCGCCTTGGGGTTGCTCGCCTTGGGGTTGCTCGCCTTGCCGTTGGCGCCGGCGCCCGCCCTGGCGTTCGCGGTGCCGCCACCGCGACCCGTGCCGCCTGCCCGGGTGCCGCCCGAGCCGCGCCGCGCTCCACCGCTACCCCCACTGCCTGGCGGCGGCATCCGCACGATCGGGTCGGGCGACTCGTCGTTGTAGTAGTCGTCACCGACCGTGCCCGCCCGCCCGACCCGCGAGCCTGACGCGCCCCTGGACCGAGAGGTAGCCATGCTCCCAAACGTAACGAGAACCCCGTCTCGGTCGAAGCACCCCGGCTACCTCGGCGTGTCGCGGCCGTTGTCGCTAGGCCGATGGTGCCACCCGGTAGTGGTAGCGGTGGCTGTAGCGGAAGCCGAGGCGCTGGTACATGGCCTGCGCGGGCGCGTTGTCCACCTCCACCTGCAGGAAGACGCGTTGGACCCCGCGCTGACCCGCCAGCAGGCACGCCGCCGCCGTGACCACGACCCCGAAGCCCTGGCGGCGGTGGCCCGGGTGCACCTCGACCGCGGTGAGCCCGGCCCAGCCGTCCGCGATCGACAGCCGGGCGATCGCGAGCACCGCATCCCCCTCCCTGATACTCACGAACGCCTGCTCCCGCGCCGAGGTGAGCACCTGCCGCGCGACGGGCGGCAGGTGGTCCTGGCCTCGGTAGTGGTACCTGGCGGCCCAGGCGTCGTCGGGCTCGGGGCTGACCACGACCTCGCGGCCGCCGGCGATCTCGCTGGCCGGGATGGCCAGGGGCAGGTCAGCGACCATGAAGAAGGCGGGACCCGGCCGGGTCGGCCAGGACCGGCGCGTCAGCTGCTCATCGAGCTCGCGGGAAGCGTCATCGTCGAGCGGCACTGGCACCGCGATCATCGGGGGCAGCCCGCGCTCCCGGTACCAGCGGGTCACCACGGCAAGTGCCTCGTCGAGCGGCAGCCCCGGGTCACCGAGCGGCAGGGCGGAGTTGGCCCGTCCGGTGAACCCGCCGGCCGCCCGCAGCAGCCAGTCGCCGAGCCATTCCTCCTCGGTTCCCCGCCAGTGCGCCGCCGCGACCCGCTCAAGGTCCGTCATCGTCTGCATCCCGCCAGGATGACATGTCCGGTTTGTCGCGAACGGGGCGTGGCGGGGCAGGCCGGGCTACGAGACGAGGGGCGGCCGGGCCGGAGCCGGGCTACGGGACGAGGGGGCTGGCCGGGGCCGGGGCGCCGGTGATCTGGGCGATGAGGCCGTGCACGTGGGCGGCGCCCTCGGCGACCTCGTGGCGCATGGCGTGCACGCTGATGAGGTGCTGGCCGCCGAGATCGGGCGCGGGCGCCTGGACAAGCGGCCAGGGGTGGGTGACCTGGGCGATCCGCGTCTTCATGGCGTCGAGCCTGACGCCGGCCTCAGCGGCCGGCCAGCGGCCGACGGGGCTCCCCGGCCCGTTGGGGCTTCCCGGCTCGGCGAGGCGCGCCACGTCGGCGGGCGTCGCCGCCTCGGCGACGGCGGTGATGGCGGCGTTGAACGCGCGCCTCGCATCGGAGTACTGCACGCTGGCCAGGATCGAGTGGCCCCAGGTGAGGGCGCTCGTGGTGAAGACGTCCGCCAGCGCGCCGGCCGGCTGCGCCCGCGCGACCCGGAACGCCTGGGTACATCGGGCGCCGCGCCCGGCGAACGCGATGACGCACTCGGGCCGGGCCGGGCCACGGGCGATGAGCACCGCGTGCAGCGCGATCCAGTCCCAGCTGGGCGTCACGGTGGCGAGCGCGCCCTGGTCGAGGAACTCATACCCGCCGTCGGCGGAGGGCGCGCACCGCGACCGGGGGTCGGCGAAACGCAGGTCGCCGCCGGCCTCGCCGTGCCCGCCGGCGAAGAGCGCGCCGCGGGAGGCCTCGGCCAGGATCCAGCGCACCGAGTTATCGCCCGTCCGGTAGGCGTCGGCCGCGGCCCCGGTCCAGGACAGGTGCGCGCTGACCGCGAGCGCGGTGCGCGGTGCGTGCCGCGCCAGCCGCCGCTGGCCGCAGGCGGCCTGGCGGAGCGTGCAGCCGAGCCCGCCGAACTCCGGCGGCAGCGTGACGTTCAGGTAGCCGACCCCGGCGAGCCTGGCGATGTCCGCGGCGAGCACCCCCGGCTGACCGCTCGCCCGCTCATCGGTCCCGCCCAGCCGCCCGAGCAGGCCGTCGGTGAGCAGATCACGGGGCCGTGTCGCCGTCATGGACAGATCCTCCCGCCACGGTGCCTGAAAGTCAACTTATTCAGTAGGAAAAGTAGCTTAGCGGTCCCGCCCGGCTCGCTTCCTGGACGGGGCGTTGAGTTGTCGCGCGCCCGGTCAGCTCGGGCCGACGACGCGGACCGGCTGGCCAGCGGCGAAGGCGGCGATGTCCGCCACGGCGTCGGTGTAGAAGGTCCGGTAACCATCATCGGTCACATACCCAAGGTGCGGGGTCAGTACGGTCCGCGGCGCGGACCGGAACGGATGCCCCGCTGGCAGCGGTTCCTCATCATAGACGTCAAGTCCGGCACCGGCGATATCTCCGGCATGCAGCGCGGCGAGCAGCGCGTCGGAGTCGACGATCGGCCCGCGCGACGTGTTCACGAGGAACGCCGTCGGCCGCATCAGCCCCAGTTCACGCTCCCCCACCAGGCCGACGGACCGCGCGCTCAGCTTGTAGTGCACCGTGACGACGTCAGACAGCGCGAACAGGTCGTCCTTGCCGACCGCCGTCACGCCAGCCGCGGCGGCCGCGGCGGGGATGATGTTCTGCGACCAGGCAAGCACGTCCATGCCGAACGCCTGACCGACCGCCGCGACCGCCCGGCCGATGTTGCCGAGCCCGACCACGCCCAGGGTCCGCCCGCGCAGCCCGAACCCGACCGTGTGCTGCCAGCCGCCGCTCCTGATCGCGGCGTCCTCCTCGGCGACGTGCCTGGCCACCGCGAGGATCAGCGCCCAGGTCAGCTCCGGCGTGGCCCCGGAACTGCCACGTGTGCCGCAAACGGTGACTCCGGCCGCCTGGCACGCCGCCACGTCGATCGAGGCGTTGCGCATCCCGGTGGTGACGAGCAGCCGCAGGCCGGGCAGCCGCGCGATCCGCTCGGCGGTGAACGGCGTCCGCTCCCGCATCGCCACGATCACGTCGAACGGCCGCAGCTGCGCCACCAGGTCGCCGGTGTCGGCGATGTGGCTGGCGAAGGTGACGACTTCCGCTCCCAGCGAGTCCCAGTCGGCGCAGCTCAGTGCGACGTGCTGGTAGTCATCGAGTACCGCGATCCGCATCTCGTAGCCTCCGAACGTTGCGGCTGACTCTATCCCGCCCGATCCCGCCCCATCGCCGCCCGATCCCGCCCCATCCCCCGCCCGATCCCGCCCGCCGTGGCGGCCGCGGGGCGACGGCGCCCGGGATGCTACCTTCTGTCCCATGACGTGGCTCAATGCGCTCGCGGAAAAGGCTGTCGACGGTGAACTTCCCACCCGCGAGGAGGCACTCGCGGTGCTCTCCGCCGGCGACGACGAGCTGATGGACGTGGTCGCGGCGGCGTTCCGGGTCAGACGCCACTTCTTCGGCCGCAGGGTCAAGCTGAACTACCTGGTCAACGTCAAGAGCGGGCTCTGCCCCGAGGACTGCCACTACTGCTCGCAGCGGCTCGGCTCGCAGGCCGGCGTGCTGTCCTACACCTGGCTGAAGACCGACCAGGTCGTCGCGTCCGCCGAGGCCGGAGTGGCCGGCGGTGCCCGCCGGGTGTGCCTGGTGGCGAGCGGCCGCGGCCCGACCGACCGGGACATCGACCGGGTGGCTGGCGCCATCACGGCGTTCAAGGAGCGCAACCCGGACGTCGAGGTCTGCGCCTGCCTCGGCCTGCTGTCCGCGGAGCAGGCCGAGCGCCTCGCCGCCGCGGGCACCACCGCGTATAACCACAACCTGAACACCTCCGGCGGCCACTACGCCGACATCTGCGGCACGCACGAGTACGCCGACCGGGTGAGATGCGTCGAGACCGCCAAGCGGGCGGGGCTGTCCCCCTGCTCCGGCCTCATCGCCGGCATGGGCGAGACCGACGAGGACCTGGTCGACGTGGCGTTCGCGCTGCGCGAGCTGCGCCCGGACTCCGTGCCGGTGAACTTCCTTATCCCATTCGAGGGAACGCCGCTCGCCGGGCACTGGGAGCTGACCCCACAGCGCTGCCTGCGCATCCTGGCCATGGTCCGCTTCATCAACCCGGACGCCGAGGTCCGGCTCGCGGGCGGCCGCGAGATCCACCTGCGCACGCTGCAGCCGCTCGCGCTGCACATCGTCAACTCGATCTTCCTCGGCGACTACCTGACAAGCGAGGGCCAGCCGGGCGCGGCCGACCTCGCGATGATCGCCGACGCCGGCTTCACCGTCGAGGGCACGGACACCGGCACCGGGACCGGGGGCGACACCGGGGGCACGCGAACCGGGGCCGGGCGTCCCGACCTGGTGCACCTGCGCCGCCGCGGCGCGGGCACGGAACTCCCCGCTAACACCTGAGCCCCGCTAAGGCTGGCGGCCGACCCCGCAGAGCATGAGCGTGGCGCCCGGCTCTGACTCGCTCAGCAGGCTGTCCGGCTGCCACTCGTTCAGGTAGACGAGGCCTGGCTGTATCAGCTCGAGCCCGTCGAAGAACCGGGTGATCTCCTCGCGGCTGCGCACCTGGCCGCGGCCGAGGCTGCGGCGCAGCACGTCCATGCTGGCGCGGACCTCAGGCGCCTCGTCGCAGAAGTGGGTCATCTGCATGTAGCTGCCCGGCGCGATCTCCTGCTTGTAGCGGGCCACGATGCCGTGCGGGTCTTCTTCGTCGAGCAAGTGGTGGATGACCGCGTTGAGTATCAGGCCGACCGGCTTGCCGAAGTCGAGCAGGGCGCGGACCTCGGGCCTGGCGAGCAGCGCGTCCGGCGTCCTGATGTCGGCGAGCACGACGATGGTCGAGGCGTCGTCGGCGAGCAGCGCCTTGCCGTGCAGGGACACGCTCGGGTCGTTGTCCACGTACACCACCCGGGCGGCCGGGTTGATCGTCTGGGCGATCTGGTGCGTGTTCTGCACCGTGGGCAGGCCGGAGCCGAGGTCGAAGAACTGGTCGACGCCCTGCAGCGCCATGAACCTGACGGCCCGGCCGAGCGCGGCCCGGTTGAGCCGCGCCCCGTTGCCGCGGTCGCCCACCGTCGCGATCGCCTCGGCGGCGACCGCGCGGTCGACCGCGAAGTTGTCCTTGCCGCCAAGGATCGCATCGTAGACGCGGGCCACGCTCGGCTGCGTGGTGTCGATCTCCGGCGGGACATGATCGGGATCCGCCTTGGCCCAGGTCATGTCGTAATCGGCCACTGCACGGTCCCCCGTCGTTATTGAGCGAGAACGTCCAGCCTCATCGTAGCCGGGGGCACGCAGGCGGTCGGACTTCCGTGCACAGGCTGACCGCCGCCGACAGAAAACTGTGCGGGGACTGACAGCGGCATGCGCCAGCATGGTGACATGGCACAAGAAAGCTACGCGATCGAGACGCACGGTCTTGTGAAGCGGTTCGGCAAGACCACGGCGCTGGCCGGGGTCGACCTGGCCGCGCGGCCGGGCAGCGTCCTCGGGCTACTCGGACCGAACGGGGCGGGCAAGACCACCGCGGTCCGTATCCTCGCCACGCTGCTGCGGCCCGACGACGGGTCGGCGGCGGTATGCGGCTGCGACGTGGTGCGCGATGCGCACCAGGTACGCCAGCTCATCGGGCTGACCGGCCAGTACGCCTCGGTCGACGAGGGACTGTCCGGCACCAACAACCTCATCATGGTCGGACGGCTGCTCGGCCTGAGCCGCGCCGCGGCCCGCGTGCGGGCCGCGGAGCTGCTTGAGCAGTTCGAGCTCGCCGACGCCGCGGGGCGGAGCGCGAAGACCTACTCCGGCGGCATGCGCCGCCGCCTCGACCTGGCCGCCAGCCTGGTCGGCCGGCCGCGCGTGCTCTTCCTCGACGAGCCGACCACCGGCCTCGACCCGCACAGCCGCAACGAGGTCTGGGGCATGCTCCGCGGGCTCGTCGCGGACGGCACCACGGTGCTGCTCACCACGCAGTACCTGGAGGAGGCCGACCAGCTCGCGCACGATATCGCGGTCATCGACCACGGCGCGGTCATCGCCACGGGGACGCCGGACGAGCTCAAGGCGAGCGCCGGGCGGCAGGTACTCGAGGTGACCCCGGCGAGCCGGTCCGACCTGGCCGCGGTCGCCGAGCTGCTCGAGCTGGTTACCGGCTCGGCGCCGGCCATCGGTGCCGAGTCTGGCCAGGTCAGCGTCCAGGTCGAGGGCGGCCGGGCGCTGCCGGGCATCATGCGCGCGATCGATGAGCGGTCCATTGAGCTCGCCGAGTTCGCGCTGCGCCGGGCGAGCCTTGACGAGGTGTTCCTCATCCTCACCGGCCACCGCGCGGAAGAGCCAGCGGAAGCGGCGGCGCCGGACGCGGCGGGAAAAGCGGGAGCGGCCGCGGCGGCCGCACCAGCTCGCGAACTTGACAGGAGCCCACGATGACAACGGCAGCACTCGCCCCTCCCCCCGTCCCCGCGCTGCCGCGCAGGCCGAGCCCCGCGGTGGCCGTGGCGAACTCCCTCACCCTCGCCTGGCGCAGCGTGCTCAAGATAAAGACGAACCCGGAGGACCTCTTCGGGCTCTGGCTGCAGCCGATCATGTACCTGATCCTGTTCACCTACGTGTTCGGCGGCGCGATCGCCGGCGGCACGCACCAGTACCTGCAGTTCTCGCTGCCGGGCATCCTGGTCCTCTCGGTGGTCTTCGCCACGCTCGGCACCGGCATGATGCTCAGCGCGGACATCGCCACCGGAGTCTTCGACCGGTTCCGCTCGCTGCCGATCGTCCGCTTCGCGCCGCTGGCCGGCGCGATCCTCGGTGACCTGGTCAGGTACGTAATGTCGATCCTGGTGACGCTCGGGTTCGGGTACGTACTCGGGTTCCGCGTGCAGACCAGCGCGCTGGCGGCCGTCATGGGCGGCCTGCTGCTCGTGGCGTTCGCCTTCGCGATGTGCTGGCTGTCGGCCATGCTCGGCGTGCTGGTGAAGTCCGCGCAGGGCGTGCAGCTGTGGGGCTTCCTGTTCATGTTCCCGCTGGTCTTCGGCAGCAACATCCTCACCTCGACCAACTCGATGCCCGGCTGGCTGCAGGCCTTCGTCAAGGTCAACCCGGTCACCTACCTGACCGAGGCGGAGCGGGCGCTGCTCATCGGCGGTCCCGCCGCCACCGCGGTGGAGCGCTCGCTGCTGTGGGCGGCCGGCATCTTCGCGGTGTTCGCGCCGCTCGCGGTGGCCGCTTACCGGCGCCGAACTTAGCGGGCGGCGAGGGCCTCGCGGCCGAGGGCCGCGGCCTGCTCGTAGCCGAGGCCACGCGACGACGCGTACGCCGCCAGGTACGCCCGCGGGCCGAGTACCGCGCGGGCCGCGTCGCGGGCGGCCGGGGCGTCCGGGCTTGACTCGTCGAACGCGCCACGGACCGCGTGGGCCGCGCCGAGCAGGCGGGCGGCGCGCTCGGCGTCGGCGCCGCCGCCGCGGGCGAGCAGGTAGGCGGCGCTCGCGTCGAGCACCGTGGCCAGCGACGGGTGCTCGGTCCAGGCGGCCGCGTCGTCCAGTGCCTCTTCGAGCAGCTCGCCGCACCGGTCCCGGTTCCCCTGCCTGAGCAGCGCGGCGGCCAGGCGGGCCTTGACCTGGGCGCGCAGCGACTGCCACCACGGCGCCTGGGTGTCGCCGAGGGCGTCAAGCATCGTCGCGGCGCACCGGGCGGACTCGGCGTAGTCGCCCTCCCGCCAGGCCAGCTCGGCGCGCATGTGCGCGATCCACCGGTCGCTGTCCATGTGACCGCCGCGCGCCGCCACCTTCCGCTCCAGCCGGGTCATCTCGGCGCGGGCCATGGCGAGGTCGCCGGCCCGTCCGCGGATGAGCGCGAGCCGCGCCTCGACGTAGCTCAGGTCGCCCCAGGCGCCGATCTCGCGGCCGATCGCCACCGCCTCGGTCAGCGCCTGGATGGAGGCGGCGTGCTCGGCGCGCAGCTCGGTGAACTCCGCGAGCTGGGTGAGGGCCAGCGACACGCCCCACTGCTCGCCGAGCCGGCGTAGCTCCGCGAGCGCCGCGCGGCAGTGCTCCTCCGCGCTGTCCGGCGTGCCGAGGCTGAACCCGTAGGTGGACAGGTAGGCCTGGCCGACGGCGCGCAGCCACGGGTCGGACGAGTCGATGTACCGCTCGAACTGCGCCTGGGCACGGTCCATCGCGCCGTCATACTGCAACAGCACCGGCTCGGCCATCGCGACGAGCGGATGGCCGGTCCCCTGGCCATCGAACTCACCGAGGGCGGCGAGCGCCTCGGTCAGCGGTCCCCTGACGGACTCGATGTCCCACATCCAGCCGGCCGCGAGCAGCGCGCAGATGACCCGCGCCTCGGCGAGCTCCCGCGTCAGCGGCGGCGGGGTCATGGCGAGAACCTCGCGGCACAGCGCGTCGGCCTCACCGTGCCCGCGCTGTGCCCAGTAGTAGCCAAGCGAGCGGACGAACCGCAGCGCGCTCCCCGCGTCGCCCCTGACGGTCACCCAGCGGATCGCGGCGTTGATGTTGTCCTGCTCGGCGTTGAGCACGCGGAACCAGCGGGCCTGCGTGCTGGTGCGCAGCAGCGGGTCGGCGGCCTCCACCAGGTCGAGGTAGTACCGCGCGGCGGCGTCCCTGATCTCGGTTTCCTCGCCCGCTTCGGCCAGGCGCTGCAAGCCGTAGGCGCGGACCGTGTCCAGCATCCGGTACCGTGCCTCCCCGTCCGCGCCCGTGCCCGACCGGGCGAGGATCGACTTGCCGACGAGGCCGGCCAGCGTGGGCAGGACGGCACCGGTCGTGAGTCCGGCGAGGCGGTCCGCGCAGACCCGCTCGGCGGCGGCCAGGGTCGCCTCGGCGGGAAACACCGCCAGGCGGCGGGCCAGGATCCGCTCCTGGTCGGACAGCAGGTTCCAGCTCCAGTCGACGACCGCGCGCAGCGTCTGGTGCCTGGGCAGCGCGATCCGGCTGCCGCCGGCGAGCAGCGCGAAGCGGTCATCGAGCCGCTCGGCGAGCTGCTCCGGGGTCAGCGTGCGCAGCCAGGGGGCGGCGAGCTCGATGGCCAGCGGCATGCCGTCCAGGGTGCGGCAGATCCTGGCCACCGCCGCCGCGTTGGCCGCGCTGACCTCGAAACCGTCGAGGACGGCGGCGGCGCGGTCCGCCAGCAACCGGACGGCCGGGTTTCCGCTGGTTATCGCCGGCACTTCGGTTTCACTTGGGATGTCGAGCGGCGCGACCACCTGCAGCGCCTCGCCGGGGATCTGCAGGGGCTCGCGGCTCGTCGCCAGGATGCGGACCCGGGGGCAGCCGGCGATCAGCCGCGCGGCCAGGGCCGCCGCGGCGTCGATGACGTGCTCGCAGTTGTCAAGGACAAGCACCGCGTCCCGGTCCGCGAGGAAGGCGCACAGCCGGCCGGCCGCGTCGCCCGCCGCGTCGGCGCGCCTGGCGATCGAGCGCTCGCGCAGGCCGAGCGCGTCGAGCACCGCGTACGGCACCTCGGCGGGATCGGTGACCGGGGCGAGCTCCGCGAACCAGGCCGGCCCGGCGAGCCGCGCCGCCGCCTCGGCGGCGAGCCGCGTCTTGCCGACGCCGCCCGGGCCGGTGAGCGTGACGAGGCGCTCGGCGGCCAGCCGCTTGAGCAGGCCGGCCAGGTCGTCGTCCCGGCCGACGAAGCTGGTCGGGCCGGTGACGGAGGCGGGCGGGCCGGGGACGGGCGCTGCCGCGGCCTGCGGGACCTCTTGCCTGAGTATGGCCAGGTAGGCCTGCTCAAGCGGAGGAGACGGGTCCACGCCGAGGCGATCGGCGAGGCGGTCGCGGACCTGCTTGTATACCCCGAGCGCCGCCGCCTGGCGGCCGGTGGCGGCCAGAGCCCGCATCAGTAGCGCGGCGGGCCGCTCGGCCAGCTCGTCGGCCGCGGTGAGCTCGCGGAGCTCGCCGACCAGGGCGGCGTCCGCCCCGCCCAGCGCGAGCTCGGCCTCGATCCGGTCCAGGGTCGCCGCGGCGCGCAGCTCGGCGAGCCGGGCGGCCGGCGCGAACGCGAACTCCTCGCCCGCCACGTCGGTGAGCGCGCTGCCGCGCCAGGCGCCAAGGGCCGGGCGGAGCAGGGCCGCCGCCTCCTGCGCGGCGCCGCGCGCCAAGGCCTGGCGGCCGGCCCTGGCCTCTGACTCGAAGGCGATCGCGTCCACCGCGTGCGGTGGCACGGCGAGCCGGTAGCCGGCCGGGGAGGACTCGAGCACCCGGTCGGGCACCCCGGCCTGACGCAGCGCCAGGCGCAGCCGGGAGACGAGGGACTGCAGCGCGTTGGCCGCGTCCCCCGGGCGGTCATCACCCCACAGCCGCTCGATGAGCGCGTGGGCGGGCACCACCCGGCCAGCGTCGAGCGCGAGCAGGATAAGCAGGGCCCGCACCCGGTGCCCGCCGACGCGCACCGGCTGGCCCGCCGGACCGGTCACCTCGAGCGGGCCGAGTACGCTGATCCGGACCGCGTCCGCCGTCGCCTGCACGTTGTCCTTCCCGCCAACAACTGGTGGCCGCTCACGCGGCCCTCACCATGCTAACGCGAAACGAAGTCGAGATCTATCTCGTTTTTCTATCCGTCGGCAGCGACGCCGGCAGGCCGAAGCGGTCGAACAGGGACGCGTCGAACGTGGTGATCTCGGCGATGCGGCCGTCGCCGGTGCGCAGCACGTCGAGCTTGAACGGGAGGAAGACCTCGCTGCCCGCGCGGCGCAGGTACGAGGCCGCGGCGGGCATCCGGTTGGCCGCCGTGGGCAGCAGCCGCCAGTCGCCGAAGATCGTGCGGTCGTAGGCATGGGCCATGAACCCGGCGACCACGTCCCGCCCGGTGAACAGGCCGGAGTTCGGCGGCATCGCGACCCGGATGTCCTCGCGGATCACCGCGAGGCCCGCGGCCGTGTCCTGCCGCTCGTGCGCCTCGATGAACGCGGCCAGCAGCGCCCGGTCGCCCTCGGTGATGCCGCTCGGCGACCAGTCCGCGTCCCGCGCCGCCACCCGCGCGCCAAGCGTGGCCCGCGCCCGCTGCAGCGCGCTCGTCACCGCGGCCGGCGACATCTCGAGGACCTCCGCGGTCTCGGCGGCCGAGTAGCCCTGGACGTCCCGCAGCAGCAGCACCGCCCGCTGCCTCGCGGGCAGCAGCTGGATCACGGCCAGGTAGGCGAGCTCCACCGTCTCGCGGCGGATCGCGGCCTCCTCCGGCCCCTCGGCCTGGTCGAGCAGCGCGTCCGGGCAGGGCTGCAGCCACGGCACGTCCGCGATCGACTCGATCTGCTCCGGCCGCCGCTGCGCCGCGCGCAGGATGTCGAAGCACGTCGTGGTCACGATGCGGTACAGCCAGGCCCGCGCGGCCGGGCCGCCGTCGAACGAGGCCCGGCCCTTCCAGGCCCGCAGCAGCGCCTCCTGCACCGCGTCCTCGGCCTGCTCCAGGTTGCCGAGCATCCGGTAGCTGTGCACCTGCAGCTCGCGCCGGTGGCGCTCGCTGAGCTCGGTGAACCGGGCCTCGTCTAGCACGTCCATGAGGAAGGTCTCCTCAGGCGGTCGCCGCGGCGTCGGCCGCGTCGCGCAGCGCCTGGATGTCGATCTTGGTCATGCCGAGCATGGCCTGCACGGCGGCGTTGGCGCGCAGCGGGTCTGGATCGCCGATCAGCTCCATGAGCGCCTCGGGCACGACCTGCCAGGACAGCCCGAAGCGGTCCTTGACCCAGCCGCACGGGCCGATCTCGCCGCCGCCGGCGGTGAGCTGCCCCGTGTACTGGTCGACCTCGTCCTGGTCATGCGCGGAGACCTGCAGCGAGACCGCCTCGGTGAACTTGTACATGGGGCCGCCGTTGAGCGCGGTGAACGCCCGGCCGGCCAGCTCGAAGGCGACGGTCATCACCTTGCCCTGCTCGCCGGGCTGGTCCGGGCCGTAGTAACTGACGTCGGTGATGCGCGAGCCGGGGATGACCGAGACGTAGAGCTCGGCGGCCTCAAGGCCGTTGCCGTCGAACCAGAGGCACGGGGTGATCGTGGTCATCGCTTTAGGTCCTTTCGCGGTGCGACGCTACTGACACCTGATGAAACGTCCGCCAGCCGGGTAACTAATCGGTGTGACTAGCCAGCACCCGAACGGCTCACCCGTTCGGGCTAGCCGAAGGCGAGCCAACCGCAGTCCGGGCACAGGATGTTAGCCCCTGGCAACGTAGCGTGCACCCCGGCCGGCCACCAAGCCATGCACGTGCGACGGCCAACTTGCGATGCAATTGCATACCCGAAAAGTGCGCTAGCGAGCACGGAGAGTAACCGCAAAAGGCATAAAGAAAAGGCGGTCTGGTCCGTCTGGACTAGTACCACGCGGTGGCTGGACAGCGGGCCGCCCGCCGGCAGCACCGCGTGCGTGGGCTCGCCGGAGCCGGCGCCGGCCGCGGGCGCGGGCGCGGGCGCGCCGTCGTCGCCTTCCGCGGCGTTCCAGGCGGCGTCGATGCCCATGTCGTGCAGCGGCGGGGCGAACGCCACCCGGTTGCGGCCCGCCTGCTTGGCCGCGTACATGGCGGAGTCGGCCGCCGCGAGCAGGTCGGTGAGCTCGAAGGACTCACCGCGCCCCATCGCAGTGACGCCCACCGAGATGGTGACGCTGAGCGTGGGCGCGTCCGGGCGGTCCGCGGTGGGGACCTCCAGGTTCTCGATGTAGCCGCGGAGCCGCTCCGCGATGTTGCAGGCGTCGTCCTCCCTGGTCTGGGCGAGCAGCAGCACGAACTCCTCGCCGCCGAACCGGCCCGCCCGGTCGTAGTCGCGGGACTGGCCGGTGAGCGCCTCCGCGATCGCCTTGAGCACCCGGTCGCCGACCAGGTGCCCGTACGTGTCGTTGACCAGCTTGAAGTGATCAATGTCGATGAGGGCGAGGGCGAGCGGGTTGCGGGTGCGGCTGGCACGGGAGAGCTCCACCTCGGCCTCGGACTCCCACGTGGAGACGTTGAGCAGCCCCGTCTTCGCGTCGGTGCGCGACTGGGCGACGAGCACCGGGTGAATCAGGAACCGCCGGACGAGCAGGACGGTCGGCAGCGCGATCGCCATGAGGAAGGGACTGAGCGCCACGGCGACCGTTATCAGGACGCCGAGATCGATCTCAACGAAAAGCCCTTGCAGCGCGTCGCGTTCGAATTCGCCGGCGAAAAACCGCGTCGCCGGATTTGCCAGCTTCACGGCGGCGACGATGAGGAAGTGCTGTATGCGGCAGCCCAGGATCTCACACGCGCCCACGGCGAGGCACCAGGTGAAAGCGTGCAGGCCAGTGCCGGGTGCCGCGCCCGCGAATGAATGCGGAAACGCGCGGAAAACCAGTGACACGGAGGCATAGGCAAGGCCGTGTGAAGCCGCCGAGAACACCCGCCGGTACCACAGCCCGTGGTGCACGAACAGCTGGAGGGTCGCCATTATCGGGATCGCGATGAGGATGGAGTAAACCGGCGGAAGCAAGATGGCCGTCGGCAGGACCCAGATGGAGCTAAAGTCCCTGGTCACTCCGGAGTACGTGTACACCATCCGCGGCGTGGACGCCATGGATATCGTGCCGCAGCACATCAGCAGCAGGAACTCGACCGCGTCATTAGCATGCCAGCTGGTAAAGGCGATCCCGGCGCCCATCCCGGCGGCCGCGAGGGCCACGACGCCCGCGACGTACCAGCGCAGCAGGGGTGGGAGCTGCCACCATCCCCAGTCCCTGATGACCATTCCGCGCCTGACGCGGCTGGTGAGGGACGATGCCTGCATGATCCACCGTTCCGTCTGTGGTGCCTGTTGCTTCGTTCTAGTAGCTGCTGACTGTAAATGACTAGCTGCGTATAGCTACCATAACCCATCTTGCCGGGCTTGGTAACTATTGCGAGTTGTTTCCAGTACAAGTCGTGACAACGCGGCGCTTAATAGTGCGTAAGAGCGATGGCGCAGAGGCAGGAGAGAGCAATTCGCGCCAAAGCAAATGAAGTGGGCGCTGTCAAGTGCTGCGTCCACTGTTACGCATGAGGAGGAAGTGAAATGCGTAGCACGTGGTGGGGCTGATGCTCCGACGATCTCATCACACAGAGTATGAATCGCATTGAGAGGAGTGCACATCATGCGCGACACCTGGACCCGGTAGCAAGATCCGGCCTCATCTGCATTACCCCTTTCCGACAACCAGTATTACAACGAGCCGCTTTGGATAGGTGCCTGCCTGGCAAGCGTGGCCTCTCGGCCAAGATGCCGCGCAGTGTGGCGGCCGACGGTGGGCGTCATTCGCCGCCATCGGAGTGCTAGACCGCAGGCGATAAGGGCACCGATTCCTCCACTGAGAGCCACGACCGTCGAGGGAGGTACCACCTCGGCGGCCGCTCCGGCCACCGCGAACGCAACCCCCTGACCGACTACCAGGCCCGCGGTTGCGAGGCCGTACGCCTGCCCCCGCTTCTCGTTCGGTATCCGCTCCACGAACGCGGTGTTGGCGGCGATCTGGTACATCGCGAAGCTGTTGGACAGCGCGAACAGTGCCATCGACACGATCAGGCCCGGGCGAAGGACCGTCACCGCGAGGATTCCGCAGGCGAGTACCGCCATCGGGCCCATCCACCCCAGCCGGGTCAGCGGGCCTATCTTCCTTGTGAACAGCGGCGTGGATATCGCCGCGCCCAGCTGCGAGAAGGCGAGCAGCAAGCCGGCCGCCACCGGGCCACCGCCGAGCCGCCCCGCGTACGGCGCGGCAAGCCCTTCGGGCACCTCGTAGAACGCGGCCAGCCAGGCAAGGCCTACCAGCGTGCGGAGCGCGGGATCACCGAAGACCAGCCGGACGCCCTCGGCGAGCTGGCCCAGCGGGCCCGGGCCGCCGCCGTCGGGCGCGGGCGCGGGCCGTGCGCGCACGCCGAACCGGACGAGCAGCGCCGAGGCGACAAACGTCGCCGCGTCCGCGCCGAGGGCCGGGCGGGCGCCGGCCACGGCGACGACGAAGCCGGCCGCCGCGGTGCCCGCCACGAGCACCGACCGGCTGGTGGCCTGGATCACGGCCAGGGCGAGCGGGTACTTGTCGGGCCCCATCATCTCGCGGGTGACCGCGGAGCGGGCCGCGTCGAACGGCGGCTGCAGCAGGGTGACCACGTACAGCAGCACGATCATCGCCGCCAGCGGCACGCCCGGCGCGAGCATCGCGCTGACCAGGAGGCAGCGGAGCAGGTCGCAGCCGACCATCACGGAGCGGCGCGGCAGCCGGTCCGCCAAGCCGGACAGGAACAGGCCGCCGAAGAGATAGGGCACGAAGCCCGCGGCGAAGGTGACGGCGGCCAGCAGCGGCGACCTGGAGCGGTCGTAGACGAGCAGCGTCAGGGCCACCAGGGCGAGGCGGTCGCCGCTGCCGGACAGGACGTAAGACAGCCAGAGGGCACGGAACTCTGGTACGGCGAAGACGTCACGGAAGGACGGACGGCGGGCCGGAGAGGGAATCACGGCGACCCTTTCATTCAGCTGGGACCGGCCTGCGCGGTTCGGCGGCCACGCATGCGGCTCGACCGGTTACCCATTGCCATGATCGCAAAGCAGGCGACGCTTCGCGGCGAAACAGTCACATCGGGTACATCACTGACAAAACCATCTCACTGTGACTCGAGTGATACCCCCGTATGGCCCCAGCCGGGGGACCTCGGCCCGGTGAAGCCGGGACCTTCGTCCCCTGCCCTCGGGGACTTGAGGAGCCACCATGGGTAGCTACGCCGCGTGGTCCGTGAAGCGCGTAAGTAGGAGGCAGCAGTGACCGCTGAACCAGCTGAGCCACCGCCGGTCACCTGCCCCAGGCAGGCGATCGAGCTGACCGAGGGCGAGTGCTGGCAGCTGCTCGCGTCCGTGTCCATCGGCCGGGTCGTGTTCACGCAGCGCGCCATGCCGGCCATCAGGCCGGTGAACCATGTCGTCGACGGGCGGACCATCGTCATCCGGACGCACCTGGGAGCGGCGATCGCGGCGCGCGCGTCCGACGGCAGGAACGAGCCGGGGGGCTCGGTCGTCTGCTACGAGGCCGACGAGCTCGACCCGGCACGGCGCACCGGCTGGTCTGTCATCGCCACCGGCATGGCCCGCCTCGTCACCGACCCCGCCGCCGCCGACCGCTACGCGGCCGCGGTTGAGCCGTGGATCGCCGGCGACCTGAACCAGGTCGTCGCGATCGAGCCGCAGTTCGTCTCCGGCATCCGCCTCGTCGGCTGGTGCGCCTGACCGGCGCCGCCAGGGCCGGCCCGGGCGGTTCGTGAATTGCAACTATCGGAGCAAGCACGGGCAAGTTAGACTATGCGTGACGGGATGATCACGGCTAGGTGGTGGTCATGGGTGCACATCCCGGTCCGGCGCATCCGGGTGAGTGGCTGCGGCAGCAGCGGGTTGCTGCCGGGCTGACCCAGGAGGACCTGGCGGAGCGCTCCGGCGTATCGGTGCGCGCCATCGCTGACCTGGAGCGGGGACGGACGCGGAAGCCGTATCCGTCCTCGGTGCGCGCGCTGGCGCGCGCGCTCGGGCTGCCCGACACCGCCGGGGCGGAGCTGGTCGCGCGGTACCGGGCCGAGCGCGTCGGGCAGGCCGACGCCGCGCCCGGCGCCGCGAAGCCGACGGTGACCGTGCCACGGCAGCTGCCGACGCGCGTGCCCCACTTCGCGGGGCGGGCCGGGGAACTCGCCCTGCTCGACGCCGTGCTCGAAGCGGCGGCCTCCGACCGCGCCACCGGGGCGACCGGGGTGGTGATCTCGGCGATCGGCGGCACCGCCGGGGTCGGCAAGACCGCCCTCGCACTTCACTGGGCGCACCGGGTGGCGCACCACTTCAAGGACGGGCAGCTCTACGCGAACCTGCGCGGGTTCGACACGCGGAACGAGGGCCCGGCCGATCCCGCCGACGTGCTGCGCGGGTTCCTCGACGCGCTCGGCGTGCACCCGGAGCGGCGGCCGGCCGACACCGAGGGGCTGGCCGGGCTGTACCGGTCGGTCCTCGCCGGGCGGCGGATGCTCGTGCTGCTCGACAACGCCGCCGACGTCGCCCAGGTGCGGCCGCTGCTGCCCGCATCGCCCGACTGCCTGGTCATCGTGACCAGCCGGCGCGAGCTGGCCGCGCTCGCCGCGCGCGAGGGGGCGCGGCTGCTCCAGCTCGACGTGCTGAGCGAGCAGGAGGCGAACGAGCTGCTCGTCACCCGGCTCGGCCGGGAACGGGCGGCCGCGGAGCCGTGGGCGGTCACCGAGCTCGCGACGCTGTGCGCGCGGCTGCCGCTGGCGCTTTCCGTGGTGGTGGCCCGCGCCGCCGCCGCGCCCAAGCTGCCGCTGTCGTCGCTCGCGGCCGAGCTGACCGAGCTCGGCGGGCGGCTCGACGCGCTTGACGTGGGCGACCCGGCCGCGAACGTGCGCACGGTGCTCTCGCTGTCCTACCGGCACCTGCCGGACAAGGCCGCGCGGATGTTCCGGCTCCTCGGGCTGCACCCGGGGCCCGACATCAGCGCCGCGGCCGCCGCGTCGCTCGCCGGGATGCCGGTCGCCGCGGCCCGGGGCGCGCTGCGCGACCTGACCAGGGCATCGCTGCTGACGGAGGTCGCGACCGGGCGGTACGCGTTCCATGACCTGCTGCGCGCGTACGCGGCCGAGCAGGGAACGCCGGCCGAGGAGGTCGCCGCCACCACGCGGCGGATGCTCGACCACTACCTGCACGCCGCGCACCAGGCGCACCGGGTGCTCTACCCGGGGCGGGAGCTGATCGGGCTCGACGCGCTGGCCCCAGGGGTCACCCCGGAGACGTTCGGCGGCAAGGCGTCCGCGCTCGCCTGGCTGGAAGCCGAGTACCAGGTGCTGCTCAAGGTCACCGATGTCGCGGCGCGGACCGGGTTCGACGCGCACGCGTGGCGGCTGCCCGTCGTGCTGTGGACCTTCCACAACGTGTGCGGCCACTGGCACGACGGCACCCGGCTGCACCACCTGGCGCTTGACGCCGCGCGGCGCTGCCACGACCTGTCAGGGCAGGCACACGTGCTGCGTGGGCTCGGATCGTTCGCGATGTCGGTCGGCGATACCGGGGAGGCGTACGAGCGGCTGACCGCGGCGCAGGCGGCGTTCACCACGCTCGGGGACACCCTCGGGCTGGCCAGGACCGACGTGATCTTCTCGCAGACGCTTGAGTACCAGGGGCGGCACGCCGAGGCCCTGGCGGTGATGGGCGACGCGCTGCGGCTATGCGAGGGCGCGCCGGCCGACCGGCACATGATGCTGGTACGGGCGAGCGCGCTGAACGGGTCGGCGTGGAACAGCGTGCAGCTCGGCGACCTGTCCGAAGCCAGAGCCTTCTGCCATAAGGCCATCGAGCTCTGCCAGGCGATCGGCTACTCCCCCGGCGAGGCCGGCACCTGGGACACGCTCGGCGTCGTGCTGCAGCGGCTCGGCACGCATGACGAGGCGGTGCCCTGCTTCCTGCGGGCGGTCACGCTCGACCGGGAGATGGGCAACCGCTACGACCTCGCGATGGTGCTCGCCCACCTCGGCGAGACCTACGCGGCCACCGGGGACCCGCGCGGCGCGCGGGAGGCATGGGACGAGTCACTGGCCATCCTGCGCGTGCTGCACCACCCGGCGGCGGGCCAGGTCCGGAGGCAGCTGGCCACGCTCGCGGCGGAGCAGCTGGCCGGCTCCGCGGCGCCGGGCGCGAGCGTCGCCTGATCCATTACTTATCGTGACACTCAGCGCAGATATGCAATGACACGTCGACGTTCTGCAGTTTGCCGGTAAGTTCGCCTGGCCTGCATACGGTTACTATCTGATGATGTGTTTAGCACGAAAAACCACGGATGGTGACCGGACAGGAGATCACGATGCGTGACACGTGGACCCGCTAGTCTGCCCGGGCCGCCGCACGAAAGACCGAGGAAAAAAGAAAATGAAATAAGGGTCAGAACGGAGGGTACCGGCTCGGATACCGCGACAGAATCGCGAGAGACAGCCGAACCCCGACGGGGAGGACCCCATGCCAGACCTCGTACCGCTATCCGGCAGCGAGCGCTCGGAACTGCCGGGCGCGACACTCGCGCCGGGCCCGCTCGACGAAAGCCAGCAGATCACCGTCACCGTGCTGCTGCAGCGCCGCGCCGAGGTACCTTCCGCCCTGGTCGAGGGGCCTGAGACGGTAAGCGCGGCCGAGCTTGGCGAGCAGTACGGCGCCACCGGGGCCGACGCGCAGCTTGTCGCCCAGGTGCTCGGTGAGTACGGGCTCACCGTGACCGAGACCCACCTGGCATCCCGCCGGCTCAAGGTCTCCGGCACCATCGCGGCGATGCAGACGGCGTTCGGCACCACGCTGACCGCCGTCACCTCGCCGCACCCGGACGGGTCAGGCAACGTGGCGCACCGGTACCGGACCGGCTCCCTCTCGGTCCCGACGCAGCTGTCCGGCATCATCACCGCCGTGCTCGGCCTCGATGACCGGCCGCAGGCGCGCCCGCAGTTCCGTCGCGGCCCGGCATCGGGCGCGCGGGCGGCGGCCGAACCGGAGGACGGAACAGCCGCCCCCGCGGCCAAGGGGGGAGCGCTGACCGCCCCGCAGGTGGCCAGCTTCTACCAGTTCCCGGCCGGCACCGACGGTACCGGGCAGACCGTAGCGATCATCGAGCTCGGCGGCGGTTACACGCAGGCCGACCTGAACACGTACTTCTCCGGTCTCGGGCTTTCCGTTCCGCCGGTGACCGCCGTCGGGGTGGGCGGCGCGTCCAACTCCCCCGGCGGAGACGCGGACGGCGAGGTCGAGCTCGACATCGAGGTCGTCGGCGGCGTGGCGCCGGGCGCCGCGCAGAAGGTGTACTTCGCGGACAACACCGATCAGGGGTTCATCGACGCGGTCTCCCAGGCGGTGCACGACACGCCGACGCCGGTCGCGGTGTCGATCAGCTGGGGCCAGTCGGAGGACCAGTGGTCGGGCCAGACGAGGGTCGCGATGGACCAGGCGTTCGCCGACGCGGCGGCGGTCGGCGTCACCGTGACGGTCGCGGCCGGCGACAACGGGTCAAGCGACGACCCGAACGGGCAGACGTCGGTGCACTGCGACTTCCCGGCCTCCTCACCGCACGCGCTCGCCTGCGGCGGTACCAGGCTCACCGGCAACACCACGTCGTTCGCGATCACCTCCGAGGTGGTGTGGAACGAGCTGGCGAGCAACGAGGGCGCGGGCGGCGGCGGCGTGTCCGACGTGTTCACCGGGCCGCCGTGGCAGGCGAACGCCGGGGTGCCGGCCTCGGCGTCCGGCGGCAGCACCACCAGCGGCGGTCGCGGCCTGCCCGACGTGGCGGGCAACGCCGACCCGGTGACCGGCTACCTCGTCGTGGTGGACGGGCACCAGCAGCCGATCGGCGGTACGTCCGCGGTCGCGCCGCTGTGGGCCGGGCTCATCGCGCGGCTCGCGCAGGCGACGGGCAAGACCTTCGGCCTGATGCAGCCGCTGCTGTACGCGGGCGTCGCGCCCGGTATCGCGCAGCCCGGGTTCAACGACATCGTCTCCGGCAGCAACGGCGCCTACCAGGCGGGACCCGGCTGGGACGCGTGCACGGGCCTGGGCAGCCCCAACGGCGCCGCGCTGCTCAAGCTGCTCAGCGGCACCACGCCGACCACCGGGAGCTAATACCAAGGTCAGTTGGGCCGGCCGGCGGCCCTGAGTACCAGGAGACACAGATACCACGCCCGTTTCCGGCTTTTGTCAGCGCCGAGAGTTAGACACCTCCATGATGTCAAAGTCTCGGCGCTGAGCTCTTGGGCCTCGGCTGGAAACACAGGCGGGGACGCCCTCAGACGGGAATGTTGAAGATTCAAGTAATGTTCTCCGGAGTACGCTGCTGATAGGCGGTGGACAACCAAGGCGAGCTTCTTTGGAGGCGTTCATCATGCCAGCCGTCACCGTAGAGAACCTGCTGGTCCTGCCGCGGGTCACCGAGCCGCCGGCGCAGGGGGACCGGCCGGTCGTCAAGGTCACCACCGCGCCGTCGGGCTTTGAGGGCGAGGGCTTCCCGGTAAGGCGCGCGTTCGCCGGCGTGCACCTGGCCGACCTCGACCCGTTCATTCACATGGACCAGATGGGCGAGGTCGAGTACGCGCCCGGGGAGCCCAAGGGCACCCCCTGGCACCCGCACCGCGGCTTCGAGACCGTCACCTACATCATCGACGGGGTGTTCCGCCACCAGGACTCCAACGGGGGCGGCGGGCTGATCACCAACGGCGACACCCAGTGGATGACCGCGGGCGGCGGCATCTTGCACATCGAGGCGCCGCCGGAGGACCTGGTGATGAGCGGCGGGCTGTTCCACGGCTTCCAGCTGTGGGTCAACCTGCCCGCGCGGCTCAAGATGACCCAGCCCCGCTACCAGGACATCCGGGCCGGCCAGGTCGCCCTGCTCACCTCAGCGGACGGCGGCGCGCTGCTGCGGGTCATCGCCGGCGAGCTCGACGGCCACGAGGGCCCGGGCGTCACGCACACCCCGATCACGCTGGTGCACGCCACGGTGTCGCCGGGCGCGCAGGTCCGCCTGCCGTGGCGCGCGGACTTCAACGCCCTCGGCTACGTGCTCGCGGGCGCCGGCTACGTCGGCGCGGAGCGCCGCCCCATTCACACCGGTCAGCTGGCGGTCTTCGGCTCCGGCGAGTCCATCACGGTGGGCGCGGAGCAGCGGATGGACGGGCCGAGCCCGGCCCTTGAGATCCTGCTGCTCGGCGGCGAGCCGATCCGCGAGCCCGTCGCGACCTACGGCCCGTTCGTGATGAACACCAAGGAGGAGCTGGCCCAGGCCTTCGAGGACTACCAGAAGGGCCTGCTCGGCCGCATCCCGGCCCAGCCCGCGTCGGGGCTACCCGCCGACCACCCCGGCCACGACGTCCTCTAGAGACGACGTCCTCTAGACACAACGTCCGTTAGAGCGGGAGGCCCTCCTCGAGCAGGGCGAGGGCCTCATCAAGGCGGGACGCGGAATCCGGGCCCATGAACGCGGCGAAGTCGGGGGCGGCGTCCACCTCGTCGCCCATCTCCGGCGGCAGGAAGACGGACATCATCACCCCGACGACCGCGCCGGCCAGCGCGCGGACCCGGACATCGCCCGGGTCGCGCCCGGTGCGGGCGGCCAGTACCTCGGCGAGCGCGTTGAGCGCGCGGGCGAACTCATTCATCGCCCGCGCGCGGATCTCCGGTACGTGCATGGACAGCTCGCCGCCCTGCCGGATCTGCTCCCACTCCTCGGGGGTGAACGAGGCCCAGGTCTCGCGCATGGCGGCGCGGAGGGCGGCGACCGGGCCGAGTTCCGCCGGCTGCCTGGCGAACGCCTCCGCCATCCTGGCATCCATGTCGTCCTGGAGTACCAGGTCCTCCTTGGTGGGGAAGTAGCGGAAGAACGTGGACGGCGACACCTCGGCGGCGGCGGCGATCTGCTCCACCGTGGTGGCCTGGTAGCCCTGCTCGCGGAAAAGCCGGAGCGCGTGCTCCCGCAGGGAGGCACGCGTCCTGGCCTTTTTCCGTTCCCGCAGGCCGGCCTGCGCCGTCATGTCCGTCACAGTGATGATTGTGCTCCTGTTGATGCCGTGAACTCCAATGTCGTGCCGGTGGCGGCGTGGGCGAAGCGCCGTGACTACAGTGCCGCGGGCTCCGCCTCGCCGGCCGGCTCGGCGGCCACGGCCCGCGTCGGCAGGAACAGCAGCGCAAGGATGGCGCAGCCGACCGCTATGCCGCCGCAGGTCCACAGCATCCCGCTCATGCCGTGCACGAACGCGGTCCTGACCGTGTCCAGCAGGGCAGGCGAGCCGACCTTGTGGGCCACCGCGACGCCCGCGCCCACGCTTGACCGGACCGCCGCCGCGGCCTGCCCGGGCAGCCCGGCCGCGGCCTGCGCGACACCGCTGCTGTAGCTGTTGCTTATCACGGTGCCGAGCACGGCAACGCCGATCGTCGAGCCGACCTGGCGCATTGCGGTGAGCAGGGCCGAGCCGGCCCCACTGCGCTCGGCGGACAGAGCGCCGAGCGCGGCCCCCATCGCGGCCGGCATCACCAGGCCGAGGCCGAGTCCGGACAGCGCGACCCAGCCGAGCGTGTACCCGGTCGAGCTGGCCAGCGTGGTGAATGCGCCGAGGGCCATCCCCGCGGCCATGAGCAGGTATCCGACGGCAACGACCGCGCGCGGGCCGGCCAGGGGCGATGCCCCGTCCTTCCGTGGAGCCTGCAGGCGCGTGCCGACGATCATGCCCATGAGCATCCCGCCGATCATCGGCAGCAGGCGCAGGCCGCTGCCCAGGGCGTCCGCGCCCCGGACATCCTGGAAGTACTGCGGCAGTGCGAAGAAGATGCCGAACATGGCGAACGACACGGCCGTCGCGAGAATAGTGCCCCAGCGGAACCCGGCCGAGCTGAACAGCCGCAGGTCGGCGAGTGGCTGGCCGCCGCGCCTGGTTACCCCGCGCTCCACCCACGGCAGCAGGGCGAGTACCGCCGCGCCCGCGGCGATCAGCCCGAGGGCGGCCGCGTCGGACCAGCCGTCCTGGCCGGCCTTGATGAAGCCGTAGGTCACCGCGACCAGGCCGCCGGTCGAGGTGACCAGGCCCGCCAGGTCGATCGTCGGCCGGCGCGCCGAGCGCGACTCGGGCAAGAGGGTCACCACGGCGATGACCGCGAGGACCACCACCGGCGCGTTGATCAGGAAGACCGAGCCCCACCAGAAGTGATCGAGCAGGATTCCGCCGACGATCGGGCCGATCGGGAAGCTCAGCATGGTCGCGCCGGCGATCGCCGCGACGGCCCGCTGCCGTTCCTCCTGCCCGAATAGCACTGGCAGCACCGACAGGGCCAGCGGGAAGATCGCCGCCGCGCCGATGCCGAGCACCGCCCGCGCGACGATCAGCTCGCTGACCGAGGAGGCGTAGGCACAGGCCAGGGAGGCCGCGCCGAAGATGACCAGGGCGATAATCAGCATCCGCTTGCGGCCGTAGCGGTCGCCGAGCAGCCCGGCGGGCAGGATCAGCGCGGCGAGCACGAGGCTGTAGGAGTCCACGATCCACTGCAGGTCGCCGGTGGACGCGTGCAGGCTGACGGCCATGGTGGGCAGCGCCAGGTTGAGCACGGTGAGGTCGAGCCCGACGACAAGCACGCTTGCCGCGATCGCGACAAGCGCCCACCAGCGGCGGGCGGAAAGCGTGACTTCCCGGGCGGACGGGGAGGTACCGGAGCCGTTGGCTGCCTGGGGCCCGGCCGGCTGCATCGTCATGACAGTCACCACCTTCAGGGAGTTACTTCTAAATGGAAGTTACTCTCAAAATATAGGCACACTCATTTGGTGCTGTCAACCAGAACGGGCGCGTGCTTCGCGGTGATGGCGAAGCACTGCGAGCTCTTTTCTCCTGACGTCTCGGCCGGCCGTCCTTGACGATGAAGCAGGAGAAAAGAGCTCGCCCGTTCGCGCTGGGTGTTTGAGGTTGGCTCTCTATTCACGCAGCAGGCGCAGCGCCAGGGTGGGGCAGGCGGAGACGGCGGCCCGCGCGTGGCGCTCCAGGCTCGGCGGGAGCGGACGGGGGTCGACGATGGGGAAGCCCCACTCGTCCAGGGTGACCACCTCGGGCAGCAGCTCGGCGCAGACGCCGTGGCCCTCGCAGTCGATGGGGTTGACCAGGAGCTTTTCGGCCATGGAATCAGATCCAGTCGTTTTCTGAGCGTGCGGTGTCCTGCGGCACGGGCAGGAAGGGGCGCGTGTTGGCCGCCGAGCAGCGGCCGCGCTTGTGCCAGTCGACCTCGGTGGCGAAGGTGCGCAGCGCGCTGCGGACGAACCGGACCGTCCCGTCCGGGTGATGGCACGCGCCGCGGCCGGACACCAGGCCGGCCCAGCGCTCCACGTCGCCGACCGCCTGGGGGCGGGCGCGGCCGCCGGCGATCTCGGCGAGCGCCGCCGCGATCCGCGGCAGGCCATTCAGGCACGGGCCGCACTGGCCCGCGCTCTCCAGCGCGAGGTAGCGGACCGCCCGCGCGGTCTCGACCACCCCGCAGCGGTCGGCGGGCAGCACGATGACGATGCCGGCGCCCACCCGGGCCTCCGCCCGGGCGAGCGAGTCGTTGTCCAGCGTGAGCTCAAGCGCCTGCGCGCCGGTGATCCAGGTGCCGTGGTAGCCGCCGATGAGCACCGCGCCGTCCTGCCGCAGGTCACCGGTCAGATCCTTGAGCGGGATGCCCAGCGGGACCTCGCTGATCCTCGGCTGGCCGTCGGTCCGGCGGATGGTGGCGAGCATCGACCCCGGCTCTTCCGCCGTGCCGACCGAGCGGAACCAGCGCGGTCCCTTGCGCGCGATGAGCGCCAGGTGCGCGAGGGTCTCCACGTTCTGGACCAGGGTGGGGGCGTTGTTCAGGCCGCGCTCGGTGATCCGTGGCGGCGTGAACGTCGGGGTCACCGGCCCGCCGGAGAGATGGTTGAGCAGGGCGGTCTCCTGGCCGGACAGAAACCGGGCCGGGGCGGTGGCGAGCTGGACGGGAACACGGTCGACGCGCGCCGCCTGGCGCTGCGCGATCGCCTCGATCAGCCGGCCGCCAACATCGTGCGCCCGGTTGGCGTGCACGTACAGGATGGCGGTGTCGGCGCCGACCGCTTCCGCGGCGAGCTGCAGGCCGTCGAGCACCAGGTGCGGTGACAGCCAGAGCAGCGTGGCGTCCTTGTCGCTGGCCGGCTCGGACTCGGCCCCGTTGGCGATCACCACCGGGGTGCGGCGGCGCTTGCCCGCCGCGTCGAGTACGGCGCGCAGCTTACGGTGCACCGGGAACGCCGCCCCGCCGCGGCCGGTCAGGCCGGCCGCCTCGGCCTCGCCGATCAGGTCGCCGGGCCGGTCGCGGTACGTGAGCATGCCGTACCGCAGGGCGTGCGACCGGAAGTCGTGCGACCGTCCGCCGTCGGAGGGCCGGTCTGGCTTGCCATCGCCCTGCTTGCCATCGCGCGGCGGCAGCAGCCGTGGCAGCTCGGTCACGGCATCCGCGGTACCTTCCATCGTGGCGGTCACTTGGCGAGTGTCCTCTCCCGGTTCCGGCTCTTGTCACGGGCGTGCACGGCGGTCATCAGGAGGCCGACCCGCTCGGCGCGCGGCACGTCACCGGACGCGGCGACCACTCGCCACGCCGTGGCGCCGAGCACGACGACCGCGCAGGCGATGGCCAGCAGGAACAGCGGCCCGTGCCGCAGGTCGCTGCCCGCGAAGACGGAGTGGACCCAGGCGACCGGCCAGCTCAGGTACGCGGTGAGGTGTACCGCCCGCCAGACTCTCCGCGACAGGTGACGGCGCAGCAGGCTGGTCACCGCGGCGGCGAGCATCAGGTCGAGGCTCACCGCGCCGAGGCCGAGCCAGAGCCGCTCGTAGGACGACGCCAGCGGGATGACCGCGGCGGTGAGCGGGATCTTCACGTACCCGTCGGCGACCGCCGACACCACGTGCACCGCCACGAACGCCACCGACAGCAGCGACAGGTTCCTGTGCAGCCCGGTCACCGCGAACCGCGGCAGGCCAGGCAGCCTGCCTTGCCGGGTGACAAGGAGGCCTAGCAGCATCACCGCGGTCAGCAGCAGCAGCGAGACCACGCCGGTCGCGCGGCTCGCATACCAGAGCACGGTGTGGGAGTTAATTCCGCTCACGTTGATAAGCATCGGTCATCAAGCCAAGGGAGGCATACATGGCGGCTATGAAGCGGCTCTGAGGAACGTCTTCGCGCTGAGGAAGGTCTTCGCTCTGCGGCTCGTCTGACCTAACGGACCGTAACGGCTGCTATCCCCCGGCTTCACCAATGGTGTGCCTTCTGGGCCGTCTCGTCCGTGGCAAGGCTAGCCGTGGCGGGGTAACTTCGCCTGAGGTACGCGCATGGCTGGCCAGCGCGTTTGCACCGGGAGTTTTTTTGCGGCCGCCACAGTTAACATGATCGACACATTGAGAAACGTGGTCGTTACAAAATGACTGGGTCACTATCGATTGCCGCCCGGGCGGCATACATCTTGCGAGACAACAGCACCGGCTTGATCACCAAGGCCGCTCCCGCCCTCTACCCCCATCAGTGGAGCTGGGACGCCGCGTTCAACGCGATCGGCCTGGCCAGCGTTGACCTGCCGCGCGCCCGGCTTGAGCTCGACTCGCTGTTTGCCGGGCAGTGGCGCAACGGCTTGCTGCCGCACATCGTCTTCGACGCGTCCGCCGACGGCTACTGGCCCGGGCCGGCCCAGTGGGGCTGCGCGCAGCACAGTGAGGAGGCGACGTCCGCGCCCGCGACCAGCGGGATCATCGACCCGCCGGTGCACGCGATCGCGGTGGACCGCATCCTCGCCATCGCGGAGCGGGCCGGCGGCCCCGAGGCGGAGCGCACCCTCGCCTGGGCCGCGCACCTGTACCCCCGGCTGCTCGCCTGGCACCGGTTCCTGGCCAGGGACCGGGGCGACAAGGAGACCGGGCTGATGACGCTGTTCCACGGCTGGGAGTCGGGCACGGACAACTCGCCCCGCTGGGACGCGCCGTACGCCGGGGTGAAGGTCGGGCCGGGCCTGCCCGCTTACCAGCGCAAGGACCAGGCGCACGTGACCGACGCCTGCCAGCGGCCGACCGACCGGGAGTACGACCGGTACCTGTGGCTGATCGAGGAGGCCAAGGGCGCCTCCTACGACGCGGGCCTGCTGCGCCAGACCGGGTCGTTCCAGGTCGGTGACGTGCTGTTCACGGCGATCTTCGCCTGCGCGTCCGACCTGCTCGCCGCCCTCGCGCTGCGGCTGCGGAAACCGGGCGACGCCGCCGAGCTCAAGGACTACGCCGCCCAGGCCAGGGCGGCTGTTTTCTGCCACGTCGACGAGGCGTCGGGCCTGGCCGCCGACGTCGACCTGCGGACCGGGGCGTGGCTGACCACGGAGACGATCGCGGGGTTCGCGCCGCTGATCGCCGGGGGGATGCCGCTCACCCTGCGCCGCGGGCTCATCGCGCTGCTCACCGGGCCGCGCTGGGCCGGGCACCCGTCGTTCAGGTACCCGCTGCCGCCGTCGGTGTCGCCCTGCTCCGCCGGCTACGACCCGGCCTGCTACTGGCGCGGCCCGGTCTGGCCGGTCTTCACCTGGCTGCTCACCTGGGCGCTGTCCCGGTCCGGCGAGTACCAGGTGGCGTCCGCACTGCGGACCGCGTCGCTGGAGCAACTCGGCGACCAGACGTTCGCCGAGTACTACCAGCCGGAGACCGGCGCGCCGCTCGGCTCGCTGCACCAGTCCTGGACGGCGGCCGCCGCCCTCGACTGGCTGCTCGATGAGGAGTAAGCCCGGCTAGGGATGCTGCTCCGCTGACGGCCAGTCCGACAGCGTGTGCACGGTGCCGTCCAGGGCGACAAGGCGGGCGGGCAGGCGCAGGCCGGTCAGCCAGCCGATAGCCTGGCGGCCCCTGATGATCGCGGCGGTCGCCGCGGTGTTCGCGTCGGCACAGGTCGCGGCAGCCACCGAGACCGTGCGCCACACCGGTGCGGCCGGGCGCGCGGTGCGCGGGTCGAGTATGTGGTGCAGCACGTCGCCGCCGCGCCGCCAGCGGCGGGCCGCCGTCGAGGACGTGGCCAGGCCGCCGTCGCGGATCGTCACCACCTGGCTCGGGCCGTCCGCCGGCTCGTCAGGCAGCGCCGTCCGGTCCTGCACCCGGATGCGCCAGCCGCCTTCGGGCGGCTCCCCGGCCACCGCCGTGTCGCCGCCGAGGCTGACGAGCACGCCGCAGCCGAGCTCGCCGGCGATCCGCGCGGCGGACCGGTCGGCCGCCCACCCCTTTACCGTCGCGCCCAGGTCAAGCTGGACGCCGGCCGGCACGGTGAGCCGGCAGGCAACTGGGTCCACCCGGACCGAGCGCCACCCCGGGATCAGCCGCACCCGGACGTTGGCGTCATCGGCGCCATCGCGGGCCAGCTCGGCGAAGTCCCTGTCGTAGCCGAGGTCGGCGAGTACCCCGCCCACCGTGGGATCGATGTCACCGTCGGTGAGCTGCGCCGCCCGCAGGGAGACGGCCACCGCCTCGGCGAGCAGCGGGCTGACCCGCACGGTGACCGGGCCGGAGGCGCCGCGCGCGGCGTTTCCCACCGCGATGAGCTCCGAGTCCGGCCGGAACCTCGAGCACGCCAGGTCGAGCGCGGCCAGGTCCGCTTCGAGGAGTTCCCTGGCCGCCGCGAGCTGTCCGGGCGACGTCACCACGAGCTGCACGAGCATGCCGAGCGCGGTCCACGCGTCGAACCCGGTCGCGCCGCCCGCCGCCGCCGGCGGCTCGCCGTTCCTGGCCGTTACGGAGGTCACGAGCCGCCCGAGGTGACGGAACCACTGCCGCTGCTGTACTGCGGTGAGGTCGACGACCCCGACAGGCCCGAGTCACTCGACGAGCTGCTGCCCGAGTCACTCGAGGAGCTGCTGCCCGAGTCACTCGAGGAGCCGGACGAGCTCGAGCCCGACGAACTTGACCCGGTCGACGTCGAGCTGCTGCTCTTGCTGGTCGCGGCGGCGTGGCTGGTACCGGGAAGGATCACCGCGACCGCCCCCGCCGCGACCACGCTGGTCGCGGCCACCGCGATCGTGGCCGCGTTCAGCCGCCGCCGGCCCTCCTCGCGCTCGGCGACCGCCTGCGCGACCCGCCGTGCCTGCGCGGCCCGCTCGGCGTGCGCCGCCGACCCGCCCCGTGGTGTCTGCTTCTCCCAGCTGTTCACAACATTGAGTGTTACATGCTCTTCTGTAGGCGTTGTCGGATAACTATCTGAGAATGTTCTGAGTGCTCGGGGCCGCCGCCCTGGCTCGCCCCCGGCCCGGGTTGGCCAGCCCGCGCGCAACTGCCAGTATTTAGCAATGCGCAACGACGCCTCCACCGACGCCTCCGCCACGGGCGCGCTTCGCGCGGCCCGCGACCTGCTGCTCGCCCACCGGACCGACTACGCCGCGGCCGTGGCCGGCTTCTCCTGGCCGCAGCTGGATGCGTTCAACTGGGCGCTCGACTGGTTCGACGTGATCGCCGCCGAGCACCCGGACCGGCTCGCGCTGCGGGTGGTCGGCGACGACGGGTCCGACGAGGTGGTGAGCTACGCGGCGATGGCCGCACGGTCGGCCCAGGTGGCGAACTGGCTGCGCGGTCTGGGGGTACGGCGCGGCGACCACGTGCTGCTGATGCTCGGCAACGTCGTCCCGCTCTGGGAGGTCATGCTCGCGGCGATCAAGCTCGGCGCGGTCGTCATCCCCGCCTCGACGCTGCTGCAGCCCGCCGACCTGGCGGACCGGATCACCCGCGGCCACGTGCGGCACGTGATCGCCGAGGCGGCGTACGTGCCGAAGTTCGCTGAGGTCCCCGGCGAGTGGACGCGCGTGGCGGTCGACACGGCCGGCCCAGGCACAGGATCCGGAGCGGAGGCGGGCGCGGGCGGCTGGCAGGCCTACGCGGACTCCGCGGCGGCGCCCGCCGAGTTCGCACCGGATGGCGTCACCCGGGCGGACGACCCGCTGCTGCTCTACTTCACCTCGGGGACCACGTCGCAGCCCAAGCTGGTCGGCCACACCCACGTCAGCTACCCCGTCGGTCACCTGTCCACCATGTACTGGATCGGCATTCAGCCCGGCGACGTGCACCTGAACATCTCCTCACCCGGCTGGGCCAAGCACGCCTGGTCGAACCTGTTCGCCCCGTGGCTCGCGCAGGCGACCATCCTCATACTCAACCAGGAGCGCTTCAGCTCCGCCGGGCTGCTTGCCGCGCTCGGCGACTGCGGCGTCACCACGTTCTGCGCGCCGCCGACGGTGTGGCGGATGCTGATCCAGGCCGACTTGTCCGCGGCGGACACCTCACGGCTGCGCGAGTGCGTCGCGGCCGGCGAGCCGCTCAACCCGGAGGTCATCGAGCAGGTCCGCAAGGCGTGGCACATCACGGTCAGGGACGGCTTCGGCCAGACGGAGACCACCGCCCAGGTCGGCAACCCGCCCGGCCAGCCGCTCAAGCCCGGATCGATGGGCCGGCCGCTGCCCGGCTACCCGGTCGTCCTCGTCGACCCGGTCACCGGCGAGCCCGCCGGTGCTGGCGGAAACAGGGACGGCGAGATCTGCCTCGACCTGTCTCGCCGCCCGCTCGGCCTGATGACCGGCTACCAGGATGACGCCGAGCGCGAGGCGGAGGCGATGCGCGGCGGCTACTACCACACCGGCGACGTCGCCACCGCCGACGACGACGGCTACATCACCTACGTCGGCCGCACCGACGACGTATTCAAGGCGAGCGACTACCGGATCTCACCGTTCGAGCTTGAGTCCGTGCTGATCGAGCACGAGGCGGTCGCGGAGGCGGCCGTCGTCCCCTCCCCCGACCCGCTCCGTCTTGCCGTTCCCAAGGCCTACGTGCTGCTCGCCGGGGACGCGCAGCCGTCCGCCGAGTTGGCCCGCGACATCATGGCCTTCGTCCGCGACCGCGTCCCCGGCTACAAGCGCATCCGCCGCCTGGAGTTCGGTGACCTGCCCAAGACGATCTCCGGCAAGATCCGCCGCGTCGAGCTCCGCACGCAGGAGACCGAGTCCCGCGAAGGCCGGGGCACCACCGAGTTCTGGGAAGAGGACTTCACCTAAGCAGGCCGGGCCCTGCTTACCTGACTTGCGGGCGGACGGCGTGATCGTGACCGGCGGGAGCCGGCCCCGGCCGCGCCTGTACCGGGATGCCAGACCCGAGTAGCGTGACGACCGTGGAACGCTCGGCCGCGGCAGGCGCACCGGACGCCCTGTACGGTTTTCCCGCCGAGCTGACCACCTTTGTCGGCCGCACCCGGGCAGTGGCCGAAGTCGCCGCCCACCTGACCCGGTACCGCCTGGTAACGCTGACCGGCCCGGGCGGAGCCGGAAAGACCCGCGTGGCCTGCCAGGTAGCCCGCCAGACGGCCGGCCGGTTCGCTGACGGCGCGTGGCTCGCCGAACTCGCGACGGTGACCGATCCGGCCCAGGTGATCACCGCGGTCGGCGCGGCGCTGGGAATCCGCGATCTTCCCTCGGCCGGAGCGGGCGATGCGCTCGCCCAGGCCCTGGCCCGACGCCAGCTGCTCCTAGTGCTTGATAACTGCGAGCACCTGATCGGCGCCGCGGCAGAGCTGTGCGCGCGGGTGCTGCTGGCCGCCGATGACGTGCGCATACTGGCCACGAGCCGAGAGCCGCTGCGGATCGCGGGAGAGGCACGGTACCCCGTGGGCCCGCTGTCCCTGCCCGCGCCAGACGACCCGGCCGCCGCGGCAGAATGCGAGGCCGTAACGCTGTTCGCGGACCGGGCGCGGCGGGTGGACCCAGGATTCACCCTGGACGCGGATGCCGTGCCGGCCGTGGCGCGGCTGGTGACCCGGCTCGACGGCCTGCCGCTGGCGATCGAGCTGGCGGCCGCGCGCGTGGACGTGCTTGGCGTCGATCAACTGCTTGACCGCATCAGCGACCGGTTCAGCCTCCTGGTCGGCGCCGACCGGCTGGCGCAGGAGCGCCAGCGCTCCCTGGCCGCCGCGGTCAGGTGGAGCTACCAGCTGCTTGCCCCCGCCGAGCAGCGGGTCTTCCGCGCGCTTGCCGTCTTCCCCGGGCCGTTCACCTTGGAGGCGGCCGAGACGCTCACCGGCGCGCGGGGCGGACGGATCGTGCTGCGGCTGGCGGAGTGCTCGCTGGTGCTGCCGCCGCGTACCGGGCCAGACGGCCGGTCCAGGTACGCGATGCTCGAGACGCTGCGCGCCTACGCGGCCGGACTGCTGGCCGAGGCCGGCGAGGAAGCCGAGGTCAGCGCCGCCCTCGCCGCGTACGCGGCCGAGATGTCCGCGGCGGCGGCCACCGCGATACACCGGTTTGACCGGGAGGTGGCGGGCCTGCGGCAGCTGGACGCCGAGGATGTCACCGTGCACCACGCCCTCGCCTGGGCACTGGACCACGACCCCGCCGCGGCGCTCGGGCTCGCGCTCAGCCTGGCGCCCTGGTGGCAGCTGCGGGGGCGGCTGACCAGTCAGGCACTGCTGCTGGCCGCGGCGGCCGAACATGCCCAGGTCGGCACCGATGGGTGGTGCGCGGCCCAGCTAGCACTCGCCCAGGTCGCCGACCATGCCGAAGATCCGCCCGCGATGCTGGAACGGTGCACCGCGGTCAGGGACGCCCTGGAGGACCCGCCTGGCCCGACGGCGCTGTCGCGACGGGTACTACTGTCGATGTGCCTGGCGGCCCGGGCAGCCGCGTTGCTCAGGATGGGCCGGGTCGCCGAGGCGGTCGCGGATGGCCGCCGGGCCGTACGCGTGGCCGGGGAGGCGGGCGGCGGGGGCGTCGAGGCGATGGCCGTGGGCAGTCTCAGCCTGGCGATCGCGCACGACGGTGACCTGGACGGCGCGCTGCGGCTCGCGCGCCGAGCACGGCGGATCGCTGAGGGCCACGCGGGCGTGCTGCGGCGCGGCCTCGGCTGGGTCATCGCCTGGGTCCTGACCGAGGCCGGGGACCTGGCCGCCGCCGAGCAGGCCTGCACGGCCACGCTGGCCTCGTGCCGGGAGGTGGGCGACCAGGTCAACCTGTGCGGCGTGCTCGGGCACATGACGATCCTTGACCTGCGGGCCGGCCGCACCGGTGCGGCGGCGGAGCACCTGCGCGAGCTGCTCGAGGCCGCCACCCGGACGGGCCGGCGGTCGCTCGTGCACCTCGGCCTGGACTGCTGCGGCCACCTGTGCTCGGCTACCGGCCGGCCGGCCGAGGCGGTCACGGCCTGGGCGGCGATGTCCGCCCTGGCCGGCCCCTGGCCACCGCGGCAGGGCGGCCTGACTCCGTCCCGGCGGGACAGGCTGCGGCGGCAGGCCCTTGACCTGCTCGGCCAGCCGGCGGCCCGGGCGGCGCAGGAGCGTGGCGCGGCCATGAGCCTGGCCACGGCCACTGAGTACGCGCTGCTGCTCGCCGCGGAGACCGGCACGACCGGCGACCAGGCGACGGGCCTGGCCCGGCTGAGCCCGCGGGAACGCGAGCTCGTCACGCTGGTCGCGCGCGGACGCACCGACGCGCAGATCGCCGCCGAGCTGTTCATCACCGTGCGCACCGTCACCTCGCACCTGGACCGGATCAGGAACAAGACCGGCTGCCGCCGCCGCGCCGACCTCACCAGGCTGGCGCTGCGCGCCGGCCTGGTATAGCCGGCCCCCCGCGCGTCATGAGCCCACCGTGTCGGGGAGCTTGCCCGTCGCCCCGAGCTTGTAGGCGATGATCATGTTCCGCTGCGTGGTGCCCAGGGCGGCGGCGCCGGCCCCGGCGATGACGTAGTCGCCGTCAACGGCGACCGGGGCGTTGCTCCCGGAGGACATCGGGGTCTTGAACAAGATGGCGCCGGTGGTCGCGCCGAGCGCGTACAGGTAGCCCTTGAACGTGGTGGTGAACACCACGTCGTTGGTCACCGTGGCGGCGCCGTACGGCGAGGACGGAAGCGGGGTGTCCCAGATGACGGCGCCCGTGTCCTGGTTGACCGCGACCATCTCGCCCACGGCGGCATAGAGGGCTTTGATCACGCTGGCGGCCGACCCGGTGAAGCCGGCCGGGGTGGCCGGCAGCGCGAAGTCGTTGACGGCGGCGAAGGTGGTGGAGCCGTTGCTGGCCAGCTGGGTCAGCATGCCGCCGTAAAGGCTCGGCTCGAGGCAGTAGTTCGCAGGCAGGGGGTCGTGTGATGTGGGGGTGTCGTGCTCGGTGAGCACCCCGTCATTCTCGTGCCCGTCGTGCCCGCCCACCGGGCGCTGCCACAGCAGCTTGCCGGTCTGCGCGTCAAGTTCGATCATGATGCCGGCCTTGCCGCCGTCGACCACTACCGGCCGCCCGTTCGCGGTGGTGAGCACCGGCGGGTTCTGCAGGTCCCAGTCGTACAGGTCGTGCGGGGTGAGCTGGAAGTACCACAGCAGCTTCCCGGCGGGGCTCAGCTTCACCACCGAGTCGGTGTAGAGGTCCGGGCCTGGCCGGCTGCTCCCCAGCGGGTCGCTCTTGGTGCCGAAGACCGGGCCGGGATTCCCGACGCCCAGGTAGATATTGCCCTGGGCGTCGAACGACGGCGTGTACCACAGCCCGGCGCCGGAGTTGACGCCCGGGTTGCCCCACAGGTTCTGGTCCTCGTTCCATGACCACTCCGGCGCGCCGGTCCTGGCGTTTAGCGCCCACAAGATCCCCTGGCCGCCCGGGCCGTACTGAGTCGTCACGTTGGCCGGCACGGTGGACACGTACACGGTGCCGTTGTTGTAGCCGGGCGCGATGGCGATGCCCTCGTATTGGTTGCCGGTCAGCGTCCGGCTCCACAGCTGGGTCCCGGTCGCGGCGTCCAGGGCGACCGCGGCCGTGGCGGTGGCCGCGTACACGACCCCGCCGACCACGTTGACCCCGTCCGGCCCGCCGTTCAGCGAGCCGTAGTGGTGCGTCCACAGCGCCTTGCCGGTGGCCAGGCTGATCGCGTAAACGTTGGAGTCCAGGTCCTGGACGTACACCACCCCGTTCACGATCACCGGCGTGCTCGCGTAGGCCCCGTCGGTATGGGACGTGTTCATCGTCAGCGGCATCGTCCACGCCACCCCGAGCTTCGCGACGTTCGCGCTGGTGATCCCGCTGGCCACGTACCGGGTGCTGGCCAGGTCGGCGTCCGGCTGCGTCCAGCCCGCCGCGGGCCGGCCCGTCGCGGCGGGGGCGGTCCCGGTGACCGTCGCGCCGCGCTCGGACGGGCACGCCAGGGTGCTCGGGCCGCTGCTGCTGCTCGAGCAGCCGCCGGCGATCAGCCCGGCCGCGACCACCAGCCCCGCGCTCGCCGCCGCGAGCCCGCGGCCGCGGACCGTACGCGCATCGTTGCTCATGACTCATCACGCTGGCACGGCGGCACGGCGCAGGACAGGGGTAGAACCACCCACAGCGCGCCGGTCAGGGCAATGTCCGGGCGGCAGACGGCAATCTCAGCTGGTGACGTCCGCTGAGGTGAAGCGCGCCCAGGCGATGCACAGGAAGATCGCCGCGTAGACCGCGAACGACAGCAGCCCGTGCCAGAGCGTGTAAGTGTCGATCGGCGTGCGCAGCAGTGAGTCGAACGACAGCCACCAGTCGGTCGGCAGGTACGGGGTCACCGGCGCGAACTGCGGTATGTTCTCGACGACCTCGCTGGCGACCACGAGCACGAGCAGCGCCGCGATCGCGCCGATCGCGTGCTCGGTGAACGTCGAGATCGCCAGGCCGATGGCGCCGAGCGCGGCCATCGCCGCGCACACGTACAGCGTCACCCACAGCACGTGCACCAGGCCGTCCGCCAGCGACACGGTCGTGCCCGACAGCAGCGTCACCGGGCCGGCGCCGAACAGCGCCACCCCGGTGACCAGCGCGACTACCGAGACAACGAAGGTGGCGGCCACGGCCCACACCGCGATCGTCGCGTACTTCACCGCCAAGAGCCGGGTGCGCCCGGCCGGCACGGCGAGCAGGTAGCGCAGCGTGCCGTAGCCGGCCTCGCCGGCCACCGAGTCGCCGGCGATTACCCCGACCACCATTGGCAGCACCAGGATCAGCAGCAGCGACAGCGCCACGAACGTGAGGAACACGCCGTTGCCCGCGAGCTGGCTGAAGTACGCCGCCCCGCTCGTCGCCCCGGATGGGCCGCCCCCGCCCCGGCCGCCGCCCTGTGGCGCGGCGACCTTGAGCCCGATCCCGATCAGCAGCGGGAACAGCGCGGTGACGAGCAGCAGCAGCTGGTTGCGCCTGCGGAAGAAGGTGATCCGCAGCTCGCTGGTGAAATAGCGCAGGTCAGCCCGAACGGAGGCAGGTGATCCGCTCCGGCGCACGGTCTCCTCTCCGGCGGAAGCAGCCGCGGGAGTCTCCCGCGCGCCCGATATAACGGCGGTTTGTGCCATCGGGCGTGCGGTCGGGGTGCCGTCCCCCCGGGCGATATCAGTGCTCGACATCGAAGCCTTCTCCCGTCAGGCCGACGAACAGGTCCTCGAGGCTTGGCGCCTCCACGGTCAGGCCGCGCACGCCGATCCCGGCGTGGACGAGCTCCGCGGTGATCTTTTCCGGTGCCGTGCTGCCGAGCTCCGCCGTCACCAGGTCGTCTCCCTCGACGGGATCGGCGAGGCCGAGCTTGGCCAGGACCTTGGCGGCGGCCGCCACGTCCCCCGTGCGCACCACGACCCGCGGTGCGGCGGTGCGCCGCAGCTCGGCGAGCTCGCCCTGGAAGACAAGCTCGCCGAGGCGCATCACGCCGACGTGCGTGGACACCTGCTCGACCTCGGCGAGCAGGTGGGAGGACACGAAGACGGTGATGCCGTCGGCCGCGATCTGCCGGACCAGCGAGCGGACCTCGCGGGTGCCCTGCGGGTCGAGGCCGTTGGTCGGCTCGTCGAGGATGATCAGGTCGCGGGGCGCGAGCAGCGCCGCGGCGATCGCCAGGCGCTGCTTCATGCCGAGTGAGTAGTTGCGGTACCGCTTCCGCGCGGCGGCGGTGAGGCCGACGCGCTCCATGGCCTCGCCGATCCGCGCCCGCGCGGTCGCGGCGGTCGCGGTGCGGTCCGCCGCGTCGTAGCGGGCCAGGTTGTCCCAGCCGGACAGGTACGGGTAGAAGGCCGGGCCCTCCACCAGCGAGCCGACCCGGGACAGCACCGTCGTCGCGCCTTGCGGCATCGGGACTCCGAGCAGCTCCGCGGTCCCGCCGGTGGCGTAGGCGAGGCCGAGGAGCATGCGGATCGTCGTGGTCTTGCCGGAACCGTTCGGACCGAGGAACCCGTAGACCGAGCCGCGCGGTACCGCCAGGTCCACGTGGTCCACGGCCAGCTGCCCGCCGCGGAACCGCTTGGTCAGCGCGGAGCTCGCGATCGCCAGGTCGGTCATGCTGTATGGCCCACCGCGGCGTAGAGCACGTCCGGCGTGACGGCGCCGACGTAAACCTTGCCGCCGGTCATCAGAATCGAGACCAGGCTGGTCGTCACCAGCGTGCCGCTCCCCCACGAGCCGCTCACCGGCTTGGCCGTGCCGAGCAGCGCGTTCAGCAGCTCCTGGGAGGAGACGCCGACCCCGTTGCCGTTCGCCGTGTAGATGTCGGGCTGCTTGCCGGAGGTCGACCCTTGCGCGCCCGAGGGCGTGCCCGTTAGCGCCTGCGTGAGGTCCGCCTGCGGGAACGACGCCACGGTGAGCCAGCTCGTGCCGTAGGTGCCGAAGCCACTCATGCTCGTCTGGCCAGCGGGCTTGCTTCCCTCGCCGGAGCTCGTGCCAGGCTTCACCACGTCGACCTTGGCGCCGTGCGGCGGCGTGAAGGCGAAGTTGGCCGGGTCCGGCGCGACGAACTGCAGGTCCGTGTAACCGACCTGGAACGCGGGTGAGCTGGCGCCCTTGGCGAAGACCTCGACGCGCAGCGGGATGCCGTACTTGCCGTCGACGGCGATGACCACCTTGCCGATGAGCGAGCGGTGGTCCTTGGGCGCGAGGACGAGCTGGTAGGCCGGGTCGTTCGCCACCATCACGTTGTTCTGCACGGAGACCAGGGTGGTCTTGCCGACCTTGGCGAGTACCTGGTTCGCCGCCTGCTGCGGTGTGAGCACCGGGGCCTGGGCGGCGATCTTCTGCTCCCGCTGCTTGACGGTGCCCGCCGACGGGACGAACTCGGTGACCGAGTCCGAGGTGGACTGCCAGAGCCACAGCTTGGTCCCGTCGGCGATGACGTCTGTTTCCGACGCGACCTGCGGGACCGCCAGCCGGAAGTGGCTCGAGTCCTGGTAGTACACCTTTATCGTGTGCGAGCCGGTGAGCAGCGACAGCGTGCTTGACGCGCTGCCCGTCTGGGGGAGCTGCGGCAGCCCGAGCGAGGCCGTCTCGACCACCGTCCCGGTCAGCGGCGGCACCTTGGCGTCGGTGCTGAGGCTCGCGAGCAGCTGCGCGGGGGTCTTGGCCGGCAGGTTAGGTGAGGCCTGTGCGGCCGGGATCTGCAGCCCCGCGATCACCGCGCCCGTCACCAGGACAGCGGCCCCTGGCACGGCCCACCGGGCTCGCCTGGATATCGTCACTCGCATCGCTTCCTCACCCGTCCTCGGGTCATCATTTCCCCTGATAATTCTTACTCTGACCCGAGACCGCTGTGACCATGCTGAGAGCCATCGCTGCCCTGTCCGGTTATTGGGGGTACTTACGGCCCGAATTTGGGTGTTAAGTACCCCCAATCTTTTTGCGCAGTGGCTGGTGGGCTAAGAGACACGTGTGGGACGGCTGGGATTGGTGCGCAGGTGACAGGTGGACGCGGGAGAGGCTACGGCGAGAGCTGGGGTTTGGTGCGCCGTGTGCATAGGGCGTCGCACGCGCCGGGGCGCCGGGCGCGCGGGCGGGCCTGATAAGACCGCGCCCTTTGCGATCAGGCCCGCCCGCGCGCACACCGGGGGGTACGGGGGGTCGTCCCCCCGGGCGGCAACTGAGGACTGGCTGAGAGGCGGGTGCACGCGGTGCCGGGGCTGGGTGACACTGGATGCGTGCGCGTGCTGGTGGTGGAGGACGAGCGGCGGCTTGCCGCGGCGGTGAAGCGCGGCCTTGAGGCGTCCGGGTTCGCGGTCGACCTGGCGTTCGACGGGATAAGCGGGCTGCACATGGCGCGCGAGGGCGGCTACGACGGCGTGGTGCTCGACATCATGCTGCCGGGGATGTCCGGCTATAAGGTCTGCGAGCGGCTGCGGGCGGAGGAAAACTGGGTGCCCGTCCTGTTGCTTTCCGCCAAGGACGGGGAGTACGACCAGGCCGACGGGCTCGACCTCGGCGCGGACGACTACCTCACCAAGCCGTTCTCTTACGTCGTGCTCGCCGCGAGGTTGCGCGCGCTGCTGCGCCGGGGAGCCTCGCCCCGCCCGGCCGTGCTGCGGGCCGGCGACCTCTCTCTCGACCCCGCCTCCCGGGCGGTCCGCCGCGGTCAGGTCGGCGTGGAGCTGACCGCGCGGGAGTTCTCGCTGCTTGAGTACCTGATGCGGCACAGCGGCTCGGTGGTCTCCAAGTCCGAGCTGCTCGCGCACGTATGGGACGACCCGGACGAGATCGCGGACCTCAACGTCGTCGAGGTGTACGTCGGCTACCTGAGACGGAAGATCGACGCTCCGTTCGGGCGAAAGTCGGTGCAGACCGTGCGCGGGGCAGGCTACCTGCTGGCGGGCGACGGTGGCTGAGGCCGGGGCGGGCGGCCCGGGCGAGGCGCGCGCGGCGCCGGCCGCCGAGCACGGCGCGGCGCGCGGGGCGGGGCGCGCGGCCGGCCGGTGGTGGCTGCGGCACGGGCTCGGGCCTTTGCTGCTGCACTGGTGGCGGCGCCGGGGGCTGCGCGCGCGGGTCACCATCACCGCCGCGCTCGGGCTGGTCGTCGCGTTCGCCGCCGCCGACCTGCTGCTGTTCAACGCGCTTCGCGTGTCACTCACCCGTTCGGTGGACGACTACGCGCGGTCCGGCGCGTCGCAGGTGGCCGCGCTGATCAATGCGAACAGGCTGCCCGACCCGGTGCCGGTCGCCGCGGGCACCATCACGATCCAGGTGCTTGATTCCGCCGGGGACATCACCGACGCCTCACCGGACGCGGACCTGCTGGTGCCGGTCGTCTCGGCCGCCCAGGCGCGGTTCCTCGCGGACGGCGGCGGCGCGCTCCTGATCCGGGGGGCGCCGTTCGACATGCCGTCCCTGCTGCGGGTGGCGGCGGTGCGGGCCGACGACGGCCAGCTGGTGATCGCCGCCGTGCCGTTCAGCGCGACGTCCGGGTCGCTGAACGTGGTGGCGCGGGCCCTGGTGATCTTCACTCCGGTGCTGTTCCTCGCGTTCACCGGGGCGATCTGGCTGGTCACCGGGTCGACGCTGCGGCCTATCGGCGCGCTGCGCCGCGGCGCGGCGCGGGTCACGGAAACCGGCGTGCCCGCCGACCTGCCGGTCCCCGAGGCGCGCGACGAGGTCAGGTCGCTGGCGCTCACCCTCAACGACATGCTCTCCCGGCTGGCGGAGGCGCAGCAGCGGCAGCGGGCCCTGGTCTCCGACACGGCGCACGAGCTACGGTCGCCGATCGCGTCGATCAGGACGCAGCTCGAGGTGGCGCTCGACTTCCCCGACGGGCAGGACTGGGCGACGACGGCGCGGGACGTGCACGCGGACGTGCTGCGGCTGGCCCGGCTCGCCGAGGACCTGCTGCTGCTCGCCCGGCTCGACGAGCAGGCCGGGGCCGGGGCGAACGGGGCTGGGGCAAACGGGGGCCGGGCGGCCGACGACGCGGGCCGGCGCGATGCCCCGGCGGACCTGCTGTCACTTGGCCGGTCCGTCGCCTGCCGCTACTGCGACGCCCGTGTCCCGGTCACCGTGATGCCGCCGGACACGGAACCCGGGGCCGGCCAGCCAGGCGAGGCGGTGCTTGCGGTCGGCGACGCGGGCCGCCTGGAACGGCTCATGGTGAACCTGGTCGACAACGCGGTGCGCTACGCCAAGTCCTCAGTTGTCGTGTCGGCCCGCCGGGACGGCGGCTGGGCGGAGCTGTCGGTCACCGACGACGGTTCCGGCATCCCCGAGGCCGACCGGGAGCGGGTGTTCGGCCGGTTCGCCCGGCTTGACGACGCGCGCAGCCGGGACGGGGCCGAGGCGGGCGGCGCGGGGCTCGGGCTCGCGATCGTCCGCGCCACCGCCCAGGCGTACGGCGGCACCGCCTACCTGGAGGCCGCCGTCCCGCCGCCCGGCCTGCGGGCCGTGGTCCGCCTTCCGGCTGCCCCCGCCGAGGTGTAGTGGTGCCGGGCGGCACCAGGACTGGGCCGCCCGGCACGATGGACAGGAACTAGCGAGGTACGGGAATCACGGGAAACTGGTCACGGTGGACGGGGTGGTGTTGGTCGGGGTTGCCGCGCCGGTCTCGTTGACCACGTGCTCGATGACGCCCACGTTCCCGAGGGAAACCGTGAGCAGGTCATTGAGATGGATTCCCGAGCCGGTCGGTGCCTCGAAGGCGTGGTCCGCGACCACCGCCGGGTTGACGTTGAAGTAGCAGTAGCTGCCCAGGCCGTAGGCCGTGTGACTGGTCACGCTCGGGCCGACCTCGTAGGCGGCGTACCCGTCCGATGAACCGTTCATCCAGGCCGCCTGGTTCGGCGGGTCGTAGGGCATCTCGTTCTGGAAGAAGATGGTCTCGCCGCCGTTGCCGAACCACTGCACGTCGTAGTTCTGGTAATGCTCGACGAACAGGCCGGTCGCCAGGACGTTGTTGCCGTTGACGACGAGGCCGTGCTGTGCCGTGTTGACGGTCCAGCCGACGGTGCCCGCGTTGCCGTGGTCGGCGCGCCAGGCCCAGATGTCGTCGACGAGGGTGTTGTTCGCGTTGACGACCAGGCTGTTGGTGGCCTGGCCCGCGATGTCGCCGCCGATCCTGAAGAACACGTCCTGGACCGAGATCGGGTTGCTCGCGTGGCTCGCGCTCGAGCCGGACGGGCCGACCTGGAGCAGCGTGTTGGAGTTGGTGGTGCCGGCGTCGAACAGCAGGCCCTGCAGCCGCACGCCATCCACGTCAGCGACGTGCATGGTGTCCACGCCGCCGGTCGGGATGAGGGTCGGGAAGCCGAGGCCGAGCACGACGGTGTTCGGGTTGGTGACGTTGATGGTCTGGTTGATGGTGTAAACGCCGGGGGTGAAGAGCAGGTTGCAGCCCTGGGCGAGAGCGGCGTTGATCTGCGCGGCGGTGTTGGACGGGGTGGCGACGAAGAACGTGCTCATCGGCACGCTGGTGCCGGGAGTGTTGCTGGTGGGCGACCAGCTCGGGCCGACCGCGTTGGTGCGCAGGCTGGGCTCGAACACGTTGTAGTTGCCGCTGCTGTCGACGTACAGGTAGGGGATGTCCCGGGCGACGGGGGTGTTGGCCAGGGTGGTCATCGGCGGGGTGGGGTAGCTCTGCGCCGGGGCGCCGTTCACGCCGGAGAACACCATGTTCCACACCGAGCCGCTCCAGCTGCCCAGGGTGCTGTCCTTGGTGTACCACTGCTGCTGGGACACGCTTGACGCCTGGCCGGTGACGATGCTGTCGGCGATGTAGCCGCCGCTGGCGTAACCGTAGCTGGCCGGGTAGAGCTCGAGGCCACCGTTAATGTCCATCCGCTCGAACGGGCCGGCCTGGGCGACTGCCCAGCGGTCGTTGCCCGCGGAGGGGGTGACCTCCATGTTTTCCGCGCTGCGCCAGAAGTTCTGCGTGGCGTTGCCGGTGCCGTCGAAGGAGTCAACGGTGACGTCGCTGTTGTTCAGCTGGACCGAGCTTGGGTTCTGCCCGAGGCCCTGGACCGACACGTAGTAGCCGACGTTGTCCTCGATACCGGAGTAGGTGCCCGGCATGAACAGCTCGGCGTAGCGCTGGGTGCCGAACTGGTTCACCTTCTGCGAGTTGAAGATGGTGTTGAGCTGGTTGTTGATCGCGGTGGCGCCCTGGCCCGGGCTGAAGATGTAGACGTTCGGGCCGAAGTTCGGCTGGTTGGAACCGCCCACGCAGCCGGTCGCCTGCGCGTTGACGGTCCAGCTGACCGTGGCCGAGCCGGATGCCCCGGTAGTGTCCTTGGCGGTCACCGTGGCACTGCCGGTGCCGTTCGCGGACGGGGTTCCGGAGATCAGCCCGGTCGAGGAGTTGATGGACAGCCCGGCGGGCAGCCCGGTCGCGGAGTAGGTCAGCGTCTGGCCCGACGCCGAGTCAGTGGCGGTGATCTGCAGGCTGGCCGCGGTGCCGACGGTCCAGGTCTGCGCGCCCGGGCTGGTCACCGTGACGGTGTTGTTGCCGGTGCCGCTGCCCGAGGGCTGGACCTCGATGCCGTTGACCTGTGCGTTGTCCTTGACGGTGACGAACTGGATGGTGACCGCGCCGGCGCTGCTCGCGGTGGCGGTGAACGACTCGGCGACCGCCTTGTACTCCCCGCCGGCGGTGGCGAAGATGTCAAAGCTGGTCAGTACCTGGGTGCCGTTGATGAGGACGTTGAAGGTCCGTGATCCCGCCGCCGTCCAGTACGTCTCGGCGAAGTCGAGCCGCACGCTGTAGCTGGCGCCCGCGGTCAGGCCGGGGATCGTGTAGGTGAAGTTGCCATAGCGGTTGTGCTGGTAGACCGACTGCGGGGCCGGGTTGGTGACGCCGGTGGTGCTGATGGCGTTGGTGGTGGCCGCGGTCGTACCGCCAGAGAAGTCCTGGTCGGCCACGAACGGCGCCGCCGCCGGGCCGCCGGCCGAGATATCGGCGCCGCCGGTACCGGTGCCGCCGCCGGCGGCGTAGACGTCGAACTCCCAGATCGAGTAGCCGTACGGGGTGGCCCGGGTCGTGCCGTACATGCGGATGTAACGGCCGGTGCCAGACAGGCCGGTCAGGTTCTGGGTGCCGCCGGTGCCGGTGGTGGTGGAGTAGATCGATGTCCAGTTGGTGTTGTCGGTGGACACCTGGATCTGGAACGCGGTCGCGTACGCGGCCTCCCAGTCGATGCTCACACCGCAGATGCTCTGCGACGAGCCGAGGTCGACCTCCAGCCACTGCGGGTCGGAGAACGCCGACGACCACCGGGTCCCGGTGTTGCCGTCGGTCGCCGCCGCCGCCGTGAAGCCGGAGCTCTCCAGCGAGGACGCCGTGGTCGGCTGGTTCAGCGCGATGTCGGTGGTGCCGCAGGTAGCGGCGGACGCCTTGGGAGCCGTCACGCCGAGGCCGGCCACAAGCACCGATACCAGAAGCGCGGCGCAGGCCAGCAGGCTCGTCATCGCGCGGTGAGCGGCGGGTGCGCCTCTTCGGCTTCTTCTTCGAAGCGGGTTTCGTGCGTTCACATTTCCCTCCGGATAGGTGTTACCGATAGGCTGTGACTTATTTCAAGCTGGAAATTAACTCGATCGATACTGATGGTCAATAGGCAGGTAGATGCGTGGTAAAGCGCCGGTTTACGAGGGCCGTAGGGTGGATGACAGCAAGGATCTTGGGGGGCTGATGCGGGACATAAAGCGCGGCACGGTGCGGGACTTGCGGCGGGAGAACCGGGCCGCCGTGCTGTGGTCGCTGTACCTGAACCAGTCGGGCAGCAGGAACGAGCTGAGCGCGGCGACCGGGCTGAGCCCAGCCTCCGTGACCAGCGTCATCCGCGAGCTGATCGACGAGGGCATCGTCATCGAGACCGGGTTGGCCGAGTCGGACGGCGGCCGGCCGCGGGCGATGCTCGGCATGAACCCCGAGCACGGCTACGTCATCGGCGTCGACGTCGGCGAGACGCGCACTAGGGTCGAGCTGTTCGACCTGGCCATGACGGAGCGCGCGCAGGTGGAGTACCCGCTCGGCCGGGCCGCCGAGCACGACGTGGACGTGGTCGTCGGCCAGATCGCCTTGGGGCTGCGCACCGTCCTCGCCGACAGCGGCGTCGATGCCGAGCAGGTCCTCGGGGTCGGCATCGGGGTCCCCGGCATCATCGAGCAGGGGCCGGAAGTGCTCGTGCACGGCCAGACCTACGGGTGGGACGCGGTGCCGCTCAAGCGGCTGCTTCGCGCGCACACCGAACTGCCGCTGTGGTTCGACAACGGCGCCAAGACCACGGGGCAGGCCGAGCTGTGGTTTGGTGCCGGGCGGGGCGCCCGCAACGCGATCGTGGTGCTCATCGGCTCTGGCGTGGGCGCGTCGCTGATCTCCGGCGGCACCACCTATCGCGGGGCAACCTCCAGCGCCGCCGAGTTCGGGCACGTCACCGTCGTCGTCGGCGGCAGGAAATGCCGTTGCGGCTCGACCGGCTGCCTTGAGGCGTACGCCGGCGCGGAGGCCATACTCGAACGGTACGGCCGACCGATGACGGCCGACGACCAGGAGCTCGCGCTCGCCGAGCTGATCGACGCCGCGAGCACGTCGCCGCTCGCGGCGGCGATACTCGCCGAGACCGCGCAGTACCTGGGCGCCGGGCTCGGCACCCTGATCAACTTGTTCAATCCGGAGCGGGTCATCCTCGGCGGCTGGGCCGGCCTGCTGCTCGGCAGGCCGCTGCTGCCCGACATCCGTGAGTCGGCCCGGCAGCACTCGCTGCGCCATCCCTTCGCCGCCACCTCGATCGAGCTGGGCCGGCTCGGTCCCGGGGTGGTGGCGCTCGGCGCCGCGACGCTTCCGATCGAGTCCTTCCTCAACGGGACCGGGCCGCGGGCCCAGCCGCGCGAAGACGGCTGAGCCCGGCGGTCCTGCCAGGTCACTGGGGCTTGCTGGCGCGGTCATGGGTCACGAGCTCGCGTTCACCTGGAACTCCCACAGGGAGTAGCCGTACTGCGTGGCTCGCGCGGTGCCGTACATCCGGATGTACCGGCCGCTGCCAGAGACTTGAAGCGTCTGGTTGCCGCCGGTGCCTGTCGTGGTGGAGTAGATCGTGGTCCAGTTCGTGTTGTCGGGTGACACCTGGATCTGGAACGCGGTCGCGTAGGCCGTTTCCCAGTTGAGGGTCACCTGGCAGATGCTCTTCGTCGAGCCGAGGTCGACGTCGAGCCACTGCGGGTCGGAGAACGCGCTCGACCAGCGGGTGCCGAGGTTGCCGTCGGTCGCGGCCGCGGCGGGGAAGCTGGCGCTCTGCGTGGAGGACGCCGTGGTCGGCTGGTTCAGCGCGATGTTGGAGGCGCCGCAGGTGGTGCCGCCGCTTCCGCCGGTCGTATAGACCTGGAACTCCCACAGCGAGTAGCCGTAAGGTGTCGCCCGCGTCGTGCCGTACATCCGGATGTACCGGCCAGTCCCCGTGACGCTCAGCGTCTGGTTACCGCCCGTTCCAGATGTCGTGGAGTAGATCGTCGTCCAGTTCGTGTTGTCGGTGGATACCTGTATCTGGAACGCGGTCGCGTATGCGGCCTCCCAATCCAGCCCCACCTGGCAGATGTTCTGCGTCGAGCCCAGGTCCACCTCCAGCCACTGCGGGTCGGAGAACGCGCTCGACCACCTGGTCCCGGTGTTGCCGTCAACGGCGGCACTCGCCGGGTACGCCGTCTGGTTCTCGTACGACGAGGCGGTCGCGGTCTTGTTCAGCGCCACGTTGGCCGTACCGCAGGTGGTGCCGCCACCGCCGCCGCTGCCGGTGGGCAGTGTCCACTGCTGGTCGGCGGCGTCGGTACAGGTCTCGATGTCGAGCCTGGACCCGGTGTTGCCGCCCGGATCGGTGAGGCAGAGCCCTGAGCTGGGATTGACGAGCTCACCGTTGGACTGATGCGTCCAGTTTTGTGCCGCTGTCCCGTTGCAGGCGTACCAGTCGACATCGGTGCCGCTCGTCGTGCCCGCGCTCACTACGTCGAGACAGCCGCCCTGGACCCGCAGCGTGCCGTCGTTGTACGGCGACCACTGCTGTCCAGCCGAGCTGTTGCAGCCCGACAGGTACATCGGGTTGCCCTCGGTGTTGAGCGAGTTCTGGTTGCTGAGGCAGTTGCCGTTCTGCCCGGTCAGCTGGCCGGTCGCGGTCGCGGTGCCGGCCGGTGTGGAGTTGCCGCCCTGCTCGTAGACGGCCACGTAGCCGACGCTCATCGACGCGCCCGAGGTGGTGGCGCTCGTCGGGGAGGTGCAGTTGCAGATCCCGTTCGGGTAGTTGCCGCCCATCGCGAGGTCGAAGATGATGAAGAACCCATGGTCGATGGCCGCCTGCCAAGCCGCCGTGCCGACCGAGGCCTCGGTGATCGTGGATTCCACGGTCCCGTCCATCAGGAACTGCAGCGTCTCCGCGCTGGTGTTGGTCCTGTCGACGATGACCGAGTAGGTGTGGTAGCCGGACTGGCAGGAAGACGCCGTGTTCGGGCAGGCGATCAGCGCGTGGCCGCTGCTTCCCGCTGAATCGTGCAGTGTCTGCGACGCCTCGTTGAGCCCGTTGACGTCCTCCATCATGTCGATCTCGCCGGACTGCGGCCAGCCGCCGCCGGCCCGCATGGGCGAGCCGAGTGCCCAGAACGCGGGCCAGTACCCGAGGCCAGTCGCCGGGTTCGGCTGCTCAATCTCCGCGGTCATCTCCAGCATGCCGCCCGCGGGTGCCTGGAAGTCGTCGCGGGTCGACTCGATCCGCGCGCTCGTCCAGCTGCCGCCGCTGCTGATTGCCTTGAGTACCAGGTGGCCGTTGCCGTCCAGGTACACGTTGTTCGTCGAGTTGGTGGTCTGCTCGGTCTCGCCGGTGCCGTAGCCGGTTCCTATGTCGTAGAACCAGTTCTGCGCCGACGGGGCGGAGCCGGCCGCGCCCGCGAAGTTGTCACTGAACACCGTGTTCCAGCCGGACGGGGCGGGCGGCACGGTGTCCGCCTTGGCGGGCGCGGCGCCAAGCGCGCCGAACGCGACCGCCGCCAGGCAGCTCGCGAGCAACAGCAGGGCGCTGAACAGCGCGCGCCGCGGCTTGCCGCCCCGGGCCGGCGGCCCGACTGCGTGATCTCTTCCCTGGCTCGTCATTGGGCCTCCTCCGGGGGTACCGCGGAACGGGGCCGCCGTTCTTACATTCGTTCCATTTCTTACATTCGTTACATTCCGAATTCGGCGGCTTACCGTCGATAGAACATGCACAGGACACTTAGTTCAAGACTTATTTAAAGTAAAAATTATAAAAAAACTTGCCGGGGACGGAGCTGTGCGGCATTGCACGGCACGGCATTGCGCGCCGAGACAGAGCGCGCCACCACGGCTGGTTGTGGCAACAAGCCGCCCCGACCCACTGCCGTTAAGCTGGCTGCGCCGTCTGGCGTCAAAGCGGGCCGACTCCGGGCTAACGCGCCCCCAGTGGGTCGTGACTTGCCGTCAGTTCCCGCCTCCCAGGACGACTTTGTATCAGTTTCTGCTCGCTTCAACTTCTCATATCGGATATAACGGGCACAGAAGTGACCGAAACTGATACCGAGTCGACGAGTTGGCAGGAACTGACCCGGAAATGGGCGGAATCCCACACAGCGAGTCATCGCGCGGCGGATTTCCGCGCAGGCACGGTGCCGCGCGGCGGCATTCGTGGCTGATAGAAAGTGGAGCCGCTCCGGCGCGGACTCGGCCGTGTCCTGCCCGCACCGCTCTCCACGAGGGCGCGCCCAGGCCGGGGCACGGGCGCCTGCGAGTGGCGGGGTGGAGCGGGTCCGCCCCGGGCCCCGGAGGGGATGGGAGCCGGGGGCGGAGATCTGGGCGGGACGGGCGGCAGCCATGCTTCCGTTCGGGGTGATGCTTGTGTTTACCAGCGGCCGAAGGGGAGGACTGCGGTGACCGCGACCGCGACGAACAGCAGGGTCAGGTAGGCGATGGAGAGGTGGAACAGGCGCATCGGGAAGGGCTTGGTACCGTCCGCACGGACCCGGGCGTGCAGGCGGTGGGCCTCCACGAGGAACCAGCCGCCGAGGCCGGCCGCCATGGCCGTGTACAGCCAGCCGGCGTAAGGGGCCAGCGCCAGGGTGGCGGCCACCATGGCGTATGAGTAGCCGACGATCCTGCGGGTTACCGTGGCGGGCTCGGCCACCACGGGGAGCATCGGGACGTTCGCGCGCGCGTAGTCGTCCTTGAACTTCATCGCCAGGGCCCAGAAGTGCGGCGGGGTCCACAAGAAGATCACCGTGAACAGCACGATCGCGGGGACCGCTACCGTGCCCTTGACGGCCGCCCAGCCGACGAGGACAGGGAAGCAGCCTGCGGCGCCGCCGATCACGATGTTCGCCGGGGAACGGCGCTTGAGCAGCAGCGTGTAGACGAACACGTAGAAGGCGATGGCCGCGTCGGCCAGGGCCGCGGAGAGCCAGTTAGCCTCAAGCCCAAGCAGCAGCGTGGCGGCCGCGCCGAGCACGACGCCCCAGACAAGGGCCTCGGCCGGCTTGATCGCGCCCTGCTTGTTGACCAGGGGGCGGCGCGAGGTCCGCTTCATCACCGCGTCGATGTCGCGGTCGATGTAGCAGTTGAAGGTGTTAGCGCTGCCGGCGGCGAAGGTGCCGCCGACGACGGTGACCACGACGAGCAGGAGAGACGGCAGGCCGCGCTGGGCGAGCAGCATCGTCGGCACGGTAGTGACGAGCAGCAGCTCGATGATCCGCGGCTTGGTCAGCGCGACGAGCGCGCCGGCCACCGCACGAGGGGTGCGCCGGGCCGGAGGCTGCCCGGCCGCGTGGCCAGCCTCCGGCACCAGCACGGTTGGCGAGGAAGTCACTCCTCGCCTTCCGTCGTCTCCAGGTCAGCGGTTGTCTCGGCGACGATGGGCGACTCCGGGTCTTCGACCGCCTCGGCGACGGCAGCCGACGACACTGAGGCGGCCACCGCGGCCGGGCCGGGAGCTGGGCCCGGTTCCCGGGTGCCGACCGAGGCGAACGGCGCGGTGGTCAGGTACTTGAGCCTCGGGCCGGAGTGCGCCGACCTGAACAGGTAGAACAGCGCGATCGAGATCACGATGAACGCACCGAGCGGTAGGGCGAACGTCATGATCGTCCCGCCGAAGTACATCGCGGGCCCGTCCGCCAGTGGTGTGGACACGGTTGTCATTCCTTCCAGCTCAGCGCACGTAGAAGAGCAGCCAGAATATGAACGTGACGATCGCCAGGTAGTTCCACACCACGGTGAACGCGCTCAGCGACGCCTGGAACCGCTGCACCTCGTACGCCTGCGCGTAGGTGGGCGGCTGCTCCACGAAGGAGATGGCCGGGATGGCACGCGCCCGGACCACGAGGATCTCCAGCCAGATCATCGCCGCCAGCCAGGTGACGAGCGCCACCGGGTAGAACCCGACGAAGACGCTCGCGAACCCGGACTGGCCGGGCTGGAATGGCAGCACGAGCAGCTCTTTGATCTGCAGCGCCACGGCCGCCAGGCCGAAGACGAGCGAGACCAGCGCCGTCATGAACCAGTTGCTCTTGCTGCCGCCCTTGATCCGCTGCAGGCCGACGGTCTGGATGACCGCGCTGACCACGATCAGGCCGGTGATCGCCTCGCCGTAGTGGTTCGACGGGATCCTGGTCGAGCTCGGCAGCCACATGCCGTGGCCGTTGGAGGAGAACAGGTAGAAGTACGCGAAGGCGAACGCGCCGAACAGGAACGAGAGCGCGCCGATGGCCAGCCTGCTGCCCGTCCAGTTCGCGTTGAGCGCGGCCTCGTGGTAGAAGGCCGCCTCCTCGGTGGCCCGGGCAACGGCCTCGCCGCTGCCCGGGGCGGTGATATCCGCCATGATTTGCTATTCCTCCGATCCGGTACTGCCGACGGCAGCCGTCGCGAGCGCGCCGCCGATCACGCCGGCCGGCGGATGCAGGTCCGCCACGGGCAGCGCGTCGGGGTCGCCGTACTCATACGGGCCGGCCAGGACCACCGGGACGTACTCGAAGTTGTCGGCCGGGGGCGGGCTCGGGATCTGCCACTCAAGGCCGCGGGCGTTCCACGGGTTCTGCGGCGCCCGCTTGCGCCACACCACCGTGGACATCACGAAGTTGAAGATGAAGATCAGCATCGAGCCACCGAGGCAGAAGGCGGAGATCGACGCCCAGTCGTTCAGCGTCTGGAGGTTCTGCGCGTACTCCCAGACCCGCCGCGGCTGGCCGAGCAGGCCGACCGCGAACAGCGGCATGAACGTGGAGTTGAACGCGATGAACATCGTCCAGAAGTGGATCTTGCCGAGCCGCTCGTTCAAGGTGATCCCCATGACCTTCGGCAGCCAGTAGTAGATGCCGCCGAAGAACGCGAAGATCAGCCCGCCCATGATCGTGTAGTGGAAGTGCGCGAGCACGAAGAACGAGCCGTGCGCCGTGGTGTCCACTGGCACGTCGGAGACGAACACGCCCGAGATGCCGCCGAACAGGAAGTTGACGAACAGGGCGAGCGCGAACAGCATCGGGACCGTGAGCCGGATCTTCGCCTTCCACAAGGTGCCCATCGCCACCAGGAAGATGAAGCCGGTCGGTATCGAGATCAGCTCCGTCGTCAGCATGAACAGCGGCCGCATGTCCGGGTCCATGCCGGAGTCGAACAGGTGGTGCTGCCAGACGAAGAACGACAGGATCGCGACGCCGAACATGCCCGCCGCGCCGACCTTGTAGCCGAACAGCGGCTTCCTGGCGAAGACCGGGAGGATCTCCGACACGACGCCGAACCCGGGCAGCGCCAGGATGTACACCTCGGGGTGGCCGAAGAACCAGAACAAGTCCTGGTACAGGTAGCTCGACCCGCCGAGCTGGTCGACGAAGAAGGCGGTCTGCGCCGTCCGGTCGGTGATGATCATGTACATGCCGCCGACGAGCACCGGGGCGGCCAGGACCAGCAGGAAGCCCGTGGTGAGCATCGCCCAGACGAACATCGGCAGCCGGGACCAGCGCATGCCCGGCGCCCGGAAGCAGATGATCGTGACGACGATGTTGAACCCGGCCAGGATGATCGAGATGCCCATCAGGCCGAAGGCGACCGCGTACGCGTCCATGCCCTGGCCGGCCTGGATGGACAGCGGCGCGTAGCCGGTCCAGCCGGTCGGGAACCCGCCGTCGAGGAAGGCCGTCAGCAGGATCACGTAGGCGCACGGCGTGAGCCAGAAGCTCAGCGCCTCAAGGCGCGGGAACGCGACCCGCTTGGAGCCGATCATGATCGGGACCAGGTAGTTGCCGAACGGGCCGAGGATGACCGAAGTCATCATCATCATCATCATGGTGCCGTGCTCGCCGACCACCTGCAGGTACATGCTCGGCGACATGACGTGGTAGGTCGGCGAGAGCAGCTCGGTCCTGATCCCGATCGCGAGCAGGCCGCCGGTGAAGAAGTAGACCAGCATGCCGATCAGGTACTGCAGGCCGACGACCTTGTGGTCGAGGGTGTACCTGAAGTACCTGGCGATGCCGCCGTCCCGCGTCTCGTGCCCCTCGAAGAGGGCGACGTTGCGGTTCAGCGGCCTGCCGAGCATCTGCCGGACCAGGTCGTTGAATACGCCGAGCCCGATCAGCCAGCCGACGATGAGGAACGCGTAGCCGAGGACGATCGCCTCGTCGTTGCTGTCCGACGCGCCGCCGCCCGTCGCGACGAAGCTCGGGGTCATGAAGTTGCCGAGCCAGTGGCCGATGTAGTAGCCGATGACCGCGCCGGCCAGGGCGGTCAGCACGTTGGGGCGCATCCACCAGGAGCGCTCCCTCGGGGTGGCGCCCGGATCGCCGCCGCCGGGCGCCTGAGCGCTCTCCGGCTGGGTTTCGATAGCCATGGGGTAACCTCGCTCCTTTCTTACGGCTGTTCCGGGTCCGCCGGGTTGTAGAAACCGCCGCCCGCGCTGGTCAGGCCAAGTTCCTCGTTGATCTTGCCCGCCGGGATAGTGGTCGGGTCATAGGTGAGCGCGTACGGCGGCAGGATCTTGGTCAGGCCCGCGAGCTTCGTCTTGGTGGCCTGCGCCCAGGCCAGGAAGTTCGCGTCGGTCATCACCGTGCCGGTGTCGTACATCGAGCCGTGCCAGATGCCGCACAGCTCCGCGCAGCGGACCTGGAAGTAGCCCGTGTCCGTCGGCGTCGCGTACGCGACGTTGTTCACTCCCGGGTTAGCGTCGGCCTTGACGCCGAGCGTGTACGCCCAGAAGGAGTGGATGACGTCGAGCGAGGTGACGTTGAACTGCACCGGCTGGCCCACCGGCAGCACGAGCTGCGTGGTCTCGAACCCGCCGAACTGCGGGTAGCGGTACGTCCAGGCCCACTGCTGGCCGATCACCTGGACCTGGAGGATGTTGCCCGAGTTCGGCGTCCAGGAGGTGAGCGAGGCGGCGGCCGGCAGGCCGTTCTTGAAGATCGGCTGCGGGCCCTGGCCGGCGCCGGCGCCGGCCGGGACGATCAGCTCGACGGTGCCGTAGACGGCCAGGCTGAGCACGATCGCGGCGGTGCCGATGATCCAGGTCGCCTGGACCTTCAGGTTGCCGTGCAGCGGCATGGCGTCGGTCTCGTCTCCTGGCTTCTTGCGCCAGAAGGTGAGCGCCCAGCCGAAGTACAGCAGCACGCCGACCACGACCGGCGTGGCCAGCAAGGCCAGCACGGTGAAGTCAGTCTGCTGGCTGGCCGCCTGGTCCGACGCGCGGCCCGGGGGGAGGTGCGGCCCGAGGACCAGTCCGACGAGCAGGTCGGCGACGATGCTCAGCGCGATCCACAGGATGAGCAGCACCCTCGCGTCGCTTTGCTTGCCGGCCACGGCCGGGGATGCCGCGGAAGCGTCGGCGGCCATCAGGACTGCACCTCCATCTGACCCATCATGTAACCCGGCGTAGCCATGGGGCCGCCGTTGCCGTCCACGTAACCGCCGCCACACGGCACGAAGCACTGCCAGTGGTAGGCACCGGGGGTGCTCGGCGTCTTGAAGGTGAACTTGACGACGGTGTACGGCGAGCCGCCCGAGGTGGGGTCGGTGCCCACGCACGGGCTGACGGCGCACAGGGCGTTGTTCTCGTCCACCGTGGGGGGTGACGCCACCGGCACGTTGATGCCGAGGCTCGGGATCGCGAAGGTGTGCTGCACCGCGCAGTCTGCCCACGAGTCGAAGGTGGAGACCGACTGCGCGGCGCCCATGGTCTTGCCGTTGTAGATCTGGAGGCTCTCGGTGTCGTTGACCACGCCCGAGACCTTGCCCCACACCGGGTTCCGCAGCGGCGTGCAGCCGTCGTATCCCAGGATCGTCACGTTCACGGTGGTGTTCGCGGGTACCGCGAAGTACGTCGTGTGATCGAACTGGCCGGTTGACGGGTTCTTGATGAAATACGAAACCCAGTCGGGCCGGTTGCTGATCGTGGTCTGGGGGGTGGTCATCATCGTGACGTCCACAACCCCGTTCTTTGCGTAGGCCGTGTAGTTCTCGGTCTGCGGCTGCGAGCCGATTATGTCGAACACGACCCAGAGCACGCCTGCGACAACCGCCAGGAAGGCAACCACTAGGGTCACCACCCGAGCCGGTAGAGACACCGGATACCACCTCGTTCCTGCGCAGCGCGTCATGCGGCTGCGCCCAGCTGTTGCCAAGCTCGCGGGCCTACCGCCGGTGCCCGGCGGGTAGGCGAGTCGGCATCCCGCCCTCGCACGCCAAGCGCGCGGTGGCGGGTTGCCCACGTACGCCCTGATCGTGACGGTTTGGCCGGCGCACCTGCAACACCCTGACCGCTGGATGACAAAATTGTCATCCGGCCTGGGGCGGCCCCTCGCCAAGTTCGCTTCTGGTGGTCCTCTGAGGATTACAATCGATTGCGAGACATTCGGGTAACAATTCCGAAACGTCGCCCTCCACCGGTTGATGATGGGAACGAAACAGACACCATCAGGAGGAAACGCAAGGGGGCAGGGCAGGTGAACGTGGCGCATCGTGGACGGATCCTCATCGTGGACGATGAGCCCAAGATCGGCTCGTTTATCGGCCGGGCACTCACCGCGGCCGGCTACACGACGGAGTTCGCGTGCAGTGGCGCCGATGCCCTGCGCAGCTACGCTGTGTCCAGCTACGACCTGGTCATCCTCGACCTGGTGATCGGCGACATGGACGGCCGCCAGGTGCTCGGCGAGCTGCTCGCCGCGCACCCGGACCAGGCCGTGATCGTGCTGTCCTGCGTCGCGGACGTCGCGGCCAAGGTCGACCTGCTCGAGCGCGGCGCGCAGGACTACCTGACCAAGCCCTTCTCCCTCGCCGAGCTGCTCGCCCGGGTCCGCGTCCGGCTCCGCGCCGAGCCCCACCATGCCGAGCACCAGGCCGCCGCCGAGGCGCTGGCCGGGCCCCAGCGGCTCGTGCCGCCGCTGAGCGCTCCGCAGCCTTTCAGCCACGCGCACGGCGAGGTCATCAAGGCCGGCCACGTCACCCTCGACATCGCCAGGCTGGTCGCGGACATCGGGCAGGGGCCGGTGCCGCTGACCCGGCTCGAGTTCCTGCTGCTGCGCGAGCTGGCGGAGCACGCCGGCCACTCGGTTTCCAAAGGCAGGCTGCTCGCCGCCGTCTGGGGTTATGATTTCGATCCCGGGTCCAACGTGGTGGACGTGTGTATCCGGCGGATCCGTTCCAAGCTCGGCTTCGAGCTGATCAAGACCGTGCGGGGTGAGGGTTATCAGCTTGTCTCTTAACCCTGGCGCGCCCGCGGCCGAAGCGGCGCCCGCGGCCTCCGGGGTTCCCGCCTGGCTGCTGGCCTTGCGCTGGCCGTTCAGCCCGCTCGCGCTCGACGTGATCTGGGCCGTCTTCTCCGCGCTCAACCTCATCGCGATCTACTGGTTCGCCTCCTGGGAGACGATCCCCTTCCACTTCATCTGGATCAGCCTGACGCTGCTTTACGGGTTCCGCTCCTGGCCGACCCGCCCGACGATGTGGATCCTTGGCGCGGTGATGATTACCACCGGCTTCGGCATCGGCCTTGACGTCTTCCGTGGCACCGAGCCCCGGGAGGAGATAACCGAGGTGCCGCTCATGGCGGCCGTCTTCGTCGCCACGGTGTGGCACAGCCAGCGCAAGCTGGCGGCCGAGCGCTCGGCCCGGCTGGTCGGCGAGCACAATGTCCGCCTGCTCACCGACCAGCGGCAGTTCCTGCAAGACGCGGCGCACCAGCTGCGCACCCCGATCACCATCGCCCTCGGCCACGCCGAGCTGCTCGCCACCGACCTCGCCGGCGAGCAGCAGGGGGAGGACATCGGGGTCGTGATCGGCGAGCTGAGCCGGCTGCGGCGAATCTCCGACCGGCTCCTGCTGATCGCGGCGGCCGGCGACCCGGCCTTCCTGCATGCCGAGAACGTTCCGCTTGATCAGCTGATCACCGATCACGTCCGGCGCTGGCGCCCCACCATCGGCCAGCACCTGCGGATCGGGACCCTCGACGTCGTCACGGTGCGCGCCGACCGGGAACGACTCGGCCTTGCGCTCGACGCCCTCATCGAGAACGCCGTCCTGCATAGCGGCGGCAACGGTGAGATACGGCTGTCGGTCATCAGGGACTGGGCCGGGACGTCGGTAGGGATCGTCGTCGCGGACGGGGGAACTGGCATCCCGGCCGACCAGCTGCCGCTCATTTTCGACCGGTTCCGCACCGGCGACGGCGGACGGTCCGGGGGAACGGGCCTTGGCCTCCCGCTCGTCCGTGCGGTCGCCCACGCGCACGGCGGCGACGTGGTCGTCCGGAGCACGCACGGTGAGGGAAGCGAATTTGAGCTGACCCTGCCCGTACCCGTCCGGTCGGTCCTGTCCGCCGCGCTAGCTGACCGGACGGCAGCTGACCGGACGGCAGCTGACTGGACGGGCGCTCCGCCGCAGGAAGACCAAGGAAGTGCCAGGCGATGACCACGATCAGCCTGCCGCGGGCGGCGCGCCGGACGGCGGGCCTGGCCATGCGGCACAAGGTGATCACCGGCAGCATCGCGTTGTTCATCGCGGCCGTGATCGCGGTGAGCCTGCTGACAAGCGGAACCGCCACGACGCCGGACGGATCCGCGGCGACGTCGACCGGAGCCGCCGGGCTGCCCAACGGAACGATCGCCGCCGGGTTCACCCTGGGCGCCCTCGGCAAGCCGGGTCAGCGGGTCTCGCTGAGCCAATATCACGGCAAGCCGGTCATCATCAACTTCTGGGCCTCCTGGTGCGCGCCGTGCCAGCAGGAGACCCCGCTGCTCGCCAGCTGGTACAAGCAGCAGAACGGGCACGTGGTACTGCTCGGGCTTGACGAGAACGACATCGCGGCGGACGCGATCAAGTTCGCCGACGCCAAGGGCGTCAGTTACCCGATCGGGTTCGACCCCAACGTGACCGTCGCGCCGGCCTACAACGTCGACGGCCTGCCGCAGACGTTCTTCCTCAACGCCGAGCACCGCATCGTGGACCACGTCCTCGGCGCGGTGACCAGGGCCGAGCTCGCCAAGGGCCTGCGCCTGATGAACGCGGCCTCATGAAAGGGTGACCTGCTCATGACAACCCCCACGCAGACGCAGCCACCGTTCATACCGATGCGGCGGTCCGGCTGGGCCACCCGGCGCACCCCCGTGTGGGTCTTCGCCTTCCTCGCCGTTGCGGTGGCTGGCGTGGTCCTGGTCTCCCTGTCGCACAAGCCGTCCCAGTCGCAGCGGGCCAGCGACCTCGCCGCGTACTTCGGCGACGTGAAGGGCGGCATCGGATCCTGCGCGGCCGGGCTGCGCGACTCGGAGAACGCCTACGGGCAGGTTCTCGGCGGCGACACGGCGGACGCCAGTACCGCGCGAGCCATCTTCACCTACGGCGCCAACAACTGCACCCTGGCGGGCAACCAGGCGCTCACCGACTTCGCCGGCTACCAGGTCACCGAGTCGCTGGCCAGCTACAACCTGGACACCGCGGACAACGACGTCATTACCTGGTCCTTCGACTCCACGGCCGTGCAGCAGGACATGACGGCGGTACTCGGGGCGGCCACGCCGGCGGCCCGGTCAACCGCGCAGGCGACGCTCAAGACGGCTATCGCGAAGCTCGACGCGCAGCGAGCCGCCGTCGACGCGATCTGGACCGCGGCGCAGAAGGCGGCAGGCGGAGGAACGGCGATCCCAGCGCTTCCCGCCTAAAGTGGTAATCCTGCTGGTCACAGTAGGAATGACCGCATCTTGGAGCGGGAAAAATCCGGAACGTGAGGCCAATTGAGGCAGGGCCGCGCGGCCGGATGCTCATTCCGGTGCTTGTGGCCGTGCTCGGCACGGCGCTCGGCGCGGGCGGCATTGTGCTGCTGCGCCCGTTCGCGCAGGCGCCCTCGCCGCAGCGAACCGCCACGTTCAGGCGCGACGGCGAGGCCCTCCGGCGACCGCTGTCGGATGCCGCCATCCGCGCCCGCATCGAGCCGAGCGTGGTCGACGTCACCGCGACGCTGACATACGACGATGAGACCGCCTCGGGAACCGGGTTCGTCGTCGACCCCGCCACGGAGTTCATCCTCACCAACAATCACGTGGTCAGGGACGCGACCTCGGTCGTCGTCACGGTGCCGTCGACCGGGCGGACCTACGCGGCCCGCATCGTGGGCGTGGACGTGGCCGCTGACATCGCCGTCCTCGCGATCAGGCCAGCGACCAGGCTGGCCGGCGCCCCGATCGGCGACTCGGCTGACGTCGGCGTGGGCATGCCGGTCATCTCATTCGGTAACCAGGCGGGCGCCGGCGGCTCGCCCGCGGTCGCGCCCGGTGAGATCAGCGGCACCGGCCGGACGATCCAGGCGGACGACGGCGCTTCTGGGTTCACGGAGACACTGCACGACATGCTCGCCACCACCGCCGGGATCGAGCCGGGCGACTCGGGCGGCCCGCTCGCCGACTCGGCGGGGAGCGTGATTGGCGTTGACACGGCCGCGGGCACGAGCGGGACGGCTACCGGTTACGCGATCCCGATCAACACCGCGATCGCCGTGGAGCGGCAGATCGCCGCCGGGCGGCCGGGCCCGGGCATCAGCCTCGGCGTCGGCGGCTTCCTCGGGGCCATCGTCGGGCCGGGCACGTCGTCGTCCCCCGCCGAGCAGCGGGCGGCGGAACTTGGCGGCGGAACGGCCGCGGCGCCCCGTGCTGCCCCGTCGTCCTGCGTGAGCACGCGCGACGGCGCCGCGGTGCCCGCGTCGATCGCGCCCGCCCGCGCCGGCGCGCTGGTGATCGGCGTGCTGTGCGGCACGCCTGCCGCGATCGCCGGGATCGCCGCGGGTGACGTGATCACCGCCGCGAACGGGCGGCGGGTGGCCTCCTCAGAAGCGCTGTCGGCGATCGTCGGCGGCGGCCGGCCGGGCAGCATGATGTCGGTCACCTGGGTCAGCACCAGGGGGATCTCGCGGACCTCGCGGATGACGCTGAGCCCCGCCCCGGCCATCTAGCAGCGGGTACGATGACGTGCGGCCACAATCCTTAGCGTGCCTTCAGCTTTCTTTCAGGTCCTGAACGCTTACTAGAGAGGCGAACGCTTTTCTTGCCCTGCGCCCGCGGGGAGACCGAGTCTGGATCGTCAAGGAAAGAGTCCGCTGAGTTGTCGGCCGGCAGGCCGCCGACGAGTGGATGCTTACGCTGTCTGGGTGAAGGCGAGATACATGCACGACGACGAAAGTGGTAGCGCACAGCGAGGCGGCTGGCAGCCACCGGAGTACGTGAGCCCTTGGATTCCGGCCTCCGGTCCCGAGGACCAGGACGCGGGCCGTGAGTCTGCCAGCGGTGCGCCGTCAAGCGGCGAGGACGACCACCCCACCATCGCCTTCGGCGGCACCCCGGCCTACGGGCCCGCCGGGTACCCGCCGCCCGGCTACGCCCCGCCCGGCTACGTTCCGGCCGACTACGGGCAGCCAGGCTACGGGCAGCCAGGCTACGGGCAGGCCGGATTCAGCCAGCCCGGGTACGGACAGCAGCCTGGCTACGGCCAGTACCCGTGGGGCGGCTACGGCGCGCCGCCACCGCCGCCGCGGTCCGGTTTCGGCCGGGCGATGGCCTACCTGGCCGTCGCCGTGCTCGCGGCGGCCGCGGGCGCGGGCGCCGCGGTCGCGCTCAACCACTCGGGCAGCGCGCCCTCCGCGACCTCACCGCTCGGCGGGTCCGGGGCGCAGTCCAACCCCTTCGGCGGCGAAGGCAACGGCGGCGGCACCCCGTTCCCGCTGCCGACCAGCGGCAGCGGGAACGCCCCGAGCCAGGGCGGGTCCAGCCAGGGCGGAACGAGCGGCGGCACCGGGCCGCTTGATGCCAGCGCGCTCGCCGCCAAGGTCGACCCGGGCATCGTGGACATCACCTCGGCCCTCACCTACAGCAACGCCACGGCCGAGGGCACCGGCATCGTCCTGTCGTCAAGCGGCCTCGTGCTCACCAACAACCACGTCATCGACGAGGCGACCAGCGTTTCCGCCACCCTGGTGACCACGGGCAAGACCTACACCGCGCGGGTGGTCGGGTACGACTCCACCGATGACGTGGCGCTGCTCCAGCTCGTCGGCGCGTCCGGGCTCAAGCCCGTCACGCTGTCGGACTCGAGCAAGGCCAAGGTCGGCGAGGCGGTGCTCGCGCTCGGCAACGCCGGCGGCAAGGGCGGCCTGCCGTCGACCGCGCAGGGCACCATCCAGGCACTCAACCAGTCCATCAAGGCCAGCGACAGCGACGCCGGCACCACCGAGCAGCTGTCCGGCATGATCGAGACCAATGCGCCTATCCAGGAAGGCGACTCCGGCGGCCCGCTGGTCAACGGCGATGGCGCGGTGGTTGGCATGGACACCGCGGCCAACACCGCGGGGTTCGGCCCTGACTCCACCGCCACGACCGGTTTCGCGATCCCGATCAACACCGCGCTGTCCATCGCCAACAAGATCGGCTCGGGCGAGGCTTCCTCGACCGTGCACATCGGCCTGGTCGGCTTCATGGGCGTCAACGTCGCCGACGCGTCAAGCGGGTGCTCCCAGGGCGGCGACGGCTTCGGCGGCTTCGGCGGCTTCAGCTCCCCGGTGAACTCCGGCGCGCTGATCTGCCAGGCCTACCGCGGCGCCCCGGCGTCGCAGGCGGGCCTGGCGGCCGGCGACGTGATCATCTCCGTCAACGGCACGACCGTCGGCTCGGCCAATGACCTGACCAACCTGACCGGGGCCTCGCACCCCGGCGAGCAGTTCGCCATCAAGTACGTCGACCAGTATGGCGCCAACCACTCCACCACGGTCACCCTCACCGGGTGGGCGAAGTAACCGCTACTTGAGCTGTGTCCTGTCGGGCCGAATCCTGTCGGCCCGACAGGACAGGCATGCACGACGCTCCCGGAAGCTCTAAGCCGCAGCAGGCAGCGTGACCACGGCTAGACGGGGCCGCACTATTCCAGACTTATAGGCATTTGCCGCTCTCCGCAGAAAGGCGTCCGGAGCGCTTCGAAGCTGTTGTGGCGTGACGTGTAGTGTCACGATGCCGTACTGGCCGAGATCACTGTGCCTGGCCATGGTGCGCTCCCAGTCGTCGGGCGCCAAGTGCCACTGCCTTGAGTCGACCTCAATGGCCACCCCGGCATCCGGCCACCAAGCGTCGGGACTCGCGATGAACGTCCCGTTTGGCAAGTAGAGCCGCGGATTGAACAGCGGCACCGGTAGGCGCGCCCTGACAATGAGGTCACGGAGCTCCGCCTCGGGCGCGGACCTGACGCCCGCGGTGACCTCGGCGATCACCTTGCGTAGCAGCGCACCGTTGGGCGTTCCACCGGTCCGCAGTTCATCGGCGAGCTGAGCGACGGCGCAGTGCCTGTTCTGCACGGCGTCCCCGACGAGAGCGCGCACCTCGCGCAGGTCGGTCAGCCATCGAGCCGTATCCGCGACGGCCCGGGCCGGGAAGACATAGCGTCGCGTCGACGGACCGTTAACCCACCTGAGCGGCAGGTAGGCGGTCCGGTGCAGGCGCACGCAGCTCGTGCTGGTGCGATGGCAACGCGCGGGGATCAGGATGTCGACAACATTATTGTCCACCCGTGGAACCTGCCGGAACTCGTAGTAGCGAAGCGCGGCAGCTCCGGTGATCATGGCACGCGGGCCGGCGTGGAGCAGCGCAGCGGTCTCCCACTGCGCTTGGGTAGGCGCGCCAGGCAGCGTGAGGTAGACGCCCGGGAGCAGCGATCGCCAGGAGCCGCCGTCCCTGAGCCGGTAAACGATGGCGTGACGGCTAAGCCCGGCCTGCAGGGCCTGGGCGCGAGTCACCACCCAATCCTGTCGCCGGATCAGCTCTTGAAGCGCGAGAGGCTCCGCCATAGCAGCAGAATGCGCGCACCCTCTGACATTCAGTAACCTTGCTGTGTCCCCGGTCCGTCCCCGTGTGGGTTTTGGCCGGCTATGGCCGGCCAAAACCCACATGCGGAAACGCCTCGGGGCGGCGGGTACCCCCCATGCAGTCCGGTAGCCGCAAATCACCCGGCGGAAGGAAGTTCTAGCTGGAGAGCCAGCTGCGCAGGGCCTGTTCGGCCGCCACGATGGGCTCGGCGTCCACGTACTCGCCGGGGGTGTGCGCTATCTCCGGGATGCCCGGGCCGTAGTTGACGGCCGGGATGCCGAGTTCCGCGAACCGCGCCACGTCGGTCCAGCCGAGCTTGGCCCGCGGGGTGCCGCCCACCGCCCGGACGAAATCGGCGGCCGGGCCCGATGTCAGGCCGGGCCGGGCGCCGGTGGCGTTGTCAAGGAACGTCACCTCCCAGACAGCGAAGAGGTCGCGGATGTACGCCTCCGCCTCCTCCGGTGACCGGTCAGGCGCATATCGGTAGTTCACTGTGACCACGCACTCGTCGGGTACCACGTTGCCCGCAACGCCGCCGGAGACCTCGACCGCGTTGAGGCCCTCGTGGAATTGCAGGCCGTCGACCACGGGCTGGCGCGGCACCCAGGCGCGCAGCACGTCCAGGATCGCGCCCGCCTCGTGGATCGCGTTCCGCCCCATCCAGGAGCGTGCCGTGTGCGCCCGTGCGCCCCGGGCCGTGACCGCCGCGCGAAGCGTGCCCTGGCAGCCGCCCTCGACCACGCCGCCGCTCGGCTCGAGCAGCACGGCGAAATCGGCGCCGAGCAGCTCCGGGGCCGCGCGCGACAGCAGGAACAGGCCGTTGCGGGCGGTGTCGACTTCCTCGCACTCGTAGAACACGTACGTCACGTCGCGGTTCGGCTCGGCCATCGTGGCCGCGAGCCGCAGCTGGACCGCCACCCCCGCCTTCATGTCTGAGGTTCCGACCCCGGTGAGCCGCTTACGTTCGGCATCCCACCACGACGGGAAGTTGCCGGCGTGCGGCACCGTGTCGAGGTGGCCCGCCAGCACCACCCTTTCTCTGTTGCCGCGCCCCGCCGAGCCGAGCCCGGTGCGCGCGACCAGCGTGTTGCCGTGCCTGGTCACCGCCAGGTGCGGCAGGCGGCGCAGCGCGCGCTCGATCGCGTCCGCCAGGGGACCCTCGTCGCCGCTGACCGAGGCGATGTCGACCAGGGCGGCGGTGAGTGCGGGGCCGTCGGCGTGCAGGTCAAGGTCGTGGTCCACCCGACCAAGCTACCGTGCCCGCACCTATAGGTCGGGAGACCCTACGGAAGACTGCCGGGCCATCGCGCGCGCCGCGCCGCGCAGCGCGGCGACGATCACCGCGACGGACGGGCGGATCACCGTCGCCGTGCGCGCCACCGCGAACACGTCCCTGGCCAGGTCGAGGCCCGCCGGCAGCTCACGGACCACCACCCGCTTCTCGTAGGCGCCGACGGCGAGCCGCGGCATGATCGCGATGCCGAGGCCGCGGGCGACCAGGTTAGCGACCGTGCCGAGGCCCTCGAACTCCGAGGGGACTGGCGGGGTCAGCCCGACGGCGGCGAGCAGCCGGTCCGCCGCCTCCCGTGACGGCTCGCCGGCCGGCGCCGCCAGCCACGACTCGTTGCGCAGCGCCCGCAGGTCGACCGGCCGCTCCGGGTCGGCGGCCTGGTGGTCGCGGCCGACCACCAGGATGAGCGGGTCCCTGACCAGGTGGTAGTAGCTCAGCACGCCGGGCCCGGCGTCGGCCGCGTCCAGGTCGGCCGACATGCGTCCGGTCCAGTCGTCGACGATGGCCACCTCGACCTCGCCCGACCTGACCAGCTGCAGCCCCTCCGCCGGGTCGGCCTCCCGCAGCAGCAAGGTGAGGTGCTTGTGCTCCTTGAGGCTCCGCGCGAGCGCCGGGGCGAAGGCTACCGCGGCGGACGGGAACGCGGTCACCACGACGCGGCCGCTCGGCTGGGCGGCGTGCGCGGACAGGTCGGACTCCGCGGCCTCGACCATGGCGAGGATGCGCTCGGCGTGAATAGCCAGCCGCTTGCCCGCGTCGGTGAGGCCCGCGCTCCGCGCGGTCCGGTCGAGCAGCGGGGTGCCGGCCTCTTTCTCAAGCACCGCGAGCTGCTGCGAGACCGCGCTCGGGGTGTAGCCGAGTGCCTCGGCCGTCCGCGCGATCGAGCCCCGCGCCGCGAACTCGTGCAGCATGCGGAGCCTGCGGATATCAAGCATCACAAAAGCTTATCCTGAATACGCGGCCTTAAGCGCTAGCCCTAATGCTCGGTTTTGCCCGGTCAGGTGGCGGCCGCAAAGGCGCTCGATGCCGCGAGAACGAGCATCACCACCGCGGCGCCCCTGGTCAGCCACTGCATCGGGATCAGCTTGAGCAGGCGCCAGCCGACCGTGACGGCAATGCCCGCGGCCACCCACAGGCCCAGCGTGGCGCCGATGCCCACCGAGACCGGGTCGTGGAAGCGCGCGGCCAGGCTGACGGTAAGGAACTGGGTCAGGTCGCCGAACTCGGCCAGGAACACCACGGCGAACGCGGTGCCGAACACCGGCCAGAACCCGCTGCGCGCGCCGTCCCGGCCGCTGTCGTCATCCTGCTCATCTTGCTTCTCCCCCTGCATCCTCCAGAGCAGGACAGCGCCCACCACGAATACGCCCGCCGCGCACGCCTCGATGACGTGGTGCGGAAGCAGGCTCAGCGCCCCGCCGGCCGCCACGGCGATGACCACCTGGGCGAGGAAGGCGGTGGCCGCGCCGCTGAACACGACGCTCGGGCGGTAGCGGCTCGACAGGATCAAGCACGCGAGGATCGTCTTGTCGGGCAATTCTGCGGGGAGCACGGCCACGAAGGTGGCGGCGGCTGCGGTCAGGCTCACGGGTCGGGGCTCCGTCGATCGGGCCGCCCCGGCTCGTCGCGTCTGGCTGACCCGATCCTCCAGCACGGCAGCACGTATGACGCCACGGCAAACGTGACGTCAGCTGTCGGCCGAAAGTCTCACTCAGGCCGCATCGCGGCCCCCCGGGTACCGGGCACAGCTGGCTGGCGGACCAGCCACTGAGCCGCGATTGTCGGCATCCCGGCGACGGAGCTACTCCCCTTCGCGTGGGCTCATTCTAGCCCAAGAGCCGCAGGTCGTCGCGGGGAACTTTTGCGCTGGCAAAAGAAGCGGGAGGCCGGCCACCACCCCTAGCCGACCGCCCGCCTTCCGTTGCCGCCCGCTCGGAAGAGAACTTAGCCGACCGGGAGATCGCAGATTCCCTCTAATGAGGGATTTAATCGGCCTTATCCGGAAAAACGGATGCTGTCCAGCTGAGCCATGTCTTTGATGGCCACTTCCCGGTAACGCGTGCTGACAACGCCCTGCCGGCGCAGGTCTTTGAGTATCCGCTCCGCCGTGGATACCGCCACGCCCGCCAGGTCGCCCAGATCCGACTGGGTGAGCGGAATCCTGATCGTGCCGTCGGGGCCGGGCGCTACGCGATCATGACCGAGTTCGTAAAGCACCTGGGCGAGCCGTTCCTTGGCATCCCACACCCGCTCGGCGGCGCGCCGCTCGGTGGTTTCGCGCAGCTTGCCCATCACGTACCTGGTGACCGCCGTCTGGGCGCCCAGCGAACCGCCGATGATCGCCAGGAAGGCGGCGCCGCCGACCCGCAGCGCGGTGGCATCGCCGGCCGCCCGCACCGTCGCCGTGCGCGGCTTCTCGTCAAGCAAGGCGAACTCCCCCACGAGGTCGCCGCGCGAACGGATGGCCAAGGTGGCCTCAATGCCGCTCTCCGCGGCCACGACGACCTTGACCAGGCCGCTGGTCAGCACGTAGGCGAAGTCGCCCGGGTCGCCCTGTACCAGCATGATCTGGTCGTCTTCGAAGCGCACCAGCGTGCCGGCGGCCAGCAGCGCCGCCCGCTCCGCCTCGGGGAGACCGCCGACGAAGGTGCCCTCCGGCCACTCCTGGCGGCCGGCCACCGTCACGGCCGACCTCCCTGGCGGCATAGTTGCCCGCGCAGCCGCCTGCGCGGCGGCGACCTGAAAATGAGAAGACCCCACACTATCGATTTTGCCAGATCTTGCGTCACGATAACGGGAACTCGCATCGGTCAATCCTGTTCAATTACCTATTACGCTTGTTGTGGGAGCGTGGGTACAAATGCAGGACGGGCCTGAAGGTACTGAATCGACCGAGCCCGGCGGTCGAGGTGCCGTCGACGGGATGCCCAGCGCGCCGCGGCATTCGGGCCGCGCGCTGCGAATGGCATTCGCGCTTGACGTGGCGGAATATGGCAAGCGCGCGGTGCCCGCCAGGGACGCGCTGCAGCAGCGGCTGCGGCGGCTCGTGGTCGCGACGCTCGCGGAATGCGGGCTTAAGCTCGGCGGGCAGGCAATCGATCATCAGTGGACCGGCGACGGGATCAATGCCATCCTGCCCGCCGACATCGACCCGACCGCGGTCCTCACCACGCTCCTGCGGTCCCTGTCCGCCGGCCTTGGCCACGACAACAGAAGCCATGCCGACCGCATCAGGCTGCGCATGGCGGTCGGCGTGGGGCTCTTCGAGCGCGGTCCGGCCGGCTTCGGCGGGCCGGTGATCGTTGACATCAACCGGCTGGTGGACAGTGACGCGCTGCGCTCTGCCCTGGCCGCCGAGCCTGGCGCCGACCTGGTGGTGGCGATCGCTGACCGCGCGCACGGGCTGATCATCGAGCCGGGGTACCCGGGAGTTCCCGCTGGCCAGTTCACCCGGGCGCACGTGGTGTCGAAGGAGTTCGCCGGCCCGGCCTGGATATGGATCTCGACCCGGCAGTGGAGCGAGCCCGCGTACCTGCCGCTCGACGGGGCGGGCCCGCGCGAGTTCGGCCGGTACCGGCTGGTCGCCCGGCTCGGCGCGGGACAGGCGGGCACCGTGTACCTGGCCAGCGGCGGCGGCCCCGGCGGCGGCGGCCCCGGGGGCGGCGATTCGGGCTGGACCGCGCTCAAGGCCTTCGACGAGCGGCTGGCCGCCGACCCTGACGTGCGCCGCCGCCTGTCGGGCGGCGCGCGCGCGGCCAGCGCCGTGCACGGGCCGAACATCGCCTCGGTCATCGACTACGACGCCCGGGACCAGCTCGACCAGCCCTGGGTGGCAAGCAGGCTAGCGCTCGGCCCCTCGCTGGCCGCGGCCGTCACCGAGACCGGGCCGCTCCCGCCAGCCACCGCGGCCTGGATCGCCCTCGGCCTGGCCCGCGCCCTGAGCACGATGCACCAGGCCGGGCTCACCCACGACGCCGTCACCCCGTCCAACGTGGTGCTCGACGCGCGGGGTCCCGTGCTCACCGACGCGGGCACAAGCAGGACCGCGCTGCTGGGTGGCCCGGGGGGCGCCGGCAACGACGTGCTCATGCTCGGCGCCACCGTGCTCTACGCCGCGACCGGCCACTCCCTCGCGGACGCCGATCTCTCCGGGTGCCCGCCCGACCTCCGGCCCATCGTGTCCGCGTGCCTGTCTCCTGAGCCCGCGGCGCGCCCGGATCCCGCGGAACTGTACGCGCGGCTGGCCGGCCAGGTCGGCAAGCAGCCCCGCTCCTGGCTGCCCGATCCGGTGGCCGCGCGCACCGCCGAGTACCAGGCGATGCCGCCGCCCCGCGGCCGGTTCCGCTGGTCGCGGCCGGGAGTGAGGGCGCCACGAGGGTTATCGACACGAGCCGCGTGCCGCCGGTCGGTAGGCTTGAGCCATGCTGAGCGTGGAGCTGATCGACTCCCTCTTTCCCGCCGACCTGCCGTCGCCGTCGCACTGGGAGTCCAGGTACCCGGCGCGGACACTGCCCGCCGGCGCTGAGGTCACCCGGTTCGCCCCGTCGCCGACCGGCTGGCTGCATATCGGCGGGATCTTCACCGCCAGCGTCAACCTGGACATCGCCAGGCACAGCGGCGGCCGTTACCTGCTGCGCGTCGAGGACACCGACCGAGAGCGGTTCGAAGAGGGCGCGCTCGCGCAGTTCGATGCGGGGTTCGAGTACTTCGGCATCACCGCCGATGAGTCGGATGCCGCCGGCGGCGAGTACGGCCCGTACATGCAGTCGGCCCGCGCCGCGATCTACGAGACGTACGCGCGCGAGCTGATGCGCCACGGCAAGGCGTACCCGTGCTTCGAGACGCCGGCCCAGGCCGAGGCCCGCGTCGCGCGGCAGAAGGCGGCCGGCGCCCTGCCCGGGTACTACGGCGAGTGGGCGATCTGGCGGGACGCGCCGCAGGACCAGGTGCGCGCCAGGCTGGAGGCCGGCGACCCCTACGTCGTGCGGTTCCGCTCCCCCGGCATCGGCGGGGCGCGGGTCAGCTTCACCGACGTGATCCGCGGCGAGATCACCTCCGACGACAACCGCAACGACATGGTGCTGCTCAAACGCAGCGACAGCGAGCTGCGGCTGCCCGTCTACCACTTCGCGCACCCGGTCGACGACCACCTGATGGGCGTCACGCTGGTGATCCGCGGCGAGGAGTGGATCTCCTCCGTCCCGCTGCACCTGCAGCTGTTCGACGCGCTCGGCTTCCCCCGGCTCCCCTACGCCCACGTGGCGCCGCTGATGAAGCAGGACGGCGGCAGCCGGCGCAAGCTGTCCAAGCGGAAGGACCCGGAGGCCAGCGTCGGTTACTACATCGAGCAGGGCTTCCCCGCCGAAGCGGTGCTCTACTACCTGCGCGGCCTGGCCAACGGCCGGCTCGCCGAGCTGCCGCTGCCGCAGGCGCTCGCCGAGCCGTTGCGACTGGCGGAGTTCGGCGTCGCCGGGCCGCTGCTCGACATGGTCAAGCTGGACGACGTCAGCGCCGACTTCGTGGCCACTTTGCCGGGTGCGGAGATACTCGAGCGGGTGCAGGCCTGGGCGCAGGTGTACGACAAGGACCTCGCGTCCGTGGTCAGCGCCGAGCGTGACCTGGCCCTGCGGGCCCTCGCCGTCGAGCGGGAAGGCGCAGAAAACAAGCGCAAGGACCTGCGCAAGTGGGCGGACTTCCGCCCCGTTTACGGTTTCTTCTTCCCCGAGATCTTCGAGCTGGTCACCGACCCGGCCGACGAGCGGTTCAACGGGCTCGCCCCGGATCTCGTCCGCGCCATGGCGTCCGGGTTCGCGGCCGGGTACGTCGAGCCGGGGCCGGACGTGGAGTGGTTCGAGCAGATCCGCATCCTGGCCGGCGAACTGGGCTTCGCCCTGCGGCAGAAGGACTACAAGAAGAACCCTGACGCCTACCCTGGCTCGATCGCCGACGCCGCCGCCGTCATCCGGGTGCTGATCACCGGTTCACGGCAGTCGCCCGGGTTCACCGAGGTCGCCGCCGCGCTCGGCCGCGATGAGGTACTGCGCCGCGTCAGCGCGTTGTCATAGCTTCATCCGGAACGGGGGCGGGTGATTTCCGGCAGTAATCCGGGCCGGCACCGCCCCGCGGGTCTTGCCGCAGCGCGGCGGCCCGATATGATGGCGGTTTTTGCCATCGGGCCGCCGCGCGAGGACCCGTGGGATCATCCCTCGGGGGTCTTGCCGCAGCGCGGCGGCCCGATATGATGGCGGTTTTTGCCATCGGGCCGCCGCGCGAGGACCTCGGGGGTCCGGGGGTCGCCCCCCGGGAGATAGAGCTACATCTGCGCCGGCTCGGCGATGAGCGACTTGCTGGCAGGCCAGGTGGCCAGGTACTCATCCACCGGGTCGGCCTTGAGCGGCACCAGCCGGTTCAGCCGGTCCCCGGCCAGGGTGGCCAGGTCGATGAGGCGCTGGGCGCTGCGGGCGCTGGTGAACTTGCCCGCGAACGCGGCCGCGGCCGCGCTGCGCTCGGCCCGGTTCGCCAGCGTCTCGTCGATCCGCGCCAGCCATTCGCCCGCCGTGGTACCCGGGGCAACCAGGAAGCGGCCGTCAGGGACGGCCTCGGGTACGCCGCCGATCGCGGAGGCGAGCACGGGGACGCCGAGCGCCTCGTACTCGAGCGCCGCCACGCAGAACGTCTCGATGAACCCGGGGATGACCCGCGTCGGGAAGATGCCGGCCTCGGACGCGGCGCGCAGGCACTGGGCGTCGTGCGAGCTGAGGTTGCGCAGCACCGTGAGGTTCGGCTTGCCGAGCGCCCGCGCCGCCAGGTCCTCACCGAGCGAGCCGGTCCCCGCGATGACGAACTCGAGCTCCGGCCGGGTCACGGCGGCGAGCTCGGCGACGGCCACGATGGTGTCGAGGCCCTTCTCCTCCTCGAGCCGGCCGAGCGTGGAGACGAGCACCGAGTCCTGGCGCAGCCCAGAACGCTGCCGGAACTCCTCCACCGCCTCGGTACACGGGTGCGCGAACGCCTCCGGTGGCAGGCCCGGGTAACGGAGCACGATCGACTCCGCGATGGTGTCCGCGAGCCGCGCGCCGCCGACCGCCTCCGCGCCGGCCAGGAAGCGCCGCGCCGTATAGTGCGACACGGTGCACAGCACATCGGCGCGCATTACGTCCCCGAACAGCACGCCCGCAGAGCCGTCCGAGAGATGCTCGCAGACGGATTCGAGGACATCGCTGCCCTCAATGCTGTGGATAACTATTGGCCGTCGGCCAAGAAGTCCGAGGGCGTCGGCGACCCTATTGGCGAGCGCCGCGTGCGGGTCGATGTAATAGGTGTTAATGACGTCGATTTCGTTTTCAAGCACTACGCGGAAAAGCTCGCCCGCGACTGCCCGTAGTAGATGCCCGTCAGGTACCCGGCGATTACCGGGAACTTCTCTGACGTGATGAACGTTGATACCTGGGCCTGCGAAGTCTTCCGGATCTGAGGACACCCCGCAGTACGTTACCTGGTGCTGTTCGACCCCGGTGAGCGCGGCGAGCGCCCTGTTGTTCCATAGCGCCTGCTTTGCGTGCCCCGACCGATATGGCGGGTACTTGCTGAGCGTGATGAACCGGAGGGAATTTTTCATATACGACATCCGGAAGCTAAAATGATGGCCTGGGAAAGTTTTTCTTGCGGTAGCAAGAGAGACCATGATGCGGCACGCGTGACGCCATTGTCAATCAGCCGGAAACGGGGTGCCGCCGACCGCTCCGCGGCCCCCGTCAGGCCTGGGCGGATCGTCCAAAGTTCCGGTTATACAGCCCCCGGCGCCCCGCGCGCAGCGGCGTTGCCGAGCACTTCATCAAGTGTTTACTTGTAGTGCTTTCGAGCGGGCCACCCGGGCGCTGGCGGGAATCTGCTGGTCCGCGATGGGGTTGAACAGCGTGACACATGAATCCACAACTCTTGACGGCTCAGGTAGTCGCCATGACAGGGCACCATAGAAAACGCCATGACGACACTCATTGACCTGCTCCCGCCGCCCGCTGACACCCCGCCGGACCCGGACGCCATCTTCAGCGCCTTCGCGGACTGGGCGAAGGGGCGCGGCTTCAGCCTCTACCCGCACCAGGAAGAGTCGCTGATCGAGGTCGTCATGGGGTCGAACGTGATCCTGTCCACCCCGACCGGCTCGGGCAAGTCACTGGTCGCGACCGGCGCGCACTTCGCGGCCCTGGCCAACGGGCAGCGCAGCTACTACACGGCGCCCATCAAGGCCCTGGTCAGCGAGAAGTTCTTCGCGCTCTGCGAGGCCTTCGGCCCGGCCAACGTCGGGATGATGACCGGCGACGCCTCGGTGAACGCCAAGGCGCCGATCATCTGCTGCACCGCCGAGGTGCTCGCCTCGATCGCGCTGCGGGACGGCGCCGACGCCGACGTCGGCCAGGTCATCATGGACGAGTTCCACTACTACGCCGACCCCGACCGCGGCTGGGCCTGGCAGGTCCCGCTCATCGAGCTGCCCAAGGCGCAGTTCATCCTCATGTCGGCCACCCTCGGTGACGTCACCCGGTTCCAGGAAGACCTCACCAGGCGGACCGGATGGCCCACCGCCGTCGTCAAGAACGCCGAGCGCCCGGTCCCGCTGATCTTCTCCTTCAGCCTCGAGCCGCTGCACGAGACGCTGAGCGAGCTGCTCACCACCGATCAGGCCCCGGTCTACGTGGTGCACTTCACCCAGGCCGCGGCGCTTGAGCAGGCGCAGGCGCTCATGTCGACCAACGTGTGCACCCGGGCCGAGAAGGACGCGATCGCGGAGCTGATCGGGCACTTCCGCTTCGCCTCCGGCTTCGGCAAGACGCTGTCGCGCCTGGTGCGGCACGGCATCGGCGTGCACCACGCCGGCATGCTGCCCAAGTACCGGCGGCTGGTGGAGACGCTCGCCCAGGCCGGCCTGCTGAAGGTCATCTGCGGCACCGACACGCTCGGCGTGGGCATCAACGTGCCGATCCGTACGGTGGTGTTCACCGCGCTGGCCAAGTTTGACGGCAAGAAGACCCGGCTGCTGCAGGCCAGGGAGTTCCACCAGATCGCCGGGCGGGCGGGCCGGGCGGGCTTCGACACCGCGGGCCGCGTCGTGGTGCAGGCGCCCGAGCACGTCATCGAGAACGAGCGGTCCTACGCCAAGATCCTCGCCAAGGCCGGCGGCGACGAGGCGCTCGCGCGCCGGCGGGTCGTCAAGAAGAAGCCGCCAGAGGGCACCATCTCGTGGGGCAAGCCCACCTTCGAGCGGCTGGTCGCCGCCGAGCCCGAGCCGCTCACCTCGTCGTTCACCGTGACGCACGCGATGGTGCTGAACATCATCGACCGGCCGGGCAACGCGTACGCGGCGATGAAGCACCTGCTGACCGACAACCACGAGGACCGGGCGAAGCAGCGCAAGCACATCCACCGGGCCATCGAGATTTACCGGGCGCTGCTGGCCGGCGGCGTGGTCGAGCGGCTTGACGAGCCGGACGAGAAGGGCCGGTACGTCAGGCTCACCGTCGACCTGCAGTATGACTTCGCGCTCAACCAGCCGCTGTCGCCGTTCGCCCTGGCCGCCATCGCACTGCTCGACAAGGAGGCGGAAAGCTACCCGCTCGACGTGCTGTCGGTCATCGAGTCGACGCTCGACGACCCCAGGCAGATCATGTCCGCGCAGCTGTTCCGCGCCCGCGGCGAGGCGGTCGCCGCGATGAAGGCCGACGGCGTCGAGTACGAGGAGCGCATGGAGCTGCTCGAGGACGTCACCTGGCCCAAGCCGCTCGAGGAGCTGCTCGACGCCGCCTACGAGATCTACCGGCGCGGCCATCCCTGGGTCGGCGACTACACGGTCTCACCCAAGGCCGTCGCCCGCGAGCTGTTCGAGCGGGCAATGACCTTCCCCGAGTACGTCCAGTTCTACGGCCTGTCCCGGTCCGAGGGCATCGTGCTGCGCTATCTGGCCGACGCCTACAAGGCGCTGCGGCAGACCGTCCCCGACGAGGCCAAGACCGAGGAGCTCACCGACCTGATCGAGTGGCTCGGCGAGCTCATCCGCCAGGTCGACTCCTCGCTCGTCGATGAGTGGGAGAAGCTCACCAACCCCGATCAGGACCTCACCGAGCTCAGGGCGCAGCCGAAGACGCTCACGAGCAACACGCGCGCGTTCCGTGTCCTCGTTCGCAACGCCCTGTTCCGCCGGGTCACCCTCGCCGCACTGCGGCACTACGACGAGCTCGGCGAGCTCGACGCGGCCGACGGCTGGACCGCCACCGCCTGGGCGGAGGCGCTTGATGAGTACTTCGACGCGCACGACGAGATCGGCACCGGCCCGGACGCCCGCGGCCCGGCGATGCTGATCATCGAGGAGGGCAAGACCGCCTGGACCGTCCGGCAGATCTTCGACGATCCAGATGACGACCACGACTGGGGCATCTCCGCCACCGTCGACCTCGCCGCCTCCGACGACCAGGGCACGGCGGTCGTCCACGTCACGGACGTCGGGCAGCTGTAGCGGCAGGCGAATGAACCGCATGATCGCAGCGACGGCGTGCTCCGCCCGTCCCGGCGGCTCGCCGGGAAATCGCTTGAGCGGCCGACGGCGGCCCGCTAGCGTGAGCTGCTCGTGAAGACCGATCAGGCGCTGATCGCCCGGCTGCGCGCCGCGGGCTGCGTGTGGGCCGAGGACGAGGCGTCGCTGCTCGCGGCCGCCGCGCGCTCCCCCGCCGAGCTGGACGCCATGGTGACGCGCAGGGCGGGCGGCGAGCCGCTTGAGCAGATCGTCGGCTGGGCCGAGTTCTGCGGGCTGCGCGTGCTCGTCGACCCTGGTGTCTTCGTGCCGCGCCGCCGCAGCGAGTTCCTGGTCTCGGTCGCGGTCAGGCTGGCCGCCGCGCAGTACGGCACCGTGCCCCGGGTTATCGCCGACCTGTGCTGCGGCACCGGCGCCCTCGGGCTGGCCGTCGCCGTGAGGCTAGCCAGATCGGTGCGACTGGCCGGCGAGGACGAGGGAGCGGAAAGCGAAGCCATCCGTCCGGCGCCGATCGGCATCCAGCTCGGCGGCGTCGAGCTGCACGCGGCCGACCTGGACCCCGCCGCCATCGCGTGCGCGCGGCTGAACGTTGAGCCCGCTGGCGGGCACGTATACGCGGGTGACCTTCTTGGTGCGCTTCCCTCGGGACTATGCGGCCGCATCGGCGTGCTGATCTGCAACGCGCCCTACGTGCCGACCGCCGAGATCGCGTTCATGCCGCCCGAGGCGCGCGACCACGAGGCGCGCATCGCCCTGGACGGTGGCCCGGACGGCCTCGCCGTGCTCCGCCGCGTCGCGGCCGCCGCCCCGTCCTGGCTCGCCCCCGACGGCGTGCTGCTGGTGGAGACCAGCGAGCGCCAGGGCCCGTCCATGGCCGGCGCCATGGCCGCCGCGGGCCTCGCCCCGGAGGTCCACGCGGACGATGACTCCGGCGCCACGGTGGTCACCGGCGCGCGGTAGCCGCGGACCCGTCGGATAGGTTTCGTGGCATGACGCGCAAGGTGAGCGTTGCGATGAGGCGGGGGCGGCTGGTGGAGCGGCACCGGCTCGCCGCGCCCGCTGAGACCGTTGCCGAGGCCGCGGCGTCGCTGGTGGCGCTGCACGCCACCGACCCGGTGACCGTCTACCTGTCGGCGCGGGCGCGCAGCGGGTGCACGGCGCAGGACGTCGACGCGGCGCTGTACACGGAGCGGAACGTGGTCCGGATGCTCGGCATGCGGCGGACCGTGTTCGTGGTCCCCGCGGATTTCGCTGGGGTGGTGCAGGCGGCGTGCACCGACGACGTCGCCAGGCGGCTGCGACGGCAGCTGGAGAAGGACCTGGCGAACGGCGGGGTCGGCGACGGCGACCCGGCCGGGTGGCTGCGGTCGCTCGAGGACGGGGTGCTGCGCGCGCTCGAGGGGCGGGGCGGCGGCGCTTCCGGTGCCCAGCTCGCCGCCGACGAGCCGGGGCTGCGGACGCAGCTGAGCTACTCGCTTGACAAGGCGTACGGCGGGACGGCCAACATCACCTCGCGGGTGCTTGTGCTGATCGCGGCCGAGGGGCGGATGATCAGGGGGCACCGGCGCGGCGGGATGACGTCGGGGCAGTTCGAGTGGTTCCTCCCGGGTACGTGGCTGGGCGGCGCCGGCGAGCCGGGCCGGCCCGGCAACCGCCTTGCCGCCGGCCCCGACGCGGGCCCCGACGCTGGCCTCGGCGCTGGCCTCGACCCGGGCGCGGCCCGGGCGGAACTGGCCCGGCGCTGGCTGACCGCCTTCGGGCCCGCGCCGGCCGCCGACCTCCAGTGGTGGGCGGGCTGGACCGGCGCCCAGACCAAGGCGGCGCTCACCGCGCTGCCGGTGACCGAGGTCGACCTGGACGGGCAGCCGGGCGTGGTCCTCGGAGGTGACCTTGAATTCCCCGCGGACGCGCCGCCGGCGGCCGCGCTGCTGCCCGCGCTTGACCCGACGCCGATGGGCTGGCAGTCGCGGTCGTGGTACCTGGGCCCGCACGCGGCCACGCTGTTCGACCGGACCGGCAACATCGGGCCGACCGTGTGGTGGGCCGGACGCGTGGTCGGCGGCTGGGCCCAGCGCGCGTCTGGCGAGGTGACCTGCCGGCTGCTTGAGGACATCGGGGCGGACGGCGCGGCGGCCGTGGCCGCGGAGGCGGCCGCGCTCGAGGCGTGGCTGGGCCCGGCCCGGGTGACCCCCCGGTTCCGCACGCCCCTGGAGCGCGAGCTGGTGATGTGAGTGCGCCGTCCTTAGCGCAGCCGGATCCCGCCGCCGATGGTCACCGTGGCCCCGCTGGCAAGGGCGCCGCTGTGCGGCTGACGGCGGTCCCCGCCGGCGGCTGGAAGACGGGGGCCTGGGCCATGGCAAACGGGGTGTTGCCGACCGGGGTGGTGGCGGTCACCGTGTTGGTGGCGGTGTCAATCACCGCGACGGTGTTGGTGCCGGCGTCGGCGACGAAGGCGGCGGTGCCGGACATCAGGACGCCGACCGGCTCGCTCCCGGCGGGAATGGTGGCGGTGACCGTGTTCGTCGCGGTGTCAATCACCGCGACGTCGCCGGCGTTCTCGTTGGCCACGTAGGCACGGGTGCCGTCGGGCGTGAGGGCCAGGCCTTCGGGCCCGGGTCCGGTCGGGATGACGGCGGTGATCGCGTTGGTCGCCGTGTCGATCACGAAGACATTGCCGGAATTGAAGTCGGCCACGTAGGCACGTGTCCCGTCCGGGCTGATCGCGATGTCGGTCGGGGTGTCCATGCCGGACCCGCTGATGGTCGTGATGACGGTGTTGGTCGTCGCGTCGATCACCGAGACCGAGTTGCTGACGAGGTTGGCGACGTAGACGCGGGACCCGTCCGGGGTGACCGCGATGCTGGACGCATAGAAGCCGACCGGGATGACCGTGGTCACCGTGTCCGTGCTCGTATCGATCACGTATACGGCGCTGGAGTACTTGAGGTACGTGAACGTGACATAGGCGGTCGTGCCGTCAGGTGAGAGCGCGATCGCATGCGGGAGCCCGCTGAGCGGGATGGTGGCGGTCACCGTGTTCGTCGCCGTGCTGATCACCGACACGTCGTTACTGCCCTCGTTGACGACCCAGGCCTGGGAGTAGTCCGGCGTGACCGCGACCCCGACGGGATATGAGCCGACAGGGACGGTCGCCACGACCGTGTTGGTCGTGGGATCGACCACGGAGATCGAGCTGCCGCGCAGGTTGGCGACGTAGACGTCATGGGTCGCGGCGCTGGCCCGCGTCGCGGCCCCGGCGCTCAGGGCGGCCGCCGCGAGGAGGGCAGCCATGGCGCACCGCGCCCAGCCCCGGCAGGCGCGCGGTCGGAAACAGGTACTCGCTGTCAACGTTCCCCCTTAACCGTGCGGCGCCCGGCCCACATCGCGTATCGGCTGGGCCCGCCGCTCCCGCACTATCGTGACACACCGTCACCTTGAATAACGGAATGTCAGTGGACTCGCGCGGACTTCACCGAACCAGGCGGTCCGCTAGACAAGTAACTCCAAGGGGCGGCGCGCAGCGGGGGCGATGACGCCGAGGGCGAGTGGCCCGCGAGCGTTTATCTCCGGTGGGCAGGCGGTTACCGCAGCTGCCAGGTCGGCCCGGCGGCGGTGTCGGTTACCTGTACGCCGAGGGCGTCGAGCTCGGCGCGGATCTCGTCGGCGCGGGCCCAGTTCCGCTCTTTGCGGGCCTGGGTGCGCTCGGCGATCAAGCGCTCGATCGCCGCGATCTCCTCCGGGGCAAGGTCGTCCGCCGGGCGGCGCTGGTCCACCTCGGACGGTTCCAGGTCGCCGAGGCGCAGGCCCAGCAGGGCGTCGGCGGCGGCAACCACCACGCGCAGGCCCTCGGGGGTGACGTCCGGGACGCGGAGCGCCTCCTGGAGGATGGCGAGCAGCTTGGGGGTGGCGAGGTCGGTCGCGATCGCGGCGTCGACCGCCTCCACGTAGGCGAGCGCGGCCTTGTCGTCGACCGCGTCGGCGAGCGCGCGGGCCTGGTCCAGGGTTTCCACCGCCGGGAGCGGGCGGAGCGGGGCTACCCGGGCGATGAGCCGGCGCAGCGTCGCCTGGGCCGCGTCCATCGCCGTCATGGTGAAGTCGAGCTGGCTGCGGTAGTGCCCGCCGAGCAGGAACAGCCGGTAGGCCATCGGATGGTAGCCCGATTCGACCAGGTCGGCCAGGCGCAGGGTATGGCCGGCGGACTTGGCGATCTTCTGCGCGTCAAGTAGAACCCACTCGTTGTGCAGCCAGTACCGCACCCACGGCCGGTCGTCTTCGAGAAACGCCTCGCTCTGCGCGATCTCGTTGACGTGGTGCAGTTCCCGGTGGTCGACGCCGCCGGTGTGGATGTCGAAGTGCTCGCCGAGCAGCGACATCGACATCACCGAGCATTCCAGGTGCCAGCCCGGCGCGCCCCAGCCCCACGGCGAGTTCCAGCGCATGATGCGGCGGACGCCCGGCTCCTCGGCGCGCCACAGCGCGAAGTCGCTGCCCAGCTTGCGCCCCTCGACGTGCTCGACGCGGCCGGTCTCCCGCTGGCCGGCCAGGTCGAGCAGGGCGAGCTGGCCGTAGCCGGGCGACTTGGAGGTGTCGAAGTACAGGCCGGACGGCAGCTCGTAGGTGTAGCCCTTGTCCTCGAGCACCTTCGCGAACTCGATCATCTGGTCCACGTAGGCGCTGGCCCGCGGGTACACGTCGGCCGGCTGCACGTTCAGCGCGGCCAGCGCCGCCAGCCAGTCCTGCGTGTAGAACTCCGCGATCTCCTCCACCGACCGGCGTTCCCGCGCCGCGGCGACCTCGAGCTTGTCCTCGCCGGTGTCGGAGTCGGCGACGGCGTGCCCCACGTCGGTGATGTTGACGACGTGCCGTACCGCGATGCCCTTCCAGCGCAGCGCCCGGCGCAGCGTGTCGGCGAACACGTACGGCCGCATGTTGCCGAGGTGCTGGTAGGCGTAGACGGTGGGTCCGCAGCTGTACAAGCCCACGACATCGGCGGACGGCGTGAAGTCCTCGGTGAGCCGCCCGAGCGAGTTGTAGAGCCTGAGCTGATGACCTGTCACCCAAGCCATGATAGGGGTTAGCCGTACAGCTCCTCGATCTCCTTGGCGTAGCGGTCGATGATCACCCGGCGCTTGCGCTTCATCGAGGGGGTGAGCTCGCCCGACTGCGTGGTCCACTCGGCCGGCAGCAGCACCCACCGGCGTACCTGCTCGGGCCGGGCCAGGTGTGAGTTGGCCTCCGCGACGCCGCGCTCAACCTCCGCCAGAACGTCGGCGTGCTTCGCCAGCTCAGCGACCGACTCGAACGGGATGTCGCGCGCCCGCGCCCAGGCCGGCGCCGCGTCCGGGTCGAGCACCAGCAGCGCGGTCACGTAGTTGCGCCGGTCCCCGATCGCGCAGGCCTGGCCGATCAGCGGGTGCCGCTGCAGCTCATACTCCACCTGGGCGGGCGAGACGTTCTTGCCGCCGGAGGTGATGATGAGCTCCTTCTTCCGGTCGACGATCCGCAGGAAGCCCGCGTCGTCGAGCTGCCCGATGTCACCCGTGTGCAGCCAGCCGTCGGCGTCGATCGTGGCCAGGGTCAGTTCCGGGTCCTTGTAGTAGCCGCCCATCACCAGCGGGCCGCGGACCAGGACCTCGCCGTCGTCGGCGATGGCTACCTCAATACCGGGGAACGCCGGGCCGACCGCCCCGGTGCGGGCCGTCTTCGGCGCGGCGAGCGTCGCGGCGTTGGACAGCTCGCTCATCCCCCAGCCCTCGGTCAGCGGCACGCCGAGCGCGCGGAAGAACTCGACGATCTCCGGGTCGATTGGTGCCGCGCCGGTGGTCGCGATCTTGCACTGGTCAAGCCCGATCCTGGTGCGCACCGCCTGCTTGACCGCGTCGGGCAGCGCACGGACCGCCGCGGGATCGACGGTGGGCAGCGCGCCCCGCAACGCGGCGTGCAGCTTCTCCCACACCCGGGGGATGCCGATCAGCGCGGTCGGGTGGACCTGCGCGGCGACCTCGAAGAGTTTCAGCTGGTCGGGGCAGTAGGCCAGGGTGACCGGGTGGGCCAGTGGTCCCCAGTGGTCCACGGTGCGCCCGGTGACGTGCGCCATCGGCAGGTAGGAGACCAGCGTGGCGGTGCCGTCCTCGCCCACCTGGTCCTCAAGCGGTATCACCCGCAGCGTCGCCTGCTGGCCGTAGCGGACGTTCCGGTGGGTGATCATCACGGCCTTGGGGCTGCCGGTGGTGCCCGAGGTGTAGATGAGCGTCGCCAGGGTGTCCGGCGTAACCCGCCGCCAGCCGCGCTCGAAGGCGCCGGGATCGAGTTCCGCCTCGGCGTGGCCGAGGTCAAGCAGCGCCTGCCAGCCGAGCGCCTGCGTCTCGCCCGGCGGTGTCCCTCCCTGCTGTGCCCCCTCGCCGTCGTGCGTCACGTCACGTGCGGTCTCGTCGCCGAGCACCACGACCGCGCGCAGCTGCGGCAGCCGGTCCTGTATCGAGTCGAGCACGGGCAGGAACTCACGCTCGACGATCACCACGGTCGCCGCGCAGTGGCCGATGATGTCCGCGGCCTGCTCCGGGGCGACGGTGGGGTAGATGAAGACCGGGACGCCGCTGGCGTGCATCACCGCGTAGTCGGCGATCGTCGCCTCCGACCGGTTCCGCGACCAGACCGCCACGAACTCGCCGGGCCGGAGCCCGGCCGCGACGAGGCCGAGGGCCGCGTCCCGTACCTGTTCGTGCAGCTGCCGGTAGGTCAGCGACCGCCACTCGCCGTCGGCCTGCCAGCGGTGCGCCAGCACGTCGGGGGCCTGCGCCACCGTCTCGGCGAATTCGGTGAGCAGCGTCGAGCCCGCGATCTCGGCCTCGATCTCGGCACGGGCGGCGGCCACGTCCTCGGGGACACCGGACCAGTCAGTGAAAGTCATGGCGAACATTGTGGCCCGATCGCCGTCCGCTGACCAGTCGGCAAGATCGATATTTGTAGATATCTGGAATGGCGCCGGGGAGTGCGCTGGCCCCGGATTTACCGGGAAACCGTCTCGACCGCCCGCCGACCGCTATGTTCGTAGCGAAGTCAACCGAACACGCAACGCTACGGGAAGGCCGGGAGGAACTCCGATGAGCAAGATCAGCCGGCGGGGCCGGCGGATCGCGGCCGCGGCGGTGACCGCTGGCGCCGCGGCCGCGGGCACCTCGCTGTCGGGGGGGATGCTGAGCGCCCCGGCCCTGGCGGACATCGTGCGGGCGGCGCCGACGGTGACCGCCGCGCCCACGCCGACTGTGACCGGGAGCGACACGGTCAGCTACGGCTTCAGAACCCTGGACAACCAGGCGGACCCAACGTTCAACCAGCTGCTCGGGATCAACAACGACGGCACGATCGCCGGGTACTTCGGCTCCAGTGCGGCCGGCCACCCGAACAAGGGCTACCTGCTCCTCCCGCCGCACGGGCACGGGAGCTACCGGAGCGAGAACTTCCCCAGCTCCGTGCAGACCCAGGTCACCGGGCTGAACAACCGTGGCGTGACGGTCGGGTTCTGGTCGTCCATGAATAACGCCAGCATGGTCAACGACAACTCTGGCTTCTGGGCGCTGGGCGGCCAGTTCTTCAACGCGAACTTCCCGACCGGGGCGTCTGCCCGCCCGCCGGTGGACCAGTTGCTCGGCGTCAACGACAGCGACGTCGCGGTCGGCTTCTGGACCGACGCCAACGGCAGCAACCACGGCTATACAGTGAACGTCACCACCGCGAACTTCGGCTCGGTGATCGACCCGAACGCGCCGGGCGCCAGCCTGACCGCCGCCGCGATCAACTCGGGCGGCGACATCGCGGGGTTCTACGTCAACCCAGCCAACGGGAACACCGACGGCTTCCTCAAGGCCGGCGGTGAGTTCATCGACCTGTCCGTGCCCGGCGCGTCGACCACGATGGCGCTCGGCGTGAACGACCACGACGAGGTAGTCGGCACGTACACGGCCGGCAGCGGCAGCAGCGCGGCCGTGCACGGGTTCAGCTGGACGCTAGACGGCGGCTTCCAGAACATCGATGACCCGCACGGCATGGGCACTACCACGGTCAACGGCGTGAACGACGCCGGCGACCTGGTCGGGTTCTACGTGGACAGCGCCGGCAACACGGACGGGATGCTCGCGGCCCCCACGGCAACAGTTCAGGTCCCGCTGACGCCGATGCCCCAGGGCACGGTCAGGGTCGGCCGCGACAGCTCCGGCGCCGTTGACGCCACCATATCCGCCTTCGGGCTGACGCCGGGCTCGTCGCACTCGGTGGAGCTGGTGAACGGGGCCGGCGGCATTGTCGCCTCCTTCGGTACGCTGACCGCGAACAGCGGGGGCAACGCGCAGGCGACCCTGGACAGCGGGTACAAGTTCACCGCCGGCCCGTGGTACGTGGTGCTCCGCAACGGCACGGCCGACGACCCGGTCTCCGCCGAGCCCATCGCGGAGACTACCGGGTACACCGGCGGCACGAGCACCTACCAGCTCACCCCGGTCGAGGCCGGCTCGAACGGGAGGAGCTACGGCACCCCGCAGGGCTCGGCCGTCGTCAGCTACGACCCGAACACGCAGGCCATCTCGGTCACCGTGAACGCCAGCGGGCTTGCCCCCGGCGCGCACGCAGCGCACATCCACCTCGGCAGCTGCCAGTCGCAGGGCGCCGTGCAGTACATGCTGACTGACTTCACGGCCGACGGCAACGGCCAGATCGTGAATGAGACCCGGACGGCCGTGAACGTGACCACCCCGCTGCCCGCCAGCGGCTGGTACCTCAACCTGCACCAGGGCAACAGCAACAACATCCTGGCCAACGGCAGCCCGACGATCAACTTCCGCCCGCTGCTCTGCGGCAACATCGTGCCCTAGTAGGCCGGCCTCACCCGCGGCCGACCAGCCGCTGCGCGAGGGCCGTCGTCTCCGGCGCCGGGGGCACGCCCACCCGCTCCCGCAAGAGCGCGGTGAGCGCCTCGTAATGCCGACCTGGTCGGGTTCTACACCGACGCGGCGGGCAACACCGACGGGCTCCTCGCCACCGCGCACCGGTGACGTTCTGACCCGTGGCCGCCCCGGCATCCTGGCCGGGGCGGCCTTCGCGTCTGCCGGGCTGATAGGGCTACCGTCCGGAGTGGTCAACTGACATGATTCGCCCGACGGGACCGCTAACGGGAGGTTGCTCCGATGTTGGAACGCGTGGAGAAGCGGCACATCGAGCGCAAGGGCCTGGTGCCGGGGCCCGCGGAGCGGCCACGTCCCGACCTGCCGCCGGGGGCGGACCTGATCCCTAAGATCAAGCACATCGTCGTGCTGATGATGGAGAACCACTCCTTCGACAACTACCTGGGCCTTTTGGGGCGCGGTGACGGGCTGCCCGTGGACGCCTCAGGGACGCCGTCCGCCGCCAACGCGCTGCCCAACGGCCAGCACGTCGCCGCGCACCGGCTGACGGCCACCACGCAGACCCCGGGCAACCCGACGCAGACCTGGCACGCGAGCCACCTCTCCTACGACGACGGCAACTGCGCCGGGTTCGCCAAGGCGATCTGGGAGGTCGTGCCCGGCGGTGACCCGGCCATCCCGATGGGCTACTGGACCGAGGAGGAGCTGCCGTTCTACTACGGGCTCGCGCGGACCTTCCCCGTGGCGGACCGCTGGTTCTGCTCGTGCCTCGGGCCGACGTTCCCGAACCGGCGGTTCCTCATCAGCGGCACCGCGCACGGGCTGATCGACGACCTGCTGTGGGACATGGTCGACTACCCGCCCGCTGGGACCATCTTCGACGCGCTGACCAGCAACGACATCTCCTGGGTGAACTACCACAACGTGCAGCCGGCCCTCGTCATGCTGCAGCGGGCGCTCGGCAGGCACGGGCTCATCGCGCTGCGCCGGCTCGCCTCGCTCGGCCGGTGGCTGCCGCAGGTGACGAACGCGGTCCGCGGCAACAAGTCGTTCACCGCCGACCTGTACCCGCTCGGGTACGTCGGCGCCAGGCGGCACCTGCGGAGCACGCAGCAGTTCTTCGCCGACGCCGCCGAAGGGAATCTGCCCGCGGTGTCCATCGTCGACCCGGACTTCGGGCTGTGGTCGGAGGAGAACCCGCAGGACATCGCCCACGGCGAGAGCTTCGCAGGCGCGGTGGTCAACGCGGTGATGCACGGCCCGGCCTGGGAGTCGACGCTGCTGGTGTGGACCTACGACGAGCACGGCGGGTACTACGATCACGTGCCGCCGCCCGAGGCGGTCCCGCCCGACGACGTGCCCGCGCGGAACTGGCAGCTGTCCCGGCCGTGGGCGCGCCGGCTGCTGCGCCTGCTGATGCCGAAGCACCTGGCCGAGCTCGAGAACGCCGACGACGGGCCGGTGACCTACGACCGCTACGGGTTCCGCGTGCCCGCGGTGATCGTCTCGCCGTACGCGCGGCCGGACTTCGTGCTGCGCGACGTGCTCGATCACACCTCGGTGCTCAAGCTCATCGAGGAGAAGTGGAACCTGCCGCCGCTCACCCGCCGGGACGCCGCCGCCGTCTCGCCACTGCGCGCGCTCGACCTCGACGCGCCGCCCGCCTTCCTGACCCCGCCTGAGCTGCCGGAGCCGAAGGCGGGCCCGTTCAGCCCCGCGGCGATCCGCTCCGCTACCCGGCGAGCGAGAAGCCGCTAGCCGCCGAGCAGGAACTCGGCGCAGCGCTCCCCGATCATGATGGTGGGGGCGTTGGTGTTGCCCGAGGTGACCGCCGGCATGACTGAGGCGTCGGCGACGCGCAGGCCGGGGACGCCGTAGACGGTGAGGTCAGCCGGGCTGACCACGGCGCTGTTGTCGATGCCCATCTTGCAGGTGCCGACCTGGTGATGGTAGGTGATCAGGTTCCGCATGCCGTACTCGAGCAGCTCCTCGTCGGTGCGCACGTCCGGGCCCGGCGCGACCTCACGGGCGCGGAACTCACTCAGCGCCTTGGCCTCGCCGACCTCCCTGGACAGCTTGAGCGAGGCGAGCAGCGCCCGGACGTCCGCCGCCTCCTCCAGGTAGTGCGGGTCGATGACGGGATGATCGGCGGGATCGGCGGACGTGAGCCATAGCCGCCCGCGGGACAGCGGGCGGATGATGCCGGCCACGATCGCGTAGCCGTCGCCGTAGGCGAGCTCCTCGTAGCCCGGCACCGGCATGGGGAAGTGCGACATCAGCGGCTGCAGGTCGGGGGCGGTCATGCCCGGGTCGCTCTTCGCGAAGAAGTGCGCCTCCAGGTTGTTGGCCTTGCCCTCGGGGATCTTCCGCGCCGACTCGTACAGGAACGTGGCGAGCGCGTGGTCGTGCAGGTTCGCGCCCACGCCTGCCAGGTCAGCGCGCACCTCGATGCCGAGCGGCTTCAGGTCGTCGGCCGGGCCGATGCCGGAAAGCAGCAGCAGCTGGGGCGAGCCGATCACGCCAGCGGACACGATGACGTCGCCTGAGCAGCGCAGCTCGGTCGCCGGCCACTCCGGTAGATCAGGGTACGGAACGGAGGCAGCCGCTTTCGTTCTGGATGAGTAGAGGAGGCCACGGCGGGACAGGCGGACGCCGGCCGCGCGACCCGAGCCGTCGAAGACCAGCCCGGCTACCTGCGTGCTGGTGATGACGGTGAGCAGCGGGTTGTCCACGACCGGCTCGATGAACGCCGTCCAGGTGGACATGCGGCGGCCACCCCGCACCGTCATGTGGGTGAGCCCGACGCCGAGGATGTCGTCGGCGTTCGGGTCGTCGTTGCGCGGCACGCCGACCTCGACGGCGGCCTCGATCATCGCGAGCGTCGCCGGGTTGGGCTCCTTGATGTGCGTGACCGGGAGCGGGCCGCCGGCGCCGTGGTACTCGCTCGCGCCGCCCTCGTAGTCCTCTGACCGCTTGAAGTACGGCAGGACGTCGCGGTAGGACCAGCCGGGGGCGCCGTTGTACGCCCAGGCGTCGAAGTCGGACTTCGCGCCCCGGATGTAGATCATCCCGTTCAGCGCGCTCGACCCGCCGAGCACCTTGCCGCGCGGCCAGAACAGCGAGGTCTTGAGCGAGTGCTGCTGCGGCTCGGTGTTGTAGGCCCAGTCCTCCGCCGCGTTCCACAGCTCCCAGGCACGGTTCGGCTGGTGGATCGCCGGGTTGTAGTCCGGGCCGCCCGCCTCGACGAGCGCGACGCGGCGTCCCGCGTCAACCAGGCGGCGGGCGATCACGCAGCCCGCGGAGCCGGCGCCCACCACGATGTGATCGAAGGCTTCGCTGTTCATGGGCACATCATGCCAACTTTGCGACGCTTTTCACTGATGTGCGGGCACAGACGTCCGGCCCGGACATTTGGTGTCCGGGCCGGATGCGTGTGGGAGTCTGTTTATTAGGCGGTGGCGGTGAGCGCGGTGCCGTCGGTGAGGCTGGCGAGCGGCGGGCGCTCGATGAGCTCGTTCAGGTACTCGTCCAGGTGCAGGCCGGTCTCCGTCGCCACCGCGTGGAGGTAGGTGTCCGGCTGGTGCGGCGCCCACAGGCCTTGCACGGTCTCGTCCAGGCCCCCGTCGAGGCCCTGGGTCAGCCCTTCGCGCGCGGCCACGGTGCGCAGCACCACCGAGGACATCCGGCTCAGGCTGGCCAGCGACTGGTGCCTGTTCTGCCTGGTGCCGAGGTCCACCTGGGCCATGGCCCCGAGGCCCACCTGCTCGAAGACGTCGATCAGCATGCCGATCTCCACGCCGTAGCCGGTGAAGAACGGCACTTTGCTCAGCACGTCGCGCCGGGCGGCGAACTCGCCGGCCAGCGGCTGCACGAACCCGGCGAGCTCCGGGTAGAAGAGGTTGATCAGCGGCTTGGCCATCAGCTCGGTGACCCGGCCGCCGCCGTCGAGTATCCTTTCCTCCCCTTGCTTGAAAGGCCGCCGGAAGGCGGCCTTGACGAACTGCAGCTGGGGGTCCGCGAGCAGCGGGCCGAGCGTCCCGTAGACGAAATGCTCCTCGAAGTCGGCGGTATCCGCGTCGGCGAACATGACGATGTCACCGCGCGCGACGGACAGGGCGCGCCACATCGCGTCGCCCTTGCCCTGCGCGGGGCCGAGGCCCCGCATCAGCTCGTTCTCCGAGTAGACCTCGGCGCCGTAAGCACGGGCGACATCGGCCGTGCCATCTGGTGAGTCCGCGTCGACGACGATGACCTGGTCGGGGAGCCCGGTGCGGTCCCTGAGGTCAGCGACGACGGAGAGGATGGTACCGATGGTGCCTGCTACGTTGCGGGCCGGGAAGATCAGGGTCGTGGAGGGTCGCTCCACCCAGTTGCCGCCCGGCCCACCGAGACCCGCGAAGTCCCCGTGGTGGTACGAGCGCTGCTCAAACCATTCCCAGACTGTCATGCTCATATAACGACATCCTGCTCCGTTAAGTTGCGCCTGAGCACAAGTTGCACATGGCTGGGATCTCCGCCTCTGTCCGACATGTGCTACCCAGCGGATGGGCGAGTATGCGGTCGGCCAACGGATAGCACTTCTATAACGGTACTTAACTGATGTTATCTGCAGTCTCGCCCCTCTCAGGCATAAAGGCCCATATAGCAGAGCAAACACCTAGATTTCACCCCCACTGGCCGCCTTCGGCGCGAGCGCGGACGCCGGTCGCGCCGAACCTAGCGACGGATCGCTGCCAGATCTAACGTTCAACCTTGTTCAGACGTAACGACCGTTAATAAATCATGCTAATGGCACCTTTTGTTCACCTTGCGGATGAATGGCGGACGCCCGACGCAGGTTCGATGTCCGGTGGGTTTCGGTCCAGCCATAGCGGCACTCGGTGGACGTCCCCAGACGGGAACGTCAGTCTCCGGGATGCGTCCGGCCCCCGTCAGGGGGCCGGACGTGTTTAGGTTTCGCCCGTGCTGGCCGCTCGCGACGCGAGCGCGGCCACCTGGACCCGGGAGCTGTAGCCGAGCTTGCTCAGGATGTGCTCGAGGTGGGCGTCGACGGTCCGCTTGGACACCACGAGGCGCGCCGCGATGTCCCGGTTGGTCAGGCCCTGGGCGACCAGGCCCGCGACCTCGCGCTCGCGCGCCGTCAGCAGGTCCCAGCGGCCCACGGGGACGCCCGCCGCAGGATCGCCGGCCGGACCGGGCCCATCCGGCGCGGCGCCCGGGCCGGCGGCCGGCGGCCCGGCCGACGGGCCCGGCTGAGCCGGGACCGGCCACGGCGGCACCTGCTCAGCAGGTACCCGCTCATCCGGTCGGTGCTCACCCGGTAGGTACTGGCCCCCTCCGGGCCCGGCCGCCGTCTGGCCGCCCGTCGCCGAGGCGTGCTCGGCGCCTTGCTCCCTGACGATGGCGGGCAGCCGGTACCGCGCCGTGCCGCCGACGTCGGCCACGCGCAGCACGATCGACTTGTCCACCAGGCCGATCAGGGTCTCAAGGACCTCGGCCTGGCCGAGTTCCGCCCCGGGGCCCGCCGCTTCCGCGGCCGCGAGGTCGAAGTCCCCGGCGAAGACCGACAGGCGAGCCCACAGCAGCCGTTCGGCCGGCGAGCACAGGTCGTAGCTCCAGGCGACGGACGCGCGCAGCGACTGCTGGCGGTCGCCGGCTGCCTCCCGGCGGCCGCTGGCGAGCAGGCGCAGGTGGCCGGGGAGCCTGGCGAGCAATTCATCGAGGCTGACGGCCCGCAGCCGCAGCGCGGCAAGCTCGATCGCCAGCGGCATGCCGTCGAGCAGCTGGCACAACCGGATGAGCTTCGGCAGGGTGGCGGCGGTGACCTGGAAGCCCGGAACCGCCGCTGCGGCCCGGTCGGCGAACAGGCGGACCGCGTCACCGCCCCCCGCGACGCCGGAATCTGGCCCGCTGACCTCAAGCGGCGGGATCCGGAAGACCACCTCGCCGGGCAGGTCAAGGGGCTGGCGGCTGGTCACGAGCAGTACGGGGCCGCTCCCGGCGCGCAGGATCTCGTCGGCGAGCGCGGCGGACGCGTCGAGCACGTGCTCGGCGGTGTCCATGATCAGCAGCAGCCGCCGGTCGCGCAGCCGGCCCGCCAGCCAGCCGGCCCCAGGGTCCGCCGGCCAGCCCGCACCTGGCCCGGCGTCGCGGCCGTGCGCCCCGAGCGCGGCCCCCGTCGCCCGCGCCACGCCGCCGGCGTCCCGCGCATGAGAAAGGTCAGCGAGGTACACCCCGTCGGGAAACGCCCCCGCCACCTCGCTCGCCACCTTGACGGCCAGCCGTGTCTTGCCGACGCCGCCCGGTCCGGTGAGCGTGAGCAGCCTCGACCTGCCCAGCGCAGCCTTGATGGCGGTGCCCTCTTGTGATCGCCCGAAGAACCGTGAGGTCTCCGCGGGCAGCGCTCCCCCGTGCGTCGTCAAAGTGCTCGACCCTTCCCCCGATGCAGAGATTAATACCTGCGGCGGGTGAAGCACGAGAGTTGTGGCAAGCCGGCGTGGCGTGATCAGGCCGGCGCGGCCAGGGCACCCGGCCAGGCGGCCGCGGGACGCTCAGTCCGCGCGGGAGCCAAGTTCCGCCCAGAGGGACCGGTAGGCCTTCGCCGCCGCGCTCGCCGGCGCGAAGACCGAGACCGGGGCCCGCTCCACCGACATCATCTCGATGACGGACAGCGCGGGGATCGTGGTCTGCGCCACCTCGGCGCGCTCCGCGGAGAGCCGCTCGGTGATCTCCTTGTGCAGCTTCTTGCGCCGGTCGACCATCGAGAAGAAGGCGAGGATCTCGGGCCGCTTGCCCTTGAACTCGCCGACGAACTCCTGGAGCTGGTCGAGAGTGCGCACGGAGAGCGTAGTCGGGATCAGCGGCACCACGATGACGTCGGCGGCGTGCAGCACGTTCTCCGAGACCAGCGACACCGACGGCGGGCAGTCGAGGAACACCGCGTCGTAATCGGCCGCCAGGGGGGCGAGCAGCTTGGCCAGCTTGCGCGCGGGCTTACCGCCCGGGGCGTCGTCTGCCCTGGTGTCGCCGGCGTCGAGCAGCAGGTCCATGTTCCGGTAGGTGAAGTCCGCGGGGATCAGGTCGAGGTTGTCGAAGTCTGTGCCCTTGATCGCGTCGTCGAGGCTGAGCCGGCCGCTGATGAGCGCCCGGCCGCCGCCCTTGACCTTGGGCTTGACCCGGAACATGAAGCTGGCCGCGCCTTGCGGGTCCAGGTCCCACAGCACGGTGCGCAGCCCGCTGTCCGCCGCCAGGTAGGCCAGGTTGACGGCGGTCGTCGTCTTGCCGACGCCGCCCTTGATGTTATAAGTCGCGTATATCCGCACTGGTCCGGTACCTCCCCCGTAGCAGCGCGGACATCCGGCGCTGCCCTTCCACATCGGCGAACGCGGCGAACCGCCGCTCGAAGTCGGCTCGCGCCGCGCGCTGCCGGGCCGCGAGGCCTGCCGTGATCTCTCCCATCGCGAGCAGCGTCACGGCCGGCGCCTCGCCCGCCGCGAGCATCGCGGCGGCGAGCGCCCTGATCTCGCCGATCTGCACCTCGGTGTCCTGGAACTCACCGAGGCAGTCCTGCAGCCGCTTGAGGTCCGTGATCACCTTCGCGTACCCGGCCGGATCGTGCAGCGGGGCGAAGAACTCAAGCGCGTACCGCAGTTCCTTGCAGCGCTTGCGCAGGTCGTGCAGGCTCTCGGCGGGCGAGTCAGGGGTGATCGCCACACCCCGCTTGGCGACCCGCGTGAAGGTCGCCCTGGTGCGCTCCATGGCGAGCAGCCCCGCCGTCTCCCCTTTTGACCGTACCGAACGGGAGCGGCCTTTCCTGGCTGGCTCGGCGGCTTCCTCAGCCGCGGCGACCAGCTTGGCCCGCCACTGGCTGGTCAGGGCGGTGAACCTGGCCGAGCGCAGCCCGCGGACCAGCGCGCGGAACTCCTTGCGCCGTCGCTGCTCCAGGTAGGCGCGGAACGGCTCGAGGTCGTCCGGCTTCGCCGCGGCCAGGCCGCGGGCCGTCTCCTCGAAGTCGAGCAGGTGCACGTCCAGGTCCCTGGTCGGCGTCGTCAGGTCGCCGACCCACTTGAACTCCGCGGCGAAGAACGCGAGCTCGCCGGCGCTCATCCCGGTGACCGCGTCGCCGAACAGCTTGAGCGCGCTCCTGGTCCGCCGCACGCTGACCCGCAGGTCGTGCAGGAACTCAGTGTCCGTGTCGGCGAGCACGCCCGCCACGTTCGCGTCGATGGTGTCGAGCAGGCGCAGCAGGATGGCGGCGGCCGCCGCTCCGGCGGGCATGGCCGCGGTGATGGCCGCGTCGACCTTGTTGGAGTAGTCGCCCGGGCGCCGGCCGACGGCGCGCAGCGCGTCGACGAACAGCGGCTCGGCCGCGGGCCGGACGCCGGGCACGGCGGCGACCAGGCGGGCGGCGCGCCGCGCCTGGCCCAGGTAGCCGCGGACCTCGGTGACCGCGAGCCGGGGCGGCAGCGGCTCCCGCCCGGCCAGGCTCGGGCGGGTGATGAGCAGCCGGGCGACCGTCTTGCCGTCGGCGTTAAGCAGCCGGTAGAGATGAGTCGCGGTGCTCGCGGTGGCGACGGGCAGCAGGGCGCGCGGCGCGACCAGGCCGCCGATGCGGGCGCTGACCGGGCCGGCCGGCAGGCTGGCGAGCAGGTGCGGTCGGGACGCCAGCCAGCCGGTTACCAGCTGGGTCGCGCCGCTGCCCGGCGCGCCCGGCTTGCTGGCGGACACGCGCAGCTCGCCGCCGCCACGGCCAGGGACGAACTCCAGAATGAGGCCGGCCTTGTATAGCCGCCAGTCGAACGTGTCCAGCCACGTGGTGCGCCGGTCGGCGCCGGGGGTCGCGACACCGTGGCGCTCGGGCTGCACGTCGAATTCTGTCGCAAGCGCCGCGAGCACGCCGGCCGAGATGTCGTCCCATGACCGCACATCGTCACCGTCGGCTGTGAAGCCTGCCAGGTCAGGGGTCACCGCAACTCCTTCTTCCCAGCGTCGCTCACTCCGGAGTAGATTTAACCACATATCTCCAGTAAATGTATAATTGTGTTCATCTTCTATTAACCTTTTGTTAACCCTATTGGGTAGCTTAATTTATTTTGCCGGTTTCGGTAACAGGTAGTGGCCAGTCATAACCGGTTGCGGCGTGCACGTCGGCGGGGCGGGGCATTCCGGCCTGGGTGCCCGGCCGCGTCGCCGCCGCCGCGGCGGCGGCCGCCGCGGCGGTGACCGCCTCCACCGGCGGGATTCCCGCGGCGAGGGCCACGGCGAGCGCGCCCACGAACGTGTCGCCCGCCCCCACGGTGTCGACGGCGTTGACCAGGAAGGCGGCCACCGTTCGTCCCTGCCCGTCGTTTCCCCGGTGGTAAGCCGCGCCGGCCGCGCCGGCGGTCACCACGGCATTCGCGGCGCCGGCCGCGACTAGGTCCGCCGCCGCGACGGCGGCGGCGTGAAGGCCGCTGACCGGCCTGCCGAGGACGGCCCCGGCCTCCGGCTCGTTCACCACCAGCCAGTCGGGGCGCGCCGCGACGAGGCCGGCCGCCTCCGGCGGCGCGGGCGCCAGGTTGAGCACGGTCAGCGGCCGCGGCTCCCGATCAGCGCACGCGGCGAGCGCCGCGGTGATCGCGGGCACCGGGACCTCGGCGCTGATCACCAGCACGGGCGGGGTGGGCGGGACAGACGGGGCGGGCGGGGCGGGCGGGACAGACGGGGCGCCCCCGCCCGTCGCCGCGACCTCGGCCGCGCCCACCTCGCGGTTGGCGCCGGGCGCGACGGTGATCATGTTCTCGCCCGCGTGGTCGACGGTGATCATGGCGATCCCGCTCGGCACGCCGGGCACGGTGCGGACGGACGCGTCGTCCACGGCCTCCGCGACCAGCGCGGCCCGCAGCGCCCGGCCGAAGTCGTCGTCGCCGACGCAGCCGACCATCCGCACGCCGATGCCGGACGGCGCGCCGAGCCGGGCGGCGGCCACGGCCTGGTTGGCGCCCTTACCGCCGGGCGCGAAGGCCGCCGCGCCGCCGAGCACGGTCGCGCCGGGCCCGGGCAGGGCCGCCACCGTGACCGAGATGTCCATGTTGAGGCTGCCGAGCACCGTCAGCCGCGCGCTGAGATCCACGACCGCACCGTACTCCTACCGCACCCCTGCCACCAGGCGGGCCAGCCGCCCGCGGCGACGGCCGCCGGCGGGGCCGGGCCCACGTTACGAATTGCCCGGCGTCGCCGTTGAGCCGAAGCCGGGCACCGTACGTGAATCCTTAGTAAGACGTTCCGTGACTATTTGGTCACGTTGTGAAGACATCGGGAAATGAGCGAGGAGCCGGCATGCGGTACGCGGACGAGCTGGACGAGCAGTTGCGAGACCTCAGTCAGGTAATGCCGTCGCACCGCGGGCCGGCGGCCGGACGCGGCCGCATCAGGTACGCATTCGGCGGCGTGCCGCCGCGGGTCGAGCCGTGGGCCGCGGCACCGCCAGGCCCGGCGCCGCACGCCGACGTGTGGGTGCTCGTGTGCGGCGGGATCGCGGCGGCGGCCGCCTTCGCCGCGGCGTTCATCGCCTCCGGCGGCATGGCCGCCCACGCCGCGACGCCGTCCGCCCCGGCTCGCGCGATCGTCGTCCAGGCGTGCCCGACGGCCGTACCCGGCCGGTAGCGCGCCACGCCCGGGCCCGGCCCGATCCAATCGGATTACCGCTCGGCTCTCGCTAGCTCGCGGAGTTGGCTGAGGGTGTCACCCGGGCGGCCCGCCAGGACCCGCGCGTTTGGCAGGCGCTCGCGGATTTCCCTGGCTTCCCTGGCGGCCAGCCGGGCCGCGCCGGCCGTCGCGGATGACAGGACGACCAGGCTCGCCCCGGTGTCGCCGGCGAGGCTGATGACCTCGTCGGCCGGGAGATCGGCGGCCAGGTGGTGGACCTGCCAGTGGTCTTCGCGCAGGCAGGCCGCGGCCATCATGGCCGGCAGCGCGTGCCGCTCGCCAGGAGGGGTCGCGGTCACGGCGACGCCGCGCGGGCGGCCCCGCGGCTGGTGGACGCGGGCGGCGATGAGCCGCTCGCAGATTGCGGTCGCGCGGTGCTCGGCGGCGATAGACAGTTCTCCCGCGACCCATTCCGCGCCGACCCGCCGGAGCGCGGGGGCGATGACCAGTTCGCACAGCTCGGCCAGTGGCACTCCCGCGGCGAGGCGCCCGAAGTCGTGCCCCGCCTGGGCCTCGTCGCCGACCGCGAGCGCCGCGTGCAACCGGTCGGCCTGCGCGGCCCAGTCCCTGACCTGGATCTCCCGCGACGGCTCGGCGCCAGCCGCCCGCCTGGCCAGCAAGACGCGCACGTCGCTCTCGCTCACCTCATAGCCGCGCGGCGTCTTCCGCGCGGGAAGCGTGCCCTGCCGCACCCAGCCGTAAGCCGTCTGGTAGTGCACGCCGAGTGCCTCAGCCGCGTCGCGTAGCTGCATGCTGGTTCTCCAAGCTCTTATCTTTAGTGTAGTTTAGTTTCAATAAAATCGCGGACCGAAGGTGCGGAACGAGCATGGGACTGACGTACTCAAGTGTGGTGCGCGCTGAGCCCGCCGGGGTGTTCGCCTGGTATTCCCGCCCAGGGGCCATCACGCGCCTGATGCCGCCGTGGCAGCCGGTGCGCGTGGTGCGGGAGGCACCTTCGGTCCGCGCCGGGCAGGCGGTCCTCGCGCCGCCCCACGCGGTGCCAATCCGGGACCTGACCGGTTCCGAATAAGGGGCCGGAGCAGCAACGGGAGGACCGGCTTGACTAGACGCAGAATCGCCGTCATCGGGGGCGGCATCAGCGGGCTCACCGCGGCTCACATCCTGGCGCGCACCGACCAGGTGACCGTCTTCGAGGCCGACGGCCGGCTGGGCGGGCACGCCGACACTCACCTGGTCGCCGGCCCCGACGGGGCGCGAGTCGCCGTCGACACCGGGTTCATCGTCTATAACGAGCGGACGTACCCGCTGCTCACCAGGCTGCTGCAGGAGCTCGGCGTCGCCACCCGCGCGTCCGAAATGAGCATGTCGGTCAGCTGTGCCGGCTGCGGCGTCCGGTACGCGGGCAAGCGCGGCCTGCCCGGCCTCGGCGCGGGCCTGCCGCGGGGCGGGCCGCCGTACCTGCGGATGCTCGCCGAGGTACCGCGCTTCCACCGGGCCGCCAGGAGAGCGCTCGCGGCCGGCGAAGACACCGGCCTGTCTGTCGGCGAGTTCCTGCGGGCCGGCCGCTTTTCCGCCTACTTCACGGCGCATTTCGCGGCGCCGCTTGTCGCGGCCGTGTGGTCGTGCCCGCCGGACGCGGCGCTGCGCTATCCGGCCGGCTACCTGTTCGCGTTCCTGGCCAATCACGGGATGCTGTCCGTGTCCGGGTCGCCGCAGTGGCGGACCGTGGCGGGCGGCTCCGGACGCTACGTCGAGCGGATCGCGGCCGGGCTGGCCAGCGTGCGCCTGTGGTCCCCGGTGCGCTCGGTGCGCCGCCACCCCGACGGCGTTGAGGTACGCGACGCATCCGGTTCAGTGCTCGGCTTCGACGCCGCGGTCATCGCCACCCACCCCGATCAGGCGCTGCGGCTGCTCGACTCCCCCACCACGGCGGAACGCTCGGTGCTCGGCGCGTTCGGCTACACGAGCAACAAGGCCGTGCTGCACACCGACTCCCGGCTGCTCCCGCCGGGCGGCAGCGTGCGCGCGTCCTGGAACTACTTCGTTGACTGCCGGGACAGCGGCGACCGCACGGAAGGCGGTTCCAGCCCGGCCGGGACCGGGATCAGCTACTACCTGAACCAGCTTCAGGGCCTGCCGCGCGGCGGCGGCAACCCCGACTACATCGTCACGCTCGGCGGGCGGCAGGACGTGGACCCGGCCCGCGTCATCGCCCTGATGGACTACGCTCACCCCACTTACACGCGCGAGTCGGTGGCCGCGGGGCGCCGCCTGCCGGACCTGAACACGGCGGTCACGGCGTTCGCCGGCGCCTACCACGGCTGGGGCTTCCACGAGGACGGCTGCCGTTCCGGCGCGGCCGCGGCGCGGGCGCTCGGCGGCACGTGGTGACCGGGCCGCTCGCGGACGGCGCCGCGCTGTACGAGTGCCGGATCTTCCACGCCAGGCACGCGCCGCTACGGAACGCGTTCGCCTACCGCACCTACCAATGGCTCGTCGACGTCGACGAGCTGCCGCGCCCGACGGGCTGGCTGCGGCTGCTCGCCGGATTCCACGCGCGAGATCACCTGGACGACCCGGGGCGCACCATCCGCGCCCGGGTCGACGATTTCCTGCACGCTCACGGCGTCGACCTCGGCGGCGGGCAGGTGCTGATGCTGGCCCACGCCCGGGTGCTTGGCTACGTGTTCAATCCGCTGAGCGTGTTCTGGTGCCATCGCGCGGACGGGACCCTGGCCTGCGTCATCGCCGAGGTGCACAACACCTACGGGCAGCGCCACGCCTATCTCGTGCACACCGACGACCGGGGCCGTGCGCGGACGGAGAAGGAACTCTACGTCTCCCCGTATCACCCGGTCGACGGGTGGTACCAGATGAGCCTGCCGCGGCCGGGGCCGCGGCTGGCGCTCGGCGTGACCTTGCACCGGCCGAACGGCCACCGGTTCGTCGCCACCGTCCAGGGCCGCGGGGTGCCCGCCACCCTGCCCGCCCTATTGCGCGCGAGCGCGCGGCACCCGTGGTCCACGGTCATGGTGTCCGCGCTGATCAGGTGGCAGGGCATCAAGTTGTACGCGCGTGGACTGCGGCCGGTGCCGCGGCCGGCGTCCATTGCTCATCAGGGGGTTCAGTGACTAGCACGCAGCATGCCGCACGAGGGAATTCAGTGACCAGCGCACAGCGAGCCGCGACCCGGCTGATCGACCCGGGCCGGTGGCCCGACGTCGCCGCGGTGCGGGGGTCGGCGGCCCGCCGGGAGGTCGCCCGGGTGCTGTTCCTGGCGGCGGTGTCCCGGCTGCCGGTCCGGGTGCAGCTGGCTGGGGGGCGTCGCCATGGCGGCGGGCCGGCCAGCGCGCCGATGATGACCGTGCACAACCCGGGCGCCTTCTTCACCAGGCTCGGCGCGGGCGGGCTCATCGGGTTCGGTGAGTCCTACCTGGCGGGCGAGTGGGACTGCGCCGACCTGACCGGCCTGATCACCGTCTTCGCCACGCATGTCCGCGACCTGGTTCCCGGGCCGTTGCCGCGGCTGCGCCGCATGGCAGTGCGCAGGCAGCCCGACGCGGACGCGCAGACCACGGACGGGGCTCGGCGCAACGTCAGCCACCACTACGACCTGTCCAACGAGTTCTTCGCCCTCTTCCTGGACGAAACCATGACCTATTCCGCGGCCCTGTTCGAGACCGCGGGCGACGGGGCGCCGGTCGCGGGCCCGCTGCTCGCACAGGCGCAGCGGCGCAAGGTCGATCGGCTGCTCGACGAGGCGAGGGTGGGACCCGGCAGCCGGCTGCTCGAGATCGGCACCGGCTGGGGCGAGCTGGCGATCAGGGCCGCCCAGCGCGGCGCCACCGTCCGCACGGTCACCCTCTCCGCGCGTCAGCGCGAGCTGGCGCTGCGCCGGCTGGCCGAACACGGCGTGGCCGACCGGGTCACGGTCGAGCTGCGGGATTACCGGGAAGTGGACGGCGAGTACGACGCCATCTGCTCGGTGGAGATGGTCGAGGCGGTCGGGATGAGTTACTGGGACACCTACTTCACCCAGCTCGACCGGCTGCTCGTCCCGGGCGGGCGGATCGGCCTGCAGTCGATCACCATGCCGCACGACGCCATGATGGCGAGCAGGCACACCTACACCTGGATCCAGAAGTACATCTTCCCCGGCGGCCTGATCCCCTCGGTCACCGCGATCGAGGGCAGCCTCGCCCGCTCCACCCGGCTGCGCGTGGCCAGCCGGCTCGACTTCGGCGCCCACTACGCGCAGACGCTGAGCATCTGGCGGGACCGCTTCCTGGCCAGGCAGCACGAGGTCACCGCGCTCGGCTTCGACGACGTCTTCATCCGCATGTGGCTTTTCTACCTGTGCTACGCCGAAGCGGGCTTCCGGGCCGGTTACCTCAACGTCAGCCAGCTCACCCTGGAGCGGTCATGACCAAGAGCACCGCGAGGCGCGGATGAGCGAGGCAGCCGCCACCGCTGACCGGGCGGCCCGCGCCCGGCCCCGGCTCGGCGTGTCTAGCTGCCTGCTCGGCGAGCCGGTCAGGTTTGACGGCGGCCACAGCCGCAGCCGGCTGCTGACCGGGGAGCTCGGCCAGTACGTGGACTGGGTTCCTTACTGCCCGGAGATGGAGATCGGCCTCGGCGCCCCGCGAGAGACGCTGCGGCTCACGGCGGACGGCCGCCTCGTGAGCTGGACCTGGAGCGGCGCCAAGGACCGCACCCTGGCCGAGGCGGCGCTGCCGCTGCCCGCCGGGCTCGACGGCTATGTCTTCAAGGCCAAGTCGCCGAGCTGCGGCATCCGGGGCGTGCCGCGTTACGCGCCGAGCGGCCAGCCGATCGATCACGCAGGACGCGGCGTGTTCGCGCGGCGGGTGATGGACCGCTTCCCGCTGCTTCCCGTGGAGGATGAGGGACGGCTCAACAACCCGGTGCTGCGCGACCGCTTCCTGGAACGGGTTTTTGCCTTCGCCCGGCTCCGGGAACTGCTGCGCGCGCCGTGGGAACCGCGCGACCTAGTTTCCTTCCACGCACGGCACAAGCTCCAGCTGCTAGCGCACGACCCGGCGCGGTCCCGCATCGCCGGCCAGGTCGTCGCCGCGGCGGGGCGCGCGTCGAGGGAGGCGACCGCGGTCGCGTACACGGGCCTGCTCCAGGCGGCGCTGACCACCATGACCAGCCGGGGCCGGCATGCGAACGTGCTGCACCACGCGTTCGGCCGGATCACCAGGGAGCTTGACCCCTGCCGCAGGAATGACCTGCTCGCGAGGATCGAGTCCTACCGGCGCGGCGCGGACCCGCTGAGCGTCCCCGTCGCGCTCCTTGGCCACTACGCAAGCGACGGGAAACTGCCCTGGCTCGCCGCGCAGACGTACCTGGAGCCGTTTCCCGCCGCGCTGCGGCTGCGGGCAGGTCGCGCACGGACGGGCGGCGGCTGAGGCAGCCGGGAAACCACGCGTCCGTTCGGCTCACTCCAGCCGGGCCTCCGCGACGAGCAGGCGGCTGAGTTCCTCGGGATCCGCGCCAGGGTGGCCGGCCTTGGCGAACCAGGTCGCGACGTTCTTGGCGTCGCGTTCGAGGAAGCCGCGGCCGTTCGGGTTGGCGATGATGTCGACGACCTGAGGCAGGTCGATCATCACCAGCCGCCCGTGGTGGACGAGCAGGTTGTAGGCGGACAGGTCGCCGTGCGCGAGCCCCGCCGCGGCGAGGGTCACCAGGGCTTCGACCAGCTGGTCCCAGAGGCTGGCGAGCTCTTCCGGCCCGGGGCGGGTCTCGGCGAGGCGGGGCGCGCCGGTGCCGTCCGCGTCGCCGATGAATTCCAGGAGGACCTCCGTGCCCAGGATCTGCACCGGGTAGGGCACGGGCACCCGGGCGCTGTAGAGCCGCACGAGCGCGTTGAACTCCGCGTACGCCCACTGGCCGGCGATCGCCTGCTTGCCGTAGTCGCTGCGGTTGGCGACCGCCCGGTTGATCCGGCTTTCCCGGACCCGGCGGCCTTCCAGGTAGCCGGCGTCCCGGTGGAACTGCCGGTGCCCCGCGTCCCGGTAGCGCTTGGCGGCGAGCAGGCAGGACCGGTCCGTCCCCGGCACGCCGCGGCGGACCAGGAACACGTCGGCTTCTTTTCCCGTCTTGAGCACGCCGAGCTCGTAGTCGACCGCAGCTAGCTCGGTGACCAGCCACTTCGGGTGCGGCTTAGGGCCGCGTTCGGTCGGTGTGGACTGGTCCCAGGTCGACCAGCGGTCGCCTTCCGGCAGGCCGTCAACCTCGTCGTAGGCGTCTTCCGCCGCGAGCCTGGGCAGGTGCCGGTCGCGCTTGGCGTAGACCGACTCGTAATCGTTGAACTTGCCGCGCTTACCGCGGCGGGCGACTCCGTATTCGTAGGAGTCCGCGCTGTCGCGCATGGGTGGTGCTCCTCAGGTGGTCTGTGGTCAGGGCAGGGCTGAGAAAGCCCGCAACGGGCGTACGCATCACAGACGCCTCCCTTCACACGGCCGGCTTGCGGGGGCATATCAGCCTCGCCGAAGCCGGCACCAAACCTGGTGCGACCGCACTATGACACGCGACGGCGGCCGAAGGCAACGGAATATTGGCGCGCCTGACACGGCCCTAACGGCGCAGGTCAATCTGCGTCACGATCACGATGCAGGCCGGGGGCTGCGGGGCCAGCACGCTGCCGCGCGCGGGCACGCGGCTTCCAGTCCTTTATGGCGAAAAAGTACGAGATAATGGCGTATGCCTGATGTTCCGCTTTACGTAGCCATTGCTACGGCCGGTACGTCCGTTATCGCAAGTGCTGTACCGCTACTGATCGGGTGGGCGAAGGATACCGGGCGGGAGAAGCGAGCCGAAGCGAAAGTGTTGATGCGTGAGCAAAGGCAAGTCACGGAGAACCGGAGCGAGCTGTGTGTCAATCTGCTCGGCCTGGCCCGGCATTTCCGGGTGCTCATGGAGAACGTCTATGACTCGCGCGGGCCCGTACTTGACTCGGACGTCGAGCGGGTCCGCGGGGCGGTCGCCGACATCGCTAGTCAGGCCGACAAGGTGGAGTTCAACGTGCCGAAGACTGGCCCTGCCGCGGTGGCACTCGCCGACGAGGCGAGAAAGCTCGCCCTGACCGCTGAGGAAAGGAACAGGGAGCACGGGTCCCCGCTGGTTTCCGGTGACTTCACGAAGTTTGACGACTGTCTTGAGGCGTTCAAGGACGCCGCGCGGTCCGCATTTGAAGAGCTTCAGGAGCGCACTGGGTAGGAGCGTCTCTTCCGCAGGCCGGCCAGTGCCAGGGCAAGCTGCTTATGTGGCGGGGATAGCGGCGGGTCCGTGGCGTCGATCGCTTCCCTGGCCCGTTCCTTCGCGGAAGCGTTGTCGCCGGCCAAGTCGAAGGCGCGAGCCGCGTAGAGCAGGACAAGGCCGCTGCGCCTGGCGCTGGCAAGCGCGCCGTTGATCTCCGCGGCCGCGGCCCTGTGGTCGCCGGTTTCCGCAAGCGCCAGCCCCCGGGCCGCCTGGCTGGACGGGACATCGGGGACAGCCTGGTTGAGGTCGGATATCGCCTTATTGCCGTCTCCGAGATCCGCCAAAATCTCACCGCGCATCCGCCGGGCCTCGACAAGCGCGCCGTCCCTGTCGATCACCGAGTTGAGGATCATGACCGCTCCCCGGCCATCGCCGGTTTGCCAGAGCGCGTGGGCCAGCTGGATTTGCAGCCCGAGATCGTTTCGTTCCCTGTTGGCCGCCGCGCTCAGCGCGGGGATGGCCGCGCCCGGGTCGTCCCCGGCCAACAGGAGCTGGCCGGCTGCGGCGAGTTGGTAGGCGGCGGCATGGGAGTCGCCCGCGGCCTGCATCAGCTCGGCGGCCTTCCGGTAATGAGGCAGCGCCTCGGCTGGCTCGCCGTGCCTGTATGCCACGTTGCCTAGCAGCGATTCGGCCTCAGCTCGCGCACGGAAACCAGGCGCGTCCCTGAGTTCCTGCTCGGGAAGGGCACGGCACGCGCGCTCAGCGTGCGCTCGGGCAAGTTCGAGTTCCCCCCGTGCCAGGGCCAGCTCGGCTGCGCGCAGGAAACCCGTCGCGGTCACAGCTGCCGCGGCAGCCGTGCTCGCGGTTTGCAGCGGACCTATCAGCCGGTCGCTCAGCAGCCGGTAGTACCGCACGGACTCATTGGTCTCGCTGGTCAGGAGATGACGGTCGAGGAGGTCCCGCAGGACGGCAGCCGGCACCCTGCTCGTGGTTGCGGCATCTTCACGAAGTCCGCCGCGGGCGCCCGTGCCGGTGATGAAGCTGGCCGCCAGCCACGACTGAAGCTTCCGGTACGGAACGTCATGCAGCGCCGACATCTCGGTGATCAGTTGCCCGCAGTAGTCGGCGAGAGCCGTGCCTGAGTCGCTGAATGTCCTGATCGTCCGGTCGGAGATCTCAGTGACGCTCGGCGGGAGATCGTCCCACAGCCGAGAGCAGACCGCCTGCAGCAGGGACGGCTCGACGCGACGGCCAGACGACAACGCGGCGCTTTCCTGGACGCCGAGCAAGTCGTTGACAATGCCGTGCGCGGCCGCTTCGGCAAACGTCCGGCCTGCGGCTATGGCAGGCATCCTGATCGCCCCGATCGCGCTCCGCGGGCTCAACGCGGTGAGCGTGTGCCGTGCGCCGACGCCGATGGATCTCGTGAAAAGACTAAGGCCGGCGGTTCTTGTCACCAGCAGCAGGTGCAGCCTGGGGTGATCAGAAATCGCCTGGGCGAGTCCGGCTAGGAACTCCCGGCGCCACTTGGCCCAGGCACCGGCCCGCGGGCCGAGAGTGAGGTCATCCAGGCCGTCAACGGCCGCGTAGGTGGCACCATCGTGCCCTCGAGTGCTCTCGCGCACGAAGTCGCTGACGGTCATCCTGGCGAGCCGGGTGGGCACGTCGTCAGGCGCCCAGGACCGCAGCAGCGCCAGCGTGAACGGGTTGTGCTCCGCGAGAGCAGGGAACGGGAACGTCGTGCCGTGCGACAAGTTCCCTAGCGGGAAGATAAGCGGCCGCTGCTGCGACGAGCTTTCCCGCAGCCGCGGACGGACGCCGGCTTGCAGCAGGGACGTCTTCCCGCACCCGGGCGGGCCGCTGACGACAGTCAGCCGGTTCGTCACCCAGAGGTCGACGACCACGGCTATATCCGCATCCCGCCCGAAGAAGAATTCCATATCGGCCTGCGTAAAGGCACGTGAGCCGGGATACGGGTTGTCCGCGATCTTGCGCACCGAACCGGACCTCCCCCAAATGGCGAGCGGGCACCGTGTGCCTGACCTACAGACAGTACGTTACGCCCTGGCAAAGCGCCGGCATATGGCTGCCAGCACTTTGCCTGAGGACATTGAGGACGCCCGTGCCTGTTTCCGCAGGTAACCTGCTTTATGGGTCAGCTGATGAAGTTGTTGAAACTGGCGAAGCTGCGCTCGGGCTTGGACAGCAGAATCCGCTCCAGAGCCCTGCTGAGCGCGGAATCCGAGTCAGCGAACTCCAGGTCGGCAATGCTGATCTCGCGGACGTCAAGCAGCAGGCCGTCGGCAACGTCGTCCATGGTCCTCCTCGTCACGGGTCACCTTTGGATACCGGCTTCCGTGTCGCTCCGTGCGGCCGCCGTTCCGGCAGCTATATTGATAGAGATACATTGTTTCGCTTAAGCTGTCGAGTGCCTTCCGAGTGAAATTCACGTCGCATGGCTTGATGATCATGAAATCCCCGATCCGGCGTGGCCGACCGTCGTCGACTCGTTTCGAAATAATGGGCTCATGGATAGGATCCGTTTATGACGGTGCCTGAGGCAGACATGCCACGGGGAGGCGCCCCTGTGATCTGGGGTTACGTCCCGGCGCGCAATAAGAACTTCACTGGCCGGGACGACATCCTCGACCGGCTGCGAGAAGGCGCCTCGAGCCGAGTCACGGCGGTATTGCCGGAAAGCGGGCGGCAGAGTTCGGAAAGCGGTCATGGCGATCCGATTCCGCAGGGCGTGCACGGCCTTGGCGGCGTAGGCAAGACCGCTATCGCGATTGAGTACGTCTACCGGTTCAGCTCCCATTACGACCTCGTCTGGTGGATCGCGGCCGACCAGCTGCCGACGGTGCGCGGTTCGCTCGCGGAACTGGCCACTCGACTCGGACTTGAAGCATCCCCCACCGCGGGAGTCGACGGCCTCATCGCGGCCGTGCGCGACGCGCTGCGGCGCGGCGAGCCCTACCGTCGCTGGCTGATCGTCTTCGACAACGCCGACCAGCCGGAGGACATCAAGGACCTGATCCCGACCGGGCCGGGGGACGTACTGATCACGTCGCGCAACCATCGCTGGGAATCCGTCATCAGGACGGTTCCCATGGATGTGTTCCGTCCTCAGGAGAGCAAGGAGTTCCTGCTCAAGCGGGTTCGCAAGGGCCTGACCGAGGCAGACGCGGAACGGCTGGCAAGGGAACTCGGGCACTTGCCGCTCGCGCTTGAGCAGGCGGGAGCCATGCTGGCGGAGACCGGAATGCCTGCCGACGAGTACTTGCGGCTGCTCAAGGAACACGCTGCGGAGATCATGAACGAGGGGCCGCCGTCGGGCTACCCGCATACGATGACCGCAGCGTGGAAACTGTCCGTCGACGCCGTCAAGCGGAGCCGACCGCAGGCGCTTGAGGTGCTGCGCTGCTGCGCGTTCTTCGGCCCGGAGCCGATCCCGCGCGATGTATTCCGGCGCGGCGCCCAGGAGACAGGCTCGCGCGTGGCGGAGGTGCTGTCTAGCCCGATCGCCACGGCGAGCGTCATGCGCGAGCTGGCCCGCTATGCTCTGATCACCCTGGACGGGAACGCGGTCAAGGTGCACCGGCTGATCCAGGCGCTGGTTCGTGACGAGTTGTCCCCAGAGCAGAAGCGCGCGTACCGCCATGAGGCGCAGCTCATCATGGCCGCCGCCGCGCCAGAAAACCCGGACGACGCAACGACCTGGCGGAGGTTCCAGGACCTGCTGCCGCACGTCAACGCCGAGGCCACCGAACTGCACCTGTCACGCGAGTTCGCGGTCAGGGATCTCGCGCGCGGCATCATCAGGTACCTCTACCAGTCCGGTGACTACACGTCCGCGCTGACGCTGACGGAGCGGTTCATCGAGCAGTGGACGGCGGACTCCGGGCCTGACGACGAGAACGTACTGCGGGCCCAGCGTCATCTTGCCAACATCCAGCGGCTGATGGGCCGTTACGCAGACGCCTACCGGACGACGGAGGAGTCGCTCGCCAAGGCCCGCGTCACGCTGGGGGAAGACGATCCGACGACGCTGACGCTTCGTACGGGCTTGGGTGCCGACCTGCGGGCCAGGGGTAGCTTCGCGGCCGCGCTCGACCTGGACACGGAAAGCCTGGCCCTGCTTGAGCGCAAGTACGGCGCCAAGGACGGCCGGACGCTGCGGCTGCTGTCCAGCCTGGCCCTGGATCACGGCCTCATGAGTGACTACAGCACGGCACAGGAGCTGTACGAGCGTGCCTTCGGGGAGATGCGCCGCGCGGACTCGACGCCCGCGCTTGACGTGATCGGTGCCTGGTTCGGCATCAGCTGGACGCTCCGGCTGCGAGGTTACTTCAATGATGCTCTGGACGTCGCACAAGACGCACGGGATTACGGTCAGAGTTCGTCCGGGCTCGGTGCGGATCACCTATATACCCTGCGAGCCGTCAACGCGTACCTTATCGCGTGCCGCCGGGTGACCGAGAAGCGGCTGGACGCCATCGAAGAGAGCAGGGAAGTGCTGGACCTGGCGACTCGCCGCCACGGGGAGCGCAACCCGGACACACTGGCGATCGCGATCGGTCTGAGCAACCTGTTGCGCGCCACCAACGTGGTCTACCACGAGGAGGCCCTTGAACTGGCGACGGCAACGCTGAACCGGTTCGCCGCCGTCTACGGTAACGAGCACCCGTACTACTACGGATGCGTGACCAACCTGGCGCTGCTGAAACGGGCAACCGGGGGCGCCGCCGCGGCGTGTGAGCTTAACGAGCAGGCTCTCCGGGGCCTGACGGCCGCACTTGGACAGAGCCACCACTACACGCTGACCGCGGCGGTGAACCTCGCTAGCGATCTCGCGGCGCTTGACCGGCGGGCGGATGCACGCGCTATGGGGGAGGAAACGCTGAAGAGGCTGACCGAAGAGCTCGGCACCACCCACGCGCATACCCTCGGCTGCGCGGCGAACCTCTCCCTGGACATGATCGCGCTGGATGACGAGGAAGACGGGAACGAGCTCCGGAGCAAGACGCTGCGGCTGCTTGCGGACACCTACGGGAAAGACTCGCCGGACTACGTGGCGGCGCACAGCCGCGACCGACTCGACCCAGACTTCGACCCGCCCGCGATCTGATACCCACCGCTGGGTCTCATCCGGCGCCCAGCTGCCCATTGTTCGCCTGCCACCGGGCCAGGTGCCTGTCCGACTTGCGTCGCGCCACGGCGAGGGCATCGCCGGGCACCGGCTCGCGCCGCCACTCGTCGAGCACCTCGGCCATCGTCTCAACAAAGGTCTCGCCGACGCTCGTGAGGCGACCGCTGCGCAGCAAGGTCGCGGCCGCGGTGGCTGCTCCCTCGCGCCAGCGGGCGAAATCCGCGTGGGCCCGCTGGCGGACCTCCGGTTCCGGCGCGGATTGTCGCTGTTCGCGCCAGAAGCCGCTGATGCCGAGGAACGCGTAGGCGCCCTGCAGCAGGCCGCTGATCGGGCGCGGATCGGGACGCCACGGCGCGTAGTACAGCTGGCCGTCGTCCGGGCGCGCCAACTCGACGAGATCGAGCAGCGCGGACAGTTTGAGGTGCTGCGTTTCGTGGACGAGCGTCTCCGCGCACAGGTACTTGTCTGGCTGCCTGGACATGGCCACGGTGCCGAAGACCTGAGGTGAGCTGACGCTGATTGTGAAATTGCCTGACTCCGGCGGCCGGAAGGGGACGATCACCCGCACAATCGCGGCGATCTGCGCGGCGCTGGCGGGGGAAAGCACCGGCCACGCCGCACGCAGCGTGTCGCGCAATTCGGTCAGCTGCGACGGCGTGAGTCGTCCGGTCGGGCCGCCGTCCGGCGTTGGCATCCGGAACGGGTCGAGGTCGTCGACGAGAACGCTCAGGCGGCCTGCCGTGACCCGCCTGAGTTCCCGCCAGCCGGGTTCGCCCGGCCGCACCCGCACCCGGAGATCTCCAGAGCGGACCTCGGCTTCCTTCGCGGCCACGACCGCGGTGGCTCCGGCCGCTTCGGCGGTGCCGAGAGACGGAAGCAGGACGCCAGCGCCAAGAACAGGCACTTCGATCCCGGCGTCCAGCCCGGCCCTGACAGCGGCCGCCGCCGCGATGGCGGCAAGTCCGCTCGGCCGGACGCCCGGCAATGGCGCGCTGCCGGGTGCGGCGGCGTCAGCCGGTGCGGCGTCCACTGCTTGTGCGGTGCCGGACCGGATGACGTGCAGCGCCCATGCCCCCACTGACGGATATCCCATCACCTCAGCCGCGGCCGCAGGATCCCGTTGCTGAACGTGGGCGAGCAGCTGCCAGCCGGCCACGCCCAGTGCGTCGTCCGGATGATCGCCGCGCCGCGCCAGTTCCGCGACCTTGCTCAGCAGGATCAGGTGCTTGCTTTGCTGGGCCGCGACGAGCTGGCCGATGGCGTCCTTGTCACCGCCGCCCCGGGCGAGCGCCGCGAGCTGCTCGGCGCTGAACGAGTGGTGCCGTGGCCCTCCCGACGTATCTGGTGGCCGCGCCATCAAGCCACATCCCTCGCGCGGCTGACCGTCAGGTCTTCAAGAACGCGCCCCCTGATGTAGCGGATCAAGGCGAAGAGATCCGGGCAGTACACCGAGGGGTTGAGGAAACCCGTGTCTTCGTCGTAGCGGTGGGAGTACAGGCCGCCCCCGCAGACCGAGCGAACCGGACAGGCGCGGCACTGCGCGGCAAGCGCCCGCACCCCGATCTGGCGGGCGGCGATTGCCGGCAGCACGAGCGCGGCATCCAGCGGATCCCGGTCGACGTGCAGTGCGGTCGCCGCTGCGCCGGCGTAGGCGACCTTGAGCGTGTCCTCCTGCTCGATGGATCCGTCGGTCTCGATGACCACCATCTGGGCCGGCCCGATCCCCACGATCTCGGAACCACTAGCCCCGCCGAGCAAGAGATGCATGATCTCCTCGAACAAGCGGATCCTGGTCTGCGGTTTCGGGTACCAGTAATCGAAGATCTCCGTCAGCCAGTCCGCATACGGGGTGCTTGCCGAGGCCAGGGTCCGCCCGGGAGGCGGGTTCAACCAGGTCCCGTGCGGCAGCAGGAAGTCGATTTTCGGCGGTCCGAAGTCGGCGAGCGCCCGGTACGTCCTGACCGGATCGTTGTGCAGGTCGACGGTGCACAGCAGGCCGCCGTACAGGTGCGGGAACCGGCGGAGTCGCTCAAGCGCGGCGGCCACCGCCCGGTAGCTACCCCGGCCGCTCGCGTACCGCCGGTGCAGGTCGTGGGCATCGGCGTAGCCATCGACGCTGACGCCGACGCGGACATTGATCTCATCGAAGAGTTCCAGGTAGGCGTCGCTCAGCCCGACGCCGTTGGTCTGCACCGCCGCGTGCACCGTGACGCCTGGACCCACGCTGCGCCGGGTTGATGTCACGAGCCGGGCGATCAGGCCACGTCCGGCAAGCAGCGGCTCACCGCCGTGCAAGATCAACGTGATCTCTCGCAGGCCGTGCGTCTTGGCGTGTTCTGCGATCCGGCGGGCGGTCGTGTCCGCGGTCTGCTCAGACATTGCGCGTGGCTGGTCACGCCATGACTGATCTGCCAATTCGTATACGTAGCAGTAATCGCATGCCAGGTCGCAGCGGCTATGCACCTTGACGATGAACTCCCGAAAAGGGGACGGACGCCAGCCGTCTTCAAGGAGCGCGGGCACGTCAAGACTCGCTGGCCATGCCAGACGCAACGGGTTCCCCATGGAAAAGATTGTGACATAAAAGACTCCCTGCGGCGATACCGCGGTAGTTCCGCATATCTCCGGAAATTTCTTCAGTCACACGAGTTTCATCGCTATCACCACGAAGCATAAAAAGCAATGTACCGACCGTGGCACAAAGGCAATTTATGCCTTTTCAATTTGAACAACAAGGAGACAATTCGATCTCTATCGAATCACCTAGCACGTCGGCGCTCGTGCCCGCGCCCCCGTCCGACTGTGGCACACCACGCTCGGATGATTCTTCTTTGCTGTATTCTTTCCCAGTGTCGAGCAGGCGAACGCCGCAGCCTGGTATGCGGATCGCCCGCGGCGGCCCTCAAAGTCGGGTAGTTTGTCCTGTATGCTGCCGCGATACATGCCTATCTAAGCAGCTCCCGCGGTTCAAAGTGCTTCTGGGGGGGATATTCGGTCCGTGATTGAGACGCTGGTTGGGGAGCGTGCGGGGCATGACCGCGGTGCAGGTGCCGGCCATGAGGTAGCGGCCATTCCCAGACCTTGGGCCCGCATGGGAACCTGGGTGACCGCACGCTGGCGCGCCGCAGACGTTTTGTCGTCGGGCTCCCGGGCTTTCCGGATCCTGATATTCGGCTCCTCCATCTCCATGATGGGGACCAGAATTTCAATGCTGGCTTTCCCGATGCTTGTACTTGGCATCAAAAATTCACCGCTTATGGCCGGGGTTGTGTCTTTTGCAGCGATCGCGCCGGGCGTATTGCTCTATATGCCAGTCGGAGCCATCGTCGATCGCCGGGATCCACGCCGCGTCATGCTATTGAGTGAAATTTTCCGCGGGATTGTCGCCCTCCTCGTTGTCGCAGCCCTCTTGATATTTGGGCGAGATATAAACATTATCTTCCTCGTGCTCGCGATGCTTGCGGAGGAAGTACTCGAAATCTTCTCCACACTCGCCGACCGCCGCTGCCTGAACAGGCTGATAGAACGAGAAAAAATCAGATCGCGACAGGCATCTGTCGAGGCCAGAACCCACGCCGCTGTACTCGTCGGCCGCCCGATCGGGCCGCTCCTGTTTACGTTCGGCCCCTTTCTTCCGTTCCTGGCAGACGCGATCTCCTTCATCGCTTCGGTGTCCAGCCTCCTTTCGATCGGGTCGACCGCGGAGCCGCAGAAAGCAGGATGGCCAACGTTCAAGCAGTTGACAAGCGGAATTGGCGAGGGAGTAGGCGAAGTTGTGCGCGATCGGCGTATCTTGCTCACCTCTTCGCTTTTGGCCATGACGAGCGTGGTGTCGCAGGCCCTCATTCTGATATTTCTTGTAGAGGCCCACTCCCGCCAGCTATCGACGCTCGCGATCGGTATCGTGCTCGGCGCGTCGGGGGTCGGCGGAGCGGTTGGCTCTTTCTGTTCCAAAGCGGCGGGGTTTTTCCGTTCTAAATCGGCGAGTTCTTCTGTTACTAAAAATGTGCTGCAGGTCATTCGGAAACGCTGGCTCCTGATCCAGATGATCGCATGGGTCATTGTCTTTCTCGCCCTCGCACTGACCCACGGCGGCTCGACCACCTGGAGCGCTGTCGCCATGTTTGTCATGAGCGTCACCGGAGCGATCGGGAACATCGAGTACGGGACCTATCTAAACGCGAAAATCGCCGACGATATGATCGGAAAGATATCTAGCGTCAGCCACACGATGACCATCGCGGCATGCGCGCTCGGCCCGGTTCTCGGCGGATACCTGATTCAGGAGTACAGTGCCCAGAAGGCGATATTTATCCTATCCTCCATTGTGGGATTGATGACTTTCGCATCACTTCTTGTATTCGGGAAGCCGCGGAACAAGGCCCCTGTTAAATCGTTCCGCGCCGAGTTGGCGGCGGCGGCGGCGGAATCGGCCGGGCCCGCATCGGTCCCCAGTGCCCCCGCGAGCCGGAGTGATGCCGACATCCCGCTAGGCAGGAGTGTGGCGATCGCGAGCGGCGGCAATTCCCGTCGGCCGACAATTAGTCGACTATGGTCAACGATTGACAAACATGCGACTACCAGCGACAACGTGAGTGCGGATACTGGCCGCAAGCGATCTCGCGGGTCACACCGATTTCGCCGGGCAGACTCTAGAAGAGTCCGGAGGATCCCGGAAGAATCGGAATCCATCGCGTCGGCAGGCTTACACTCCTTTAGGGTGCGCTCTAGGGAGAGTTCATGGAACGTGGCCAGGACAGCGTCGCACGACGATTTGTCGATGACCTCAGTGAATTGCGTAAGCGTGCCGGCCAGCCGAGCTACTCCACCCTGGAACGGCTGAGCGGGCACCGGCTCAAGCGCGCGACCATGAGCGATGTTCTCAACGGCAACCGGGTAAAGGTGCCCGACTGGCGATTCATTCATGAGTTCCTGACCGCGTGCCAGGCTGCCGCCGTGGAAAACGGGCTCGAGGTCGATCAACTCGGGACGGTCGCCGATTGGAAGCGTCACTGGGACGGTGCGGTTAGCGGTGTTATCGACGTGCGTTTCCCCGGGCATGGCGGCCAGCAGCCCAGCGCGGCGGGGCAAATCCCGGAACCCAAGGAGAATGGGCGGGGCGATGCGGCTGCGGCGGCTGACTCGTCGTCGGCGGATTCCGGATCCGGCACGGCTCGGCCGGCACTCTGGGGACGGGTGCCGCCGCGACTGCCCGACTTCGTCGGGCGCGGGGGCTGGCTCACGGCACTCCGCCAGGCCCTAGCCAGGGATGACCGGATCGGCCTTGTCGCGGTCCAAGGTCTGCCGGGAGTCGGGAAGACCCAGCTCGCCGTCGAGTATGCCACCCGGTACGCGCATGAGTACGACCTGGTGTGGTGGGTGCCCGCCGGCGACGTCGACGATGCCCATCGTTCCATGACCGACCTGGCGGTCCGGGTGGTAGGTCCCGATGGGACAGGAGAATCGGCGGGCAGAGAGTACACCGAACTGTTCGACGTCCTGCGGCGGCACCAGCGCTTCGGTCGCTGGCTGCTGATCTTCGACGGCGCGGGCGAACCCGAGGACGTCAAGGAATTCATACCTCCGTTGCCAGGTGACGTGCTAATCACGACCAGGAGCACCCGCTGGGAGGCTTCGGGGGAACTGCTCGAACTTGATGTTTTCGACCGAAAGGAAAGCATTGAGTTCCTGCGGCGCAGGATGTCGAAGGCTTCTCAGGTCGTGGCGCACCAACTGGCTGATGGCGTCGGTGACCTTCCCCTGCTCCTAGCGCACGCTGCCGAGTCGCACATCGCGGTCGACGCCTACCTGGCCCGGCTCAACTCCGATCCGCTGCCGATGCTCGCCGACCATCCCGCGGATTACCATTCGACGATCAGAAATGTCTGGCAGACAGCTATCGGCCAGTTGCGTGCTGATGCCCCCGACGCCTTTGCCTTGCTGTGCTGCCTGGCCTCCTTCGGGACCGAACCGGTTCCGCGTGACGCCCTTGAGCGAGGTGGCTTCCTCCCGGACGTCTCGATTCACAGCCTGTTGCGCAACTCCATCCGGGTCGCCGGGGCGATCGGCAGACTGCGGCGCGCGGGCCTGCTGCGGGTAAGCCTCGGGACGCGGAGCCTGGCCGTGCACCGGGTCACCCGCTCCATCGTGCGGGCCCTGGCCGCCGGGGCAGGCTCCGGGGAGCGGTCCCGGCACGACGTCCACCTGCTCTTGGCCGCAGCGGACCCGCGTACCCCGGACGACCCCACCAGCTGGCAGAGCTATGAACCGCTCCACGCCCACGCGATCGCCTCCGGAGCGGTCACCTGTCGGCAGGAACTGGTCCGGGAGTTCGTCGTCAACCTGACCCGCTATCTGACCGCAGCAGGGGACACTCGCAATGCGATTGCCCTAGCGGACGAGGCGACCGCGCACTGGGACAAGGACGCGGTCGAGAACGGCGCGACAGGCTCTGGCTCCCGCGTGATGTTGCACGCGGCGAAGGCCGGGACTTTGCTCGTTCAGGGCTCGTGGGCGGAGGCGTTCCAGCTCTGCAGGGCGACCATGGACGAGATGCGCGCGGACCCCGACCGATGGGCAGCGAACATCATCGAACTGGAGGGCATGACGGGCGCGCGGCACCGGATCGCCGGGAACTTCGCGGCGGCCATGGCCGCTGACCGAGATAACGTGGGGGCACATGCCGCCGAGTTCGGCAGCGACGATCCCCGCACGTTCAGCGTACTGCACAGCCTCATCACAGGCCTGGCCCTCAGCGGCGCGGCCGTGGCGGCCAGTACCGAGGCCCGTGAACTGCACCGCAATTGCCTGGCGTTCTACGGCGATGCGAGCCATCCCGCCGTGCTCGCCGCGAGCGGCGTCGTTGGCCGCTGTCAGTGGCTAGCTGGCGATTACGGCGGAGCCGCCAGGACAGCGGCCGAAGTCGGCAGTGGCTACGCCGCTCTTCCTCACCACCACATGCTTGACGAAAACCATCCATGGCGGCTCGGCCACCAGACCGACCACGTGATCATCCGGCGCGATAACAACCCCACCGCCGCTGATGTTCGCGTTCTCGCCGACGACGCGCATGAGCTTCGCCGTCGCTGCTGGCGGACGCGTGGCGCGGATCACCCGCAGACGCTCGCGTCGACCGTCGTCCTGGCCAGCATCCTCCGCCGCATCGATGGCCGGAAAGATGAAGCTGTGCGGCTGCTCGAGGAGGCCGAACGCCGCTACCAGTCTGCTCTCCCGAACCATCCCTATGTATATGCGTGTGGCGCGTACCTCGCCGCCGTGCGCTCCCAGGCAACCAACGGCAGTCCGCAACCGGTCGCCGCTCAGTCAGTCCGGGTCATCCAGGACTTGACCGGCCGGCTGGCCGATTCGGTCGGAGCCGCTCACCCGCTCTCGCTCACCGCCCGCAGTGCCCTGGCCAACACCCTGGCCCGTGCCGGAGATTTCGGCGCGGCAGTCAGGCACGGGCAGGAAGCGGCAGCCGGCTTCCGCATCCTCCTCGGCCCAGGCCATCCGCTCGCGCTGACTGCCGAAGCGAATGCCGGGATCAGCCTGTCCGCCCTGTCCTCGGGGGCACTCCTCCTCACCAACCTGGCGGACATCGACTTCACCCCCCTCCCGTTGTGACGCGCCTACGCCCTTGTTCCGCGGTAGGCGCCGGCCCGGCCCGTAACAAGGTAGTCAGGCGGTCGACGCGTTCGATCGTGATGACGGCCTCGTCGACCACGTACATGACGCGGTAGTCGCCGGCCCGCAGGCGGTGGTAGCGGCCGCGGTGGAATCCGGCCGGCGGGCCGGGAAAGGGGTCGTCGGCCAGGGCCGCGATGGCGGTGCCGAGGGCGCGGAGGCCGTGCTGGTCGAGCAGGTAACGGCGGGCGGACGCCATGGCGGCGGGCGTCCACTCGATGTTCACCGGCTGGGCAGTTCGGTCCTCAGTGACCGAGGAGCTCGGCCATGACCTCGGCGTGCGGGCGGGCACCCGGGCGGCCGGCGCGGGCCCACTCGTCGTGGCCGGCCAGCGTGGCCTTGATCTCGGCGTCCTCGCGTACCTCGGCGGTGGCGAGCTGTTCCACGGCGCGCAGGCGGCGCAGGTCGGCGAGGGGGACGATGGCGGCGGCCTCGCCGCCGAGGTGGATGACCTCGTACGGCTGGTTGCTGTCGACTGGCTGCGCGCTCATGATGTGTACCGTACGGCATCGCGGGCGCCGGGTCCGGCATTCAAGCCGCGCGCCGCCCGCGCTCCTTATCGCGATTTATCAGGCGCTGCCGGTGACCGAAGGACCGCCGCGACCCGTGAGCGGACAGCCGAAGAGCCTGCCTGCCGTCGGCCCCCTGGCGCGCTGGGGGTGCCGGGGCAAGCAGGCCCGGTCCTGGCGGGTCAGCTCTTGGTGGTCGTGGTGTCCGAGCTGCCGGAGTCGCCGCTGAACAGGTCGTGCACGACCTTGCGCGCGCTCTCCTCGGCCTTCTTGACGGACTCGCGCTGGCGCAGGTCGGCCAGGGCGCTCTCCGCCTTCTTGGCGGCGTCGCTGGTGCGCAGGTCGCGCAGGGCCGCCTCGGCCTTCTTGGCCGCGTCGCTGGCGCGCAGGTCGCTCAGCTTGCTCGCGGCGCGCTGGCCGCGCTCGCTCTGCCGGAAGTCCTGCATCCGGCTCGCCGCCCGGTGCACGTGCTCCGCCGCGCTGCGGCGCCTGCCCGCGGTGCCATCGGCGCGCCGCCGCCGAGCGGACTTGGCGCTCGAGGTCCACCACTCGTTCAGCCGTGCGGCGAACTCCTTGAGCCGGCGGTCGATGTCGCTCATGCCTACCTCCAGATGCCTGGCTTCCCAAGACGGGACGGCCGGGTGGGACCGTCCCGCACGTACAACAAGATATGTCGCGTTTTAGTCCTCGTCCACTCGGGGCCGCGGCCGCAGACGCGAGTGTGACCAGCGGAACATTGCGCGAAGCCATGCCCTCGTTGATCGTCAGAGTTGGAAGTGATTGATTTCCGGATCCATCCGCCTCGTAACCGAATGGTGTCATGCCCGCAGAACGCGCGTCGGTGCCCAGTTCCTCCGGTATCCCTACCCACACTCGGCGCGCTATTCCCCTGGATGCGGCCAATTCGCCCGGACGAGGGGGCCTGCGGCTCATGCTCATCCTGGTGGCGTCGTTCATGGTAGTGCTCGATTTCACGATAGTGAATATCGCGCTCCCGTCGATCGAGCATGACTTCGGACTGGGGACCTCGGCTGTCCAGTGGGTGGTCACCGGGTACGCGATCGCCTTCAGCGGGCTGCTCATCCTCGGCGGCCGGGCCGCCGACCTGCTCGGCCGCCGCCGCACGTTCGTGGCCGGCCTCGTCGTCTTCTCGCTCGCCTCGCTGGCCGGCGGGCTGGCCGGCGACCCGGTGCTGCTCGTCGCCGCCCGGGTGGTGCAGGGGGCGGGCGCGGCCCTGGTGGCCCCGTCCGCGCTGTCCCTGATCACCACGAGCTTCCCGCCCGGGCCGCGGCGCACCCGGGCGATCGGGCTCTACGGGTGCATGGCCTCGGTCGGCTTCGTGTCTGGCCAGGTGCTCGGCGGCGTGCTGGTGGAGTGGACGAGCTGGCGGGCGGTGTTCCTGGTCAACGTCCCGGTCGGGCTCGCCGCCGCGCTGCTCGCGCCGCGGGTGATCACCGTGCCCGCCGCGAACACGGCGCCCGCGGAACACACCGGGCGCAGGCGGCCTGACGTGCGCGGGGCGGTGCTCATCACCGCGGCGGTCGCGCTCGCGGTGTTCTGCATCTCCCAGGGCAACGTGCTCGGCTGGACGTCGCCGCTCGTGCTCGGGGCGGCGGTGGCCGCGGCCTGCGCTGCCGCGTCCTTCGTCGCCGCCGAGACGCGCCACCCGGCGCCGCTGGTCAGGCCGCGGCTGCTGCTGCGCCCCGGGCTGCGCGACGGCGCTATGCTCGCCTTCCTGCTCGGCGTGTGGAACGGCGGCGAGCTGCTCGTGCTCTCGCTTTACCTGCAGCAAACCCTGCGCTTCTCCCCGCTCGCCACCGGGCTGATCATCGCGCCGCAGGGCCTGGCGGGGTTCACCATGGGCTTCCTCGGCCCGCGGCTGGCCGGCCGGCTTGGCGTGCGCCGGGTGCTCGTGCTCGCGGCCGCGGCCGCGACGATCGGCTTCGCCGTGCTCACCCGGCTGCCCGCCGCGGGGTACAGCCCGCTGCTGATCGTGGTGGTGCTGGTCGGGGCCGGCGGCGCGGGCACCGCGTTCGGCTCCATCTTGCTGGCCAGCCGCGAGCTCGCCGACGACGACCAGGGCCTAGCCGGCGGCGTGATCAACACCAGCCGCCAGGTCGGCGCGGCGGTGGGGGCCGCGCTGCTGCCCGCCGTCGCCGACGCGGTGCGCGGCGTCTCCGGCGACCGGGCCGCGATGCTCGCGGCCACCGCGGTGGCGCTGGCCGCCACGGCGGTGGCCTGGCGCGCGGCCCGCCAGGCCGGAGCCGTCGCCGACGCCGCGATCAGCTCCGCCTAGGCGGCCGACGCTACTTGACCGTCTGCTTGACGGTGAGCTGGCCGTTGCGCATCGTGCCGAGCCGCTGGGCGCGGCGGGCGACGCTGCTGTCGTGGGTGACCATGATCATCGTCAGCCCGTTGTCCTGCCAGAGCTTCTCCAGTAGCCCGATGATCTCGTCCCTGGTGTCCTCGTCGAGGTTGCCTGTCGGCTCGTCGGCGAGCAGCACCTTGGGCTCCTTCACCAGCGCGCGGGCGATCGCGACGCGCTGCTGCTGGCCGCCGGACAGCTCACCGGGCAGGTGGCGGGCCCGGTCGGCGAGCCCGACCGAGGCGAGCGCCTGCGCCGCGCGCGACTTCCGCGAGGCGTTGCCGACGCCAAGCGGCACCAGCGCCGTCTCGACGTTCTCCTGCGCCGACAGGGTCGGGATCAGGTTGAAGGTCTGGAAGATGAACCCGATCGAGCTGGCGCGCACCTTGGTCATCGCGCCCTCGCCGAGCTTGGTCAGGTCGCGCCCGTCCAGCTCGAGCGAGCCCGAGGTGGCCCGGTCGAGGCCGCCGAGCAGCTGCAGCAGCGTGGACTTTCCGTGGCCGGTCGGCCCCTGGATAGACAGCCACTCGCCGTCGGCGATCTCCAGGTTGACGCCGCGCAGCGCGTGCACGACGCCCCGGCCCTTGGGGTAGTCCTTGGTGATGTTCGCAAGCCTGTACATGAACCCTGCTCTCTCTTTCCAGCCCTGTTCAGGCGACCTTGGACAGTGCCGCGGCCGGGCGCAGGCGCGCCGCCCGCCAGCCGCCGAACCCGCCGGCGATCAGGCCGCCGAGTACCGCGAGTGCCACCGCGAGGACGATCGCGGTGATCGTGACCGGCGCGTTCAGGTGCACCGCGACGGTGTCCGCAGTGCGCGCGGCGCTACCGAAGGCGCCGCGGAACGCGCCGGTGCCGCCGGTGGTGCCGGTGGTGCCGCCCGGGGCACCGCTGGCGCCACCGAAGCCGCCGAAGCGCTGCGCCCCGCCGGGGGTCGCGCTGCCGGTCGCCCCGCCGAGCGAGGCGCTCAGTGAGCCGGAGAAGTGGTTGACCAGCGCGGCGCCGGCGAAGCCGAGCCCGACGCCGATCACGCCGCCGACGATGCCGACCGCGATCGACTCGCCGATCACCTGGCCGACGATCCGGCGGGACTTCCAGCCGAGCGCCTTCAGCGTGCCGAACTCACGGACACGCCGCGACACGGCCGACATGGTGAGCAGGCTGGCCAGCAGGAACGCCGCGATGAGTACCGCGATCGCCAGCCACTTGCCGAGGTTGTTGGCCAGCGACGCCGCGCTTGACAGCGAGCCGGTGACCTCGCTCGCGAGGCTGTTCTCGTCGGTCACGGTCGAGCCGGGGACCGTGCTCTTGATCGTGTTCGCCAGCGTGGTGATGTCGTTGTTGCTCGTCGCCGACACGTAGATGGTGTTGACGTCGTTCTTCAGGTTGGCGAGCGACTGGGCGACGCCGAGCGGGACGTAGACGTCGGACGGGCTGTCGCCGGCCGGCTCGCTGACGATGCCGACCACGGTGAAGTTCGTCGCGGTGCCCTTGGAGTTGCCGACCGCGATCGTGGAGCCGACCTTCAGCTTCTGTGACGTGGCGTAGCTCGCCTCGACGAGGGCGACGTCCTTGCTGTTGTCGGCCGTGGTGAAGGTGCGGCCGGAGCTGACCGCGCCGGTGGACAGCGGGCCGAGCTCGCCGTTGCCGATGTCGACGCCGGTGACGGTGTAGCTGTTGGTGGAGAAGCTGGACGTGCCGCCGCCGGTGAACCCACCGCCGCCGCCGGCGCC
>Ga0265338_10000103_pt1 | contig 157336 bp, 118 predicted proteins | sample 42126metaG_FD_193579 | JGI IMG/M metagenome (GOLD analysis project Ga0265338, IMG submission 193579) | Rhizosphere microbial communities from Carex aquatilis grown in University of Washington, Seatle, WA, United States - 4-21-26 metaG | ecosystem: Host-associated > Plants > Roots >...
TCCTGCCGCATCCCGGCCAAGAATCGTTTCTTCTTGAGGTGTTCGCCCAGGGTCGTAGGCTCTTTGGCGATTGGAAAACTCCGTGTCCAAACTGGTGCAACATCCTTGCGAGCGATGGTTACTCTGCGGTCGCAAAAAGGCAACATCGCGCACCGACTTTGGTGAGGTCAGTTGCATGAACTTGTGCTCATATTTTGCTCTCAATTAACATGTTACACCGCCATCCCGCGTTGTTGCAACCCGATGCCAAGCGTCAAGCCGGCTAGGCCGCCGCCGACTATCGTGAGGGGCTTTGCCATGGCCATGATTCAACTGATTTTTCGCGCTATGAAGATATGGCTGAAAGCCCCGGCATGTTGTTCCGTTAACTGCCAGTTTTGCTGACCCGGCCAGAACGCGGAAAGTTCGTGCCCGGAAAAACCTGCACGCACGCTGACGACGGCATCGTGACGCGTGACAGCGTTGCAGCCAATTACCCATAAGAGCCGACTGCAAAACAGCGTCCAAGGCGTCCGGCGCGGTTCGACGGCGATGAATAGCTTTGTGCGCTGCGAAATCAGGCGGAATAATTTTGCCAGCGGCGCGCCCTTGAAATGGTGCAAAAATAGATTGGCAATAACAACCCCGTCCCCACCCGAAGTTTGTGGCCAATCGAAAACGTCGGTCACGACGGCTTCCGCGCGCCAGCCCACGGCGGCGAAGCCAGCGAGCCTTTCCGGCGTCACGATTTTTTGCCGGTCGAGCAAGGTTGCATGCACGCTGAATGAAGCTGACCGGCTGGAAGTCCGTCCCATTCTGATTTTTTGCGCGACGCGGAGCAGGAAATTTCCATCACCCGCACCGAGTTCGGTGATTTGGCCAGGCGCGTGATGGTTCAGCGTATTTTGCAGCACCTCCGCCATGATGTCGTGGTGGCGCATCCAGCCGTTCACGCGGCGCAAATCTTGACGCGAGCGGGTGGCACGCGGATCGCCGGGCGGCAGCGTATCAAGGAGTTCAGGTTGGACGATCCGCTTCACGCCACACTCACCTCTAAAAATGCGCCGTGGCAACTGAAGCCCGCGCCGAACGTGGACAGCCACCAGAGGCCGTCGGGCACAGAGTCGTTCAGGGCGCGTTCGAGAACGAAGTAAACCGTGGGGCTGCTGACGTTGCCGAATTCGCGTAACACGGCGGAACTGTGGCGCACGTCATCCGCGCTTAATTTGAGTTTGTCGCGCAGCGCGAGAATCACGTCGCGTCCGCCGGTATGCAAAATCCAGCCGGTAATCTGTTCGCGCTTCACACCCGCAGCGACCAGTGATTCAGAAAACAATTTTTCCGCAAGTTCGCTGGCAACTTGCGGCACCTGAGGCAGCAGGATATTACGCAACCTTCCGTTCTGATGACCAAACCGGAGGGTATCGCGTTCGGCGGTGACGAGGCGTGAGTCGGCGAATTTCCATTCAAGGCGTCGTTGTCCGGCCAGAGGTTCATTTGAAAGAACAGCCGCACCGGCACCATCGGCAAACAGGCACGCGCTGATTAATACGCCTGGGTCGTCATCAACAAAAAACGCGGCGCTGCAAACTTCGACACAGATGGAGAGAACTTTATTCGCCGGCCCGGCGGAGAGGATGGCTTCCCCCGCGCGCAAGTTCGGCAACGCCGCGCCGCAGCCCTGGCCGACGAGGTCGAGGGCAAAGATATTTTGACGCAGGCCGAGCTGTTCGCTGACGTAGCTCGTGAGGCCGGGACACAAATAGCCGGTGCAGGTGCTGATGAGCACGGCGTTGATTTCCTCCGGCTGACAGTCCGCATTTTTCAAGGCGCGACGAGCGGCTTCGGTGGCGAGTGCTGGCGCGTATATGGCAAAGCGGGCTTGCAGATCGTCCGGCGTCTGGTCAAAAACTTCGGCGAGCGTTTCCAGGGCCAGATGCCGGGTATCGATGCCGTTGTCGCCGCAGAGGACTTTTTTGAGGATGGCTTTGGATCGCGGTTTGAGTTGCGAAAACTTTGGCCAGTTTTGCAATGCGCCCCAGGAATCGCGCTGGGCATAGCGTTGCGGCGGAGCTGCGGTGCCAAGACCGATGATAAACATGGCGAATTTTAGTGCAGGCTGTGTGAAGGCGCCACATTTCCGACATGGGGTGAACACCCCATACCTCGCGTCAGCCAGACAGGTACTATCATTAGCAAATGTGCAACGAATTATTCATCGGCACGGTGGCAGGGTTTGGGCGGAGGGCGCAGTAGAAAAAGGCGCGACCTTTTACTTTTCCATGCCTAAACCGTTTAGTGAGACGGTATAGTTTCTTTCGGCCCAATTTACAATCCTCTGAGGAATTCTCGGACCTTAGGCATCGCTGTGTCTATTGCGCTAACAGTCGGGCGACAGCATCTTTGAGCTCTTTGGCCATGAATGGCTTGGCCAAAACCGCATTTACGTGTGCGTAGCATGAAACCTCCAGTGTATCCGCATATGCGGATATCATAAGGATGGGAAGGTCAGGCCAGCGCTCTTTGATCCGCCGCGCCAGTTCATCGCCCTTGACCACCTTCATAGAATAATCAGTAGTCACGAGATCGAACCGGTCGCTTTCGAGGGCTTTCAGCGCTTCTACTGCGCTGCCCACCGCTTGAGTAAGCGATGTTTCCGGTTTGGGGTTCGTTCCTCCTGCTCGCATGCCTATTTCGGAAGTGAAAAGTAGAAAGTTGCGCCGCCATCAACAATGCCTTCCGCCCATGTCCGGCCGCCGTGACGGTTAATGATGCGTCGGACACTGGCCAGCCCGATCCCGATCCCCTTGAACTCGTCCTGGCTATGCAGACGTTGGAATGCGCCAAATAACTTATGACCATATTCTGGATCGAAACCCGCGCCATTATCGCGAATGAAGACCACCGTCTCCTTGTCACCTTCGGGAACGCAACCGATTTCAATCTTGGCCGGTGAGCGAGTCCCGGTGAACTTGACTGCATTGGTGATGAGATTGACCATCACTATTCGCAACAAAGCAGGGTCGGCCCGTACCGTCGAAAGGTCGCCGATCGTCCAGATGATTTCCCGTCCCTGGGTTTCTTGCTTTAAATCATGAATCGTTTCTTTGACGAGTTGATTAAGATTGATGTCCGACGTTTGGATCGTCCCTCTTCCCAAACGCGAAAAGGCCAACAGGTCCGCTATCAAATTCTCCATCTGTCTCGCCGATTGTGAAATGCTCGCCAGATGACGAAGACTGTCGCCAGAGAGCGACGCCCCAGCGCCTTTCTTGAGCTGTTCCACGAAACTGTTGACATGGTGTAGGGGGGCGCGTAAATCGTGCGAGGCCGAATAGCTGAACGCTTCGAGTTCCTGGTTAGCAGCCGCCAGTTCATGGTTAGCTGCTGCCAGTTGTCCCGTGCGTTCCTCCACTCGTTGCTCCAGTTCGGCGTTTAGTTTGCGGACTTGTCCTTCAATCTGTTTACGCTTCGTGATGTCGCGGACAATGGCCAGCAGATTGCCGTCCGGCATGGTCGTCACGACCACGTCCGCATCGAAGGACGAACCGTCCTGGCGGCGAAACTGCCACTCCCGGTGATAATCAGTCCCGGCCTTGATCGCGATCAAAGCGGGCTCAATATGTTCAACCTCGGTCTCGGCGACAATTCGGGAGGCGTCCATCCCGACCAATTTGTCGCGGGTATAACCGAGCATTTCAGACATGCGTCCGTTGGCGTCGAGATAGCATCCCTTGGAATCGGCAATGAGAATACCATCTGGCGCGTGCTCAAAAAGTGTGCGATAGCGTGCCTCACTGGCCCGTCGAGATTCCTCCAACCGTTTCCTTTCCGTGATATCGCGGACGTTGCATTGGATCACTTCTTTGTCGCCAGCGGGATACACATTGCAGACAAACTCCACGGCAGCTTTACGGCCATCCCTCGTTTCCAGTGGCAGGTCTTCATAGCGGACGTAACGGTCTTTTTGCAATCGCTCCAACATGACCTTGTTGGATTCAATGTCTTTGAAGGGGCTGAGTTCGCCAACCGTCTTACCAATCATTTCAGCGCGAGAAAAGCCCAGCAATTTGACCAGGAAAGGGTTTACGTCGGTGATGCGTCCCGTTTCAACCTCCAAAATCAGGATGCCATCCTTGGCCGCTTCGAACAATCGCCGGTAAATAAGTTCTGAGGCGCGGATTGCCGGCTCGCTGCGGTGTTCATTGCCTGCGCCATTCGCGGTAGGAGTTTCATTTTTTCCGTCATCAGTGTGGATGACGGCTTGAGCTGAACCATTGGTTGATAAGGGCTGGGGTTTCGTTGCCAAAAGGGTATTGATGACCATAGATTTGATAATAAGTGAAAACGCCCTGCTCGGGCTATGGGGTGTTTGCCTTACGGAGCTTTGACAGAACAAAACCTGCGACCGTCTCACAACGTCCGCAGGCCTGTTTCAGCGCCTAGCTTTCGCGGTTGGGCGGTGGATTCATTGGTGCACGGGGACTGTCGCTCGCGCTCAGGACGGTTTTTATCTTTTCTAACAATTCATCCCTGGTAAATGGCCTGAGGAGTGTGGCTTCTGGGATGAGCCACGGACTTTGGGCAAATTCATGGGCGGGCAGCGTTCCGGTGGCCATGATGACAGGCAGCACCATGCGCGCGGCGCGCAAACTCTTGAGCAATTCCACGCCGGTCATCTTGGGCATGGAGTTGTCGGTGATCAAAAGATCGTAGGTGTTGAACTGAAGTGTACCCCAGGCGTGCGCACCGTCGTTGGCGGTCTCCACTTCGTAGCCTGCATCCAACAACACTTCGGCCACAAAACGCCGGGCATCGGCATTGTCATCCACCACGAGAACGCGCTGGGGCGGACTTGAAGGGTGCTGACGTGATGCGCCGACTTGTTCACTGGCAGGCGGGATTTGGTTATTATCCATAACACCATCAATCAAAGTAACTTAGATGGTGTTATGGATAGTGTTTTAGCTCTAGCAAGGTCGTCGCCCAATGCAAGCCTGACTGCTTCGGCGGGGTCATTAATCCTGATTGGAGCAGGCGAAAAACTTCTGGCGGGCAGGGTGAAAGCGTCGGTGAAATCATCAAAGGCAAACACTACTTCGGCATCTTCCAACAGATATTCTTTCGCATGCTCATAGGCTTGCAGGCCTTTACCAAAATTGTGGGCTTCCATGCGGTCTTTTAACCATTGCCCTGTCGCGCTTGCGTATAAGCGCGTTTTCTTATTGCGCAGAAGAACTTTCATCGGATGTCCCTTTCTCGAAACAAATAATGAGATGATTATTTGTGAACGAGCATGCAGAATGAATGAATCTTTCAGTCAACACTATGGGGTGTTCACCCCATATGAATAGAGTGATGAGGTGTTAACCTGTAGGTATGAATATATTAGTGGTTGTTCTCATCTGTCTTCTCTTGTTTGGTGGCGGCGGGTTTTACTTTGGAGGTCCTGCCATCGGCGGCGGTGGTCTGGGTCTCGTTCTATTGATCTGCCTGATTGTCTATTGCATGGGCGGATTCCGCGCGAAGCGCCTGTAGAATATCTCTACCGTGGCCGACAGACTTAGGCGAAGTCGGAAATAGGCCCCCGTATTGTAATTGTTCATGCGTGTTACTCCATGCAATCCGACCCGTTGCGTCATTGCCATGGCGGCCTCGGTCGGCGGCCTGAAGGCGTTGTCTGTCATTCTTGGCGGTTTGCCGGCGGATTTCCCGGCAGCGATTGCCATCGTGATGCACCTTGCTCCCGAGCATAAGAGTATTCTCGCCGAAATTTTAAATGGTCGCACTCATTTGGCGGTCAAGCAGGCGCATACGGGCGAGATTCTACGTCGTGGAAGCGTTTTTGTAGCACCACCCAATCACCACCTGTTTGTCGCCAAGGGCGGACGACTTAAACTTTCCTCATCCGTTGCGGAAAAAGTTCATTATGCGCGTCCGTCAGCCGAACCTCTGTTTGCTTCAGTGGCAAAAGTTTACCAAAAGAACGCCATTGCCGTGGTGCTTACGGGTGGTGACGGCGACGGCTCATTCGGGGTGCAGATCATCAAGGAGCACGGCGGCCAGGTCATCGCGCAAGACCGCCCCACTTCGCAAGATTTCAGCATGCCGGAGACTTCCATCAAGACCGGTGACGTTGATTTTATCCTGCCTTTGAACGCAATCGCTCCCAAGTTAATCGAGTTGGTTGGTGCGGGCAGAGGATAAAAAATGGCCGGACGACCGCTGACCGAAAAGCGCACTCGCAAGCCATTAAAAAACGTGCGATGACGCACTGTTCAACCGGAACCAAAGATGCCATGATTACGCGCAGGAAATAAGCGCATGAAAAAGTCATCATCGTCACGCCGACAAAAAAAGACCGTTCCAACTATTCGCCCGGAAACGTCCGCGTTGCCCGCGAGCGCGACGTTTCCCATCGTCGGCATCGGTGCCTCCGCCGGGGGACTCGAAGCCTTGGATCAGTTCCTGGGGCGGGTGCCGACGGGCAGCGGCATGGCGTTCGTTATTGTTCAGCACCTCGATCCGACGCGCAAAGGCATCATGCCGGAACTGCTCCAGCGCGTCACGGGCATGAAGGTGATCCAGGTCAAAGACCGCACCACAGTGCGGCCGGACTGCGTCTATGTGATCCCGCCGAACAAGGACATGTCCATCCTGCACGGCGTCCTGCACCTGCTCAAGCCGACCACGACGCGCGGGATGCGGCTGCCGATTGATTTTTTCCTCCGCTCACTGGCACAGGATCAGCAGGAGCACAGCGTCGGCGTGATTCTCTCCGGCATGGGCTCGGACGGCACGATGGGTCTGCGCGCCATCAAGGAAAAGGCGGGCGTGGTGCTGGTGCAGGAGCTGGCAACGGCCAAATTCGACTCCATGCCCCGCAGCGCGATTGACGCCGGGTTGGCGGATATCGTGGCCAAGGCGGAAGAGTTGCCGGGGAAAATTCTCGCCTATCTGCAACGTACGCCGCTCCTGGCCCGGAGTGAAGAAGTGCTGGATGACAAGGCGCAGAGCGCCCTGGAAAAGGTGGTCATTCTGTTGCGCGCACACACGGGCAACGACTTTTCTTTTTACAAACGGAACACACTCTATCGCCGGATCGAGCGCCGCATGGGCATTCACCAGATCAAAAAGATGCCGGCTTATGTCCGCTACTTGCAGGAGAATTCGCAGGAGCTGGACCTGCTGTTCAAGGAATTATTGATCGGGGTGACGAATTTTTTCCGCGACCCCGCCGCTTGGGAGCAGTTGTCCGCCGAAGCCATTCCCGCGTTGCTCGCGAGTCGCCCGCCCGGCAAGGCGCTGCGCGCGTGGGTGCCCGGCTGCTCCACCGGGGAAGAGGCCTATTCCCTGGCTATCGTGTTCAAGGAGGCGCTTGAAGAAATTAAGCCAAGGGGAAAGTTTTCGATTCAAATCTTCGCCACGGACCTGGACCGGGACGCGATTGAAAAAGCCCGGCAGGGCATCTTTTCAGCCAACATCGCCGCCGACATTTCGGAAGCCCGGCTGAAGCGATTCTTCACCAAGGAAGAACACGGCTACCGGGTGCGCAAAGAGATTCGCGAGATGGTGATTTTTGCGCCGCAGAATCTCATCATGGACCCACCGTTCACCAAGCTGGACATTTTAAGCTGCCGCAACTTGCTGATCTATCTGACCACCGAGGTGCAGAAGAAACTGATTCCGCTGTTTCACTTCAGCCTCACTCCCGGCGGCATATTGTTTCAAGGCAGCGCGGAGACGGTTGGGGATTTCACCCATCTTTTTGCCCCATTAAATGCCAAATCGCGGCTCTTCCGGCGGATGGAATCCGTGCTGCGACCGGAGCAGATTGTTTTTCCCTCGTCCTTTACCGCCGGGCCCCCGGTCATTTCCGCGGCGAGTCCGGCTACCAACCCGTCGGCCAGTCTCCAGGCTTTGGCGGATCAGTTGGTGCTGCAAAGTTACGCCCCGCCCGCCGTGCTTACCAATGACGCGGGCGATATTTTTTACATCAGCGGCCGGACCGGCAAATACCTGGAACCCGCCGCCGGCAAGGCCAACTTGAATATTTTTGCCATGGCCCGCGAAGGGTTGCGTTATGAACTGGTGAACGCCTTCAAGGAGGCATTGCGGAAAAAAGAAGGCGTGACCCTGCACGGACTCAAGATCGGGACGAACGGCGGCACGCAGTGCGTGGATGTGAACGTCCGGCGGCTTGATGCATCCGGGCCGTTGCAGGGTTTGATGATGATTGTTTTCACCGATGTGGCCGCGCCCGTGGCGACCAAGGCGACCGTCCGGCGCGCGAAGCCTGACGCCCGCAGCCCGCGCGTGGCGGAATTGGAGCAGGAGCTTTTGCAGGTTCGCGGCGAGGCGCGGGCCACCCACGAAGAGATGCAGACTTCACAGGAGGAACTCCGTTCCACCAACGAGGAATTGCAATCCACGAATGAAGAAATGCAGTCCACCAACGAGGAACTCACTACCTCGAAGGAGGAGATGCAATCCATGAATGAGGAATTGCAGACGGTCAACACGGAGTTGCAGGTCAAGGTGGATGAGCTGTCGCACACCAGCAACGACATGAAGAACCTGCTCGACAGCACGGACATTGCGACCCTGTTTTTGGACAAGGAACTCAATGTGCGGCGGTTTACCCCGCAGGCAACGAAAATCATCAAGCTCATCCCCGGCGACGCGGGCCGGCCCATCACCGACTTGGTCTCGGATTTGCACTATCCGGAACTGGCCGATGATGCACTCGTGGTATTGCAGAAACTGGCCGCCGTGGAAAAAACCATCAGCGCGCGCGATGGCCGCTGGTTCACGGTGCGCATCATGCCCTACCGCACGATGGACGACCGGATTGACGGCGTGGTGATCACTTTCGCGAACATCACCGTGGCCAAGAAGCTGGAGGGGAAGTTGCGCGGCAAGCACACGGCTTTGGAGAAGCGTGTCGCAGAAGATTCTGCTGAGCGGGCGGCATCAGAAGCGGCTGGCGGGAAGCGAACCAAGGCGGCTGGCAAAGCGCGGCGCTCGCGCAAATAGTGAAGCATCCGCACCATGCAAAAGAAACCGCCATCTTCAGCCAAGGCCGCCCAACTGCGCAGTCGGGCTGAAGCCCAGTTGCGAGAGCAGAAGAAATTGAAAGCTGGCATTGCAAAGACCGGAGCGGATTCCCGGCGGCTGCTCCACGAATTGCAGGTCCATCAGATTGAACTTGAAATGCAGAACGCCGAGTTGCGGCAAGCCCGGGATGAGCTTGAGGTGGCGCTGGAGAATTACACCGACCTCTATGATTTTGCACCGAGCGGCTATTTTACACTTGCCGCAACAGGTGCCATTCTTCAGGCCAATCTGACCGGGGCAACGCTGGTCGGAATCGAACGTTCCCGTTTGGTGGGCCAGTCTTTTGGTCGGTTGGTTTCCGCCGAGTTTCGTCCGGCTTTCAGCACCTTTCTTGAACAAGTTTTTGCAGGCGAGGCCAAACAATCCGGTGATTTTGAGTTTGCTGGCAAAGGCCAACCGCTCCGGTTCGTGAACATCGAAGCTCAACGCTCGCCCAACCTGCAGGAATGTCGCGCCGCTCTGGTGGACATCACCGCGCGCAAAGTTGCGGAGGCAGCCCAAGTCCGTCTGGAGGTAATGACCGCCTCTAACCGGAAACTGGAGCAGGAAATAATCCGGCGCAAAGCGCTGGAGCAGGCCCTCAAGACTAGCGAGCAACAATTACGGCAATTGTCCCACGAAATTCTGCTCGCGCAGGAAGTGGAACGGAAGCGCATCAGCCGCGAACTGCATGATACGGTCCTGCAAACTTTGGTGGGTATCAGTGTCCATCTGGCGTCCTTGACTCCGAAGCCAGCGGACAATCCCACAAGCCTACGACGGAAAATTGCGCAGACGCAACAGCTCGTGGAAAAATCACTGGCCATGGTGCATCGGTTCGCCGTGGAACTGCGCCCGACGGTTTTGGATGATTTGGGACTGATTCCCGCGCTGCATACTTTTATGAAGGATTTTATGAAGCGGACGGGCGTGCGGGCGAGTTTGACTGCCTACGCGGCGGTAAACCAACTGCCCATCGACCAGAGTGCCGTCCTCTATCGCGTCGCTCTGGAAGCTCTCAATAACGTGGGCATCCATGCGCAGGCCAGCGCGGTGGAAGTTCAAATTAAAAAACTGCCGGACTGGATTTGCCTGACGATAACCGACGATGGCAAATCCTTTGATGTGAAACGCATCCTCCGCACGAAAGGAAACGGACGATTGGGATTGCTCGGCATGAGGGAACGATTGCAGATGGTCGGTGGCAAATTCTCGATCAAATCCACGCCCGGTCATGGCACCGCCGTAACCGCCCAGATCCCTGCCACCATCGAAGCCGCAAAAAAGAATGGGAACCGGTCATCCGCAACCAAGTCTTGAACATTTAAGAGCGAATCACTGTTCTACTCGCGGAAGATTACATAATCGCGCCCGAGTTGATCAAGCTTGCTGGGGTGAACATCCCATATCGCTAGGAAGGCTTTCCGGGGAATATTAATTTGTCATGGGTAAAATCAAATTCTCGCAAACGGGATCAACTTCCGGTTTAGCCCTGCAATGCCAACTGCGGAGCGGTCCGGTTGAACGTGCGCCGGGAGACAACTCCATTCGCTGAATCCTGATTTTGACTCTCATTCCGGTTGAAAAGCTCATGTCTCATCGTCCAGCGTTGTTGCGGCTAGGAATGTCCTAGTCGCGGTCAAAATTTATGAGCGTTATGCTTATCTATTCAAACAGCATTCCAATCTGCGGTCTGTCGCACCGTCAGTGATTTCATTCTCCTTTCACGGTCCAGCACCGCGCATCGTCCACCGGTGAAGGGTATCTTGGCACGTTCGTCCTGCTTGAAAGGCCAATATGCTGCGTGAGCTTTTGATTGCAGTGATTATTTTTGCCGCCGCATGCCTGCTCCTCTTCAAAAGCAGGCTGCCAGCACGCTGGAAATACCTGGTTCAGCAAACCGTGACGGGCGGCCTGATGATTTGGCTGCTGGCCGTCGGGTGGGTCACGTTTTCCGGTCTGTTGGCACCTGCCGCCGGCCCCAGACCGGTTCAAGTCACGATGGAGCAGACCCGGGTTTCAAATCTGCTCCAGCTGATCAAAGATCACCCCCGGGCAAAATTTTATGTCTCGCCAGCCGGGCAAACCCAGACGTTTGAGATAAAGGGCGAAATTGAAGGCAGAAACACCAACCTGACTGTCAACGTGACCGCCTATATTGACTCGGCGGACATGGCTGCCATGCTAGCCCTGGCCAACGTGCAGGTCGGCTTCGTTCATCCTTCCGCGGCCCGGAACACAATTTTCGCAGCGGGTTCCATGGTGGGGTATGGCGCATTCCTCATTGGCCTGGTCTGCCTGATGGTTTTTGTGCAGTCCAGCGCCGCCGCCGGCTTCCGCAGCCGCGTTTACCGAAAGCCGGATGTTCGGCTGGCCGATGTGGCGGGGATCGAAGAGGCCAAAGCCGAGGCAATGGAGGTGGTCCAATTTCTCAAGAACGCAAAAAAACTACATGCGCTTGGCGGCAAATTGCCCAGGGGCATTTTGTTCGTGGGTGCCCCAGGCACAGGAAAAACGATGCTCGCCAAAGCCATCGCTGCCGAGGCCGATGCCAGCTTTTTCAACATGAGCGGCAGCGACTTTATCGAACTATATGCCGGTGTGGGTGCCAAACGTGTGCGCAAACTTTTTAAAAAGGCGATGTGGAACCGGCCCGCCCTTATCTTCATTGACGAGTTGGATGCGATTGGTGGAAAACGCAACGACAGTCAGCATGAGGAGAGCCGGCAGACCATAAACGCGCTGCTGGTGGCCATGGATGGTTTCAAGGATAAAACCGGCGTGGTGGTCATTGGCGCCACCAATCGGGTTGAAGACTTGGATCCGGCCTTGTTGCGACCGGGGCGCTTCGACCGAAAAGTTTACCTGGCCAAGCCAGACACCAGCGGGCGACTGGCCATCTTAAAGGTGCATGCCAAAGGGAAGCCCATCATGGCACCGGAGGCATCATTGGGGGCGCTCGCCATATCCACCTTTGGAATGACCGGGGCGGACCTGGCCAATCTGCTGAATGAGGCCGCCATCACTGCCGTGACGCGAGGGGTGTCAGAAATTTCCCCGGCCGAGCTGACTTACGCCCGGGACAAGGTCATGTATGGGCGCAGTCGCACGATGGTGGAAAACCTGGAAGAGCGGCGGATCATAGCCCGCCATGAGGCGGGTCATGCGGTGGTCCACTTTACCTGCAAATTGTTGCCGCCGCTGTATCAAGTCAGCATCCTGCCTCGCAATCAGTCGTTGGGATCCAACATGCTACTTCCGAAGGAGGATGCCCATATCCAGAGCAAAGACCTGCTGATGGAGCAGCTCTGCATGTTGATGGGCGGACGGGCCGCTGAAAATCTTTGTTTTGCTACCATAACCAACGGTGCCGCCGGCGACATGTCCGTTGCCCGGGACATAACCTCCGCCATGGTTTGCGAGTGGGGCATGGGCACCGAGATGTATTACGAACCGAAACAGCCGGCCGCAGAAGCCGAGATCAATCGGATCTTAAAAGAGGCATTAACCAAAGCAGCCGAACTCTTAATACAGAGGAGCGCCGGGGTGGAAAGTATCGAACAAGCACTGCTCGAACGGGAAACGCTTACGGGGGAAGAGGTCCGGCGGCTGCTTGAACCATAAAACCTGCCAGGCGGTCAGCGCTGGCGCTTCATTCAGATAGGGTAACACCCCATGGCAACGGTCCGACTCATCTCGTAGCTTCATATCAGAATGAATGGCAAAGTATTTTCCATTCAAAACTAAATCCAAATTATATGACTCTATTATTTTCACCGATTATGGGCAGCGCTATCTGGATTGGTGGCGGCGGGTTCGGTCTATTGCTGATCATCGTCGTTGCCGTCCTATTGCTGCGACGCTGAACTTTCGGAGGATCTGACGGGATCGTTGGCAAACATCTCAGAAGCCCTCGCGGTGGCGGGCTTGGTGGCAAATCACAGATAGTAACGCAACTTGGAACAAACCGCTCTGGCGGAGCTTTCGGCCTTTGCAGAGGCAAATAGGTGCCGCTCATGTTGCTCTGGCGGTGTCCTAATTTGAATTAAAACAGGCAGGGATTGAGAACGAGAACGGCTTCAATTTTGGCGCGGTGCCGTTCTCTTTTCGTCATGACTGATTTTTTCCCATCCGGTCGGGAATATCAGGGATAGTTCGCCAAGGAACTCGCTTCGATTGGCGGTGCTTGTGAAATAGAATGTTGCCCTGCCTTGGTTGCGTTTCCACTGGTCATTGCCCGTTCCGGCCGCCGCGATTTGGCGATTGATCTGTGGCTGACATTCCCACGCAAGTCTCCGCATTGCCGAAACCATAAATAACTCCCATGTTTGAACAGTGACGCTAAAATGGAAATGTTCGTGCCGGTTCATACGACATGTTACAACTTCGCGCTGATTCGGACTGGATGCAATGGAAAATGTGAAGTCGCCGTTTCAAACTGCACCACTGCCGAAAATCCGCGAATCCCATCCGAAATATCTTCAATGAAACCTTCAACAATTTCTTCAATAGCCGCCTTGCGGCCTACTCGAGGATGACTGTCAATCACCGGAATGAAGTTGAAGGCGAGGGCCGGAATCGAACAAGGTCTTCACCGACAACCAGCCCCAATATCCCAATTTACAAGGGGATTTTAAGATTGATTTTAAAGGGGTTCAAGAGGTTTCTAACAATATCCGCCAACTACCTGACTTAACACGCAACCTGCTCGCTATCTACTCGGTTAACTATGCGATTTCTTTTCAACATGCCTTTGTATCCCTTTTTGTATCCCGCAGCCGTGAAACTGGGGCCAAATTTGTCCAGACGAGTCCTTCTCGACTTTTTTGTTGAGGTCGTGAGTCCGTTGAAGTCCAAATGGTTCCATGCAAAATGAAAACTCGATAATAAATTTCGAGTCAGGTACAATCAACCACTCTGCCACCCTTCCACTTGATAATTAACGGTTTGCGAATAAACAAAACCGAGAAATCTGTTTTGTATCCCATATTTGTATCCCGAAACGCTCAAAATTTACTTTCTGCCCATTCCAAAGAGTACGCAAACGGCTGATTTCATTATGTTCGCCTCGAACTAAACATCAAGGCAATAACCAGAGTCAGGATCATATAACGCCACTGGCTAGGGCAACGAATGTCCAATCATCCGAATATTATTTTGTAGTCGGGTAACACCCCATGGCTGAAGCTCGCTCGACAGATTAGCTTTCAGAGTAAAGTGATGCCGGATTCAATGCCATCGTCGTGTTGGTAGTGGTGCGGCGCTAAACCAGCCAGACGAATAAGATGATATCGCCAAGCACCTGAAGAAGCACCCAAAGTTATGAAATCTCTTTTTGCAGATGAAACGATCCCCGAGGGCGGACGCGACGGAACCATTCAGACGCCGAACCATCTAAAGAATGGCAACGGGAGGAAGTTGCAGGGTGACAATCCGCCCTTCACAGGATTCAGTTGGTCACCTCAATCGGGCCGGAGCCCCACGCGAGGCATCGATGAATCTGCTTTAATGATGTCTCAACTGGGATGATCCGAATGGATGAGCTCAATCAAAAACTTCGTGAATAGCTTCAAACCATTTCTGCCGCGCATTCGCAGCACATGACAGCCAAAAAAAAATGGCGGTTTACGGGTTCGTTCCCTAAATCGAATCGCCTGTAATTGACTGTGGGGTTTCACCCCATATGAAAGATTGAGCCATCGCTTAACAATGCGGTAACAAATTCAACCTCGAAACCATACCTGTGCGAGCGTGATCCGCCGCGACTGATTTGCCGGCGTCGGTCAGACACTGGCTAAGGCAGGAATCGGGAATATTTTATTATGGCAGTCCTCACTCCCAAACAAATCAAGGCCAGCTTTAATACCGTAACGCACTGGTCGCAAGGGTCAAAAACCATTGGCCGCACCTATTATTTTAATGGATTTGTGAACAGTCTCGCTTTCGTCAACCACATCGCAAGGAATGTTCAAAAAATCACTCGTTATCCAAAAATTGATATTGAGTTTGATCAGGTGACGTTGACGCTCACTACGCATGGCGAAGGAGGGATCACTGAAAGGGATTTCGCTGTGGCCCGGCAGTGCGATGAAGTTTTTTTAAGTCATTTTCATCATATTGAACGTTGAATAGTTATTCCCCAAGAACATGCAACCACTGCCACTGCGCTTTCACAAATGGATGGCTGGGTTGGCACGCCCGCGCGGTGGCGCGAATGAGCCGCCGTTGCGGGCTGATATGTTCAGCGTCCAACAACTCGCGCGCCATGCCAAGTCGCTCGCGGCCACTCAGACGGTCGTCACCAGGCGTGGTTCCAACTGGCTGCTGAGCCGTCTGGGGCAAAACGAGGACATCCTCAGAACCTTCAACCGGGACACCATCGCCGTAGATCCGTCCCGCCGAATTACCCCAGCCGCCGAATGGCTGCTCGATAACTTTTACCTGATCGAGGAGCAGATCCAAATGGCCAAGCGGCATTTGCCGCGTGGCTACAGCCAGGAGTTGCCCCGCCTTATAAATGGTCCTTCCGCCGGACTGCCGCGCGTTTATGACATCGTGCTCGAATTGATCTCGCATGTGGATGCCCAGATTGATGCGGAACCGTTGAGCGCCTTCATCGCCGCTTATCAAACGGTGCATTCCTTGAAACTTGGAGAGCTGTGGGCCATTCCGATCATGTTGCGCCTGGGATTGATTGAAAATCTCCAGCGCGTCACCACCCGGCTGAACCTCGCCCGGGCGGATCGCGACCTGGCGGATTTATGGGTGAACCGTCTGCAGGAGATGGCCGAGAAGGATCCGTCCCACCTCGTCATCGTGGTGGCGGACATGGCGAAGTCCGAGCTGCCGTTGTCCAGTTCGTTCGTGGCGGAATTTTGCCAGCGCTTGTCGCGACAAAGCCCGGTGCTGCATCTGGCCCGCGGCTGGCTGGAACAGCGGCTGGGTCAACAAGGCTTGTCCATCGAACAACTCGTTCAGTTGGAAAGTCAGAATCAGGCGGCGGACCAGGTTTCCGTCAGTCACAGCATTACCAGTCTTCGTTTCTTAAGCGCCATGGATTGGAAGGAGTTCGTGGAAAACCTTAGCCTGGTCGAAACGATTTTGCTAGCCGATCCAGCCGATGTTTACAGCTTGATGGATTTTGCCACACGTGATCGCTACCGGCATTCCGTCGAATTTCTGGCTCGGCATGGTCAATTTTCGGAAGCGGAAGTCGCCCAGCGCGCCATCCAACTGGCTGCGGACAGTGCCCGGCAAAATGGCACCCGCGACCGCACCACCCATGTTGGTTTCCATCTCATAGACAAAGGTCAGCCCCAATTAGCGCGCAATCTAAGAGTCCGTTGGCCGTGGCAGACCACAATGGAACGAAGCATACACCGGTTTCCACTGGTTTTTTACGCCGGCGGGATCGGCTTGCTCACGCTGCTGGCCACGTTTGGTTTTGTGCGGCAGTCGTTGACGCTGGAACTGCAAGGTTGGAAACTCATTTTCTTCACGCTGGTTTTCCTGCTATGCGCGAGCCAACTGGCGGTGGCGTTGATGAACTGGCTGTCCACTTTGCTGGTAAAACCCAGCCTGCTCCCGCGCATGGACTATTCCGCTGGCATTCCGAAAGATTGCCGCACCATGGTCGTCGTGCCCACGATGCTGTCGAGCATGGCCGGCGTGGATCGCCTGGTCGAGACTTTGGAGATTCATCATCTTGCGAATCGGGACGAGCATCTTCACTTCGCGTTGCTGACGGATTTCCGCGATGCCCCGACGGAGGCTTTGCCGGGCGATGAAATTTTGCTTCAGCGGGCACGGGCTGGAATCGAGTCGTTGAACAAAAAACATTCGTCCGCCGGCCAAAATCTTTTTTTCCTGTTTCATCGCCCGCGCCGTTGGAACGCCGGTGAAAACTTGTGGATGGGCTACGAACGCAAGCGAGGAAAGCTCATGGAATTCAATGCGTTCCTGCGCGGCGGTGCGCGCGACTGCTTTTCTGAAATCGTCGGCGAGACGGCCATTCTGTCGGAAATCAAATATGTCATCACGCTCGACACGGACACGCAGTTGCCGCGCGAAGCTGCCCGTCAACTCGTCGGCACGATGGCGCATCCACTGAATCGTCCAGTGTTTGACACCGCGCGCGGCACCGTGCGCGAAGGTTACAGTATTCTCCAACCGCGCGTCGGGGTGAGTTTGCCGAGCGCGCGGCGGTCATGGTTCGTCCGGCTGTTTGCCGGCGACGCGGGCATTGATCCTTACACTCGTGAAGTTTCCGATGTTTATCAGGATGTGTTTCGCGAAGGCTCGTTCATCGGCAAAGGGATTTACGATGTGGACGCCTTCCAGCGCGCCATGGCCGGACGTTTTCCCGAGAACACAATTCTTAGTCATGATTTACTGGAAGCGTGTCATGCCCGTTCCGCGCTCGTCTCCGACGTGGAATTTTACGAAGAATTTCCTTCGCGCTACAACGTGGACATGGACCGGCGTTACCGCTGGATTCGCGGCGACTGGCAGATTACACAATGGCTTTTACCACGCGTGCCGAGTTCGGACGCCCGGCGCATTGCCAATCCGCTCTCAGTGCTGTCGCAATGGAAAATATTCGACAATTTGCGGCGCAGCCTCGTTCCCATTGCGCTGCTGCTTATGTTGCTCGGCAGTTGGCTGCTTGTGCCGGAACTTACCGGAATTGGCTTCCTGGTGGTGATTGGAATCATCGCGCTGCCCGGATTGCTGGCAGCCTTGGTCAATGCCGTGCGGAAGCCGCAAGATTTGCCGTGGGTGCTGCATCTGCATGGAGTGGCCAGCTCGAGCGGACGGCAGCTCGGCCAGATTTTTCTCACCCTGGCCTTTCTGGTTTACGACGCATTCATCAGCGTGGATGCCATCTGCAAGACGCTGGTGCGGCTGCTGGTAACCCACAGACGCCTACTCGAATGGCAAACGTCGAGTGATTCGGAGCGGACCAAGCGCGCCGACCTCGCCGACTTTTACGCCACCATGTGGATTGCGCCGGGTATCGCGCTGGCGATCGGACTCTGCGTGATCATTCGGCAACCCGCTCAACTTTTCTTTGCGCTGCCGCTCCCGCTGGTCTGGCTGGTGGCACCTTGGATCGCCTGGAGGATCAGCCAGCCCATTGAACTGGCGACGCCCAATCTGACGTCCGGGCAGCTGACCTTTCTGCGGCGCACGGCGCGCATGACGTGGCATTTTTTCGACACGTTTGTCGGTGCGCTGGAGAACTGGTTGCCGCCGGATAATTTTCAGGAAATTCCCGCCCCGTTGATTGCCACGCGCACGTCGCCCACGAACATGGGCCTGGCGCTGCTCGCCAATCTGGCCGCACGCGATTTCGGCTATCTTTCGGTGGGGGGCTTGATTGAACGCACGCAAGCCACGCTCGCCACGATGCAGCGGCTTGACCGGCATCGCGGGCATTTCTATAACTGGTATGAGACGCGAACGCTGAAACCGCTGCTTCCGCTCTACATTTCCAGCGTGGACAGCGGCAACCTCGCCGGCCATTTGCTGACGCTCGCCGCCGGTTTGCGGGAACAAGCTGATGAGAAGATTTTCACGCCCCAAATTCTTGCCGGTCTGCTCGACACGGTAAATATTCTCCAAAACTTGCTTCCGGAAAATAAATTGCTAGCGGTACTTGATACGGAACTGGCGCAAGCGCCGACGAACCTGCGCGCCGCGTTTGTGTTATTAGAAAACGCCACGAGTCAGGCAACTCAAATTGCGACTGCGCTGGCAAATGAAGAGAAAGAAATCACCCGTTGGGCGGAAATATTGAAACGCGATTGCGAGGTGCATTTGGAAGGATTGCGTTTTGTCGCCCCATGGCTGGCGTTGCCAGTGGTTACCCAGTTGGACGCAAAGTTCGTTCAACTCGATCAGACGCACACGTTGCGTGAAATCTCGTTGTTGGAACAATCATCGGTCACTTTGGTTGATAGCACCGACGCGTTTACGCGCTGCCTGCGTGAAGCCGGCGATCACGCTCGTGAGCGGCTGCTCGCGCTCGAAACCTTGGCGAAGCAATGCGACGAACTGGCCGCGATGGATTTTGCTTTTTTATTCAACACCGCTCGGAATTTATTTTCCACCGGCTACAACGTCACCGAACGCCGGTTCGACACCGGCTTTTATGATCTGCTGGCCTCGGAGGCGCGCTTGTGCAGTTACGTGGCCATCGCCTTGGGGCAGGTGCCGCAGGATCATTGGTTCTCGATGGGGCGGCTGCTCGTCGCCTCGCATGGCGAGCCGATTCTGGTTTCGTGGAGTGGTTCAATGTTCGAATATCTGATGCCGCTGCTGGTCATGCCCAATTATGAGAATACCTTGCTTGACCACACCTGCCGGGCAGCGGTGCAGCAGCAAATCGAGTATGGAAAATTGCGCGGCGTGCCATGGGGCATTTCCGAATCGGGCTACAATCGCACCGATGTTCAACTCAATTATCAATATCGCGCCTTCGGCGTGCCCGGCCTCGGCTTGAAACGCGGACTGGCTGAAGACTTAGTGATCGCCCCTTACGCCACCGCCATGGCCCTGACGGTGTCGCCCGTGGAGGCGTGTGACAATTTGCAACGGCTCGCGGCCGAGGGACGCGCCGGTGCTTACGGTTTTCATGAAGCGGTGGATTACACGCCGGCGCGCCTGCCGCCGGACGAAACGAGCGCAACGATCAAATCCTTCATGGCGCATCACCAGGGCATGAGCCTGCTGGCGCTGGTTAATTTTTTGCACGATTGCCCGATGCAAAGGCGCTTCATGGCCTGCCCTCTGCTCAAGGCGGCGGACTTGCTGTTGCAGGAGCGCGTGCCCAAAACCGCTGCGAGCGTGCTCATTGACGATTTAAAAATGGAGGAAGCACGCCTGCCTTCAGGCGAGGGCGAAAGTGTGATGCGCGTTTTCACGAATCCCACATCGCCAGCACCGGAGGTTCATCTCCTGTCCAATGGTCGTTATCATGTCGTCATCAGCAGCGCGGGCGGCGGCTACAGTCGCTGGCGCGAACTGGCCGTCACCCGCTGGCGCGAAGATGCCACGCGGGACTGCTGGGGGATGTTCGTCTATCTGCGCGACGTCGGCACCGGAGAATTTTGGTCCACCGCTTATCAACCGACCCTGAAAATGACGAAAGGCTACGAAGCCATCTTCACGCAGGCGCGCGCGGAGTTTCGTCATCGCCAGGCCGGTCTCGAAGTTCACACCGAGATCAGCGTGTCGCCGGAAGATGATGTGGAGTTACGACGCATCACGATCACCAACCGCTCGCCGGTGACGCGGGCGGTCGAACTGACGAGCTACTCCGAGGTGGTGCTCGCGTTGCCGGCGGCGGACGCTGCGCATCCGGCTTTCAGCAACCTTTTCGTGCAGACAGAATTCGCGCGAAAATCTTCCTCTCTTCTTTGCACGCGCCGAGCTCGTTCTCAGGAGGAAAAACCGCCGTGGTTGCTCCACCTGATGCAAGTCCAGGGCGATGGTCAGGGCGAAATTTCCTGCGAGACCGACCGCTCCCAATTTGTCGGTCGTGGCGGGAGCCTCGCCAATCCGGCAGCAATGCAAACGATTTCGCCGCTTTCCAACACGGTCGGTTCGGTGCTCGATCCGATCATTGCCCTGCGGCGCACGGTCACTTTACCACCATATGGAACCGCTATCATTGACTTGGTTGTCGGCGTGACCGAAAGTCGGGAAACCGCGCTCGCGCAGGTGGAAAAATATCAAAGTTCCCGTATGACCGACCGCGTTTTTGATCTCGCGTGGACGCACAGCCAGGTCACCTTGCATCAGCTCGACGTGACCGAGGCGGAAGCGCAAATCTATGGTCGTTTGGCCAGTGCCTTGATCTATGCCGACCCCGCGCGCCGCGCCAACCAAGGCGTGCTGCTCAATAACCGGCGCGGCCAAAACGGGCTTTGGAGCTACGGCATTTCCGGCGACTCGCCCATCGTCCTGCTGCGCATCAGTGACACGGAGAAAATTGAAATCGTCCGCCAGCTCATCCAAGCCCATTCCTACTGGCGCACCAAAGGATTGACCGTGGATCTCGTCATCGTGAACGAGGACGTTTCGGTTTATCGCCAGTCCTTGCAGGACCAGATCACCACGCTGATTTCTTCCGGCATCGAGGCGCAAATGCTCGACAAGCCGGGCGGCATTTTCGTCCGGCGACTCGAGCAAATTCCCAACGACGACCGCGTACTGTTGCAGGCGGTGGCACGCATCGTGCTTGATGATGAAAAAGGCTCGCTGGCGGAACAGCTCGAACACCGCAGTATTTTGGAGCCGTCAATTCCAGCACTGCGCACCGGTCGCTTCCGACCCGCCGATTTGCCCACGCCGCTGCCGTCACGAGAATTGATTTTCGACAACGGCCTCGGTGGTTTTACGTGCGACGGCCACGAGTATGTCATCACACTGCAGCCGGGCCAGATGACGCCCGCACCGTGGGTCAATGTGCTGGCCAATCCTTTTTTCGGGACGGTGATTTCTGAAAGTGGCGCGGCTTACACTTGGGTGGAGAACTCCCATGAATTTCGTCTGACACCCTGGAACGACGACCCGGTGCAGGACACCACGGGCGAGGCGATTTATATCCGCGATGACCAGACCGGGCAGTTTTGGTCGCCTACACCAATGCCTGCGCGCGGAGTGACGCCTTATGTGATTCGTCACGGCTTCGGTTATACCGTGTTTGAGCATACCGAATTCGGCATCGCCTCCGAGCTGTGGGTCTATGTGGCGATGGACGCGCCGGTGAAGTTTTCCGTTTTGAAATTGCGCAATGTGTCCGGCCGTCCGCGTCGCCTTTCTGTCACCGGCTACCTGGAATGGGTGCTGGGCGACTTGCGCCACAAGAGCCTGCTGCATGTGCAAACCGAAGTGGACCTCAAGACCGGCGCGTTGCTCGCGCGCAATTATTACAACACCGAATTCCCCGACCGCATCGTGTTCCTTGACGTGAATGACGCCACGCGCACACTGACCGGCGATCGGAAAGAATTTATTGGTCGAAACGGCAGTCTGTCGCAGCCGGCGGCCATGAAGTGTCAGCGGCTTTCCGGTAAAGTCGGCGCGGGGTTGGATCCTTGCGGCGCAATGCAAGTGGCGTTTAATTTGGCGGATGGCGAGGAACGCGAAACCAGTTTTCGCCTCGGCGTTGGTCGCAGCACGACGGATGTGCAGGTTCTCATCCGGCGTTTTCGCCGGGCGGATGCCTGCCGCGCCGCACTCGAAGGCGTTTGGAATTATTGGAACCGGACGCTTGGCGCGGTGAACGTGGACACGCCCGATCCCGCCGTCAACGTGCTGGCGAACGGTTGGCTATTGTATCAGACCTTGAGCTGCCGCCTCTGGGGCCGCACCGGCTTTTATCAGTCCGGGGGTGCCTACGGTTTTCGCGACCAATTGCAGGACGTGATGGCGCTGGTGCATGCCGAGCCGGCGCTTACGCGCGAGCATCTGCTCCGCGCCGCCGCGCGTCAGTTCCGGGAAGGCGATGTGCAACATTGGTGGCATCCGCCGTCCGGTCGCGGCGTGCGGACCCATTTTTCCGATGATTATCTCTGGCTGCCTTATGTAACCTGCCGCTATGTCTCATGTGTTGCGGACACCGGCATCCTGGATGAAACAATTTCTTTCCTCGAAGCCCGGCCCGTCAAGCCGGACGAGGAATCTTATTATGATTTGCCTAACAAATCTGAAGAGAAGGCCACGCTCTACCAACATTGCGTGCGCGCCATCGAGCGCGGGCTTAGATTTGGCGAACATGGCCTGCCGCTGATGGGCTGCGGCGATTGGAACGATGGCATGAACCTCGTCGGCAAGGATGGTCGCGGTGAAAGTGTGTGGCTCGCTTTCTTTCTCTACGACGTACTCACGCAGTTTGCCAAACTGGCACGCTCACGCAATGACCTCACCTTCGCCGACCGTTGCGTCACACAAGCGCAGCAACTGCAAAAAAACATTGAACTGCACGGCTGGGATGGTGAATGGTATCGCCGCGCCCACTTCGACAACGGCGACCCGCTCGGCTCCGCCACCAATCCCGAATGTCAGATAGATTCCTTGCCGCAAAGCTGGTCAGTGATCAGCGGGGCCGGCGAGCCGCAGCGCTCCCGCCAGGCGATGAACGAAGTGGACCAGCGCCTTGTTCGCCGCACTAATAAATTAATCCAGTTATTCGATCCACCATTCGACAAATCACCGCTCAATCCCGGCTACATCAAAGGCTACATTCCTGGCGTGCGCGAGAACGGCGGCCAATACACGCACGGCGCGATCTGGACCGTCATGGCCTTTGCGTTGATGGGTGAAAGCGACCGCGCGTGGGAACTATTCGGGCTGCTTAATCCCGTTCATCACGGCGGGACGCCCCAGCAGATAGCTACCTACAAAGTCGAGCCTTACGTCGTTGCTGCCGATGTCTATGCGGTCGCGCCGCACATCGGTCGCGGCGGTTGGACTTGGTATACCGGTTCCGCCGGCTGGATGTATCGGTTGCTGATTGAAACCCTGCTGGGCGTGAATCTCGAAGGCGATCAATTGCGGCTAACTCCTCGTCTGCCGAAAAGCTGGACGACCTATAAAATCCATTACCGCTACCGCCAAACCGTTTATCACATCACCATCAGCCGCCTGGCAACCGATGCTGCCGATGTAAATCAACTCTTTCTCGATGGTGAAGAACTGGCCGTGAAAACCGTTCCCTTGACAGATGATCGCCGCGAGCATTTCGTCGAATTGAAAGTTTGCAACCAGTGAGATGAACAACTGGCAATAAATATCATTCCTGCATGCCTCATGTTAAGAGTGGTTTCCTAAATTCCAGGTCGGGTAACACCCCATGGCAGTCACAGAGTCCGCCGTCTATGGTGAGCACTCAAACACAACAAAATACTCACAAAAAACAAACGAATTAAAATATGAAAACACTCAAAGATTTATTCCTGGATGAAATCGCGGACATGTATGACGCCGAGCGTCGGATTGTCAAAGCATTGCCGAAGCTGGTCAAAGCCGCCACGTGTGAGAAGTTAAAGGCTGCGTTGCAGGCGCACTTGAAGGAAACCGAGGGTCACGTGACGAAGCTTGAACAGGTTTTCCAATCACTGGATCAAAAAGCCAAAGGACAAACCTGCAAAACCACTGTGGCGCTGCTTGAAGAAGGCGGTGACATCGTGACCGAATTCAAAGGGTCACCGGCCCTCAATGCGGCGTTGATTTCAGCCGCACAGAAAGTTGAACATCATGAAATCGCTTCCTACGGTGCCCTGCACGAATGGTCCAAACTTTTGGGCAACAGCAAGGCCGCCGACCTTCTGGAAGAAATTCTCGGCGAGGAGAAGGCCGCTAACGCAACGCTTACCGAGCTGGCGCTGAATGGCAGCGACAAAGAAGCTTTGGGAGAATGTGGTGGCCCTAATGATTCAGAAAAAGAGTGCTCGGATAAGCAGCCGGTGACTGGGCGTCGTGGAATCCAACCCGCTGGGATGAACCGCAAGCGCGCTGGGGCTTTGGTGTAATCAACGTCACCGCCCGGCACTATTCGCGAGAGGTGTGCCGGGGGTGGGCGTGATACAGGATGGGTTGGACGGGGGGGCGTGTTTTTTTGTTTTTGAACTTACCTCCGCTTGAGTTCTTCGCGGGCGGCGCGTAGGTCGGCCTGTAAAACATCAAGGCGAAGGGCGAGGGGCGAAGGGCCAGAGTCGAGGGGTAGGTCATTGATCTGGCGCGTTAGCAGTTCAATGCGTTCCGTAAGTTGCTCCACATTCAGATCGGTAGCGGGCGATGGTTTTGCCGAATCATTAACAGGGGTCTCCTTAGCCATGAACCAATCTTCCGTTGTTCAGCAGGGGTGTCAAACGGAGTTTGAAGTTCTAAAGGCTAAAGGCTGAAGGCGTGGTTTCGAGTTTCTGGTTTGGAGTTTCGCGTTAAAACATGGAGACGAGCTGGGGTGAACACCCCATGGCGAACGCACCTGGTTGCAGTCCATTCTCAAAGCACGAAAAACCATTACGTCTCTCAGGGAGTTAAAATCCAGAATACCTGCCTAAAATGACCAGTTGCGAAATCCGGCTCGTCTCCCGCCCCAACGGGATGCCGACCGCAGCCAACTTTAAACAAGAGCAGATTCAACTGACGCCCTTGCCAGACCAGCAGGTGCTGGTTCGCAATCTCTTTATGTCGGTCGATCCGTACATGCGTGGTCGCATGAATGAGGGGAAATCTTATGTACCACCCTTCGAGCTGGGCAAAGCGCTCGAGGGCGGTGCCGTGGGCGAAGTCATTGAATCGCGCGCCAAGCAATTCAAACCAGGCGACACCGTCACATCCAAGTTCGGCTGGCGCGAATACTTTATGGCTTCGCCGAAAGAACTGCACCCCGTTGCCCGCGAGGTTCCCTCGCTCTCGATTTACCTTGGGGCGCTCGGCATGACGGGCATGACCGCCTGGGTAGGATTGAATCTGGTAGACGTCAAAGCCGGCGACGTCATTTTTATTTCCGGGGCTGCCGGGGCGGTCGGCAGTATGGCTGGGCAACTGGCGAAACTGCGCGGCTGCCGGGTCATCGGTTCAGCCGGTTCATCCGAGAAGGTGAAGTTCCTTCGGGAAGAATGTGGGTTTGACATCGCCTTCAATTACAAAGTCGGTCCGGTTCGCGAACAACTGACTCTGGAGGTGCCAGATGGAATTGATGTTTATTACGACAATGTGGGCGGCGAGACGCTCGAAGCGGCGCTTTCGGCCTTGCGGGTGAATGGCCGGATCATCGCCTGTGGCGGCATCGCCAGTTACAACGAAGCCAAGCCGAAGCCAGGCCCGGCCAATCTCTTTAACATCACCACCAAACGGTTGACCGTGAAGGGAATGATTGTCGGAGATTGGCTGCATCGTCAGGCCGAATTTGAAAAAGAAGTCGGCGGCTATTTTCGCGCCGGCAAAATCAAGAATCACGAATCGGTCGTCGAAGGAATTGATCAGGCAGTGGGCGCTTTCGTCGGCCTCTTTGAGGGGAAAAACATGGGCAAGATGGTGGTGAAGTTGGCCTGAGCATCAAAGTTTAACAACCCCGACCATGAAAACTCCACACCCCCAGGAACAACACGGAAATAATCCGCCGTCGAAATAACAGCTGCCACCTTGGCTGACTTACGACTACACAAACAAACAAAACAAAACTGATCATTCAAAACGCTCAATCCAAAACGGAACGAAAAACTGCCATGAAACATCCCTTAATCGCTCTTGTCCTCGCCGGCCTTGCGCTCAGCCCGCTGGCGTCCGCCCGGGCTGCCGTGGAAACCTACGACATTGACCCCGTGCATACCTGGGTCGGGTTCACCGTCTCGCACTTTTTCACCAAGGTGCCCGGCTATTTCGGCAAGTTGAAAGGGACCGTCGTCGTGGATCGTGACCACCTCGAAAACAGCACCGTCGAGGCCGTCATTGAAGTGGCCAGCATCACTACCAACACAAAAATGCGCGACGATGACCTGCGCTCCACCAATTTCTTCGCCGCCGCCACCTTTCCGGCCATGACCTTCAAGAGCCAGTCATGGAAAAGCACCGGTGGCGATACGTACGCTGTCACCGGCGTGCTCACCATGAAGAACGTATCGAAGCAAGTCGTGCTCAAGGTCGCGTCGCTGGGCTTTGGTCCAGGCATGAAGGGGGCCGCGATCTCCGGTTGGGAGGCAGCGCTGACATTGGATCGGCGCGATTTCGACATCACCGCGGACCAGGGCGCGGTCGGCAACAGTGTGGATGTCCTTATCAATGTGGAGGCGGATCGGAGAATTGAATTAGGGAAGAATGGAGTGCCGCCGAGAACAATACATAATCGCATGAGAAAACGCATCCAAGCATTTCTTGAACATACGCCCAAACCACCTTCAGCGAATCGCTCAATTCTGTGTATCTGTTCGAAATGTGAAGTTGCTAATGCACAACGCTGCCTTTTTGAGAAAATCTGCAATCGATCCTCTTCGTGACGACTGATGGTTCGTATATTCAAAAATTGAACCTCGACTATTCATGGTCGTTATTTCCCATGAATCGGTGTCAAGAGCCTGATTTTTGCGCTCAATTTTCGGCTCGGCATTTTTCTGCCAGTTTCCCAATTCAGTATTGTTTTGGGGGTTACACCGAGCTCGGCAGCCAATTGAGCACGGGTTTTCTTCATTTCCATCCGCCACCGCCATATGCTTTTGCCGATGGCTTCGGGCGCGTCGGATGCTAAAAAGGCAACGAATGACCGTTCGTTGCTTTGGGTTACTCCGAGGCTTGGATCAGAGAAGGGATCGAACCCGAGATATTCAATGATTCGAGTCCAATACATCCATTTGGGGTGCAGGACATCTCTTTCCCACTTGCTCATTGTAAGTAGGCAAACACCCATCTTGTGAGCAACTTGCGACTGTAATAGCTTTAATTGTAGACGGCGTTTTCGAAGATGGCCGCCCAAAGTCGCCGGTTTTTTTGGGACTGGTATTCCACGGTTGTGAGATGGTAAATACTTGTCCCGTGAGACGTGCACAACCCTGTCGCAAAAAGGCAACATCGCGCACTCCAGATGGCAAGATGCCGCATGAAAGCAAAAACACACCGCGTGAGATACAGAATTATCTGGGCAAAATCTCCGGGCCGCTGCTCGACCGCATCGATCTGCACATCGAAGTGCCGCCCGTGAAGTTCCGTGAGATCTCCGGCGCGCAAACTGGCGAAACTTCCGCGCAGATCCGCAAGCGCGTCATTGCCGCCCGCCAACGCCAGCACGCCCGCTTCGCCGACAAACCCAAGATCACCTGCAACGCGCGCATGGCGACGCGTGAACTGAAACAGTATTGCGCACTCGACGAGGCGACGACGGAACTACTGAAAAACGCGATGACGCATTACAACTTCAGCGCCCGCGCGTATGACCGCATCCTGAAAGTCGCCCGCACCATCGCCGACCTGGCCGGTTCAGAAAACATCACCAGCGACCACGTGAGCGAGGCCGTGCAGTTCCGGTCGTTGGACCGGCAGTTGTGGACGTAAGGCACTCAGTGGATGAAATTGCGATACTTTAAATCTGTCATTTTTGTATGGCTCTTCGTCGGATTGCGCGCCCATGGTGCGGGCATTTTCCAGATCTCCGACCCGGTGGAGTTTGCCAATATCATTGATACGAACTCGGTCCTCACCACCAACGCCACTATCAATACGTGGCTCGAAGGGCCGACGTGGATCCCTTCCGGCGGCGGTTATCTGGTGTTCTGCGACCAGAACAATAACCGGCTCAAAAAACTCGTGCCGCCGGGCACGGTCACGGATTTTGTCCTGCCCCCCGCCAACACAATCTTCAACGGCTCGATGCTGGATGCGCAGGAACGGTTGATCTGCGCGGAAGCGGGTGGGGCCGGGTTGTGCATCGCCATGGTGACGAATGGGGTCATCGTGCCGCTGGTGACCAACTGCAACGGATTGAAATTTTATTCGCCGAACGACGTGGCGGTGAAATCCGACGGGACCATCTGGTTCACGGACCCCGGCTACAACGGCGGTGTGGGCGTGCCACCGCAGTCGGGATTTCAAGGCGGCTATTATGTCTATCAATTCAATCCGACCAATGGCAACGCCACCTGCAAGCCGGTCATCACCAATGGCATCATCCGTCCGAACGGGCTTTGTTTCTCGCCGGATGAGACCAAACTTTACGTGGCCGATTCCGATACCGGCCGGCATCGCATCCAGGTTTATACCGTATCCTCCAGTAACACACTTTCGGGCGGCGCCGTGTTCGCCACCATCCCCAACGGCATTCCCGATGGCATTCATTGCGACGCGGTTGGACACGTCTGGTCCAGCGGCGGGGATGCCGTTTATATTTTCGCGCCTTCCGATGGCCACTTGATCGGCAAGATAGTTTTTCATAAGACCGTGAATCTTTGTTTTGGCGGCCCGCAATACCAGACGCTCTACATCGTCGGCCAGCCGCTGGTGACGTCCATTCCCGTGCGGGTGGCGGGAATGCCCTCGTTGAAAAAATTGCAATCCACGCCCAAAGGCCGGCAGGTGAAAGTATCATGGCCCGCGCCGTCGACCGGGTTTGCGTTGCAGGAAGGCGGGTCGTTGAACCCAACGGGCGGGTGGTCGAATTCAACCCTGACCATCACCGCTACCAACGGCCAGAACGTGGTCACGGTGAATGCGACCAACAGCGCCAAATTCTTTCGCCTGCGGTTGAACTGACCCTTAAAAATAGTTGTTGACCAGCCGCTAAAGTGTACTATTGTACTAATACACTATTTGATGTTATGTCGTTTACGCGTTTGGCAGAGTGGCGGGTGGAGTATCAATCGGGGATTCCGGTCTACCGGCAGATCGTGAACCATGTTTGCGCTGCGATCGGCGCGGGAACTTTCACGGACGGTGACCAGTTGCCGACCATCCGGGCATTGAGTGAACACCTGAAGGTAAACCCGAACACGGTGGCCAAGGCATACCGGGAATTGGAGCTGAAGGGAATCATTGTGAGTGAACGCGGGAGTGGTTCCTTCGTGCAGGCTCCGGCTCCGGCACCGCCGGCCCGGGCAAAGAAAGCCAAACTCGAAAACCTTTACCGCCGGTTGTTGGGGGACGCCGCGAGCAGCGGGGTGACGGAGAGTGAATTGTTAAGCTTCATCAAAAAAAGAACAACCTGAAAACTATGAGCACGAAATTCAAACGGAGCTGGGAAATCTTCAAGGCATCGGTCGCGGTCACGTTCCGCCATCGGAAGCTGTTGTGGTTTCCGTTGTTGATCTCGCTGTTGACGCTGGTCATCGCGCTTTTCTTCGCGTCGGCCATCGCCGTGCCGTTGGTGCTGCACCCGACCGGTCATCATTTGAATGAAAAAGCACATTGGGTGGCGTTAAAGGACTATTATTTTCCCGCGCCGGTCCGGCCGGAGCCCGGCGATCGTCCGCGGTCGGATTCTGAAAATCCGACGGTAGTAGGGCACGTCCAAACCGGATTTGTGTCACATGGCACTTATAATCGCAGCTCCGTGTGGTGGTATCCGGTTTTCCTGGCGCTCTATCTGTTGTCGATGTTCCTGGCGACGTTTTTCAACGTGGCTTTTTATAGCGAGATCATGGCGGCTTTGGATGGCCGGGGAGTTTCATTCCGGCGCGGATTGCGCACCGCGCAAAGCCGGTTGCCCTCAATCCTGGCCTGGTCGTTGTTGGCCGGACTCGTGGGCTGGCTCATCCGGATGATCGAAGAACGCCTGCCCTTTGTGGGCCGGATCGTGATGGGACTGGTGGGAATGGCCTGGAGCGTGGCGGCGGTGTTTGTGATCCCGGTCATTATCCAAATGGAACCGACGTGCAACCCGGTCAAAGTACTCCAGCAATCGGCGATGACCTTGAAGCGGACGTGGGGAGAAGGGTTGATCGGCTATCTGGGATTTTCAGCCGGGTCGCTGGTCATATTCATCGGTTCGCTGATTCCGCTGGCGGCGGGGTTGGTCGCGGCCGTGCTTTTAAGAACGTGGGTGATCGCCCTGGTGGTGGGAGTGCTGTGGTTGGCCGGCTTGTTTTTGGCGGCCTATATTTGCGGGGTGGCCAATCACGTCTATCGTTGCGCGCTCTATAAGTATGCCACGGAAGGGACTATCCCGGAACCGTTCAACCAGGAATTGATGGATATGGCCTGGAAGGTGAAGAAAAGTCACGAGTAGTCACGAAAAGCCCGGGGCCTTCAGCCCCTAAACGGAAACGAGTTCGGGCGCGGGACTTTTCTCGATGGCCTCTTTGGTGAGTTTCACGAAGACGGTGGATTGTTCGTAGCTGATCTTGGTGATGTCGCTCACGGGTATCTGCACTTCTTTACCGGAAAACCGGTGGCCGATCTTGACGACGAGCTGGCCGATGGTCCAGGTTTTGGCGTCCATCAAAAAATCAGAGACATGGCCGATGATCTCCTCGGAGGCGTGAACATGATAGCCGGTCACGGCTTGCGTGCTTAACAGATGAGCATCGGCGCGTTTTTCCTCGTGTGCGACTTCATCCGCCTGCTCGTTCGGATTTAGATCGGGGACGGATTCCAAAATGGGAAAATTCTTCACGCCCATGGGGGCCGCACCTTCCCAATAAGAGGGCCAGCCGTAATATTTGTGATAGACCTCTTCGTATTGCCGTGAGACCGGCTTATGCGCGGCGATGGGCGGCCCGTTCTCGATCTGTTTGCGGGTCAGATTCACGGACAGCAGTTTGCGCGTTGCATGAAAATCGCCGAAGGCGTGGGGCGAAAGCAGGACCTGTTGGCCGGTCAACCAGGTTCCGGTGTCGGCCACGATGTAACGAACGGCCCAGTCGCGGTCATCAAAATAAAAATCCTCCACCTGGCCGATCTCGCCGTCGGACGCGCCGAGGTGGTCGCCGTATAATTTTTTAAGGCTTTGTAACATGAATTTCATATTCTGGCAGGATGCGCAGGTGGTACGAGCTAAATTCTGCCGAGCAACATCAGGACGACCAGGATCAAGACAATCAATCCCACGCCGCCGCTCGGGTAGTAACCCCAATTCCGGCTGTGCGGCCAGGAGGGGAAGGCGCCGATCAACATCAGGATGAGCAGGACGAGTAGAACAGCATACATAATATTTCTTTCAGTGTGAAAAGGGGCGGGCCGCTCCTCGATGGAACAGCCAACGACTTCTCATGTCATAAAGATAAGCCGCAGAATCACGCGTGCCATGGGGTGAAACCCTACCGGCGCTTCACTCCATCGCGGCCAGCAGTTCATCGAGCGGCACCGTGGCAAAGCTGCTCGTAGAATCGCTCATGGCATAGGGAATGATAAGGGTGCGTCCATGCAGGAGGCTGCCGCAGGAATAAACCACGTTGGGCACATAGCCCTCGCGTTCATCTTCGTTCGGGCAGAACAACGGGTCGCGCAGTCGTCTGATGACGCGAGTGGGGTCTTTCAAGTCCAGCAGGAACGCGCCCAGGCAATACCTTCGCATCGCGCCGACTCCGTGGCTGAACACGAGCCAGCCCGCTTCCGTTTCAATGGGTGAACCGCAGTTGCCCAGCTTGATGAATTCCCATGGTTGCGCGGCCGACAATAAAATTTTTGGCTCGGCCCAAAAATGCAGGTTGCTCGAGGACATAATGAGGATGTTCTCGTCATCCTGTCGCGAGAGCATGACATATTTCCCGTTGATCTTGCGCGGGAACAGCGCCATGCCTTTGTTCGACACGGCGGGGCCGTTGAGCGTGCTGAACCTGAAATGCAGGAAATCCGGCGTCTCCAGTAGTTGTGGCATCGTGACCTTGCCGTCATACGCCGTGTAGGTCGCGTAGTACTTGACGCTGCCATCGTCCTTCTGGAAGCGGACGAAGCGGGCATCTTCGATGCCGTTGCTCTGGCTGGGCGCGGCGGGAAATAGCACCCGCTGCGAAACCCGGCTCGCCGGCGCGAAGTTCACTTCAAAATTCGATTCCGCCAGCAGCAGGATGCCGCGGGCCGCCCAGGTCGCCGTCGCGTCCGGAGTTTCCGTGAGGCCGGAAGCGAGCAGCACGGCGTGCAGTTCTTTCAGGCTGAAATCGTCGTGCAGTTTGTCCAGCACCCGTCGGCAGAAATCATTTTGTACGCCCGCCTCTTCCAGTTTATGCGTGAACAATCCCTTGGCGAAAGCGACATCCTGGATGCGCTCCGGCCCGGTGATGAACGGCACCGGCGGCGTGACCGTGACGCGCTGTTCCGCGTCAATGATTCCTTCGCGGAACCCAATGGAGGAAATGTGTCCTTCGCCGGTCGCGCGCAAACTCAGGATGAAACGGAGCGAACCGGCGGGCACACCGCCCTGGTCGGGATGTGGCACGATGGAAGGATTGAACAACGCGGCAGACTCGATGGAGTATTCGCACGTGAAGTGTGCGCCGATGAGCATTTGCCGTTCAGGCGACGGCTGCGGGGCGCCCGGCTCGAGATAGATCATCACCTGGGCGAACCGTTTCCGAAAAGTATTTTCAACGCGCTCATGCCGTTTGGTGAAATCACCCAGAATTTTTTCCAGCAACGCGGCAACTTCCGCTTCCGATAACGCCATGAGCCGGGTGACGATGCGGCGCGCGATGTCATCGGTGCTGGGACGGAACGGGCGCAGCAGCACCCGGGAGCGATCCGGGGCAAGGACCGGCCCGATGCGTTTAGCGTGAAGAGTGGTGGTATTCAAAATGTTTCCAGGCAGGGCGGAAGTGGGTTGGAACGATGGATGGATTTTTTCATCGGCTATAGTCTCTGTTTCCGGCGCAGGAAAGCGAGGATTCATCCGGTGCGCAGCAGTTCAATGGGTGGCTCCTTGAAACTGGTTAGCAAATTGTGGAGCGCCTGCATCTCTGCGAGAGAGAGCAGGAAGGCGAGCGTGGACTCCGCGCCTTGATTCTGGCTCAAGCGGTCCATGTGCAGGCCGTCGCGGCAGCCACCGGTGCCGGGGTCGTACAGGGCGATGCCCAGGTCGTTGCGGCCGAGAAACCACTCGAAGGCGCGGCGCGCTTCGGTGACCCAGAACATGTCGCCGGTGGCGTGATAGGCTTCGATGCAGGCAGAAATCGTGGCCTGGGCTTCGATGGGTTGCTGGTCGTAGAACGCGCGTTTTCCGCCGCGCGGATAAAATCCATTGGAACCGACTGGACGAAACGAGCCGGCCTCCGAAGTCTGGATCTTGATGAGCCAGCGCAAGGTTTTGAGGCCTAGTTCGAGCATGCCCGCGTTGTTCAGGCAGCGTCCGTTGAGGATCATGGCGTGCGGCAGTTTGGCGTTGGCGTAGGAAACGACGTCTTCAAACCAATGCCAGTCATCCGTGGCGGCATCGGCATAACGCTGCATCAATTTTGCGGTGAGCGAATCGCGGATCTGGTTCGCGCGCCGGTCACCGCCGAAGCGCCGCAGATATTCATCGATGCCGATGAGGGTGAACGCCCACGCACGCGGCGATGAAAATTCGGCGGCGACGGGCAGCGCCAGTTCAAAGAGTTGCGCGGCGAGCATCTGAAAACTGCCCTGGCCGGCCTGCGACACGCACAGGCCCAGCGCCCACAGCGCGTGCCCATGGCAATCTTCCGAGCCGGTTTCCCCGATCCAGCGCCGGTCAAAGCTCATGAAGTTGCGAAAACGTCCGCGCGTGCGGTCAAAGGCGTGATTGAGAAACGCGGCGTAAGTGGCGGCCTGTACGCCGAGTTGCGGTGAGCCGTGCCCCAGCTTTTGCAGCATGAGCGCCAGCACGAGCGCGCGGGCGTTGTCATCGGTGCAATAGCCCTGGGAAAAATTCGGCACGGTAAAACTGGCGTGCTGGAAGATGCCTGTGGAATCGCTCATCCGGAACAGATGGTCGAGCTTCAATTCGGGCAACTGCCCGGCGGATTCATCGAGCGTCTTGATGGGTGACGATTTCCGGCCCACGAAACTATGGTCCTGCCGCGCCTGCTCAAACGACTTGGCGTAGAGTTGCGCCACGCGGCTCCAGATCATATCGCGTCCGAGCCGGTAGGCGTTCTTGCGCATGGAGTGGCGCAAGGTTTCATCGCGCAGCAATTCGACGACCGCGACCGCGATGGCCGACGCGTTGCGGAACGGAACCAGTTTGCCGCGATCGGCGGTGAGCAATTCCGCCGCGTGCCAGTAAGGGGTGGAGACAACGGCGTTGCCGGAGCCAAACGCATACGCCAGCGTGCCGGAGGTGATCTGCGCCTCGGTCAGATACGGCGTGAGATAGATGTCCGCCGCGCCGATGAACCGCATCAATTCGTCCAGCTCGACGAAACGGTTGAAGAACACGACATGCTTTTGCACGCCGAGGTCTTTGGCCAGCCGCTCGAGACTCAAGCGATAAGCTTCGCCTTCGTCGCGGAGCAGGTTCGGATGGGTCTGGCCGAGCACGATGTAGATGACGTTGGGAAACTCGCGGATAATGTCCGGCAAGGCACGCAAGGCATACTCGATGCCTTTGTTCGGCGACAGCAGGCCGAAGGTGAGGAGCACCTGTTTGCCGGCCACGCCGAATTCGTCCTTGAAATAATTCGGGTCGGCAAAGGGCATATCAGGAATGCCGTGCGGGATGAGATCAATTTTGTTTTCCGGCGTGTGATAGATGTCGCGCAGGAATTCCCGGCCGCGTTCGCTCATGACGACCAGGCGGGTGGAAAGACGGATGAGGTCGCGCATGACGCGGCGTTGTTCCTCATTGGGCTCGCGCAGGACGGTGTGCAGCGTGGTGACGATGGGCATCTGCAGTTCACGCAACAGGGCCAGCACATGACTGCCGGCCGGTCCGCCAAAGATGCCGAACTCGTGCTCCACGCAAACCACGTCCACATCCGTGATGTTCAAAAAATCCGCCGCGCGCAGATAGGACGGGAGGTCCTGCTCAGCGATCTCGAAGCGCACTTCCGCCGGATAATCATAACCGCCGGCGATGTCGTTGACGGGCACGACAAGGCATTGCAGCGCGGGAAATTCGGTGGCGATGGCGGTACGCAAATCGGTAGTGAACGTGGCGATGCCGCATTTGCGCGGGAGGTAATCGCCGAGAAACGCGACTTTGCGGATAGCGGAGGGCGGCATGAATTCACTCCTCCGGTACGCGAAATTTCGACCAGAGTGAGCCGATGAGGGGTGCGCTTTTGAGGACGGTTTGCAGCCAGGACGGTTTTTCGTCAGCGGGCACGGACGTCTTGCGGCGGAAGGAGGTGATGATGGAAACCATCGAGGCCGCCGCGGACGCAAACGTGGCAAAAGTGCGGGCACGGTCGGCGAGCGAATAAACGTCGTCCACCATGACATCCAATTCCTGGACGAGTTGCGCGCGGTTTAGTTCGCTTTCGGCGAGCAGCAGTTTTTTGCGGGATTGCAGCGGGTTCATGCGATAATTTCTTCCAGGCAGGCGCGGTCTTTTTGTAATTGGTCGAGCGTGCCGGAAAGGGTCTGCCAATCGCGGAGCAAAGCGGCCAGCCGGCGATAAAGATAAACGGTCGTCGTCCCATATAGAACCGTCATCACTCCGAGCGCAAACGCGGGCGATGATTTCCAGAAAAGGACGACGACCAAAGTGGTAAGGGCGATGCCGGCGAGCAGCCCGAAGGCGGCCACGCCGAGCGCGAGCAGGAAGGCGTGCAGGAGACGTTCGCGTTCCTCCTGCACTTCCACGGCGAGCAGTTCGAGCCGGTTTTCACCGATGATCAACAGGCGTCGCGCAAATTGTTTTGAGCTGGCGGCGAGTTGACCGAGGCTGGCAGTGGATTCTTGCATAACAAACTTAATCGCGGGAACAACGGCGGCCGATGAGATAGCCGAGGAGGGCGCCGACGCCGATCCCGATGGCGATAGCCTGGTAGGGATTGGCGCGGACCGTCTCGTCAGCGGCTTTGGCGCCTTTGACGACCTTGTCGCGGACATTGCCGGCGATCTCCCTGCCGCTATCGAGGGCGGCGGCGAGACGCTTGCGCGCATCACCGACTTTTTCCCCGGCGACATCGGCGGTGGCGGCCATCAACGCGCGGGCGTCTTCGGCGAGTTGTCCCATGTGATCACTGATCGGATGTGTTTCTTTGCTCATATTTTCGTTTGGTTTTTTATTGAAGGGAGGTTTTACAGTCTGACCGGGGCGCCATCACCGGCGGGTTGGCCACGGTCAAAATCGAGTTCATACCGCCGAAGGTGTTGGGCACAAAATTTTTCGCCCGGGGATCGGCGATCCATTTACCGTCCACAACCAGGCAGTATTCATAGTAGCCGGGCGACAGGTACGCTTCCTTCATCCAAAGGCCCTTTCCGGAAGGCTGCATGGATTTGGTGGTGGGGTGCCAGGCGTTAAATGTGCCGGCAATGGCGACCGATTGCGCGGTCAAGTGCGTGTATTCAAACTGAACGGGCACGAGTTGCAGGCTGGTGTTCAAGGGGTTTTCAATATTCTTATTCATTTTCATAATCGTTGATTCATTCCGCGCTTTTTAAAAATCCGGCAGGCGACCGGTGAAATTTCTCTTCACGGTCATACGCGACGCAGTTAATCCGAGTGAACGCGAACCACCGGCACCACGACCACGGGGGCCGGGACGATCACTACGGCGTGACCCTCGCGCCCGTGCCGTCCGCCGTCGACCAGACATCCGGAAGCGGCGATGAGGACGACAGTGCAGGTAAATAACAGGGTCAATTTCATATCAAGGTTTCGTCCATTTCCAGGCGTACGTTACACAACGGGCAGGGATGCCTCTATGGGGTATAACCCTAAGCCGGAAGATTTCAGAAGAAGACGGCCGGAAAACAATTTTGTCGTGCCCGGGCGATCAAATCACTTCCCGCGATACTTGGACGGATTGCGGATGCGGTCGAGTCGTTCGGCTTCGTGTTCGTCGCGGATGGTCTGTTGGGCCCGGTCCTTGGAGGCGTTCGCGAGGGTTTGCGGGAGCTGGCGCAGGTGGCGGAAGAATTGGAGGACGGCGAGATAAAGTTGTTTTAGTGGATTCATAAGCGATGCAAGAGGGACTGTTTCAACTCTCCACCACTAACAGCAGTGGACTAATCAAGCGGACGTAGCAAGCATTCGCGGCCGATGAATGTTGTTTTCTTTGCGGTCAGGCAGCCCGGGTGCGCCGGTAAATCGCGGCCACGAAGGAGTCGGCCTGGAAACCCAATGGTCCTTCCCATGGTTTAAATCCTCTTTCTCCATCCGCGACGAAGTCGCCATTGGTGACGCGTTCATTCGCTTTCAGGAGTCGCAGGCGTTTGGGTTTGGCGGTTTTGGGGGCCTCGAAAGTGGCTTTCATAGGTTGGTATTGATGGTTGATCAGACGCGGCTGGGTTTGACGAGCAGCAACAGGATTCCGCCAACGAGCATGAGCGCGCCCATAGCGGGCGGGATGAAATGGCTTTGGGTAGTGGCGATGTGGATGCCCAGGAAATTGATCGGCTGGCCGGGGGTGTTGAAGCTCAGGCCTGAATAGGCGAGCACGATGATGCCCACGGTGACGAGGAGGACGGCGATAATGGTTTTCATGATTGGCGGGGTGGACAGTTAGACGGCTTTTCGGCCGGACATCACGTTAACCAGGACCATGATGAGAGCGATGAGGAGAAGGGCATGGATGAAGCCACCCATGGTCATGCCGGTCACCAGACCGAGCAGCCAGAGGATGACGAGCACCATTGCGATTGTGTATAACATAATTAGTCTTTGGTTTGCTTATTGGTTGTTTAATGCCTGATAGACACTAAGTGATGCACCCAAAGTCCGATATGGGGTGAAACCCGCACGGGGCGGAAGGGGGGTGATTACAAATTACACATTGCAAATTGAAAATTGGAAAAGGGGAGCGATGTTATGGGCGCGACAGGCAAGGTGCCGTCGGTAAATCGTTTTATGAATGTGAATAAACAGGTTTTAGGACTTCTGGTTTTGCCCCTGCTGTTGATGGCTTTAGTGATGGGCGGGTGCCGTTCCACGAACGCGAAGAATTACCCGACACTGAAGCAGACGCAGACGAATGTGTCGTGGCCGATGACGCGGTATCGGAATGCGGTGAATGCGTTTGTGGCGATAACGAAGGAAGAACAGGAGCGGGTGAACACGGCATACACAGCTTATCAGCAAGCGTTCGATGCGGCATTGACGGCGGCGCATGGGAACATGGACGCGCCAACGCCGGATAATGTGCAGGCACTGGCGGCGGAAGTGATACGGGTGACGGAGACGATACCGTACCAATAAGGGGACTGGGAACATCGAACACCCAACATCGAACACCCAACATCCAATGATGGGGAAGGCGGAAATGGTCCTTTGCACATTGCGTGAGGAGTGGGGGTTGGGGTTGTCCAACCAATAACAAATGAACCATCGTTCGCGGGGCGTTGCTGTCCTGGCGGGCGGTTTGCTATATATACATCATGGTAAAACTTACCTGCCCTTACTGCGGAAAAGCCTTCATGACCCCTTCCACCACGCCGGGAAGCGAGGTCACTTGCCCGAGTTGCGGTTCGAAAAACATGGTGCCATTGGCGGAGACGTCCGTGGCGCAAAGCCCCGGGGCCCAAAAGCCGGTGCCGCGGGAACGGGTGGATTCGCCGGTCGGCGCCATGGCCAGTCGGCTCATCGATAACATCGAGAAGGTCATCGTCGGCAAGCGTGACGAAATCATGCTCACGGTGATGGCGTATCTGGCGGAAGGACACGTGCTGTTGGAAGACGTGCCGGGAGTGGCCAAGACGATGCTGGCACGGGCGCTGGCACGGAGCATCGGATGTTCCTTCAAACGCATCCAGTGCACGCCGGACCTGTTGCCCAACGACATCACGGGCAGTTCCATCTTCAATCCCAAGACTACGGAGTTCGAGTTTCGCGCGGGGCCGTTGTTCGCGCAGATCGTCCTGGCGGATGAAATCAACCGGGCGACGCCGCGCGCGCAGGCGGCCTTGCTGGAAGCGATGGCGGAACGGAAGGTGACGGCGGACGGGAATAATTACGAACTGACACCGCCGTTCTTTTTGATCGCGACGCAAAATCCCATCGACCACGAAGGCACGTTTCCGCTGCCGGAAGCGCAACTGGACCGGTTCCTCGTGCGGTTGAGCCTGGGCTATCCGCAATTTGAGAATGAGGTGTCGATGTTGCAACGGCTCAAGTCGCAACATCCGATCGAAACGCTGGAAGCGGTGGCGAGCGCGGAGGAGGTCATGACCTGCCAGGCGGCGGTGCGCGACGTGTTCGCGGATGAAAAGGTGCTGCGCTATATCGTGCAGATAATCCAGGCCACACGGGAGAATTATGACATCCTGCTGGGCGGCAGTCCGCGCGCGTCGATGGCGTTGCTGCATTGCGCTCAGGCGTTCGCAGCCATCCAGGGATTTGATTTTGTGAGTCCAGACGACGTGAAACGCATCGCGCCGTATGTGCTGGGGCATCGATTGATCTTGAAACCGGAAAGCCGCATCCGGAAGAAGACCGTGCGCGGGGTGCTGGATGAGATCTTGAACACTGTGCCGGTGCCGCAGATGCCGGCGGTCGGCGGTGCCCAATGAAATGGATCCTCGGCACGCTCGCGTTGCTGGTGGCGGGCCTGGTGTTCCAGCTCAGCCTGCTGGTCTATGCGATGTATGTGTTGCTGGGGATCTTGTTGTTGAGCCGGTTTTTCACGCGGGCGTGGACGGAGAAGATCGTGGTGACCCGGTCGGCCGGCGGAGATGTTTTTGAGATCGGCGAGAGCACGGAGGTCACCGTGGAAGTCACGAATCGCGGCGTGCTGACGGTACCGTGGATGATCATCGAGGATTCGCTGCCACGCGAGGTGTTGGCGCAAATGCCGCATCGGGTGCGGGTGGACGGCGAACGCGTCGAGCTGACGCGGTTGAAGCGCGGGCAGTCTACGTCGTTGAGTTACACGGTCACGTTCCTGATGCGCGGGTATTATCAGTTGGGGCCGATGCAATTGGAAACGGGCGATGTGTTCGGGTTGCATCGGCGTTTCAAGGTGGCGGGCGAGCCGCACTTTGCGCTGGTGCTGCCGAAAGTTGTGCCGTTGCAGGGCTACAGCCTGGCGTCGCGCCGGCCGCTGGGAGAGATCCGCGTAGTGCATCGTTTGTTTGAAGACCCGACGCGGCTGGCGGGGGTGCGGCCCTATCAGCAGGGCGACCCGTTGAACCGCATCCATTGGCGCGCGACGGCCAGGACGGGACAAATACACAGCCGCATCTATGAAACCTCGCGGGTGGCGGGCGCGACCTTCCTGTTGGATTTTCACACGCAGAGTTATCAGGGCGGTTCGGGGCCACTTTCGGCGGAGATGGCGATCACGACGGTGGCTTCGCTGGCCAATGCGGTTTACCTGATGGGTCAACAGATTGGATTCATCAGCAACGGGCGTGACGCGGCGGACCGCATCCGCGAAGAGGGCTGGCAGGGTGAGTTCAAGAAGCGCACCGAGGCGCAACGGCGCGCGAGTGACCCGCTGGCGAACGACAGGTTGCGTCCGGTGCGGGTGGAGACGCGCAAGGGGAACGAGAAGCTCGCGCAAATATTGGAAACACTGGCGCGGCTGGAACACACGGATGGATTGGAATTTTCCGAAATGCTGGCGGCGACGATCTCACGGATTCCACGCGATGCGACGGTGGTGCCGGTATTGCGACAGGTGACACCGGACATCGCGGTGGCGCTGGGCGGATTGGTGAAGCGGGGTTTTCTCGTGACGGCGGTGATCGTGAACGTGGGGTCGGAGATTCCCGAGTGGTCGCATCCGCCGGAATGGGCGGGATTGTTGCTGGAGCAGGGCATCGATTTCCGGCTGGTAAATTCGGAGGAATCCATCATGGAGCTATGCACGGAAGCGATTGTGAGGTGATGATGGCAACACCAAGACCATCCAAAACGCTGGCTGACCAGCTGGTGATGAGCGTGAGTCCGTTGCTCATCATGTTGCTGGTGGGGAGCCTGAGTTTTTTCCTCATCGAAGTTTTTTTCCGGGGCGAAGCCATCAACAGTGTGCGCTGGGTGATGTTCTGGTTTGTGATGGCGGTGGTGCTGGTGTCGCGGATCGGTATCGAACAGGGCGAGGGGCAGGCGATGATCTACGGTGGGATTCTGGCGTTGGCGACATGGCTGTACCTGGTACGGGTGCATCCGGCTTTTATTTTGGGAATGGTGCTACTGGGAACCGTCTGGTGGTGTGCGAACAAGTTGACGTGGGATTGCACATTGATCGACGAGGATGAGGATGCCTCGGGAGGCGGGTTGCTGGAGAACGCGGGTGACCGGAAGAATGTGGCTGCGTCCGTCAAAATGGTCGCGCGCAAGGGTGAGCGCCGGAAAAAGAAGGTGGTTCCGCATTCGCCGGGACTGTGGGTGGTTTATTTTTCACTGGCGGCACTGCCGATATTCGGCATCGGCCAGATGCTGGTGGCGCGCGAGGACGCGACGGCGCGGCGGGCGGGATTTATCTATCTGTTCGTGTATGTGACGGCGGCGCTGGGATTGTTGCTGACGACGAGTTTCCTGGGACTGCGACGCTACCTGCGGCAACGGTATCTGGAGATGCCCAACCGCATCGCGTTCGGCTGGGTGCGATTCGGCGTGGGCGTGGCGGTGCTGGTGCTAGTGGGGGCGTTGTTGTTGCCGCGTCCGGGCGCGAACGCGGCATGGGCGACGTTGCGTTATCACATTGATCATCAATTGCGCAACGCGAGCAATTTCGCGATGAAGTTAAGCCCGCACGGCAAGGGCGAAGGACGCGCGGGCAATGAAACGCAGGCGGAGGCGAAGAAGCCGGGCGACGCCGCGCAACCACAGGAAGGAAAGGAAAAATCGCCTACGCCCGGCGAGAGCGGGACGGCCCAAACGCAGGAGAGCGCGGCGGCGCAATCGGTCGCGGACAGCGCCGGGAATTTTTACCGGTTGTTCAGAATCCTGTTCCTGCTGGCGGTGGGGTTGTTAGCAGCCTGGTGGATCTATCGCAGGCGGGAGATGCTGCTGCAGATGGCGCGGACGTTTTGGGCGGCGGTGACAAAATTCTTCAGGGACTTGTTTGGGCTGTTTACGTACCAAAGAGTCCAGCGCGAGCCGGGCAAAATTCAGGTGGCGAAACGGCCTTTATTCGAGTCGTATCACAATCCGTTTTTGACGGGGGGCGATTTGTGGACGCATGAGAAACTGGTGCTTTACAGTTTTGAAGCGCTGCAGGCGTGGGCGGAGGAAAAGGGAATCAAGCCGCGTCCGGAACAGACGGCGCGGGAATTTTGCGAGGAAGTGGGGGCGCGGTTTCCGGAGATAAATCCGGAGCTGTACGGGTTGTCATTTTTGTATGGGCATGCGGCGTATGGGATGGCCGAGCCGAGGAAATATGATTTGGCGCCGGTGAAGAGTTTGTGGGAGTTTTTTTATCGATAGGGCCAGATTTGCCACAGAGACACAAGGGCACAGAGCGGAGTTGGGAACATCGAATGGGGAAGAGCGGCGCTGAAGCGACCGCAGTCCAGACGCTTCGCGAGGTGCAGAGAGGCCAGGCCAACTGTGGCGGTTGCGGTTCGGAATTCAGAGCGCTTACCGGGAAAAGCGCCAGGGGGCTGGCGCACTCCAGGACGCTTCGCGAAATTTCTTAGATCAATCGCAAGGGCGAGCCGATCAATCCTTTTGCAAAAGTTCTTTGGCGGACAGGATGGCGGCGTTGCGTTTTTCGATGGGGGCGAAGGGGTTGAAAAAGGGAATATATTTATTGTTGGATAAGTTCCAGGCGATCCAGTCGCACGAGCGCAGGTCTGTCTTGGTGCCGATGGCGGGACAGTCATTGGCCGGGAAAACGGTCAGGCGTCCGCCGCTGCTGAGGTTGGTAAGAGCAAAGGAAACCTGATTGGCCTGTTGATAGGCAATCCAACCGATGGAGTTGGTCTTTTCCAATTCGCGCGCGAGGAGGTGACGGAAGGCGGGCACAGCGGGAAGATCGGATTCGAGGGGATTGAACAATCCGGCCCGTTTCCAGGGGAGCTGGCTCCAGGGGGAATTGGTATCGCTGAACATGGTTTCGGCGGCGGCCTGAAGGACCTGGTTGGTGGGAAATTGCTGGAGCGGTTCGAGGGCATCGCCCAGGTAGCTTTCCATCTGGTCGGGTGTGATGGTGGTGAGCCAGGCGGCGTAATCGTCAAAGGCATGGGGGTTGCCGGAGCGGGCGCTGACCATTGAGAGCTTGGCGATGTAGGTGGCCTGCCGTTGTCGGGGCCAGGAATTTTGCGCATCGGAATATTTCAGGACGTCGCAGAGACGTTTCACCATTTTTTCAGCCACCGGCGGCGCGGCGGGCGGGTCCCACAGGTTGAGGCGCAAAACCATATCACATGCGGCGTTGAGGTCATAGCCATCGGGGTTGGATTCGGGAATCTCGGTGGCGCGGCGGACCATGAGCTCGGTGACGGAGGGATTGGATTTGTCGCGGAGACTTTCGCCATCCAGGCGGACGGTTGTATTGCCGGGTGTCTGATGAAACCTGCTAGAGCTCGAGGAATAGACCCACAAATTTTGTGAGCCGACGATGTTGGCAGAGGCTTCGCCCCAGCGGGCACTGGCGTTGTCATCTTTGAGGATGGCGAAGAAGCGTTCGTAGAGGCTGAGGTTTTTGTATTTGGCCCAGTAGGTACGAACATCGGAGGCATCGCGGAAACCGCTCTGTAGGATGGTCTGGAGCGCGGACATGGCGGCGCTTTTTACGGTGATGACATGGCGGTCGCGGTGAAAATCACGGCCAAAACTTACGGAACGGGTCAGGCGGTCGTCCTTTTCCAGGCAATCAATCAATGGTTCCACTGCAGCATCGCCTTCCTGAATGAGGGCCGAGACAGTCCGGTCTTCGGCTATGTTGACACCACCGGGTTGCCCCCATTGGCGCGCGCTGGCGAGGTCGAGGTCATGGATAAGGGCGGTGATGCGTTCGGATTGGTTGGTGACTTTATCGAGGCCCGTCTGGAGGATGCTGATGTGCGGGCCTTCGTGTTCGCGGCGTTCGAGGTCGGCGTGAAGTAGGGGGAATTGATTGAGAAAGGTAAAATAAAACCAGTTGGTCTGTCCTCCGGGTGGCGTGTCATAGGTGATGGGACGGCGGAAGCCGCGCCGCGCAGCTTCTATTTCGATATTGGTCTGGGTGACGGCGAGGACTTGGGCGGTGGCGAGGGCGAGGGATTCGTCACCGCGCATGTGGGCGGCGATGACATGGTCGAACAAGGCCCAGGCCCAGTCGCCGGCCAGCTCACGATAAGGGTCCTCTTCTTTGCCTTTGTTTTGATTCATCAACCAGTCCTGGGGGTCGGGGGTCCACAATTTCAAGGCGGTCTCTGTTTCGCCGAGGCGGAGCAACAACAAAACGCGGGTGGAAAGAGCGCTTTTGAGCAGCACCGTTTGGTTTGCACCCGCGGCACCTTGAAAGGAACCGCGTTTAACATACGAGTTAGTAGCAAGGTCTGTGTGCAGGTCAGCGGGGCCGAGGTTATTGACGATGGGATAAATGAGGCCATTCCAGCAGATGGCGTAGCGGTTGGTATCGGAAGATGAAGTGTTGGGTAATAACCAGCCGGTGGTTTTTACAATGGATTTTGAGCCCCAAACATCGCTAACGAGGACTTCGATCTGGTGGTAGTCACAGCCGCGCGGGTCGGGGAAGCCCTGGTCGAACAGGGTGTTGACGGCGGATGTCAGGTTGGTGGGGACGGAGGCATCGGGTTGCCAGGGAGCGTGTTGCTGAGGTGGCGTGGGGAAGTTGAGAGCGGCACGGCTGGCAGGCGCGATGACGAGCGTAAGAAGCAGGCTGAGGAGCGTGGTTCTCATGGTGGTGAGTGGTAGCTGATTTTGTGGTACGACAACATCAATTAAAATTGTGTTCGAAAACAGCAGTAATAGGATTTGCTTATGAAACACCCGTGGATGCGTTTGGTTGCCGGTGGGTTGGGCATTGTTTTGGTGATCTTTTTTTCAGGACAGCGGTGTTGGGGGCAGGGACGTCCGGATCCACAAGCGGTGGAAAATTTCTTTAACGCGATCACCAGCAATGACACCAATGCAGTTTTCCAGGCGTTGGCGGCCAATACCAATCTGGCCAACGCACGTTATGCGATGACCAGGTTGCCGCTGCACGTCGCAGCGGCAAAGGGGCAACTGGAGATAGTGAAGGAACTAGTGAAACAGGGCGCGGCCATCAATGCGCCAGGCGACATGATGGAAAGCAGCCTCGCGAACAACACAGCGTTAGATCTGGCCATCGAATATAACCACCCGGCGGTGTGCAAATTTCTTTTGGAAGCGGGGGCGAACCCGAATGTGTTGAGCGGATTTGAAGGAAGCGCTTTGCATTACGCCTTTAGCCATGGGCGGGAAGAAATGGCTGGCTGGCTGTTGGACCATAGAGCCAACCCATTTCTGCCCAAAATCATCTGGCATAATGAAACGCCGTTTGAATTGGCCATCACGAAAGGAGACGGCACCTGGGTGCCGCGGATGCTGGAGATGGGCCGGACGAATTATGTGTTGCCGAAAAGGCAGCCAGGCGCTCCCTCATTCAGCGTTTCGCTGACGGATTACCTGAATGTTCATGGGGCCGAATTGATGTTGGTGGCGACGCAACGGCGGGAGGTGGAGGCGGTGCGGGCATTGCAAGGGGCGGGAGTGCCGTTGCAGGCGGGTGGCGCGGAGCTTTTAGCGCATCCGGAACAGCGGGAGGTTGTGCAAACAAACCTGGTGCGGGTGATACGAAAGGGAACGCCACCCGGGGAGCCGATGGCTCCGACGGCAATGTATCCAGCGGCGGCGGCGCAGCCGGAGCGGCGAACGGGAGGAGTCACCATCGACCAAGCCGCGGCGAGCGGGAACCTCACCGTGTTGAGCGCATTGACGCAGACAACGAATCGATTGGAAGTGCGCAATGAACAGGGGCTAACGCCGTTGCAGGTGGCCGTGCAGGAGGGGCACCTGGGCGCAGCGGCGTTGCTGGTGGACAAGGGGGCGGATGTGCACGTGCGGGATGCGGAGGGGAACACACTTTTGCACCGGATATTTATCCAGGAACGATTCAGCGTGCGGGACCGTCCATCGGCAACGTGGTTGAAAGGTTTGCGCGCCAGCCCGCAAAAGGCGACCTATGTGAAATACCTGACCGTAGGACAATATGAGCAGGGACCCGAGGAGATGTTGCAGGGCACAGCTTTTTTGCTGGCCTGCGGAGTGGATGTGCGGGCGACGAATAACGCGGGGAGGTCAGTAACGAGGTTGTTTTTGGCGAGGGAGACCGGCCGGGGAGTTTCCCTGTTGTTGGATGAGGGTGTGACAAATCTGCTGGTGATGTTGCGCGCGGCGGGAGCGAACCTCAATGAACGGGACACGAATGGGGATACGGCGTTGCACCGGATGTGCCAAGTGCCCGACGAATATGACGGCCGATTTGAAGCATTGATCGTGGCGGGCGCGGATGTGAATGTGACGAATAACGCGGGGGAGACGCCGTTGCATGAGGCAGCGAAAAAGATTTGGGGTTGGCCAGAGAACGAAAGCGGGCCGGCCAGCTTCGTGATGATGTTGGTGAAGGCGAAGGCGAACGTGAATGCCAGGGACAATAACGGAAAGACGCCATTACAAGTTTTGGAGGCAGCAGACACGATGTTCAAGACAGAGGCTATGAAAGTATTGAAGGAGGCGGGTGCGACTGAGTGAGGAGGGGAAGGCGGCAACGACGATAAAGGGGGTAGAATTTCCGGGGAAGTGGGATGCTTACCATAAAAAAGTGATGCACGTTTTGCGTTCCGGCGGAATGGGTTTAACGGAAAGCCCTGCAGATGAGGTTGTTATGTGGATTTTTATCGCTTAAAAAATCGTACCGACTTCGCGACGGTCGCGATTACAAACTCAGGAGGGCGTGATAAAATCGCGGGATGATAGAAAAAGAATTGATGCAGAATGCCGGTTGCGGGATGCGGGAGGTCGCGGTTTGGGGAATCGGTAACCCGCGGCGGGGCGCAGCTCCGATGAATCGCGAGCGGGTGGCTTGCGCGACTGCTCTGGTGTTGGGTGCCGAGTGTCCTGCCGCTGCTCCTGTCTTCGTTTTACTTCGACGTGGCAAGCCGCTTTGGCGCGGACAGCAGGTGTCAGGTAGGGGGAAAGCGCCAGGGACTTCGCGCGGTATGGCTGCGTCCAATTCATCATGCCAAAAACGAGATATCGAGTCTTATCGAGGGAAATCCTGTTTCGTCGCGTCAAAATCGTGTTTGGAATCGTGTTATTTTCCTAAGGTATCGTGCATTATCGTGTTTAATCGTGGCAAAAATAAGGAATCCTTTTTTTCGGTGGGGAGTTTGAACAGGAGGAAACAGAGGACACCGAGTCGGCCCAAAAGCGCGGGCAGTAACTTCGAACGGGTGCGGCGCAGAGGACTGGCCGCCCTACCGATTCCACCCACTCAACCTACTTGAACCGCTTAAACCATTTAAACCACTTTTGACGCGAAAATGACCCATTATGGAGTTTCTTGGCAAATTTGGGGAATCGAGGACGAGGACGAGAAGGAGTACGAGGAGGAAAGAGCTCAATCCGTTGTCGGTGGACAAAGGGGGAAGGGTGGAGCACTATCCATTTAGTCTTCAAATCAACCATGCCCGGCTTGCACAGAGGGCTCCAGTCGGTGCTTTATGAATGGCATGTTGGCTAACGGACATGCGAAGAGCGGTTCGGGGCGTATTTCATGGAAATGGGACGCCTTGATCGCGTTGGGATTCCTGTCGCTGGCGGTCTTCAAACTGATGTTCATCCGCACGGTGAGCGTGTGGCCATCGGTGGGAGTGGTCTTTGCGGCGGCGATGTTGGTGGGTGATCGCTCGTGGCGCGGGGTCTTCGTGGGTTCTTTCTCAGCGAATCTTGTATGGGCTTTTGCCAATGATGTTTCTTTTTCTCCCCTCGCAAATCTGTTGGCGAATGTGGGCATCGCAGCGGGCATCGCGGCGGGCAACGCATTGGCGGGTGTGCTGGGTGCGCGGGCGTTGCGGTTATCGATCAAAAAAGCGGACCCGTTCGGTTCGCCGCTGGATGCCTTGAGGTTTTGCGTGGTGGGTGCGGGAACGTTTGCGCTCGTAACCACTTTCACGGGCGGGACGGTGAACCAGTTGTGGAACGCGCCGAACGCGATGAAGGACTGGCTCATCTCGGACTACTGTGGGGTCATTATCATCGCACCGGTGATCTTGTTGTGGCTGCGTCCGGATGGCCGCGCGCTGAATCGCGCGGAGGCGTGGGAGATGGCCGGTATCACGCTGGTGACGGTAGGGTTGGCGCTACTATTGTTCGGGCCGCGTTACAGTTCGTTGCCGCTATCGTTGCACATGGCGAGCTGGCTGCTCATCCCGATGATCTGGGCGGCGGTGCGTTTTCGACAGGAGATGAGCGCTACGATCCTGGCGATATGTTTTATAATCATCTGGGCGGGTACGGCGGCGGGTTACGGGCCGTTTGCCGAGCGGGGAGACCCGAAGGAAGCATTGCGACAGGCGGTGATGTTCTCGGGTATTGTGGGGGTGATATTGTTGATCGTCGGCGCCATTTATAATGAAAACAAACAGGCGATGGTGGCGTTGCGGCAGAGCGAGGAACAGTTCCAAAAAGTTTTCCAACATTCGGAGATAGGAATGGTGATCGTTGAATTGGATGGGCGATTTCGCATGGTGAACCAGGCGTTTGCGCGGATGGTGGGATATTCGGCGGAGGAATTGCAGCAGATGCGTTTTACCGATATGACGCATGAGGACGACCAGGAAATGTGCCTGGCGGAAATCAAACTGCTGGTGGAGGGGAAGAAGAATCCGTTGCAATTGGAGAAGCGCTATATCCGCAAGGACGGCGGCATCATGTGGGCCGATGTGGTGGGATCGGTGATCCGCGATCCGCGGGGCCGCGCCAGCTACCTCGTGGGGCAGGTGCAGGACATCAGTGAGCGGAAGCGGACGGAGGAGGCATTACGGAAGAGCGAACTGAAGTTCCGCACGCTGGTGGAGCAATCGCTGGTAGGCGTCTATATCATCCAGGACGACCGGTTTGTATACGTGAACCGGCGGGCGGCGGAGATGTACGGTTACGCCGAGGAGGAATTGCTGGCGATGCCGTCAGCGATGGGCGGGGTGGTGATGCCCGAAGACCTGCCGCTGGTGCAGGAGCATTTCCGCCGGCGGTACAGCGGCGAAACGAATGAGGCCCATTATTCATTTCGCGGACGCCACAAAAGCGGTGCGGTGATGATCGTGGAAGTGCATGGCGTTTTGATCGATTATGGTGGCAGGCCGACGCTGATCGGCACGGTGCTGGATGTGACGGAACAAAAACGATCGGAGGAGGCGTTGCATACGCTGTCGGCGCGGTTGCTCCAGCTGCAGGATGATGAACGCCGGCGCATCGCGCGCGACCTGCATGATACGACGGCGCAGGGCCTGGCGGCATTGGCAATGAATCTCGTGCTGTTGCGGAACGTGGATGCGAATCAACGTGAACGCCTCGAAAAAATTACCACCGAGAGTCTGGCACTGGCGGAGCGGTCCATCCAGGAGATACGGACGTTGTCGTATTTGCTGCATCCGCCGGAGTTGGAGGCGGTGGGATTGCCGGGGGCGATCCGCGAATATGCAGCGGGCTTTGCGCGGCGCAGCGGAATGGAAGTGGCGGTGGAAGCCACTGCACAAGTGGGACGTATGTCGCGGGAAACGGAACTGGCTTTATTCCGTATCGTGCAGGAATGCCTCGGCAACATCCGCCGGCATGCGCACAGCAACATGGCCACGATCCGGCTCGGTCGAAAAGATCAAATGGTGATACTGGAGATCCAGGATGCGGGCCGGGGAATTCCGGCCGACCGATTGGCGCAGATCAACACCGGACGCGGTGAGATGGGGGTGGGCATTGCCGGAATGCGCGAGCGGCTGCATCAGCTCAAAGGCCGGCTGGAGATCGAATCGAGCCCGAAGGGAACGACCATGCGTGCCATGGTGCCATTGAGTGGAACTGCCATATGAAAGCACTGCGAATCCTGATCGCGGACGACCATGAGATGGTCCGGCAGGGATTGCGTCGAGTCATCGCCGAGCAATCCGGTTGGATGATTTGCGGTGAGGCGGCGACGGGCCGGCAGGCGGTGGAAAAGGCAGTGGCGACCAAACCTGATGTGGTGGTGATGGATTTTTCGATGCCGGAATTGAACGGCATGGAAGCGACGAGGCAGATCCGCGTGGCCTTGCCGGAGACGGAAGTGTTGATCCTCAGCATGCACGAATCGGAAGAACTGGTGCGGGAGATTCTGGCGGCGGGTGCGCGCGGTTACGTGCTGAAATCGGATGCGGGCCATTCGCTGGTGAACGCGATCAAGGCGCTGGCGGAACATCAACCTTACTTTACTTCAAAGATTTCTTCATTGGTCCTGGAGGGTTATCTGAATCCGAACACGCGCGAAAGCGCGGCGCTCACGCCACGCGAACGGGAGATTGTGCAACTGGTGGCGGAAGGGCGGAGCACCAAAGAAGTGGCCGACCTGCTGGGTATCAGCGTGAAGACCACTGAGACGCATCGCTCTAACATATTGCGCAAGTTAGACTTGCGTTCGGTGACCGAGCTGGTGCGATACGCTATCCGTAATAAAATCGTGGAACCGTAGCGCGCTTGCGCCACGGGCATGGCTTTATTCCCATCAGGAAACAAATCGCCCGGTCTAGGGGTTTTCCCCGATTCCATTCCGTTGGGCATCTTCTAGATTCTACCCCCGATGTACGACGGGCAAAAACCAGAGCCGGTCATCAACGACACCGTGCGGCGCAAGATCCGCACGATCGTCGCGGATGATTCGCCGGATTTTCTGAGGGCGATGGGGGCATTTCTGGAAACACAACCGGAACTGGAAATCGTGGGATGGGGCACCCATGGCGGCGAGGCGATGGCGTTGGCCGAGTGGTTGCAGCCCGAACTGGTGGTGCTGGATATGGAGATGCCGGTGATGACGGGATTGCAGGCGGCGGAAGTATTGCGCACGCGGCAACCGTGGTTGCGCATCATCATCGTTTCGGTGAACGACAGCCCGGTCTGGCGCGAGGCCTGCCGGCGGGCGGGCGTCGACGTGTTTGTGACGAAGCATAAGCTGGCCGGTGAGTTGCCGGGAGAGATCGATAAGTTGTTTGCCCGTACGAGCAGGAGTGACGGACGTAATCTATGACGAATGACCGGATAAGTGTTTTAGTGATCGAAGATGGTATTGACGCCGCCGAGGTGATCGAGCGGACGTTGAACCGTCCCCGCGCCACCGCGCAGGAAGCAGCGCACTTCTCCGTGAAACGGGTGCCGACGGTGGATGCCGCCATCGTGCTGATGGAAAGCGGTGAATTTGATGTAGCGCTGATCGGTTCGCGCCGGAACAACGGCGCGGATATCCAGCGCATCGCGCGCCTGCGCAAGGCATTTCCGGAAACGGTGCTGGTGGCCATCACCGATTCCCCGGATGAGCGACAGGCAGTTGCCGTCACTTCGGTGGGCGCGAAAGAAAGCCTGCACCGCGAATTGGTCGGTTTTTTGCCGACAATGTTGGAGCATTTGGTCGGGCGGCGGCGCGCGGAAGAGAAACTGGCGCAACGGGAATCGGATTTCCAGGTGTTGAGCCAACATGCTTCCGAAATCACCACGCTCCTGGATGCGGATGCGAACATCCGTTACCTGAGTCCATCAGCAGAATCGACTTTGGGCTACGAGCCCGGACAGTTGTACGGCAAAAAAGCTTCCTCGTTGATCCATCCGGAAGACCTTTCCACGACCAAAAGTGTTTTGGCGGACGCTTTGCAACGGCCGATGCATCCCATCACTACGGAAGTGCGATTCCGTCACCGGGAAGGGCGCTGGGTGAACCTGGAGGCAGTGGGGCGTAACGTGCCGGATGAAGCAGGCCAGCCACAATTGGTTTTCAATGCGCGTGACATCACTGTGCGACGGCGGGCAGAGGCAGCGTTGCGCGAGAGCGAGACGCGTTTACGCCAAATGGCAGAATGCATCGAGGAGATTTTCTGGCTGTCCACACCGGAGGGCCAGATGATCTATGTGAGCCCGGCCTTTGAAAAGATCTGGGGTGTTCCTTGCAAAAGTTCATATGCCGCGCCACACGCATGGCTTGGGGCGATCCACGCCGAAGACCGTGAGCGGGTGTCCCATGCTTTGCAAATCCTGCGGCGCGGCGGCGAATACTGTGAGATTTATCGCATCCTGCGGCCGGACGGCACGATCCGTTGGCTGCGCGACCAGGCATCACCCGTGCGCAATGAGCCCGGAGAGATTTACCGCATCGCGGGAGTCAGCCGCGACATCACGCGTGAGCACGAGCTGGAGCAGCAGATCCGGCAGATGCAGAAGCTGGATTCCATCGGCCATCTGGCCGCCGGCATCGCGCATGATTTCAATAATGTGCTGGTAGTGGTGCAGGGCCACGCGGATTTTTTGCTGAAGACGGAAAATCTGTCGCCCAAGGTGGATGAATCCATCAAGGAGATCGCATTGGCCGGCGAGCGCGCGGCCAGGCTGACGCGCCAGCTGATGGCCTTTAGCCGCAAGCAGGTGGTGCAGATCCAAACAATGGACCTGAACCAGGTCATCACCGGTTTTTCCAAGATGCTGCAGAGTGCGCTAGGTAAACAGTCTGTTTTGACCTGCGAACTCTCGCCGGTTCCGGCGTCAGTGCAGAGTGATGCGGGCATGATGGAACAGGTATTGATGAACCTTGCGGTCAACGCGCGAGACGCGATGCCGCAGGGCGGCGAGTTGCGGATAAAGACCGCGCTGGTGGATTTGGATACCAAATTTGTCAGCCACAAGCCCGGGGCCGTGAAGGGTGAGTACGTCTGTTTGTCGGTGACCGACACCGGGTGCGGCATCCCCGAAGATATTCTGCCCTGCATCTTTGACCCGTTTTTCACGACAAAGGAAAAAGACCGTGGCACCGGGCTGGGGCTGGCCGTTGTTTATGGGATCATCAAACAGCACGGCGGCTGGATCGAGGTGGATAGCAAACCCGGACAAGGCACGACGTTTGTGATTTATCTTCCCAGGGTGGCGATGACGTAGCAAGAAGCGCGATGTGGGCGCTGGTTCCCTGCGGGCGTTCCCTGGGAAGATTCGTTTTTACGCGGGTGAATCCGGCTGGCTGATGGGAAGCCCGCAAAATTTTTCTTTCGACGGTGACGGAGCGCGAAAAATGCGGATGCGATCAAGCGATAGCGTCGAACGATTGCCCGGAGGACTTTTGTGTCTGAGAAGGATCGGCGGCGGGCGTGGCAGAGTTTTTTGAATCCGTGGATTTGGCGGCGGCTTTGGCCAGCTTGGCGGCCTGAAGTTGTTGGATTTCCTGTTCCACTTCCTGGATCTCCACCTCCAGCAGTTTCGTCAGAGTTTCCTTGGTTTTGGCGTCGTCTTTGCCGTTTTTAACATCCTCGAGCTGCTTTTTAAGCGATGTGAGTTGGCGCTGAAGGGAGGTGATATCACTACCACCCTGGGCCGGGGCGGTAGTTGTGTTTTTAGAGACAGCACCAACAAACATATAATTCCTTATTAGCCGCACCGGGGCGGCAGTTTATCATCACCCAGAGTATCGGCATTTTAAGGCAGCTCTTTAACTAAAATAATTTCCTTTCGACGCGGGTGTGATTCCTTCAACTTTCCTTACCTGATGTCCGCTGACGCGCAACTAACTCCCATGATGGCGCAGTATCGCCGTATTAAGGGCGAACTGCCCAAGGACGCGTTGTTGCTTTTTCGGCTGGGGGATTTCTACGAGATGTTTTTTGACGATGCCAAAACCGGTGCGCAAATCCTCAATCTCGCGCTCACGGCGCGTAACGGAACGCCGATGTGTGGCCTGCCGTTCCATGCGGCGAACAATTATATCTCCCGCATTCTGAAAGCGGGCCGCAAAGTGGCCATTTGCGAACAACTGGAGGAGGCCACGCCGGGGAAACTCGTGAAGCGTGAAGTAACGCAAATCCTGTCGCCGGGAACTCATTTCGATGAGCGGATGCTGGTGGCGGAGCGGAATAATTTTTTGGCGATAGTGAATCCGGCGGGAAAGACGTTTGGGCTGGCGCTGGTGGACCTGACGACAGGCGATTTCAAGACGACAGAACTGGAAGGCAACACAGCTTTGCTGGCGGAGCTGGAAAGATTGCGACCGGCGGAAATCATTTATCCGGGCGACGCGACGTTCGTGCGGGACGCCTTGCAAAACTCATTTCAGATATTGAGCGGGTATGAGGATTGGACATTTGCAGCGGAGACGGCGGTGTTCACCGTGCGGGAGCATTTCAAGGTCGCGTCATTGGATGGATTTGGCCTCAAGGACCGTGGCGCGGCCATCGGCGCGGCAGGCGCGGCGCTGCATTACCTGACTCAACATCTCCGGCGCGACGCAAAAAATCTCACACGCATCTCGTTCTATCAGCGGAACGATTTTCTCTCGCTCGACCAGACGACCTTGCGGCACCTGGAGATTCTTGAACCTTTGCATCGCGATGCGCCGCGAAATGCGTGCCTGTACGGAGCGATGAACAAAACGGTCACGCCCATGGGTGCGCGACGGTTGCGCGACTGGCTTTCGCAGCCGCTAGCGAGTGTGGAGGGCATCGTGCAGCGGCAGGAAGCAGTGGAGACCTACATCCAAAACAGCGGCGGGTTGGATCAATTTCGCGCGCAACTGGCCGAGGTGCGCGACCTGGAGCGGACGATCGGCCGGCTGAGTTCCGGCGGAGGCAATGCGCGCGACCTGGCAGCGCTGCGGGTTGGGCTGGCGCAAATCCCGGCCATAAAACTAACGCTGGCCGGTCTGCCGAAGAAAGCTTCGGCATCGGTGTTACATGAAGAATTTGCGGAAGCTGCGGATGGTGGACGGTCACTGGTGGAGAACTTGAACAGTGACCTTGCCGAGATGCCGCACCTGGTTGAATTGATTGGGCGCGCGATTGTGGACGAACCACCACTGGCGGTGAAGGAAGGCGGGATGATTCGCGATGGATTCAGTCCAGAATTGGATGAGTTGCGAGTGGCGCAGCGCAACGGGAAGGATTGGATCGCAAAATTACAGGCGGATGAGATCGCGGCCACGGGTATTTCATCGCTGAAGGTGCGGTTCAATTCGGTCTTCGGTTATTACATCGAGATCACGAAATCGAATCTCGATAAAACACCCGCGCATTATATCCGCAAGCAGACCATCGCCAATGGCGAACGCTTCATCACGCCGGAATTGAAGGAGATGGAGGGAAAGATTTTAGGTGCGGAAGAACGCAGCGTGAAATTGGAATATGAATTGTTCCAACGCGTGCGCGAGGAAGTGCTGGGCCAACTGGCGGTCATCCAACAAACGGCGGGTTCGCTGGCGCAACTGGATGTGCTGGCATCATTCGCGGAAGTGGCGAGGTTGCATGAATATTGCCGGCCGCAGACCGGTGACGAAGGTGTGTTGCAGGTCAGCGATGGGCGGCATCCGGTGCTGGAACAGATTTTGGTGGAGGAACGGTTCGTGCCGAATGATGCGGCGCTGGCTTCCAGCCAACCTGCGGAAAATGGGACGACACGTCCGCAGGTCGCGCTCATCACCGGGCCGAACATGGCGGGAAAATCGACGTTCATCCGGCAGGTGGCGTTGCTCACATTGCTCGCGCACACGGGAAGCTTTATCCCCGCGAAGTCGGCGCGCATCGATTTGGTGGACCGCATCTTCACGCGCATCGGGGCCAGCGACGACCTGGCGCGCGGGCAGAGCACGTTCATGGTGGAGATGAGCGAGACCGCGAACATTTTGAACAATGCGACGGCGCGCAGCCTCATCATCCTGGATGAGATAGGTCGTGGGACGAGTACGTTCGACGGCTTGAGCCTCGCATGGAGCATCGTGGAGCATCTGCACAATACTGTGGGCGCGAAGACGCTGTTTGCGACGCATTATCATGAGTTGACGGAACTCTCGGCGCGCCTGCCACGCATCAAGAATTTCAACGTGGCCGTGCGTGAGTGGAAGGATCAGATTGTTTTCCTGCGGAAGATCGTGGAGGGCGGAACCGACAAGAGTTACGGCATCCAGGTGGCGCGGCTGGCCGGTGTGCCGAAAGAAGTCGTGGAGCGCGCGAAACAGATCCTCGTGAACCTGGAAGAATCCGAACTGACGCCGGAAGGCAATGTGCGCCAATCACGCCGCCAGCAGGACCGCGATAAACTCAAACAACTCGCGCCGCCGCCGCAAATGGACTTGTTCGGTTGAACGCGGTCAGAATTTCGTCAGCTTCTCCAACAACTTCACGCGCTTATCGATATCCGAGCGTTTGATCTTCGTAGTGCGTGTCAGGCCGAAACCTTCGCAGCAGAACGAGGCGGTGACGCTGCCGTAGATCATGGCGCGACGGATGTTCGCATCGATAGAACCGCGCGCGGTGGCAAGATAACCCATCATGCCGCCGACAAAGGAATCGCCGGCGCCGGTGGGGTCGCAAACGGACGGCAGTGGGAATGCCGGACAAATAAACATTCCACGCGGGCTGGAAAGGATGGAGCCGTGCGAGCCCTTCTTGATGATGACGTACTTGGGCCCAAGCTTGTGGATCTTTTTCAGGGCGCTGAAAACATTATCTTCCTTGGTGAGCTGATGCGCTTCGCTGTCATTAAGCACAAAGCCGTCGAGGCGCGGGAGCAGTTTCAGCAGGTCGTTGAGGGCGATGTTGAGCCAGAGGTCCATGGTGTCCGCGACGACGAATTTCGGTTTGCGCATCTGGTCGAGGACGTGATGCTGCAACGCAGGCGCGATGTTCGCGAGCAGTACGAAAGAAGCGTTCTGGTAGGCCTTGGGCAAAGTGGGATTGAACGTCTCGAACACGCCGAGTTCAGTGAGGAGCGTACGGCGGTTGTTCATATTCAACTCGTATTCGCCCGACCAGTGAAAGGTTTTGCCCGGCAGCATTTGCAGGCCGGCGAGGTCGATCTTGTGGCGGCGATAGAGTTCGATGTATTTTTTTGGAAAATCATCGCCAACCACGCCGACGAGTTTTACGGGGGAGAAAAAGCTGGCCGCGACCGCTGCGTGGCTGGCCGAGCCGCCGAGGAGGCGCGGGTTTTCAGCATTGGGAGTCTTGATGGAATCAAGCGCGGTGGAACCGACAATAAGAACGCTCATGGAATATATCTGGTTTGCAATTTAGGAATTCAAAATCGGGCGGAAGGTAGGCGATTGAACGGGCGCGGGCAAGGAAGTAGCGCGGGGCGGCTAAAGGCGTTTGCGGAATTCCGCGCATGCCTTCTGGATATCGTCCGCGTTCAGGATAGCGGAGACGACGCAAATCCGCTGGGCCCCGGCGGCGAGTACGTCAACAAGGGTTTGCAGGTTGATGCCGCCTATGGCGAACCATGGGACGTTCACATGTGCAGCGGCCCAGCGAATGTATTCCAGGGTCACGGGCTTTGCCGTGGGTTTGGTGGGTGTGGCATAGATTGGCCCGATGGCGACGTAATCGGCACCGGCGTCCACTGCGCGTTGCGCCTGTACGGGGGCATGCGTGGAAATGCCGATTTGTAGCTTTCCATGAATCTTTAGATCCGAGATGTGTTTATGGCCGGCATCAAAAAAATCCTCCTGCCCGAGATGGCACAGGTCGGCACCGATGGACTGCGCGATGTCGAGATGGTCATTGATAACGAGCCGGACATCGGCGCGCCGGGTGACGTAAAAAATCTTTTCGGCCATGTGGCGGACGGCGTCAGGTGGGGAATTTTTTGCGCGCAATTGGATGAGATCGGAGCCGCCATCGCAGAGTTGTTGCGCCACAGTTTCGGGCGTGCGACCGTGCAAATAGGCCGTATCAACGAAGGTGTAGAGGCGGCAATCCGCCAACGGTTTCATGGGCTTAAAATAACCGACGGCGCGATGCCTGCCACTTTTAACTTGGCAAATGAACGGATTTTTCCACTTTGGTTGCGATGATTCATCCTACCGCCATCGTTCATCCCAAAGCCAAGCTCGATTCCTCGGTCAAGGTCGGCCCTTGTGTAGTGATCGATGAGGGGGTGACGATCGGACCGAATTGCGTGATCGGGCCACACGTGTACATCACAGGTGCCACGACCATCGGTAAGGGAAATCGTTTTCACGCGGGCTGTGTCATCGGTGATGCGCCGCAGGATTTGAAGTATCAGGGCGAGCCGACTCGGCTGCGCATCGGAGACGAAAATGTTTTTCGCGAACACGTGACGGTGCATCGGTCAAACAAAATGGCGGAGGACACGATGATCGGGTCGCAAAATTTTTTGATGCAGCACAGCCATGTGGCGCACAACTGTGTGGTGGGAAATAATGTCATCCTTGCGGGGGGCGCGTTATTGGCCGGGCACGCGGTGATACAGGACCGGGCGTTCATCTCGGGCAACTGTCTGGTGCATCAATTCACGCGGGTCGGCATGCTGACGATGATGCAGGGCGGTTCGGCGATCAGTAAAGACCTGCCGCCGTATTGTATCGCATTTCGCCAGAACGCGATGTGCGGACTGAACATCGTGGGCTTGCGGCGTGCGGGCATCGCTCCCGAAGAACGATTGGAGTTAAAAAAATTATATCACGCGCTGTTTCGCGGAGGTAAAAACCTGCGCGTGGCGATCGAGAAGGCCAGCGGCAGATTTACCGGCACACCCGCCAAAATGATGTTGGATTTTGTCGCTTCAGCGACGCGCGGCGTGTGTACGGACCATGGCCGGCAGCATGGCGACGAGGATTAAGGCTGCCAGGCAGTGTGCGGGTTCACCACGTGCTGCAGCACGTTGGTGGCGTCATCCCCGGAATACCGGACGCGGACATTTTCTGCAACTTCAGTAAGATTCGAGAAAGATGCCCAACTTTCGCTGCCGGGCTGCCGTTCGAAGATGAATTCATCGCCCCGGGCGCGGACCAGCTTGATGTTTTCGAGGTGCAAATAGAACGGGGCGATGATGGCGACCATGTGCGGCGTCCATTCAAGCCGCGGATGATTGCTGATGATGGTCACGTTACGCTTGTCTTTGATGCTTCTCGACATAAGGGAATAAAACTTGACGGGCGGAGCGTTCGATTCGACGGAGTTTTCGAAATCGGCCGGGTCCCGAACCGCCACGAAGGCCGTTGCCTCGCCGCGCAACAGGTCCGCCCCGACTTCGGCTGTAACCCAGGGGCGATAGATGTTCAAATAAAATGGGAGGGAAAATGGCGCGTCTACATAGGTGATCGGAAATTGTTCGCCGACCGTAGTGCGGAGTTCCTCAGCCATCGAGTGCATGGCCAGTGTGTCCATGTTCTGCTGGGCTTTGCGCAGCAAGACGTGATGATACACGGTGAGAAAGCTGAGCACGACAACAGTGAATACGGTGGCGCCGCCAAGAATCTTTTTGGTCGGCACCGCAGCGAGCCAGTGCGCCAATTCCCGTCCGGTCAGCAGCGCCAGCGCTGGGACGAGGGGGAAAATCAAACGCCCGCGTTGATGCGGTGAAATGGAGAACATAACCAATCCGACGGCGAACCAGCAAAAGAGAAAACGTTCCAGCCGGCGGGTGTCGAGGTCGGTGGACGGTCTTCTGACCACGCGCCACAACGCAACGATGGAGATAAAACTCCACGGTAGAAAATAAGAGAAGACATTGCAGGCGGGTTCCCAAAATCCGCCGGGTTTGCCGTTCCCATCATCGCTGCTGAGGCTGTGCCCAACGAGTTCCTTGCCGATCATTTTATCGATTAATGGCTCGCCCATCTGCAGATAGGCAAGCGCAAACCATCCACCGCAGATCGCAAAATATAAAATGATACCGGGGAGATGGTTGCCACGGGGGCGCAAGGGATTGCCGGAACGCCATTCCCAAACGGCAGCGAGCAAGCCGACGGCGCCGAGAAGAACGCCCAGCGGTCCTTTCACCATCGTGGCGATGGCGCAGGCCAGCCAGAAAGTGATCCACTTGCCACGCCCGGTCCACGCTTCGAAAGCCGCGAAGGCTGCCCAGGTTACCGGCAGCGCGAACAAGCCATCGTAACGCGCGGTAAAAACCTGTTTGTCGGCCATCGGCGATAGCAGATACATGAGTGCGGCGAGGAAACCGGCCAGCCAGCCAAAGCGTTTCCAGCCATACCAGAGCAGCAGCCAGGAGGCGCCAAGGGTCGCGAGCGCAGAGGGAAAATGCATGGCGAATTCGGTCAATTTTCCGCACATCAGGGTGATGAGCGCAGCCATCCAGGTGAGCAGCGGGGGCTTGGAGGCAACTTCGTTCATGGCGTCGCGTTGCACAAACCAATGTCCGTTCTGGATGGCATCGAGCACATAGGCGCCGATGCGGCGTTCGTTGTCCACCAGGTTGGGAATGCCGGTTTCGGCGATCAAAAAGACCGCCAGCCAAATGAAACCGAAAGCGATAAAGATCTTGCGGTAGGACGGCGGCGGCTGATTTACATTGGCGGTCATTGAACCACGAGTTTTGGATTTATTTTGCCGGGCAACAAGTCTTTTTCCCTCTTATTTGAGGACGATTGTATGACAAATTTTTAATGATACGCGAGGACGATGCCTGCGTGAGCTAGACATCGTTGAAATATGTTTGCTATTCCAATCGCAGGCTGGCGGGAGATAATCCGCGGAGTTTGCAGTAGTGGTGAATGAACCGGAGCCGGTCGGAAAATGAAAATTGAGGAAGTTTTTTGACCCCACGATCCAACCTCCGCAAATCCGCGGCGGCAAGTTGCGGGGTGACGGTTTCCACAAATTCCAATCCTTCAAGGTCAATCAGGATCGCGCTACCGGTTTCATCGAATAAAACATTGGTTTCTTTGAGGTCGCGATGGCGGAAGCCTTCATTGTGAAGTTTCGCGAGCAAAGCAGCGACGCGCTGCGCGGCAAGCGCGGTGTCACTCTGCCATTTTCCCAGGTCCACTGCGCCGCGGATCTCTTCCATCAAAAAATAGCTGCGGGTCTGAAAGCCAAAATGGTGTTCATCTGCCGCGGCCACAGGGCGCGCGGTCGGAATACCCACAAGTTCCAGATGATACGCTTTTTGAAACGAGCGTCGCGCTTTCGATAAACGGAACAAGTCTTTCACGAGGTTCAGAAGCTTGCGCAGATTGTAACGCTTGAGAACCAGACAGTCCGCTGCGCCGACGGTGCAACTGCGCCCGGGTTTGAAAATTTTGGCGCGCTTGGCCAGAAATCCGTTGGGGTCCTGCATGATGGTTTCCGCTTGCGGCGTCGAAAAGGCCAGTCGGGTCTGCCAGTTTAAATCCCCGAAACGTTTGGCTGCGAAGAAGCGGTTGTCCCCGAAACAGCGGCGTGAACGGTTGGCGAAATGCTTTTTACGCATCCGTGCCGCAAGTTGGGCGATGTCCGGCGTCACCGGCATCGGAAAGGTCATGTGCAGATAGGCGAGGTTGGTGGCGCGCTCTTCGGCGGTGAAGTTGTCCGTGATCACTGAGTGATGTAAGTCCACAAGCCGCAATTCGCCGGACGCATCGGCGAGCAGGTTGTGACGGTGAAGGTCGTGCTGCATCACGCCGTGGTCGTGCATGAAATGGATGAAAGCCAAAACGTGTTCCGGTGTCGCACCGGTGGCATCAACCAAAGGCTGGCCGTCAAATTCTTCGGTGATGAGCACGCTCTCCATCAATCCACGCCAGCTCCAGCGTTCCCCCACGGCGGCATGCCTGACGATGGGAATGCCACGCGCGGTGAATTCCTGCGCCAGTTTCCATTCGCCCTGCGCCTGTGATGGTTTGAAAAAGAATTTGAACGGCCGCCAGAAGGAGGCGCTATGACGGTAAGTTTTGACGTAGAAATTTTTCCCGCCGCCGCGATGGACCGCGACACGGCCGTAAGCGGATTCTTTGATGACGCGCCCGGATGAAGCCAGAATTTCGTCCAGCAACGGCGCGACATCGAGCTGCATTTCCCAGCGGACACCGTTTTTGGTGATTTGGATCACTGCCCCAGCGTAGGAACTGTGCGTCCCTAACGCAAATCGCTTTACATTCCAGCGCGACGCGGCAGAATGACCGTCGTTATGGATAGATTCTGGAGCATTCTTGGTGTACCGATCGGTGTCGTGCTGTGTTTTGGCCCGGCGCTCATCGCCTGGGTCATCGCGGAAATCAAAAATCCCAGCAGCAAGGAATAGCCGCCCGCACGGTTTTTGGTTTTCTTTCCCCATCGGACGCCGCGTGCTTGACGTCACGCACAAGCCGCAACACGCTATCGGCCAGTGAAGCGTGCCGTGAAAAAATCTTCTCCCGCCGTGATGATCCTCGGTGTCGGTTCGTTTGCCCATAGCATCGGCACGGCTCTGGCTGATGCCGGGGCGGATGTTTCGACGTATCTCACGCGCAACTACGGTCACTTTGCGCCTACGCTCGTTGGGAAAACATTTTCGCGGGATACATTTCCGAGCCCGATTCCGCTGATCCGACAAAACAAGGTCGAATGTGTCATCCCACAATCCATCGACTGGGCGTTGCAACCGTGGGCGGAGGATTTGAGGAAATCGGGCGTGGGGATTTTTTCGCCGACGGGCGAAGCGATGCGCATCGAGCGGGAACGTGACTTCGCGCGGAAACTGTGCGCCGATTTTAAGATACGGTTTCCGCAGGCTTATGTGGCTTCGAACCGTATCGAGGCGGAAAAAATCCTTACACAGCATCCGCGACCCTTCGTCATCAAGAACCCACTATGCTCGCCGACGAGCCCCATCCACACGATTTTGTGCGAGACGGTGGCCGATACGCGCGCATGGCTGCGGCAGGTGAATTATGCGGAGGGAGTTTTTTTGCAGGAATATCTGGGACGCGCGGAGGCCGGGCACATCGCGCTGATGAGCGGTGGTGAGATCTACTCGCTGGTCACGAACCAGGAATATAAATACGCGTTCAACGGGAACATGGGCATCGTGGCGGGCGCGCCGCTGGGCGGGTTGGTGGAACGCGACGAGAACGATAAATACGGATTGGCGCGCGAATTGATCCATCCGTTGAAGCCATGGTTGCGGGAATCCAAGTTTAACGGGCCACTCCAGGTCACAGCCATCAAACGCGACGGAAAGTGGTATGTAATTGAGTATAATATCCGCATCGGCGTGACTTCGGGGCCGATGATACTACGGATGTTGGAAAACCCCATCGACGCCATCCTGGGGACCGCACGCAATGAAAAATTGAAGCTGCGGTTCAACGACAAATTGAAATTTGGCTGTTCATTGACGCTGGCGGGGTATGGTTATCCGTTCAACCAGGTGCGCGGGCCGCAATTGCCGGTGGAAGTAGAAGGCAAATTCGATTGCGACGTATGGTGGAACGAAGTGGCGCGCGGCACCGACGGTGGGTTGGTCACGACGGGGCATAGGATAGCGGACGTTATTGCGCTGGCGCCGACGCTGAAGGGGGCGATAGCCAATGCTTACGCAAATATCCGAAAAATGCGGCTGGTGGGGAGCTATTTCCGGACGGATGTAGGCCAAAGCCTCTGGCCGCCGGGCAAAATCTGACCAAAAAACATTCGATGGGCGGGCTTTTTTCACGATTGAATTTTTGTTCAGTTTTTTCGTGTCAATCCGTGCCGTTCGTGATTTAAATTGTTTTGATTTGTATGAAATTCAATCCGGAAAATTTTCCATTACGCCCGGCGTGGACAGAAATTGATCTGGGCAAGCTCCGTCGCAACCTGCAACTCATCCGCGGTGACCTGCCGCGTCATGTGAACCTGATGGCGGTGGTAAAAGACGAGGCGTATGGGCACGGCGCGCTGGATGTGGCTCGCATCGCCATGGAGGAAGGCGCGTGGGGGTTTGGGTTGAGCACGCTGGAAGAAGCGATGATTTTGCGGGATGAAGGCGTCACCGCGCCGTTGTTGCTGCTGGGTGAGCGGCAGGAGGCGGAACTTTCGTGGTGTGTCGCGCATGACCTGACCGTTTGTGTGAATGAGCCGCACACGGTGCGTGCACTGGCAAAGATTGCGACGGCTTTTGGCAAGCAGGTGCCGGTGCATGTAAAAATCCACACGGGTATGAGCCGTTACGGCGTGCGTTGGGATGAAGCAGTGAAGTTGATCGAGCAGATCCTGGCTGAAAAGTCGCTGGTGCTGGAAGGCGTGATGACGCATTTCGCTCAATCGGACGAAACAGACAAGACTTTTGCGAATCTTCAGTTCTCCCGTTATAACGAAGTGCTCAAGGTGTTGCACGAGCGAAAGGTGCCGGTGAAGTTGCGGCACTCGTGTAACAGTGGTGGTTTTCTCGACCTGCCACAGGCGCACTTGGACATGGTGCGCGTGGGAATCTTGCTTTATGGGGTTTTTCCATCGCAAGTGTGCCGGAAGATCGAGGGCATTGAGCCGGTGATGTCGGTGAAAGCCCGGATCGCGGCGATACAAAAATTGAAGGCGGGTGACGTGGTGGGTTATGGCATGCGTTATACGGCGGCGAGCGACCGGCGCATCGCGGTGCTGCCGATCGGCTACGGCGACGGCTTTCCGCGTGTGCGCAACGAAGGGTGTGCGTTGATCCACGGGAAACGCGCGCCGCTGGTAGGCGGTATTGCGATGGATGCGTTGATGGTGGATATCACGGACATTCCGCAGGCGCAGATGTGGGACGAGGCGGTCATCATGGGACGACAGGGAAACGATGAGATAACGGTGCGCGATATCGCGAAGCTGAAAAACTCGGTGACGTACGATGTGCTGACGAATTGGCGGCTGCGGTTGCGGAGAAAATCGGTGAATGGAGGCGCGGCGACTTCGCCGATGGAGACGGAAGTGGTGGGCGCAACATGAAGCTGCTTTTCTCCGAAGAGGCGGCGGATTACGAGCATTACCAGTTTCCCTATGCTATCTGGGCAATTCCGGAAGCGGGCGAGGCGCCGTCGGATATCTTCAACGCGGGCTTCCTGCCATCATCACGCAATCTGGACCGGTTTTATTTGTGCCGGCAGGTGCGGGTGAACCTGGGGAAGTTCAAGCCATCCTCGGAGAACCGGCGCATTTTGCGCAAGGGCGAGGGCATCGAAGTGAAGCTCGTCCCGCGCGAGAAATATGATTATACGCCGGAACGCCGGCAATTCTTCAAGACGTATGCGGACATCAAATTTGGCAAGGACGTGATGTCGTTCGAGCGGCTGGATTCGTTGTTCGGGTCGCCTATCATTTCGCACCTGCTCACGTTCAATGACATCAAGACAGGGGCAGAGATCGGCGTGGCGACGCTTTATTTGGAGGGCAAGAACCTCGCGTATTATTACTACGCGTTCTACGACTTGAATTATTATGCGCGGAACTTGGGAATGTTCATGATGACCTCGGCGGCGGTGTTGTTCGGCGAGCGTGGTTTTGCGCATCTGTATCTGGGCACGTGTTATTCGCAGACGGCGCTCTATAAGACGCAGTTTGCGGGCGCGGAATTTTTTAATGGTTTCCGGTGGTCGGGCGACATGGATGAACTGAAATTCATCATCAAGCGCGACAAAAAGGAATTGTACCAGCACCTGCTGGAGACGCAGGCGTATCGCGATGAATTTTACAAGGGCGACCTGGGCAAGATCGTCGAAACCAGCGGGTTTCGGATGAAGGTGAAGTGAATCTTCATTCGGTTGTTTCTCTAGCCTTCAAAAAATCTTCAATTACCGATGCAGCCGGAAGAATTTCATCTGGTTCGTCACGGACGTCATGACGGAAATTTCGCCGCCATTCGTATGTAGCGGCCAGGGGGCATCCGTCCAGGCATCTGGAAAACCATAGTTGCTACCGGATATCTGGAGCACGAAGTTGCTGGCGGAAAGCGGCCACGAGACGATGACGTTGCTGCTGGCCTGTGAAATCGTGAGGAACGGCGGCGGGGCTGGTGCATTGATGACAAGGATGCCATCACTGTAACTTGCGGGCAATTCATTCGCCAACGGGTCCGAGATGCAGCGCGTCACAAGCAGGTCTGTCAATGTCAGCGGAAACGCGCCCGAAGTAGATGGCGAAGCGGTCAGATTCACTTTGACCAATTCTTTGGTGCCGGCTGCGAATGTGCTACCCGGCGACAACGCGAGAATCACCCCAAGTTTGCCTGTACCAGTCTGGCTGGTATTCGCGATAAGATTCACGCCGGACATGCCTGAGCCCAGCGTTACGCTGCCAAACGTGAAGGCGGTGGGATCAAATCCAAGGGTGAAACCGACGGCGTTTTCGTTGCCCTGGGTATCGAGCTTGACCGATACAGTGGCGGATTGTCCCTGAGACATATTGGTGCTGGAAGGGTAAAGCAGGCGGCTTATGGAGGGGCTGGCGTTGGTGGGAGATAATTCGGACGTGGGTCCGCCGAGGATGGATAGCGGATCTGCTCCTGAAAAATAACGACCGGTCTGCACCCAATCCGTCACTTTGAGCTGGCCATCGCCTTGCGACAGGCGCGGGGCGGAATCGATACGTTGGAACTCATTGCTGGACGACGGCATATCAAGGCGGGCAATGAACCGTCCAGCTTGGAGCCAATCGGCGGTGGAGAGGGTTTGATTGCCGTTGGGCCGGGGCGATACATCACCTTCAAAGACAGTAGGGTCAAGCGTGATCGTACCATCGGACAGATATATAGTGAGATCACGAAGCTGAGGGTCGATCAATTCAGTCAACAACGGGTCGTCAGAAAAACTGATGTCGAAATCCTCGGAACTTCCCTCCAGAAGAGGCTGCGATTGAAAGGTTACCAGTAGAATTTCGTGTGCGCCGGACGAAAAGGTGTCCGGTGGAATGATCGCAATCCCAACACGGCCTTGCGCATTGGAGTTCGTGTTCAAAAACATCGTCGCATCAGCATCACTATCGGCGAGGTCTGCGTTGAGGAAAGTCAGGTGTCTCCGGTCGTATTTTATGCTGAAACCGAAGGCGGCTTCATTGCCATTGGCTTGTAATGTGATGGGGATGGTGATGATAGAACCGCCCATGCCATTGGTAGTGCCGATCTGAACCGAGGCGGGAGGAAAATCCACGATGAACACGGCATTGCTGCTGATCACAGAACCCAACACATTTGTCACCAAAACGGAATAGTTACCCGCCTCTGAGCGCTGAGCATTGGTAATGGTGAGGGTGCTGTTACTGGCGCCATCCACCGCTATTCCATTGAATTGCCATTGATAGCTCAAGGGTCTGCCCCCGAAAGCAAAGACACTAAAAGAAGCGGTGTCGCCAACCGTCACGGATTGGTCGGTTGGTTGTGTAAGGATTGTAGGCGGCGTGGGTGGGGGAGGGCATTTGCCTTCCACGGTGGAATTGTAAATGCTGGTTATCTCATCTGAGGTCAATCCGCGGGTATAAATGGATATTTCATCCATGATGACATCGGAGAAAGGGCCTTCGGCAGGACAGCCACCGATGGTCAGGGGCGCATTGGCATCAGTGACTGCAAACGAACTGTTATCTGTTTCGACCGGCAGGCCATCGATATAAAAAGTAAAGACATCTCCATTCCGGGTGAGGGCGATATGGTAGAATCTGCCAACTTCAGGTGAGAACGAATAGGAACCGACCTGGCCCGAGTCGCAGTAGAATTGAAGGTGGCCGGAGCTCAGCCAAAAGATCCATTTTGTACGAGGACCGCCTCCTTCGTCATTAGCCAAAAAGATGTTGTTCCCCTGAATAGAATTAAAGTTGACCCAAAATTCGATGGTGAAATCGGAATTTCCAAAGGCCCAATCTGAACTATCTGGAACAAGGACATAACCATTAGTCCCATCAAAGCGAAATCCCTGGCCCACTTTGCCAGCTACGAAGGTCGTGCCGCCTTGAAGTATGCCATGGTGGGATCCGACGTCATCATCGGCATCGCCTTCCGCGCGCCACCAGCTCACCAGGCCGGAGGGTGGAGGAACGCAAACCGGGACGGTCACCGTCAATAAGGCGTTTGAACTGAGGATGGAACCGGAATAGTTGGTGACAAAGACCGAGTAGTTGCCTGCCTGCTCAAACTGGACATCATTTAAAGTCAGGATGGCGTTGGTGGCATCGGTGATATTGGTCCCATTGAACAACCATTGATAACTGAAGGGCTGGTCACCGGCCGCGACGACTTGGAAGTTAGCTCTTTGGCCGACGGTCGCGGTTTTATTCGTGGGTTGGGTGAAGATTGTCGGTGGCATAGGCGGCGGCGGACATTTGCCGTCGGCCTGGGCGAGGTAAATATTCTTGATTTCAACCGAGGACAGAGCCCGGTGGTAAATAGACATTTCGTCCAATATCCCATCGAGGAAACAGCCTTCCGAAGGAGCGGCGCCGATGGTCAGGGGGGCGTTCACATCGGGTATATCCAGGTTGTTTGTGGCCATTTCTACGGCGTTTCCATCTACGTAAAAGGTGTAGATGCTTCCGCTACGCGTCACTGCCAGGTGATAAAATTGATTCGGGGAGGGATTAAATGTATAGGCTGCACCTCCAATCTCCGCAGTGTTAAAAAACTGTTCGGCGAAGAACTGAAGTTTTCCTTGTGACAGCCAAAATATCCATTTGTTATTGATTCCGCTGCCCTGGTCGGTTGCGACAAAAACATTATTGCCCTGAATAGACTTGAAAGACACCCATGTTTCGATGGTGAAATCGTCAGTGCCAAATGCCCAATCCGGGCTGTCGTCCACTTGAACATAGCCGGCTCCGTGGAAGTCGAAGCCCAGGCCGACTTTAGCGGATGTGAAGCCGGTGCTGCCCTGCAATGTTCCCTGATTCGTGCCGGAATCCCGTGCCGTTCCTTCCGCGCGCCACCAGCTGATCAAACCGACTGGCGGAGTAATACAGCCGGAACTCACCACCAGGAACAGCAGGGCGTTTGAACTCGTAGCTATGCCAAAAAGGTTGCTTACCAAGACCGAGTAAGCGCCCTCCTGTTGGACGTTGTTGACGATCAGTTGGGCGTTGGTGGCGCCGTCGATGTTTGTTCCGTTAAACAACCATTGATAGCTTAGCGGGTCATCGCCGGTGGCGGTGACGCGGAAGGCAACACTTTGGCCGGCCACGGCGGTTATGTTGGTAGGCTGGGCGACGATCCCTGCTGGCACGGGGATGGGCGCACATTTACCTTCGACACCGGCATTGTAGATAGTGGCAATTTCATTAGAGGACAAGCCGCGTTTATAGATGGATATCTCATCCAAGTCGCAAGAGGTGAAAACGCCTTCAGCCGGGCAGCCGCCGATGGTCAGGGGTGCATCGACATCCGCAACCGAGAGCAAGCTGCTATTCGTTTGCACGGGGGTGCCATTGACATACAGAATGAAACTATTTCCGTTCCGGGTGAGGGCAAGGTGGTAGAACTGGCCGATAGCAGGTGAAAACGCGTAGTTGCCGGTGTCACCCGGGGCGGGACCGCCTTCGCAATGGAATTGAAGATTTCCTTGGGTAAGCCAAAAGAGCCATTTGCTATGGCCGGGCCCACCGCCTTCATCGTTGCCTAAAAATACATTGTTTCCGTGGATGGAATTGAAGCGCACCCAGAATTCGATTGTGAAGTCGGCCGGGCCAAACGCCCAAGCAGAACTGTCGGGCGCTTGGAGATAGCCACTAGACCCGTCGAAATGAAAGCACGTCCCCACTTCACCGGACACAAAAGTAACACCTCCCAGCAAGGCGCAGTTATTCGTGCCGCGTGAATCCAAGGTGTCAAACTCGCCCTGCCAAAAAGAAATCATGTTGGCCGGAGAAGGAGTACATTGTGAAACGTGCGCGGTCAGCAGGGCATTGGAACTGAGGATTGAGCCGGCACCGTTGGTTATTTGAACGGAGTAAGCGCCCGCCTGATCCGATTGGACATCGGTCAAAGTGAGCACGGAATTGGTAGCCCCAACAATCTTTGCCTGGTTGAAGAACCATTGGTAGACCAGCGGCGAATCGCCCGTGGCGATCACATTGAAGCTCGCATTTCGGCCAATAATAGCGCTTTGGTTGGTGGGCTGGGTCAAAATAGAGGGAGATATTGGGACCGGGGAGCATTTGCCACTGCCGTCGGCATTATAGATGCCAGCAATTTCATTGGAGGTCAGGGCGCGGTTATAGATGGATACTTCGTCCATGGCGCAATCGTTGAAAACGCCTTCGGCCGGGCAACCGCCGATCGTCAGCGGCGCATTGACATCGGCAACCGAGAGAGTGCTGGGAATGGTTTGTACCGTGACGCCGTTCACGAGGAAGGTGAAAAGGTTTCCTTTGCGCGTGAGCGCAAGATGGTAGAACTGGCCAAGAGCAGGTGAAAACGAGTAGGAGCCGACATCGCCGGGGGTAGGACCACCTTCACAATGAAATCGGAGATTACCCTGGCTGAGCCAAAAGAGCCATTTGCTGTGATTAAACCCGCCGCCTTCATCGTTGCCCAAAAAAACATTGTTTCCATGGATGGAATTGAAGCGCACCCAAAACTCGATGGTGAAATCGGACGTGCCAAACGCCCAAGCGGGAGTATCGGAAGCCTGCACATAGCCGCTGGACCCATCGAAGCTAAAACATGGGCCAACTTTGCCGGTCTCATAAGTAACGCCCCCCTGCAAGGTCCCATAGTTTGTGCCGAACGAATCCAGGGCACTGTTATCACCACGCCACCAACTCACCAGGCCGGCAGGCGCAGGAGTGCATTGCGCGCGCGATGTGGAGGTCAAAATTCCGACCAGTAATAACGACACTGGCAAAAGCCGGATGGCTGGCCAAAAACGGCGGGGTGCAATGATGTTCATTTGTCTTTTTCTTCTGATGCGGACTTTAAGACTAATACAGTCATCATGGGAACATCAACCGTCACGTCAACGGATTTCGCGTTAGTTGCCTAGACGTTTCTTGCTGCCGTCCACTTGTGTTTGGGTCGTGAGGGTTACATACTCGCCTCGAAATGAATCGCAAACGAAAGAGCATTGCTGTGCTCATGGCGTTTGGTTTCATGTAAAGACCGTTTAAAGCCCTATATGAAAAGTATCTGCCTGGCGCTCTTCCTTGTTGGTTGGATTCTTTCTCAGGCGAACGGGCAAGAGACCAATCTGCCTGTAAAGTTTGCGATCATGGGATTGACGCATGATCACGCGGGTGGATTTATTCCGAACACACTGCGGCGGAAGGATATTCAACTGGTGGGCATCGTGGAGACGAATACGGACCTGGTGGCGCGTTATGGGGAACGTTATCACCTGCCGGCCAATTTCTTTTATCCCAGCCTGAAAGCCCTGATAGCGCATACAAATATCGATGCGGTGGCGACCTTCACGAGCACGTATGACCATCTGGCGGTGGCGAAGAATTGTGCCGCGCTGGGTGTGCGCGTGATGATGATGGAAAAGCCTTTGGCGGTGGACCTGAAGCAGGGCCAGGCGATGGCGGACATTGCAAATCAGAAGGGCATGCAGATGATCGTCAACTATGAGACGACGTGGTATTCGGCAAATCAGGCGGCATACACGCTGGTGCATGACCAGGTGATTGGTGATCTGCGCAGGATCGTGGTGCATGACGGACATTGGGGGCCGAGGGAATTGGGATGTTCCTCGAATTTTTTGGCATGGTTGACGGACCCGGTCCTGAACGGTGGCGGGGCGTTGATGGATTTTGGATGTTATGGAGCGGACCTTATGACGTGGTTGATGGACGGCGCGAGGCCAACCTCAGTGATGGCTGTGACACAGCACATCAAACCGGAGGTTTATCCGAAGGTGGAGGATGAGGCGACGATCATTGTCACGTACCCCAAGGCGCAGGGAATCATCCAGGCCTCGTGGAATTGGCCATACAATCGCAAGGACATGGAGATTTATGGCCAGACCGGCTACGTGCTCGTGCCAAAGAATGACACATTGCGAATACTCAAAAACAGAGGAACGGAGACCGAGCAAACGGTTCCGGGTTTGAAAGGCGCGCAAGCGGATCCGCTGTCCTATCTGGCCGCGGTCGTGCGTGGTGAAATCAAGCCGGGTGGTCTTTCTTCGCTATCGGTGAATTTGGCAGTGATGGAAATTCTGGATGCGGCACGGAAATCGGCGCAAACGGGGAGACGAGTGGATCTGCCGAAGCGCCCGCCTTATGCGGTGAATTGATTGTCTTCCGATTTCGTTCGCGGCATAATCGCGGGAGGAATGAGCAGCAAACGAATCCACCTCTTCGCGCCGTTGGCGCTCATTTTTGTTTTTCTATTCACGACTTCTTTGCCTGCGGAAATTTTGCCGCCGGGTTTTCGTCCGTTGCCGCTGGGGGTACATGCGTTGGTGGGTGGGCGGATTGTGGTGAAGCCGGGTGAAGTTTTGACGAATGGGGTCATCGTCATCCGCGATGGGTTCATCAAGGCGGTGGGAGCCAATATTCCTGTTCCTGCAGATGCGCGGGTGTGGGACATGCATGGCATGACGATCTATGCGGGGTTCATTGATCCTTACCTGGCGCTGGATGCGACGAATGCGCCGGTGGATACGTCGGGCTCGATGCCGATCGCGGCGAACAGTTTGACTTCCGGCGGGGTGAAATTTTACGGTGCGCCGGGCGCGCAAACTGACATGGGTTCGAGTGGGCCGGGCTACGAAGTTTCCCGCATCACGCCGCAGGCGCGCGCGGTGGAATCGTGGTCGCCCAAGGACAAAGAGCTTTCGCCGCTGCGGGAACTGGGTTTCACGGCGGGATTGGTGGTGCCGGGCCGCGGAATCGTTCGGGGCACGAGCGCGCTGGTGGCGTTGGTAGGAGAAAATCCCAACGACGCCATCATCAAGCCGGATGTGTTCCAGCATGTGGCGTTTGACAATATTGATAGTGATGACGCGAGGTATCCGGCGTCGTTGATGGGTGTGATCGCGGCGATACGACAGACGTTTTTTGACGCGCAACATTACCAGGTGGTTCGCGCGGATTTTGCGAAACATCCGAATGACCGCCCGCGACCGGAATTCAATCCGGCGCTGGAGGCATTGGCTCCGGCGGTGAATAAAACGATGCCGGTGATGTTTGAGCCGGGGAGCGCGTTGATGGATGACCGGGCGGTGCGGGTGGCGAAGGAATTGGGATTGGATTACGTGCTCGTCTCATGCGGGCAGGAATGGCGGCGGCCGGATCTGGCGCAGGCGACGGGAGCGACGTTTGTGGTGCCGCTGAATTTTCCGACGCTGCCAAAACTGCCGAATGAGGATGACTGGCAACAAATCTCGCTGGACCAATTGCGCGCATGGGATTGGGCGCCGGAAAATCCGGCGCTGCTGCGGCAACGGGGTTTGACGGTCGCGCTCACGACGTACGGGCTGGATGACAAAAAGGATTTCCGGAAGAACCTGTGGCTGGCGCTGGACCGCGGGTTGTCTGACAACGATGCGCTGGCGGCGCTGACGACGGTGCCGGCGAAATTGTGCGGGGTCGAAAATCTACTGGGGACGATTGAGGCGGGGAAGATCGCGAACCTGACGGTGGTGAACGGCGAGGGGTATTTCAATCCGGATGCGAAGGTACGGGAGGTGTGGATCGACGGGAGGATCTATCGCGGACCGGAAGAGGAAGTGAAAGCGGAGAACGCGGATGGAACTAAACCGGACGAGTCGGCCAAACCAAAGGAGGAGCCGGAGAAAAATCCCAAGCCGCCGGAATTGGTAAAGGAGGAAGCCGCGAAAACGGGGGCAACGAACCAGGTCGTATCGGTGGAGGGCAAGAAATCGCCGGAGAAAGATAAAAAGGCGGACGAAGTGCGGGAGTTGCAGAAGAAACGCGTGGCGCGTTCGCCGTTGGAAGGACGAGGACCGATCACGAATGCAACGGAACTCTTGATAACAGGAGCGACGATCTGGACAAGCGGGCCGCAGGGAATTTTGACGAATGCCAGTTTGTTGATCGAAGGCGGGAAAATCAAATCAGTCGGAGGGCCGATGGCTGAGGATCGCCTGGCGCAAACATTTGATGCGAAGGGGCTCACGGTCACAGCGGGCATCGTGGATTGTCACAGCCATAGCGCGATTTTGGGCAACGTGAATGAATGGACGCTGCCATCGACGGCGATGTGCCGCATCGGGGACGTGGTGAATTCCGAGACGCCAAATCTTTACGAGCAACTCGCGGGCGGGGTGACGACGATCAACCTGTTGCATGGGTCGGCGAATCCGATCGGCGGGCAGAACCAGGTGATCAAGTTGCGCGAGGGCGCGGGGCCGGAGGATCTGAAATTTGCGGAGGCGCCACAGGGCGTCAAATTCGCGCTGGGCGAAAATGTGAAGCAATCCAACTGGGGCGATAATTACAACAAACGTTTCCCGCAGACGCGCATGGGCGTGCGGACGTTTTATGAGAACCGGTTCACGGCGGCGCAGGAGTATCTGACGGCGTGGGACAAATTTAAAACGAATGGTGGAGTGCCGCCGCGCCGGGACCTGGAACTGGAAGCGCTCGGCGAAGTGCTGCAAGGCACCCGTTTGATCCACGTGCACAGCTATCGGCAGGATGAGATGCTGATGTTGCTACGGTTGACGCAGAGTTTTGGGGTCACACTGGGATCGTTCCAGCACGGGTTGGAGGGCTACAAGATTGCGGATGAGATTGCGGCGGGCAATGTGGGGGTTTCCACGTTTGCGGATTGGTGGGCGTACAAGTTCGAGGTGTACGATGCGATTCCGTATAACGGCGCTTTGATGTATGAGCGTGGGGTGCTGGTGTCGTACAACTCGGATTCATCCGACCTGGCGCGGCGGCTGTATCTGGAAGCGGCGAAGGCGGTGAAATTTGGCGGCGTGCCGGAAACGGAAGCATTCAAGTTTGTGACGCTAAATCCGGCAAAACAATTGCACATCGACCCGTACGTGGGTTCGCTGGAGCCGGGGAAGGACGCGGATTTTGCGATCTGGACAAAGTCACCGCTGGACTCGGGCACGGTGTGTCTGCAGACGTGGGTGGATGGGAAGAAATATTTTGACCGGTCGCTGGAGGCGGACCGGGTGGCGCGGCTGAAGAAGGAACGGGACGATTTGATAGCGAAAGCGAAGAAAATGGTGGAGTTGAGCGGTGGTGGAAAGAGCGATGGGAAGAAAGATGATTCGTTTTTCCGGGTGTCGTTGGAACATCAATTTGATGGGGTGGATAGAGGGTGTTTGGATGAGGTGGAGGAGGGGCAATGAAACATCCAACATCCAACATCCAACATCCAATACCCAATGCCGGAAGGTCTTGCGTAGGTTGGATAGTGCTGATTTCGATTGTTTTGCTGATTGCCACCAAGGCGTCAGCGCAAACAATTCTTCTTCACGGTGCCACCGTGCATACGGTTTCTGGTGAAACCTTATCGCCGGGGGATGTGTTGATTCAGGATGGGAAAATTGTGCAGGTGGGGAAATCGATTCCGGGGCGGCGGGGGAAGACAATTGATTTGACGGGGATGCATCTTTATCCGGGGATGATCGCGCTGGATACGACGCTGGGGTTGATCGAGATCGAGGCGGTGCGCGCGACGGATGACCGGGCGGAGGTGGGGGATTATGTGCCGGATGTGGAATCGTGGGTGGCAGTGAATCCGGATTCGGAATTGTTGCCGGTGGCGCGCGCGGCGGGCATCGCGTATTTCGAGCCGGTGCCGCAGGACCATGTGGTGCCCGGGCAATCGGCTTTGATGCGCATCGATGGCTGGACGACGGAACAGATGGCGGTGAAAAAGCCGATGGCGCTGCATATTTTCTGGCCCAGCATGGACCTGGACACGACGCCGAAGAGCCGGTTGAGCGATCCATCGAAATGGAAATCGTTCGAAGACCAGGACAAAGCGCGGCGGGCAAAGGTGCGCGAGTTGAATGATTTTTTTGAGGACGCGCGCTCTTACGCCAAGGCGAAGGATGCGGCGACGAATAGCGCTGCGGCACCGGAGAAGATTCCGGCGTGGGAAGCGATGTTGCCGTATGTGCGCGGGGAATTGCCGATAACGGTGCACGCGGATGAAGCGCGGCAGATAACTTCGGCGGTGACGTGGGCGGCGACGAATCATTTCAGGATCGCCATCGCGGGCGGCAAAGACGCGTGGCTGGTGGCCGGATTGCTGGCGACGAACAAGGTGCCGGTGATCTTTGAACATGTTTATGCCCAACCGTTGCGTGAGATAGAGACTGTAGATGCCTACATGCACGCGCCGGAAATGTTGCATGAGGCGGGAGTGGTCGTGACATTCAGCGTGGGCGGGGCATGGCTGTTGAAGAACATGCCGAATCTGGCGGCGCAGGCAGTGGCGTTCGGGTTGCCGACGGAAGAGGCGGTGAAGGGATTGACGCTGTATCCGGCACAGATCGCGGGCGTGGCGGACAAGCTAGGCTCAATCGAGGTGGGGAAGGAAGCGACGTTGTTTGTGACGGACGGGGATTTGCTGGATATCCGGAGTAACGTGAAGCGGCTGTGGATTGCGGGCAAGGAAGTGAGCCTGGAGAGCCGGCATACGCGGCTTTATGATAAGTATAGAAACAGGCCGAAGGCGGGGAAATAAAGCTCCAAGCACCAACATCCAAGCTCCAGAGAAATTCCAAACACCAAGCGCGAAAATGACTAAGCCTTAAGTTCGAATGACTAATGGCGAAAGGCCTTGAACCCCGGCCAATGGCGGCATTTTCGGCGTTCCACAGAATTCTTTCCTTATCCGGTAAATCCAGTAGATTCTGGCTTCCATTTATGGCCGAAGAACATCAGCAACCAACGCCACCGAACCCGGAGCGTAAGACTTTAGATGACCGCGCGAAGATGACGGAGCTGGAACGCATCCGGCATTCGGCCGCGCATGTGCTGGCGACGGCGATCCTGCGGCTGTGGCCGGAGGCGCAATTCGCCGCCGGGCCGCCGGTGGAGAACGGGTTTTATTACGACGTGGACCTGCCGCACCGGATCTCGCCGGAAGATTTCGCGAAGATTGAGGAGGAGATGAAGAAGGAGATCAAAGCGAACAACGTTTTTGAGAAAATCATCGTCACACGCGAACAGGCCATTGCCGACGCGCTGAGCGGTCGATTGGGCGGATTGGCGGAGCGTCCGGGCAACGTGAGCAAATTCAAGCTGGGCAACCTGGAAGCGATTCCGGAAGGCGAACCCATCTCGTATTTCAAGAATGGCGATTTCATCGACCTGTGCGCGGGGCCGCACGTGATGCGGACGGGCAACGTGGGGGCGTTCAAGCTCACGAGTGTAGCGTCGGCGTATTACAAGGGCGACGAGAAGAACCCGCAGCTCCAGCGCATCTACGGCACAGCGTTCAAGAACAAAACGGCGCTGGACGAATACTTCAAGATGCTGGAAGAGGCCAAACGCCGCGACCATCGCAAGATCGGCGCGGAGATGGGCCTGTTCGCGATTGATACGGAATACGTGGGGCCGGGACTGGCATTGTGGCTGCCTAAGGGCACGGCAATTTTGGAAGAACTGGAAAAGCTGGCGAAGGAAACGGAATTTGCCGCCGGGTATGTGCGCGTGAAGACGCCGCATATCGCACGGGAGAAGATGTATAAGACCAGCGGACATTTGCCGTACTACGCCGAGAGTATGTTTCCACCGATGAAGCTCGCGCTCGATGAAAAACAACTCGCTGAAATCGACCGTAAGATCAAAGACTTGGAGAAGAGGATCGGCAAACTCGATGTAGACATTCATAACATTGAGGACAAAAAAGTAACTTCTGGCGTCACGGAAGAAGATGAAGAGGGGCTGGGCGAAGACGAATTTCGCGAAGGAAATTTTGAGCAGCAGTTGGCTAATTTGATGGCGTCGCGCGACGGTGGTGACCGTTATTACCTCAAGGCGATGAACTGTCCGCATCATCATCGGATTTTTGCGGCGGAGCCGCATAGTTATCGGGATTTGCCGTTGCGATTGGCGGAGTACGGGACTTGTTATCGGTATGAGCAATCGGGCGAGTTGTTCGGGTTGATGCGGGTGCGGTCGTTGAACATGAACGACGCGCATATCTATTGCACGGAGGAACAGTTCTCGCAGGAATTCAACGCGGTGAATGAGATGTACCTGAAATATTTCAAGATTTTTGGCATCGAGAAATATGTGATGCGGTTCAGCACGCACAGCGCGGAAGGGCTCGGCAAAAAATATGTGAACGAGCCGGAGCTGTGGAAGAAGACCGAGGACATGGTGCGCCAGGTGTTGATCGAGTCGAAGATCAATTATATCGAAGTGCCCAATGAAGCGGCGTTCTACGGGCCGAAGATCGATGTGCAGGTGGAGAGCGCCATTGGGCGCGAATTCACGCTGGCGACGAACCAGGTGGATTTTGCGGTGCCGGCGAAATTTGGCCTGACGTATCGGGACAAGGACAACTCGAATAAGACGCCTTTGTGCATCCATCGCGCGCCGCTCGGCACGCATGAGCGGTTCATCGGATTTTTGATCGAGCATTACGCGGGGAATTTTCCGTTGTGGCTGGCGCCGGAGCAGGTGCGGGTGATCACGATCGGCGAGGACGAGCCGTTGCTGAATTACGCCAAGGGTATCGTGGGAGAATTACGGGCGAACATGGTGCGGGTGGAAGGTGACTATTCGGCGACGCCCATGAAGGGGAAGATCGCAGACGCAGAAGCGGCGCGGGTGCACACGATGCTGGTCGTCGGTGGTCGCGACATGGAAGCGGGGCAGGTTTCGGTGCGGTTGCACGGGAAAGGCAACGTGGGCGCGAAGCCGAAGGGAGAAGTGGTGGCGGAGATTTTGGCGAGCATCAAAGAGCGAAGGGCGTAAACAGTTGACCTGGGTGCGTTCCGGGTTTTGAACCGGCAGGAAAAGGGGTTTTGTACAAGTTGGCCTCGCGGCCATTCACGTTTGCTAAAAACCGTGATATGAATTCAACCATACTCAAGTGGGTGTGCCTGGCCATAGTGCTGACAGGGGGCGTGTCCTTGGATGCGGCGGGCGAAGTGGTGTTCCAGGATTTTTTTACGGATTCTTCCGGTAATATCACCAACAGCGTGCCGTGGCTGGATGTGGAGGGGAATGGCTGGCAGACGGGCGCATCAGTTTCGCAACTGGCGTTGGACGGCAGCGGGCATGTTTACAACTCGGCGGTGAGCGCGGGCACGGCAACGGGCGTGCCATTGATACCCATCGGACCGCACGGTTCGATGACGGCGTCGGCCTTGGTGAAATTGCCCACCGGCTCGACGGAATGGGTGGGCCTCGGCTTTGCGAATTCGAATCTTTTCCTATCGGCCAACGGCGGTGGGAGCGGTCCGTGGCTGCAGGCGCAGGGCAACGGGAACCTGACTCTTTACGGCGGCACGGGTTTGAATAATGCGGTGACCGCGGTGAGCGCTTTCAGCAACAGTGGCAACCCGGTGCAAGTGTTTCTGACTTACGATAACTTCCATGGAACAGCGAGCGCGGGAACCGTCAGCGGCGGCGTGACGAACCTGGTTTTCAGCCAATGGCCGTTGACGAACTCAGCGGGAGTATCCGCACCGGATTATCTGGTGCTGCAAATGTCCACCAACCTGACGACGCCGACAGCGCGTTGGGCGACGGCAGTGACCGTGGATTGGATACCGCGTCCGCTGCCGATGCTGGCGCTGCCGGTGGCGATCCAACGGACAAATTTCGTGGGAGCGCCGGGTGCAAACGACATAGTACTCATCTCCAATGCGTTGAATACGGTGAGCAACTTTGCGGGTGGAACGGAAATCCGCTTCACGGCGGGCGCCACCTATATCATCACGAACAGTTCGCCGGTTGCGGGTGTCCCGATCAACCTGAAAAATGGAACCAATGTGCTGATCAATGGCAATGGCTGCAAAATCCTGATCACCAATCCGCGCATCGGATTTTTGGGCGTCAACAACTGCTCCAATGTGATTGTGGAAGGATTTACCGTAGACCATGACCCGCTGCCGTTCACCCAGGGCATCGTTACGCATAATTTTACCCATGATGTCACCAATGAGGCGGCCATCGAGTTTCAGGTGGACCCGGGTTACCCGGCGCCGACGAACGCCAATTACTTGGACCCAAACACCAGCCAGTGGGGCATGGTGATGGACCCGATGAGGCCGGGCCGTCTTGCGGATGGAGCGTGGACCCAAATCTTTTATGCCAATGTGATACAGACGAACAGCAACGGCGCTTTCAAGGTGTACCTGACTTCCATGTCGCGCGCGCAGACGATACTGCCCGGGGACTATTGGTGCATGATTGCGCGCTGGGATGGCTCCATGGTCTTCCATGACTTCCAGTCCACCCAGGTGACTTACCTCAGCAACATCGTCTATGCCGCGGCTGGAGCCGTCTACGACGGAGCGCGTTGCCCCCTGGCTGCTGAAATCGACGACCAAATTGTCTTTACGCCGCCGCCGCATGGCACCGCGCCGCGTCGCCGGACCTCCAATGCCGATGGTGGACTGTTTGTAGAAACACGGATCGGCCCGTGGGTTCAAGGTTGCACGTTCTATGGCCTGAGCGACGATGCGGCCAACGCGTGCGCGGCTACGTGCACAGTCTCCAATGCGCCTCCCTATCCGACCAACACTCTGAATGTAAGCGCGAACACGCCCAACGGCGGACCGCCCGGCACCCTGGTTCCCCAACAGGCGGAGGTGGGCGACATTTTTCTTTTTTTCAACTGCACCAACGGAATCGTCTTTGACCGCGCCACGGTCATGGCGGTCAATCTGCCGAACATCACGTTTGACCATGCGATCACGAACCTGGTGCCCGGCACGTTCAACACGAACACGTGGTTGATCAACGAAACGCTGAACACCTCGGCGGTCTATTTGGATAACGTGTTCATGAATTCGGCGTTTCACGGCATCTATTGCCGCGCTAATAATATCCTGATAGCGCACAACGCGGTGGGTGGCATGGGCAAGAATGCCATTTGTGCTTTTCCAGCCATTACGTCCAATTTTCTTAATTTCTACGTGCCCACCAATGTGGTGATCATGGATAACGCGCTTTCGGACGAAGGTTTTTCGTTCGAAGCAGTGCAGAACAGCATTCCGGATGAGCAGCCAGCCTATGCAATGATAGCGTTGCACAAGGCTGATTCCCTTTCGGATTCCGTCACCAACGGTTTTGATATCTGCGGCATCCGAATCCTTTACAATGCGTTCGTGGACTGGCGGCGCGCGGCCATCGCGCTGCATAATGCCACTGATGTGAATATCATCGGCAATTATTTTGGCCCGCCGTTCACCAACGATGACCTGGTGCCATTGACCAATGATGTCGTTGCCGACTTGTGGGCATCGGACTACCCCAACCTGCTTTTCACCAACAACGTGAACGCCACGACGATTAAAAACAAAGACGCCATCAGCGAAGATGGATCGAGCCTGCTCATCTCAAAGGCGTTCCAGGTCGTCGCGGCGCCAGAGTTGGCGGCCACAAAGACTGGCAGCAACCTGCTGGTCAGTTGGGTGAGCCCGGCGCCCGGCTTTGTGCTGCAACAGGTCAGCGGATTGAACGGGAGCACCAATAATTGGTCGGATGTCACGAATGCGCCCGAGTGGGCAGGGGAATCGAACTGGGTCACATTCCCGTTGGCCAGAAAGACGACGAATCAACTTTATCGGGCGAGACAGCGTTGATTTGGTTTTTGGCGCGAAATCGCAGAAAAGCTGTCACCTTCTGGCGGTTGGCGGACATTAGAGTAAGACGGGCGTGATTGATTTGGTGGCGCGTTGTCCAATCGAAGCTTGCATGTCCCGTCCGGAAGAAGTTTGATTAATATACCAAGCCAGAAACAGCGGTAAACGGGAACCAGAGAGCCTATGAGCGAATTTAAATTTGCCTGTCCGAAATGCAACGGGGAAATCCTGTGCGACACGACGTATTCCAATCGCCAGATCAATTGCCCGATCTGCCAACAGTTGATCGTGGTGCCAAAGGCGATCAGCAAAGCAGGTGGTGGGGGCGTGATGAAGAAGGTGTTGATGGCGGTCGGCATCCTCGTGGTGGTGGGGGTGCTGGGTGCCGGCGGCTGGTATTTTTATTCGAAGCACAAGGAGAAGGTAGCGGCGGCGGCCGGGAATCCGGCGGCGCAAGTAACCGAGCCCAGCTCGCAATCGGTGGCGAGCGCGCTGGCGGTGACGGAAAAGATGCATCTGGCTTATTCGAGCCTGGATAGTTTGCGGGCGCACGGGACGGCAGTGATGGTGATTGATACGTCGGCTATCACAGCGGCCGATGTGAACCCCAATTCCAAGAATAAAAATGCCAAGCAACGGCCAGCAGGCCTCCCCAAGTCGGTTACGATGACGACGGAAGTTTCGATGAAGCTGGCGAAGCCGAATATGTTTCTGATCGAAGGGAACATGAAACAGGCGGCAGGTCCCATGACCATGACGAACACAACGGCGACGTGGTCCTCCGGGGACACGAATTATTCGTTGATACTGGCGGCGGGCGGCGCTTACAAGAATTTCACGACGGTGAAGGATCGCAACCAGGCGCTGATGATGAACGGGCAGGGCGGTGCATTGGCGGTGGGTGTGCCGGAGCTTTTCTTTGATGACATGGGGACGATGAGTAAGTTCATCTCGGATTGGGGCCAGACCGGTGAAGAATCTCTGGATGGGGAAAACTGCGTCATGTTGACCGGGAAAATGATGGGACAAAAATTGAAGATCTGGGTGAGCAAGACGAGTTACCTGATCCTGAAATCGGAGATAACGCTGGGCGGGGCGCTCAGTGATGCGGACCTCGATGCTGCAATGGCCCTCAACACTAATACCAACATGTCTGCGGCGCAGGTCGCACAGATGAAAGCACAGGCAAAGCAAGCGGTGGCGATGATAACGAAAATCAAGGGCACGATCACCGAGACGTACGATTATGAAACGAACTATACGTTTTCGGCGAATGATTTCACTTATCCAGTGCCGCGCGGTGTGAAGCTGGCCAAGGGAATGTAAGAGGCTTGAACAAGTAGCGCGAAAGACGGATTGCATTTTGCAGGGTGAAACGGTTACGTTTTGAGCCGGTAAAACCAAACTATGAAATCAATCAAAACACCTTTTGTCCTCACCCTGATTGCCGCACTGGCGATTTCCGCAACCGTCGTTGGTTGCAATAAAGATAAGACCCCGGAAAGCGAAGTAAACGATGCGGCTAACAAGACCGCTGACGCCGCCAAGGATGCCGCCGCCAAGACCGCTGACGCCGCCAAGGACGCTGCGGCAGCGACCAAAGACGCCGTGACGAACGCAGTGAGCAAGTAAAACGATTCTGGTCGCGGATGATTCCGCGACAAAAATGGAATAGTATCAGGGACAGGCCGCAAGCCTGTCCCTGATTTTTTACCAGTGCGTCTTAAATTGCCTTTTGAGTCAGTCCCGCTGGCGCGGGAGAGACCCCTCACCAGCGGCTGCGCCGCACCCTCTCCCGTTGCACGGGCGAGGGCATAGCGGCAACTTAAGACACTACTTTTTTGTTTCGCGGCGGTGAATTGCGGGTAATTTTGTGGCGAACCAACGCCCCAAAATAACAACTTATGAAAACACTCGTCTGCACCGTGGTCTTCGCCATACTTTGCGGCAACCTTATGGCACAAAATTCTCCTACCAACGCGCCCGGGCCAGCTGCCGCGGCGAAAATGCCGACCACTATTTTTGATTGGGAAAAAATGACGGTCACGCCGACGACCAACGGCGTGCGTCGCGCGCTGTTCGATTCGCCAACGGCCACGCTGGACTTGTTGCATTGCCATATCACGACGTTGAACCCCGGCCAGAACAGCGGCGAGCCTCGCCTGCACTTGCAGGAGGAAGTGATCATCATTAAGGAAGGGCATGTGGAGGCTTATTATGATGGTCATACGCAAACCATTGGGCCTGGCTCGGTCATATTCTTTGCGGCGAATGCGACCACACGCCTGCGCAACGCGGGCACTACCCCGGCGACCTACACGGTCGTCTATTTCCATACGCCGTTGACGCCGAAAAAGTGAGTGTTGTTGACCGATATTTGATTTATGGAATTTGATGTTGAAGGAAAACATGCGGAGCGCGCTTACGCGTTGTTGGCGTCTTTGGTCACACCGCGTCCGATCGCGTGGGTAACGACCTTGAGCCCGGATGGCGTGGTGAATGTGGCGCCGTTCAGTTTTTTCAACCTGTTGGGCGCGAATCCGCCGATCCTTGGATTTTGTCCCGGCGATCGCGAAAACGGTACGCCCAAGGACACGGCGCACAACATCCGGTTGACGCATGAGTTCGTGGTGAACCTGGTGGATGAGAACACGGCGGAGGCGATGAACCGCACGGCGGCATCGTTGCCGTATGGCGTGAGCGAATTGCTATCGGCCGGACTGACCACGTTGCCAAGTTCCACGGTGAAGCCGCCGCGCATCGCGGAATCGCCCGCGAGCCTGGAATGCCAGGAATGGGGCACGTTGCAGATCGGCGGCAACCGATTGATCGTTGGTTTGATAAAGCGCGTGCAAGTGCGCGATGAGTTGGTGGACGCGCAAACACAACGGATACGCACGGAGCGCTTGCACGTGATCGGGCGCATGGCCAGCCCGCATTGGTATTGCCGCACACAGGACCGTTTCGAGATGAAGCGTCCTGATTAATCGGCCGGGACAATCTCCGCCGTGCGCAACATCACGGGGCCGAGCAAGCCCGATTCCAGCGGCGCATCGTTCTTCGTCCAGTGATGCCAGGTCGTGAAAGTGAAGCGCCCGGTGGGACTGGGTTTGCCCTGCAAGAACCAATCAGGCCACGCGGCCAGTTGTTTGCCGTTCCATTCGCGGTCATCGGGCAATTGCTCGTCGCCGATGAGCCGGTTGGGCCAGAGATTCGTCACTTTTACCACGAGCTTGTTTGTGCCGGGTTTGGCGGCAGACGAGATGTTCACGCGGAAAGGCGGTTTCCAAAGCACGCCGAAGGATTGGCCGTTCACGGAGACTTCCGCAAAATTCTTCACTTTGCCGAGGTCCAGCCAAAGATCACGATTTGCCGTTAATCGGTCGGCGGGAATCTCAATCTCTTTTTCGTAAGTGGCTGTGCCCGAGAAATAGCGCACGCTGTCATTGGTGTGGTCGGTCCAGGAAATAAGTTTATCCAACTGGACGGAGGCCGGCGCGCCCCAGTTGGGCGGGAAGTTGAGCGTCCATGGACCGGTCACTTCCAGCGGCGCGGGAACGTCGGTGGCAACCGCGCGCAACGTTTTCCTGTCGGTTGTTTGGAACACAGCGGTGCCATCACTCGTGGCTTTCACAAATAATTTTCCCTCGTTGTCCAAGCCGGTTTGCCATTGTGAATCAACTTTCGCAGACACGGCATGATTGCCCGACGCGGGCTCGCGGAAGATGACGAATACGGAGCCGGCGGGGTCAAACGTAAGGCTGACGATGGTGCGGCCATTCTCCACGCGCCAAACAGGGGCGTGTTCAATGACGCCCGTGTCCGGATGCCACAGCTCGGGCGTTTTGCCGCTGACACGGAAAGTACAATCCGCGGTAACATCCTGGGTGCGCTGGTTGGAGACGAAGTAGATATCTGCGTTGTCTGTGACGCGATGGGCATAAGCGAGATGTGCGGCGGGCGAATCGCTGGTGAAATCAAAATCCGGTTTGAGATTTTGCAGTGAGAACACGGTGGCAAGCAACTGGCCCCAGATAACGCGGCCTTTGCCCACCGCATTCTCCGTGATTTTGTTGCCATCGCAATTTCCCCAAAGTTCCGCGGCCAGTTTTTTCACCTGTTTGTCGCTCTTCGGAAAATCCGCGAGGCCCGGTGCATTTTGCGGTGGCGCACCGAAGATGGTCGCGCCTTCACGGACCAATTCATGGATGCGTTTCAACACTTCCGGCGTCATGTTCGGGTCTTCGGGCGGCAGGATCAAAACGGCGTAACTGACGCCGTCCGGCAGCATGATGCGGCCATTTTTCACAGTGGTGCGATGTAACAGGACATCCGCATTGATCGCATCGTAGTCGTAACCGGCCGGCGTGGCGGGATTGCCCACGCGGATCTCCACGGGGTCACTTTCGCCGCAGAAATAAGCGACATCGACTACCGGGTGCCCCTGCTGCAATAAAAACTGGCAGCGCGTCACGTAATCGATCCACGCCTTGCCCTGTTGCCACCATGTCACCGTGCGCTCAAAGTGAAAACCCCATTGCCCCATCGTCATGCCCGGCCAGACATTGGTCCACGGCTGCATGGCGTAGCGATGGAAAATGTAACGGTTCAACCCCTGGCAATACATCAGGTCGCCCAGCGCCTTGAGCGAATAAGGGTCATTCTGCCAGCGTCCGGGACCGGGTTGGGCCGTGAATGATTCCGCGCCGACAATGGTTTTTCCGTAGATATGCGCGACCGAGGCCGCAATCTTCACCGACCGATGGCCCTGCGTGCCGCTCCAGAATTCGCCCATCACGATGTCAGCCGCCGCGCCGCATTGCAGCGATTCAAACGGGCCGGTGTAAGGTTCGACCGCGTTCATCAAACCGTGCTGGCGGCAGAGTTCCGCGAAATGGCCGAAGTAGTTTTCGGCGAACAAGTCCGCGATGGTCTTGCGCACATCCCAGAGAAAACGTTCCGAGTTTTCAGGGTTATCCACGACGCGACCCGTAAAGGTGGGAAAAAATTGGACCAAATCATAGCCGCGGCGTTTCTTGAACTCTTCCCGGAAATTGGCCGTCCAGTTCTGGCCGCCGACTTCGTAGCTGTCGATGAGCGAGGCGTCGAGCGTCTTGCCGGCGAGCGGCCCGATATCATCGAGGACTTTCTGCATGAAACCATCCCAATGCAGGTCCAGCGCTTCCTTGCTGAATTTGTCGCATTCGAGGCCTTCACCTTCCTTAGGGGCAGGATGGTTGTTCCGGCCGGTGGGCGTGTAGCCGACTCGGAGGATGACCCAATCTCCGGCGGGCACCTGCCAGGACAAGTTGCCGTTCGTATCCATCTTTGAGGTCAGCTCGATGACATCTTTGCGTTGGATGGCTTCGGCAGGATTCGTTCCGGCGTCATTGTCCGGGAGGACGGCCGCCCCGCTGTTGCCATCTTTGGCCTCAACATTTTCCACGACCAGTTTGGGCGAAAGCTCGATCTCGGCGAGCGGAAGCTGGGTAGCATTGGACGCTGCGGTGTTGAATTGCACACGCCAGAACCGCGCCGCCACGGATTCTGCGCCGAGTGAAACAATCCGCACATACGGACCACGCCGGCCAAAGCCGAACGGGCGCAGCGTGCGGAATGTTTTCCCGTCGTCCGAGGCCTGGATGACGCCGGAGGATTCCGGCATGCTGAAACCGGCGGTGATCTTCACGGAACGCGCCAGGAAAGGTTCGGGGAATTGAATCTGCGCGTAGGTCGGGTAGCCCGGCGCGGGCGCGGGCAAACTGACGACCGTTTGCGTGTCGCCGTCGATCAGCGCCGTGCTGGTCTGTCCGGGAACGCTGGTGATCGCGGCAGGCGCGAAATCTTTCATGCGGACTGTTTCCCCGGTGGGCGCCGGGAAGGCCAGGACGGCGATGTCGCGATAAAATCCAAGGATGGTGAGCGGCTGGCGCAAAAAGCCGTTGAAATTGGTGGGGCCGCTTACGTGCGTTTCGGTGGTGACGACGTGCTGCATGGCGTGTTCGGGCGTGTTCCACGGGCCACCGCTGCTGGACCAGCCGGCGCAGTTTTCCACGCACAGTTCGAGCCCCAATCGGTTGGCCTCCTGCACCGTGAATTTGAAATCGTCGCGCCATTCCGGGCTCATGAAGGGCACGGGACCGCGCGGGATGCCGGAATCCACGTTCACGATGGTCGCACCGCCAAGGCCGATCTGCTTCATCGCTTCGAGGTCGGCGGTGATGCCTTCCTTGGTGATATTGCCGTTCATCCAGTGCCACCAGGTTTGCGGCTTGGCGGAATCCGGCGGATTGAGAAATCCGGCTTCCAACGGATCGGTCGGCGCGGCGAGGGCCGGCCCGGACCAGGCAAACACCAGCGTGGCGAGAAGAATTAATTTTGATTTCATGAGATGCGCCCGTCGATGTGGTGAGGGCTATGTTGGATTCTGTAAAGCCGCCATCGCGCTGGCAAGCGTTAATCAATTCCGGCTCGAGTAAGTTCGTTTTCCGGCAGCGTCCCAGGTTGCGCTGTCCCCAACCGGAGCTGGAAAAAAGGATTCCTTATTTTTGCCACGATAAAACACGATAATGCACGATTCCTTAGGAAAACGACACGATTCGCAAACACGATATAACACGATTTTTCACGATGAACCTCGATTTCTCGTGTTTGGCGCGAAGCGTCCTGGACTCCGCCAGTGCCCTGGCGCTTTCCCCTGCCTGCCCGCCATGACGCGGCGACGGCGGGTCCTCCATCGCCTTTGGCGACGGAGAATTGTCCCTCAAACCATTTTCCCTGACTCTTTTTGCCCATCTTCATCCTGTAAATAAAAAAGACCCCTAATTAAGTCTAATTATCCTTAATTCGTGTTCAGTTCCGTTTTTTGGTATTTCAGGTGTTATTATCATCACTATTGTCATTAACCTCATTGTCGTCATCACTGGGGAAAGACGTTTTGGGTAGGTCGCGCAATCCACCCGCTCGCGATTCGCCGGAACTGCGCGCCGCAGCCGGGTACCGATTCCCGAAACCACTACATCCCGCATCCCGCAGCCGGCATTCTGCATCATTTCTTTTTCTATCATCCCGCGATTTTACCACGCCCTTTTCAACTTGTAATCGGGACCGTCGCGAAGTCGTGCAGTTTTTTTAAAAAACTTTTGAAACCTGCAAATTCCTGATTCACAGCCACAAAGACACGGAAGAGAAGTCAAAAAACCGCCAAAATCTAAAAACGTGCTATAAAAAACTGACCTTGTAGGCCCTGTTTTCTGCCTTTAAGCCCGTAGGGCTGGCATATCTGTAGATTAACGATTAAAAATCCCCAGCCTGACAGCGCAGCTTCGCGCAGCGAACAACGTACTTGTGCAATAAGTCCTTCGCATCGGTTTGAGATTAGCCAGACAACTTCATAGGTGAATAGATTTGGTAGTTGAAGCGAACTGGAGCCTGCGTTTCAAAAGCAAACAAGTACACGACCCCTTTTCCCATGAGCTTGACCTATTGGCCGATTCTATGGTCAGTTGCGGAAATCAGTTTATCCTAACGTTAGCCAAATGACCTCGAGAACCAGCCGCACGTTGCTCACCGGCGCTTATGCCGCGGTGCTGCTGGTGGCTTTGTTTCTCCTGTTTTACAAAATTGATGGGCGGTTGTTATGGAGTGATGAAGCCGAAACGGCGTTGCTGGCGAAGAATGTCGTGAAGTTCGGCATCCCAAAAACAGCCGATGGCCTGAACCACTTCACGCTGTATGGCGCTTCGGTTGATGGCAACGCGGCCAACGTATGGACGTGGTCGCCGTGGTTGCAGGAATACATCGTTGCGGCCTCGTTCAAATGTTTTGGCGTGACGACCTGGGCGGCTCGGGCGCCTTTTGCGTTCGTCGGCTGGTTGACGCTCATTTTATTTTGTTTCACCATCCATAAGATCTATCGCAACCATTGGGTCACGCTCTCCAGCCTTTTGCTGTTGAGCACGTCGGAGGCCTTTTTACTGCATTCGCGGCAATGCCGTTATTACACCGTTTCGGTTTTTTGCGAGATTCTGTTCATCTACGCGGCGTACCGCCTGCTGAATCGCGACCAATGGGCCATAGGCCTGATGGTGTTGGCCTTGGTGCTGCAGTTTTACAGCAATTACATCATCGCGGTCGCCAATTTTCCGGCCATCGGTGTGCTCGCATGGATGCTTTTTAAAGAGAACAAACGTTCGCTTCTTTGGGTGATTGCCGGCCTGGGTGTGTTTGCCTTGATGGCCTTGCCCTGGCTCATCTATGCCCAACCGTGGAAGCAAATCGGGGTCATGACCGATATCTATAACCCGTGGCAAAAGATTCTCTATTATCTGGGCACCTTCCATTTTTATTTTGTTCCGTTGGTGTTTGCGTTATTTCCGTTGGGCGGTTTCATCGCTGCGCGCCTGCGTCACCCAGGCGGTGGAGGACAAAAATCCGTGTCGGAAATCCAATCCAAGTGGGAAGTGTTTCTGCTCTGGCTCCTGCCGCTGTACGGATTAATGCTCCTGATTCCGCCGGGCGCCTACACGCGTTACCTCCTGCCCATACTGCCGATCGGCTGCTTGCTCGCTGCGCTCTGGGTTTTTCGCTACGTCCGATGGAAGGCGGTTGCGGTCGCCCTCATTCTGTTCCAATGCCTGTCCAACGGGATTTCCGTCGTCACGGGCTATGTGGTCGGCGCACAACATCCTTTTCGGTCGCCCATGGTTGAATTTGTCCACGGCTTTCGTCCTTATCAGGATCGCTTCGCGGATGTGGTGGAATACTTGAACAAAGAGGGCCGGCCCGGTGAAACGGTGCTCGTGATGGATCCGGAAGCGCCACTGATCTTTTATACGCAGTTCCGGATTCTGGACGGGCGATTTTTTGGGCGTACCCTGCCGGATCCTCTGCCGGATTGGATACTGGCCGAGAGCGCCTCAGGAACTATCTACCAGGCACCGGTTGAATTAGGGCCTCCCTTGAGCACGTATTACGATAAAATCATTTTGTCAGTCCATGATTCAGACCGTGGCGGAAACATTCCCCGGCCCGAGATATTCCAATACCAAAGTGTCTCGGCGCGAGCGCCCTACGTCATTTACCGGAAACGGCCCCCCAGCGTTCCGTGACTTGCAGGGGCGGGTCAAATTCAGATACTGCCCTCCGGAAAAAGATTTTTTCGTTTTTCGCCGAAAATGTGTTATTGAATGAGGAGGAGGCGCGGTCAACCAAACAGGGAATCAAATGAAATCATTCAAGACACAGTTCATGGCAGTGGGAATTACCGCGCTCGCAATCGCTGCGATCACCGCGGGTTGCAGTAAAAGCCAGGAAGACAGCGCGTATCAAACCACCACGAACGCGATGGAAAACACCAAGGACGCCACCACCAATGCAGCCATGAAAACATGGGATGCCACCAAGGAAGGCGCCGCCATGGCGGGTGATGCGATCACGAACGCCGCCGAGCATGTCAAAACGGACGTGACGAACGCATGGGATAAGGCGACGAGCACGAATTAGTAATGTCCTGATTTGCCTTTGGAGTTAGTCCTGCTGACGCATAGCGCTTAAGGTAGGGCGGGCAGTCCTCTGCCCGCCGCAAGCGTAGCGCTTCCTCCGTTTGTTGTCTGAGCAACGACGGCGCGCACAGGAGTGCGCGCCCTACCATCAACCAGGCAACGAACGAATCCCATTGACGGAAATTCGACCGCAGCCCAGCTTGTTCGCCAGAACTTATGGGACGTCAATGGTTACATGCAAAACGTCTGGTCGCCGGCCTGAAAAAGGGCCGGACGACCAGTAAAATTGTCCGTGAAATCTCCGTGGCCGCCAAAATGGGCGGCGCTGACCCGGCCATGAATGCGCGGCTGTCCACCGCTGTTGATAAGGCGAAAAAGGATAGCGTTTCGCGGGATGTCATCGAGCGCGCCATCAAAAAAGGCGCGGGCATCGGTGGCGAAAAACTCATCATGGAGCATGTGGTTTTCGAGGGCTATGCTCCACACAAAGTCCCCGTTATCGTCGAGATCTACACGGACAACGTCAATCGCACCGCGCCCGAGATCCGCGTCTTATTCAAGAAGGGTCAACTGGGCACGGCGGGCAGCAATAAATTTTTGTTCGACCATGTCGGCCTCGTCGAGGCGCATCATCCTGATGCAAATATTGATCGCGAAGGCGCGGCGATCGAAGCGGGTGCGAATGAAGTGGAAGCGTTGTCGAGCGATCAGAACGACGATATCCCCGAAGGAACGATCGGCGCGCGGTTCATCTGTGATCGAACCGCCCTCGCTGCGGTTTCCAAATGGCTTTCCCAAAACGGCTGGACGGTGGTGACGAGCGAATTGGGTTATGTGCCCAAGAGCTTTCCTGAACTAACGGAGGCGGACCGCGCGGAAGTGGGCGAATTTTTGCAAACGCTCGAAGACCACGAAGATGTTCACCGGGTATGGGCGGCGGTGAAGTGACCGGAACTTAACGGGTCCTACCAATTTTGTCGGCGCGCAGCTGCGGTACCACCGCTCACTCATCTAAAAGTTCCAGCACGACCGCAACCAGGGCTTTACGGTAGAGTGATGGGCTTCACAGTGATAGCCACGTCAGGTTGAGATAATGCTTTAGATAAATCGAGCGCTTCTTTGAGCAAACTGGAAAACCAAATAAGTGACAATTAAATACAATAAAATACCCGAATTAAAATCGGGTAATTCGGGTATTTTAAATCATGTAAATAATTTGTCCAGAGTAATCTTTTCAAGCTTTCAAGTCGTGTCTAGCGATGATCCAAAGCCTTTCCGGCAATCTGCACCCGGAGACGGACTACAACTCGAACAGCGCGGGGAACTCATCAGCCAGGCGCTTCCAATCAACGACGTTGGTGCTGTACGGCGAGATGTTGATCAGGACCGGTTCAGGGCCGGACATCCCGAGCGTGAGCCGGCGTGTCGTGGTTTCCCACCAGTAGTGAGGTGCCGAGGCGTACCGCTTTTTTCCGTCGGAAAACCAGATGAGCGATTCGGTGGTGCGGTCATCCTTGGTCTGGCGAACGATTTCTGCGTTTCCCCCGGTGATCGGTAAAGGTGTCTGGCTTTCGATGTTCCACCCGCCGCCACGGATGCAATAGAGCGGGTCATGCACGGCATGGCGGTTATGCGTGCCATCAATGACCCAAACGACGATGCGCTGGCCGTTCACTTCGTAAGCGCGACGCAGCAAGTAGGCATCACCAAAAAAATCCTTCACATCCTGCGAAATAGGCAGATCTTCGCTGATGATATTGTAGCCTTCCCGGGGCAGGCGGGTGACGCGGTCCTGGGCATCCGGCAAAGGATAAAATTGCCAGACCAGGCCAAGCACGACGGCGACACCGAGGCCGATCCACAACAGCTTGCGACTTTGATTGTTCATGTTTGCACCGGTGACCTGCGCCTGGTTAAAAACAAAATCAGACTAATCGCGCAGGCGACCGCAATCAATCGCAACCTCATCACATTTGCGCCAGAAACTGATGCGCGTTGCATGAAATAACCAAAAATGGTCATCCAGGAAACCGATGCGGCGAGCCACAACAATCTCACGGCAAACGACCACTGAGGCAGTGCGGCCAGGGCGCAGGCAACTCCAACGTAGCAGAGCGAGTTCTGCTCTCCTATCGTGCCGACCAGCGAGCAGGCCAGGCCGCCCCAGAGCAGCACCGGGAGAGGTTCGATCCGGCGGCGGCAGGTTTCCCGGATCAAAGGCAGGAGCCAGATCAAAAAGGCCAGCCAGCCCAGGCGATTAAAGGGAGTATGCCACCAGGAATTCACCATCTCGCGTGCGGACCATCCACAATAAATTGTCACTGCCAGCGCGACGAGCAGGGTTTGGAGCCGCGAGGTCATGCGGGCTTCGGTTGGTCGGTTGGCGGGGTTGTGCGTTTTTGCGATTGCAGGGCGAACAGCGGCCAACACAACAAAAACATCAGCACGATGACGCCCCAGCCGCCCCACTTATGAAAGATACCTTCGGCAAATTCCGGACTGATCGTCAGGGCCGCGATGCACAGGACGATGATGCGGAGCGTATTGGCGAACCAGGCCAGCACTATGAGCAGGGGAAGGTTCCACCAGTAGCGGGAGCGGTTGCCGATGAAGATGAAAGCGAGCATGGAGCCGGCGATGAGGGTCGCTTGCAATGTGTTCAGTCCCGCGCAGGCGACTTCCACGGAGATCGGCAGGCCCTGGACGGTCATGTTGGTTCCGTCCTGGGTGGCGCTCAGGCCGATGAGGGCAAACAAATGTGAGGTCGCCCACGCCCCCGAGAGGCGGAAATACCAACCGATCGTCTGGGCAAAATCGAGCGTGATCCACGGGAATGCCAGCAACGGTAGAACCAGCAACCGGCGTGCGGTGGGAAGCGAATCGGTTTCCAGGCGGCAGCTCAACCAGGACCACAACAGGCTGGTCCAGCCGAGCGCGAGCAGCAGAGTCACGTTGAGCAAAATTCCGACGACAAAAAGAATCACCGCGGCGGCGACCAGTTTGCTCGAAAGTTCAAAAGCGCCCGCGCGGAATTTCCACGGCCAGCCAAGCCAGATGCAGAGGGGAATGCCGGCCAGGACCGGCAGGGTGTCGGCCGCTTCGGTGGCCCAGCGCAAATCACGCGCCCAAATGAACACCGCCAAAACTGCGAGGAGGCCGAGAAAGGATTGATCCTTTCGCGTCATTTTCCTTTCTCCGCTTTATTAATGGCATCCAGGTTGGCATAGTATTGAAGATGGTCCGGATGTTTGGCCACGAGTTCTTCGGTAAGCTTGCGGGCGGTCGCCCAGTCTTTATTTTCGAACGCCTGTTTCGCAAAGTAAATTTTTGCGTCGTCGGAATCATCCAGGATCGCGTGGAAAATTTTCTCGGCCTCCGGTTTATGGCCTTGCATCAGGAGCACCCCGGCGAGCAGCTCTTTTCCGCTCAAACTATCCCGGAGGCGGGGCTGGCTTTCGATGCTGGCCCGGGCTTCATCGTATTTTTTAGCATTGATCAAGGCCATGGTTAAGTCGGCGGCGGCACGGGTTCCCACTTCGGAATCCGCTTTGGCGTACGGCGTGAATTTGGCGATGCCGGCCTCCAATTGGTTATGATCCACCATGATCTCACCGGCGAACACATTCAGGAGTGGAGTCGCCTTTTGTTTGGCGATGAATGCCAGGGCAACCTCGGCGCCACGGTCGCGATAGTAGGCCTGGGCGATTACGAACGACACCCAATCCGGGAATTCAGCCGGCACCACCTGCGGAGGCGGCATCTGCAAAGCAGTTTCGAACCAACCGTTGAGGAGGAATAGTATCGGGAAGATCGCATCGCTGCGCAGCAGGCTGTCAACGTCGGCGGGGACTTTTTCTTTGGTGTTGCGGGACAAAGCATCCAGTTGTTCCAGGAATTGATGGCGGGTGCCGGCGGGCAAACTGCTGAGCGGCAGGTTCACGCCCACCGGGAAGGTGAGGGTGCCATTCTTGCGATAGTCCAGGACACGCAGCAGTTCGCTTTCCAGTTCAACGTTCCAGGATTGTGGCCGGAATTTATTGAATTGGAGCATCCGCGAGGCGTTTTCATAATCTTTAGCCTGAAACGCGGCGATGAGCTTGAGCCAAAACACGCTTTGCTGGTCGCTGGTATAACGGCGAGCCTGGGGCATCCGCTCAAAATCGGTGTCGTCCCAAAATTTTCCCGGCGGCAATTTGAGCAGATATTCCAAATACGGCCGCAGATCACCGACCGGCAGGGTGACGCTTTTCCAGTCAATGGGATATGGCCGGGCGACCCGCGACCAGAAAATCGCCTTCAACCAGATTTCATCGCTCGTTGCCGGAGCCGTGACACCCTCCATCCAGATTTTGACCGCGAGCTCATAATCATCATGGCGCCGGAAAAATTCGCCCATCCGGTCGCGCATCGCGGTGTTATTGGTGTCAGCCAGGAAAGCGGCGGTATATTCAATCCGGGCCTCCCCCATGTGGTCATAGCTCTCAAAAAATTGGCCGCGGAAAAGACGGACTTCGGGATTCCTGGGATCATTGGTCACGGCCGTGTTGAGGTAGTTCAGCGCCGCCGTAAGATCTTCAGGAATATTAAGAACGGCCAGCCGCATGAGCCGGTCCGAATCGGCCGCTCCGGGAAAAGAACGGGATTTGAACCAGGCGATGCCCTCCGCGCGTTTGCCTTTCAGCAACAACGCGTCCCCGTCCAGGACAAACCACGCCGGTTGATTGGATTCCTTGTTTTTCCAGGCGGCCCGGAATTTATCAAAGGCAGCCATGTCATTCCGGTGCAGCAGGGTCCGGCCCATGATGAGACCGCGTTTGTCGTTCTTAAAAAAATCCCCGGGGAAATTCACAAACATATCCGACAGCCGTGCGACCTGGTTGCCTTGGTCCAGGCTTTCGATCTCCAGGTCGAGCCACTTTTCACGGTCGGCGGGCGTCTGCTTTTTCACCGTCTGGTTCCGCTGGTCGATGACCGACAGGGCCTCGAGCGTGCGATGCTGTTCCAGATAAGTCCGGGCTTGCGTATAAAACCGGTTGTCCTGGTTCCGGATGATATATTTTTTCCAGGCCATGGCGCCCAGCACCGCCGCTCCACCCAGCACCAGAAGGAAAAGCACAATGAACAACCAGCGGAATTTTTTTGGCGAAGTGGTCATATCATTCTAAAAAATGAACGGATAGCTGATGATGGCAAGGTACAAAACAGTGGGCCGGATATTCAATTTTTTTCGTCCTGAATCAGACAAAAATTGCGGGCTGGCGTTCAAGGGCTGGAAAAAGAAAACAGGCGCCAGACTTTTGTCCGGCGCCTGCCAACAACCCAGTTATGAAACTGTTATCGGATTAGGCCTTGACGGATTGACCGTTGCGGCGTTTGAGATAGACACCAAACGCGATGAACGAGCCGAGAATCGCCATGGTGGCCGGTTCCGGAGTATTGTTCGGGGTGCTGGTGCAATCACCGATCCACGCGAGCGAGAAGCCACCGCAGGTCGGGCAGGGCACAACCGCTTGTGCGGCCGTGTACCACGGACCAGTGGTCGAGTTGACGCTGGCGTAATTGAAGAACGATGAGTTCAAACCAGCGATGCCAGTGATATTGAACACAATGGATTCACCAGCGGTGAAGTCATTGTTCAAGAATTTCATCTGGATGTCCGCATCGCCGCCGGTCGTATCCAACAGGATCGAGTCGGTGCTTTTGGTGATCGTGGGCGCCGCGACGATACCAACCCCGCCAATGGTGGGGGTGATGGTCAGCGCGCTCAGATTGGCCGCGGGGTTAAAGTTGAAATCCCATTCACTTACATAAGCAGTCGGGTACAGCGACGTGGCGGACAGCGTGAGCTGAACCGTGTTCGGAGCCGTATCAACGAACGAGGCGCTGAGCCAGGGAACTGTGGGTCCCGGGAAGAAGGTCCCGCTGAATTCCGAGTCCAGACCGAAGTCCAGGCTTCCTGCGTACGTATGGGTGGTAAAGGCTGCTCCAGCGAGGAGCACCGCTGCCATTATGGATGTTTTCATGTGGTTGTATTTCATAACTATTTTATTTTCTGGTTTGTTGTTTTTTAGGACTACAAATTTTTATTGTTTTACGGTTACCGACTTGTCGTTGCGTTTCTTCAGATAAGCTCCCAGCGCCACAAACGAACCGAGGATGGCCACCGTGGCAGGCTCCGGAGCGGGATTGTTATTGGTGTTGTCGCCCACCTTGCCACTGGTGCTGCTGCTGCCGCAGTACCGGGCAGGCGTTGCGATGCCATTGATGGCGGCCGCAGTGTAGAACGTGCCGCCCGAGCTCAGATAATTGAAGCTCGCCGCGTTCAAGCCGGAGATGCCCGTGATCAGGAAGACCACGGAGTCGCCTTCAGTGAACGCTCCCGAACCAAAAGTGTTGAAGTTGAAACCAAGGTCGAAGTTACCAGCCCCGCCGGAGGTGATGGTGTTCACGCCCTTCGAAATCGTTCCATTGACCGTGCCGCTGCCCAGATTGGTTTTGACGAGAGTCAACGCGCTTATCTGGCTGGAATTGAAAGCAGGGTTGAGGTTGAAATCCCAGGAACTGACGTATTCGCCCGCACTCAGGTTATTCGCAGTGAGGGTCATCAGAACCGTGTTTGCAGATTGATCGGTGATACTCGCCGTTAACCAGGGCGTCGTCGGCCCCGGTGACGTGCCTGTATAAAGAGTATCCAGACTAAAATTAACAGCCGCCGCCTTGGATTGAAGCGGAGACACGTAGTTAGTTCCTGCAATTATCATCGCAGCCAATATGGTCTTTAGACCTATGAACGGTTGATTTTTCATTTTGCGCCGATGCCCAATGAGCAAAGCCGGTGCCACCACAAATCTTGCCTTGGAACCTATTGATTTTGGCCAATTTATGATGCTAACCATTTTTTGCTCTTACAAAGCCACTCATTATACATTGCGTTTGCAGTTCAAATGTCCTATGATTGCATTGCGTTTGCATGATTATATCGCTCCTAAATACGGCTGCGGCAAAGCCAGTTGAAGCCAGACTTTCGACGTTGGGACTTAACTATCAACGGTTCTCGCCGGATTCGATTAAAGACCTGAATCATCATTCCAGTGAAACAATCTATTTGGTTCCGAGAGAAATCCTGGAAGGCGAAGGATGGTCGCGATTGCGCGCGAAGCTGGCGGAAGCCAATCGCTATTTTGTCGTGGTGGGACAGAATCTTACGTCCTCCCATATTGTTCAGGCAACTCGCGATGGGGCGTATGACGTATTGTTGCTTGAGGACGCTGATGCGCGGTGGATGGATGCCCTGGAGAAGGTTGTTCAATCGCAGAAGCTGTGGCTGCAACTGTATGGCGGGCGGGCGTTGAACGCCGAGGAGATGCTGATCGGCCAATCGGACGGCATCAAAGCCCTGCGGCAGGCCATCGAGCGGTTGGGGCCCACCGGTGCGAGCGTTTTGATTCTGGGAGAATCCGGCGTGGGAAAAGAACATGTCGCTGAAGCGTTGCATCGTACGACGAGCAAGGGGCCGTTTGTGGCGGTGAATTGCGCGGCGATACCGCGCGAATTGATCGAGGCGGAAATCTTCGGCGCTGAGCGCGGTGCCTACACGGGTTCGGTAAAGGCGCGCGAAGGCCTGGTGGAACAAGCGGCCGGCGGAACCTTGTTCCTCGACGAAATGGGTGAACTGGACCTGGCCTTGCAGCCCAAACTGCTGCGCTTTTTGGAAACGCGCCGGGCGCGGCGGGTCGGTGGCGAAGGCGAGTATCGCGTTGACCTGCGGGTGGTTTCCGCAACCAACAGCAATCTGGAGAGCGAGATCACGATCGGTAAATTCCGCGCCGACCTTTATTACCGGCTGTCGGAAGTATCGTTGCGGGTGCCGCCATTGCGCGCGCGGCTGGAGGACATCCCGCTTTTTATCCATGCCTTTTTGCAGGCGGCCGGCGAGCGGTTTGGCCGGCATTATGAAAGCGTTGAGCCGGAGCTCATCCAGAAATTCCAGAATTATCATTGGCCGGGCAATGTGCGCGAATTGAAAAACGTGATTGATCGCCTGGTCATCCTGTACAACGGGCCGGTCATGCGCGCCGGCTGGTGGAACCCGCCGGAAGCACCCATGGCCGTTGCACCCGTGAATCAATCAGTGCCCAAAGCGGAAGGCCGTCCGGAAGCCGGCCTGGCTTCGCCGGCGCCGATGTTTGCGCATCGGAAGCAAAAGATGCAACTGGCGAAAAAACTTCTGGAGGAGAGCGATAATAATCTGACATGGGTTTCAGCGCAGTTGGGCATCAACCCAACCACGCTCTACCGCTGGCGGAAGAACAAGCTGGTTTAGTTACCGGTACCGGTGCCACCACCACCACCGGGTGTTTGGCCCGTGCTTCCGTTGCCCGTTCCCACAGGTGCGGCGACGCCGATGGGGCCACCGGCTGAGAAGCGCGAACCTTCGTTGGCTGCCACAGTCCCGACAAATGTATTCACGATGGAGGTCAGGTAACGGTCCAGGATGGAATAGGGAGAGAACGGGACGTAAACAATATCATGCGGTTCCAGAATCACGTCGGGGGCATTGCCTTTTTCGATGGCTTTAAAATCGACCACTGCGACTTTCGGGTCGGACAATGAGCCGCGAACAATAGTGACCTGGCTGATCCATGCTTCTTTGGCGGGGCCGTAAGCCATGGCCATGGCGCTCACGAGCGATATGTCGTCCCGATACGGTATTGCCCTGGGTTGCCTCACCGAGCCCAGGATATAGATCTCCTGGGCCGACGAGGACGGCACGAAGATGAAGTCATCCGGTTGCAAATAAATATTCTGCGACATGTCGCCTTCAGCGAGCAGCTTTTGAAAATCAACCGGGATATATTTTCCACCCCGCACCAGGAAGCTATGATGCAGATCCGCCAGTTCTTCGGTTACGACCGGGCTCGATGAACGCATGGTGCCGCCGGCCAGCGCCACCGCTTCCAACACCGTCATGGGCGCCACCATCGCGTAAATGCCCGGTTTGTTGAACCGTCCCAACATCCAGATCCTTTTGCTGCCCGGCGTTTTCAGATTCACCGCTACCTGCGGAGTGCCGACGTATTTAGCCAGTTCATTTTGGAGCAACTCGCGGGTTTGCGGAATGGTCAAGCCCCAAACATTCAGTCCGGGCAGCAGATAATAATAAATCTTTCCGTCCGGGCCTACGATGGGCGATGAACGCGAGGTGGCTTCACCGATGATTTCCACGTCCAGCACATCGCCTGGCCCAAGGGTGAAAAACTCGTCACTTTCCTTGAGCCAGGCAGGGCTGAATTGGTTCGTCAAGGAAACCGATGTCAGGTTGGTGAGTGTCTGGGCGCGGGCATTGAACTTGGGTCCCGTTGAACGGCACGCAGTGAGGCCCAGCCCAACCGATAAGAGCGCGACAAACAAAATGATTTTTTTCATGTTCTGTTCCTCAGGGTAAAACCGGATGAGTAATGAACGGACCTATAGAACGACCTGTATAAGTGACCAACGCGGCCTGGATAAATGACATCGTAGCATTATCCAAAATATCTTCGGCTCGTGCCCACGGGCGTCGGGCCACGTAAATGATGTCACGCGGTTGAAGTTTGAAATCCTTTTGCCGTCCTTCGAGGATCGCCGCGACATCCACAATGATTTTTTCCGGCTTGTTCAATGAACCGCGCACTACGAGCACATGGCTTTTCCAGGACTTCGATTGAAATCCACCGTGTCCCGTGAGCACCCCGATGATCGTTGTGGTCGGAGAATAGGCCTGCGGCCCGGGTGAAGCGACCTCGCCGAGCAAATAAACCTCGTTCGCACTGCCGGAAGCGAAATAAACGTAGTCATTGGGCTCAAGGGTTACGTTCTGTGAGAGGTCGCCCTCGTCGAAAAGTTTTTCAAAATCCAACGGCACCCGTTCGTTATTACGCACCAGGAAGCTGTGGGAAAGGTCGGCGATCTCCACCGTGTTCCGTTCATACATCCCCGTTTCCAACCCGCCCGCGCGGCCAACGGCCTCGATGAGCGTGAGCGGACGGTCCATGGTAAATGCGCCCTTTTGCGCGACCGCACCCAGTAAAAAGTAGTGCTTGCTGTAGAACGCTACTGGCATCGCGATCACCACCGGCGTCCGAAAATATTTTTCCAATGACGCCTGCAAATTCGTTCGCAAGTCATCGATCGTCATGCCGCTGGCCATGACATCATGCGCTTGCAAATAATTAATACGGCCATCGGGTCCAACGATGATCCCGTCGCGCTCGGTCTCCGGTGCATTAAAAATGGAAAGATTTAAAACATCACCCGGCCCAAGGGTCAGATGTTCCAGCCACGGCGCATGTTTGGGCATGGCCGTGACGGACATAGAGGCGCTTTCATTTGTGGGCATGGCCGCCGTGACGGGAGCGGTGACCTCTATCCCCGCGCCAGCCGGAGCCGCTGCAGCATTGGTTGAGAGGTCGGGTGCGGCCTGCGCAGGTGCGGTCGTGTCTGGCTGGGCCCATAAAGAGCCCGCGCCGGCCAGTGCGATGCAACCGGACAACATCCATTGTTTTAACAGTGATGCCTTCATAGTTCAAAAACCGGTACAGGTTCGTGATTTAAAACTGCGCCGACCAGGCGGCATTTCGCGTGCCGCAAAGTTTGCAACTGCCGCCGCGTTTCTTTCGCGTGCGCCTTCCCGCTATCCACCAGCCACACCAGTTGGGGCAGATTTTCTGCCAACAGGATGGCTTCCGGCATAGACGCCGGGGGCAATTCTACCAACAACACCAGATTGTCAACCTGCCGCCACTGCGTCAACGCTGACGCCCATTGTTTCCGCCTTTCCAGATTCCAGACCCAGCCTGGCAGCGCGATGTGTGCCACGGGCGGGCTGTTGGGGGAAGTCAATTTTTGCGATATATCGGCGGGAAACACGAGCGTATGCGGGTCAACCTTGGCTTGGTCCGGGTTTTCTGCCCTGGAAGCGGACATGGCGGCCGCCACGGCATTTTCGAAGGCGCGCTCATCGGCTTTAGCCGAAGCTTCTGCATGAAATAAGTCACCCGGCTCTGCTGATGACCGCGTCGCGACCGTCAAAACCCGCAACCCCCGCTGGCTGGCGGCATTGACCAGCATGTTGACCCACGTGGAACGGCCTTCACCGTGGACGGATGAAATAAATCCACAGACCATGCCGTGGTTCGGCGAAATGGTGAGCTGGCCGGACAAGGCCGTCCAGGCGCGGAAGGCCCATTCTTCCTTTTGGGCGTCTGACATTTTATTCAGGTCACCCAGAGTGACCAGTACCGGCAGTTTGGTGACTCGTTCCACATCAGCAACGGTCTTGAGGCGGTCGTCGAAGAGCTCGCCGACGATGACGAATCCCGCCGCGCCAAGTGCGCCGAAGAAGAATCCGGCAAAACCAAATAGGATCGATTTAAACAGGCGGGCCCGGCGGTCCACGTCGTTCAGGCTGGCGGGTGCGAACACACGGTAATAACCCTCGGCATTATCTTCGTACAATTGCGCCTCATGCTGGCGGCTGGCGAGCATCTTACGGGCTTGCATCACTTCGTTCAACCGCGAGGCGATCATGTCATAGCGCGGCGTATTTCCTTTTATATTCGCGATCTTTTGTTCCAGTTCGGCCCGTAAAGATTCCAGATTCTCCAATTCTTTGGTGTAGCCCGCCGCTTTTATTTTCAGGTCGATTTTTTGCTGGTATTGCGGGCTGGTGGGGTCATCAATGCGCGCAAGGGCATTGGTGGAAACGCCATTAGTGTTCGGGTTGACCAGCCCTTTCAGCTCAGCGATGATACGCAACTGATTGATGACATCCGGATGTTGGTCCGTATATTTCGCGCGCAACACCGCCAGGGTTTGTTCGGCATCCTGCAATCTCTTGGCCGCAGCTAAATTTTCCCCGCTCAACGTGTTCGATACCGATACCACATCCAGGGCGTTTTTCTTCATCTCCAGCTTGGTGTTATCGATGCGGGAGAGAATGGTGCCATATTCCGCCGCGTAGGTGCGGGCTTCGTTTTCCGGATCACTCAAGCCGGACGCGGACAAAAAGTTGATGATCTCCTGGTTGATGTTCTTAAGCTGGTCGTCGTACTCGAGGATTTTCTTCTGGTAAAACTCATTCATGTCGTGGGCGACACTCAGTTGCAGCTCCCTAGTCATGTCCACCGCGTTGCTGGCATAAAGATTCGCCAGTTCCACGAGGCTCTGCCGGTTTTTTCCGGAGAGCGTTAGCACCAGCAACGAATCGGCACTGCGGTCCTGGGAAACGGTCAGCCGGTTACGCAATTCTTTTTCATTGATGGGCGGATGCGCGTTGTAGGCCGCCTTTTTCAGAACCTGGGGTTGCTGGATCAGGCTGGCAAAATCAGCGGCGGAATATTCTTTGGGTTTGTACGACAAACCCTCGGTGCTGGCCATGAAAGCCGAGCCGTTGTCCCGCGCGATGAGCACCACACTGACGTGATAGTTCAACCGCCAAAAGCCGGCGATCATGAGCACAAACCCGCAGACGAGACCTGCTTTCACGAGTACCAGCCAGCGTTTTTTCAGGATGGCCAGGATGCGGCGTGGGTCAAATGGCAGCTCAAAGTCATCGCCATCATTATTGTCCCGTTCGCGGCGCCGCTTGTCGCGGGCCGTGGGCTCAACAAAAACGTCGGTCGTTGGCCGTGTCAACTGGCCGGCGGAGCCAGGTTCGCGAACAATCATGTCACCGGGATCACTCATCAATGTTGCTGGACGGACGGTTTACGAGGAAATCTCATTTTTGAAATCGTGGAAACGGACAAAAAACCGTCAGGCAGATGCCCAAACGCTCATTGGCAACGAAATCCATACCGTCAGGTTACCAATTGTGAATAACTTTGCACGCATATTTATTGGAGTTGGACGGCATCTTACCCGTTGCGTTCAACGAACGCGCGTTCGTAAACCCGCAACGTTTCTTCCGTAGTTTTCCCTAAATCAAGCCCCAGCGCCTGTCGCAAACCAGCCCACACTCAACCCTTCCCGCAAGGCTTTATCACTTGCCATTCTCATTGACGCGGCATTGCCCATTGCTTCACCCGGCAAACCATTCGGGATGAAATCGCGGGTGATCCGCACGCCCTGGCTTCGAATGGCGGAAGGCCGAATCCTACGTGGATCGACGGGACTGACTCGTAGCGTCACGCGTCCTCGCGTGACATGGCGGTCAGCATCTTGCCGCACCTTAACTTCTCACAATCCGAATCATCACCCTTCTTCCACACTATTCAGTCTGTTCTAGGGAATTCCCGCTGGAATGCCGGTTGCCCAAAATAAAGATGTTTAAAAAATAACTTGATTAACCTTGATTTCCGCCTCCGTTTGCGCCGTTTTGGCTCTCTTTACTGCATTTGCTCAAAGCGTCAGTCCGCGTCGTAATGGCGCATTTTAAGTTATTTTATCAAAAAACTAGTTTTACTTTTAACCAATAAATCCAGTTTGTCAATATCAAATAATTCTTTGAAGCTGCATAATCCATGGATCTGGCAAAATCGTGAGCAGTGAATCCAGCAGGGTTCGCACAGGAAAGATCCTTCCCTGGAGAAGCAATCTGCAAAAACAACCTCCTGCGAATTAAAATTGAAGCAATCTTAAACTCGAACTACCCGTATCAATATCGAGTAATGCGGGTACTTCAGTGTAAAAAAGCCCGTTCCAATTCATCAACGGCATTCTAGTACTCCTGTACCCTCCCGGACTTTGGCTCGCATTTAATCACCCAATCTCGCGAAGCGTTTGGACTGCGTGCGGTTCACCGCCGCTTCTTTTGCATCCAGCTAATTCATGCCCGTACTTCCTCCGACCGCGAGCCGTGCCTACTTGCAACTCGCCGCGCGCTCCTCGTAACGTCCACTTTCCAGCCTGCGAGTTCAGGGTCCATTATCGGGAATTTCCTTTATGTCACCCCTTCTCCGTGTTAGATACGCCCCCCGATGAGTGATACTTTCAAGCGGCTGGCCGGCAACGTCCTCTGGAACATCTCCTACAATTCGCCGGCCATGCGCGAAAAAGTCTGGCCTTACGGCATTCGCACGCGCAACCACTGGTTCGTCGGCAAGATGGCTCGCGCCTTCCTGCCGGACGGCAAATCCATCCGCCTCACCAACATCGAGCGCAATTTCATGGCCTTCCTCCTCCACTGGCACGGCTGGATCGCCTACGAACCCATCACCCTCCTCCTCATCAAGGACCTGTTGAAAGACCGCCAGTGCTTCGTCCATGTTGGCGGCAACATCGGTTATTTTCCCATCGCGGCAGCCATCCAAAATCCTTCGTTGAAGATTTTCGCATTCGAGCCCAATCCCAAGATCAACGAGATTTTCCGCGCCAACATGCGCGCCAACCACGTCAACAACGTCGTCTGCGAAGGCAAAGCCGTTTCCGAGGCCACCGGCACCCTCAAATTTTATCTCGGCGGCTCCGACATGTCCGGCTCCCTCGAGAGCGGCTTCCTCAACGACCACACCGGCGTCGTGGATGTCCCCATCGTCTCGCTCGATGACTATTTGAAAGATCGTGGCGACGAAAGCCGCCTTGTGAAAATCATTGTAGAAGGCCACGAAGCCGCCGTCATCCGCGGGGCAAAAAACACTCTCAGCGCGCCCAACACCGATATCATTCTCGCCGTCGTCCGCGAACTCGACCAGGAGAGCCACGATTTCCTCAAAGCCGCCGGTTATTCCTTCTACCAGATCACCGACGACGGCCTCGTGCCCGAGGAACACATCCATTTCATCCGCAAAGGCGCTTTCAATTATCTGGATCATCTCTGCACCCGCCGTCCGCCCGCCGAAGTGAAAAGGATTTCCGACCACCTGCAGGCCGGGATGAAAGGTGTAGATCGGAAACGCACCTCCTACTACCGCCCCGAGTGGGAAAAATCCCGCCCCGCCATCGCCAGCGAATAATCCTGGAGCGCGGACGGCCCAGTCCGCCGCTCCGCACAACGCATTAAATCTGGCAGACACGTTGGTTTGGACGCTCACTCCGTGACCGCTGACGTCCCTGTGCAAGCAAAGCGCATGTATGTCGCTTCACCACCATTGCCTTTGACGCTACGAATCTCGCGAAGCGTCTGGAGTGCGTGCGGTTCACCGCCGCTTTTCCCCCGAACCAGAAGTTTTCCCTCTCTCCGTTCCCTCCGTTTCCTCCTGTTAAACTTTTCCGCCCGCCCCACAACCCGCTTGCCTCCCGCCAGTTTCCAGCTTTAATTCACGCGACGATGGAACCAACCAATCCAGCGGCCCCAACCTATCGCGACGGCACACTGGTCGGCGGCAGCGCCGCTTTCATCCAACTGCTCATCCTCGCCGCCGGCGGCATCTCCGCTTATTTGCTTTCCATATCCCTCACCGGCGGCACCGCCATCGGCTGTGGCCCCACTTCCTCCTGCGAGGAAGTGCTGCATTCCAATTGGGCCTATGTCCTGGGAATCCCCGTCAGCGCCTTCGCTCTCATCGTCGATGTGACACTCCTCATCACCACCTTTTTCTGCGACGCCAAATCCACGCCCCAACGCCGCCGTGCCGCGTGGAAAATTCTCATCCCCGGCGCGCTGCTTCTGTTGGGCGCCGCCGCCTGGTTCATCGCCGTGCAAGCTCTCATCCTCCACCACTTTTGCCCGTGGTGCATGACCGCTCATACCTGCGGCGCGCTCGCGGCGATCATGTTGCTGAAGCGTGCGCCCGTCGGCGGCGTAATGGCGGAAAATGTTCCTGCCCTGCCGCGTGGCATCATCATGGTGTCTGCTGTCGTCGCGTTGCTCACCATCACCGCGATGGGTGTGACCCAAAAACTTGTTCCCCGCAAAACCTTTTCGGTGGCGAATATTAAATCGGAGACCAGCGCCCACTCCACCAACATTGCCACAACGGACCTCCAGTCAAACAAACCCCCGGCACCAATTCGCACCCCATTCCCGGTCCTCGGCGGGCTGGTCGTTCTTGATCTGGATACTGTCCCGATCTGGGGTTCATCCACCGCACCCATCAAGCTCGTCAGCCTTTACGATTACACCTGCCCTCACTGCCGCGCCATGCATCCGCGCCTGGCCGCTTTGCAACAGATAGTTGGTGACAAGCTCGCCATCGTGAGCCTGCCGATGCCGTCCGACTGCGAGTGCAATCGTTTCTTCAAGAATGAGCCATCGAGAACCAACGCGTGCGTGTACGCCCGGCTTGGGCTCACCGTCTGGCGCGCGAAGCACGAAATGATTCAGGAATTTGATGACTGGGTATATAGTTTCAACCAAACCCCGTCTTTGACCGCCGTGACGAACAAAGTGATTGAACTCATCGGCCAAACCGCCTTCGAGACAGCCAGCCGCGATCCCTGGATCGAGCAGCAATTGCAAACGGACATTGAGTTGTATGGCATCAGCTTGAAAGACTATCACACCACCGTCATGCCGCAGTTCATGATCGGCACCGAAATCATTACCGGCCTCCTTTCCATAGACGATCTCCAGGCGTTAGTGGCCAAATACGACTTCACCGCCACGGCCACGGGCAAATAGTCAACCGCCGCTTTTCCTCGGAACAATATTTTCCTCTCTCTCCGTTTCCTCCTGTTCAATCTTCCCCCGCATTTGCCTTGAGCGCACCCCATTTTTTGTTAGATTAGCGCGATAGGAAAATTGCATGGCAACTCTTGCTTTTAAAGGCGGCACACCGGTTCGTAACAAACCGTTTCACACCTGGCCCATCGTCGGCGACGAGGAGCGCAAACTCCTCCTCGAAGTCTTCGACAGCGGCAACTGGTCCTTCGGCGGACCAAAAGAAAACGAATTCGCCACCAAATTCGCCGAATTCACCGGCGCCAAACACGCTTTCTGTGTCAGCAACGGTTCCGTCAGCCTCGAGATCGCCATGCGCGCCCTCGGTATCGGCCCTGGCGACGAAGTCATCGTTCCCGCGCTCACGTGGCACGCCACAGCCTGGTGCGTCGTCCAGGTCGGCGCCACCGTTGTTTTCGCCGATATCCGCGAATCCGATTGGTGTCTCGACCCCACCGATGTCCGCAAAAAAATCACCCCGCGCACCAAAGCCATCATCCCCGTCCATCTTTATAACCAGATCGCGCAGATGGATGAACTCCTGGCCATCGCCCAACAGCACAAGCTCGCCATCGTCGAAGATTGCGCGCACACGCACGGTTCTCAGTGGGAAGGTCGCGGTGTCGGCACGCTCGGCCAGATCGGCTCCTTCAGCTTCCAACAGAGCAAAGGCATGACCGGCGGCGAAGGCGGCATGCTCGTCACCAACGACGAAGACCTTGCCAACAAGATCTACGGCTTCAAGAATTGCGGACGCCCCGGTCGCGACGGCAAATTCAGTTTCGGGAGCAACAACCGCATCACGGAATTCCAGGCCGCCGTCCTGTTGCCTCAACTCGCCCGTCTCGGCGCGCAATTGAAGACCAAAAACGAAAACGCGCAGATCCTCCACGAAAAACTTTCCAAAGTTCCCGGCATCTTCACTTGTCCGCCCAAATCCAAAGTCACCCGGCAGGGCATGTACGGTTTCGCCGTGCGGTTCGACCCCGACGCCTTTGGCGGTCTGCCGCAGGAGATCATGATCAACGCCATCAAGGCCGAAGGCATTCCCATCCAATCGCCCTACGCCATCGTTCCGCACTCGCAGATGTGGAAGCCCGGAACCAAAGTCCTGAAATTCGCGCCGGGCGTAAATCCCGATGAACAACTCGGACTCAACGCCAAGTGCCCTGTGGCCGAAAGCGTTTCCACAAAGCAGGGCATGGTCATGCTCCATCACATGTTCCTCGGCAACCGCTCGGACATGGACGACATCATCGCCGCCTTCACCAAAGTGCAACAGAACGCTGGTGAACTTAAATTCGACGCGCTGGAAAAGAAGGCCAAGCTCGCCGTCCGCTCCGTCCTCAAATCCATCGGCCTCGGCGCATGAGCACGCCACCGTTGGAAATCCAGGAACGCACGTTCGGTAACCTCGTCAAACGCCGCATCGCGCAAAAGCTCCACAAGCCCGCCGCGCCCGCCCCCACCGGCAAACCCATCGTCGCCGGCGTCGTCGGTGCGGGTAATATCGTCCGTGGGGCGTATGTGTGGAAGTTGAAGAACAAATATCCGTTCCGCCTCGCCGCCGTCTTCGACGTGAATAAGGCCGGCGCCGACCAGGTCGCCCACGATACCGGCGCGCGCTCCTGCGCCTCGCTTACTGAGCTTATCAACGACCCCGAGATCGAAGCCGTATTCATCTGCACGCCCGAGAAATTTCATTGTGAGACCGCGCTCGCTGCCTTGGCCGCGCGCAAACACGTTCTTTGCGAGAAGCCGCTCGCGCACACGCACGAGGAAGCCAAACGCATGGTCGCCGCCGCTAAAGAAGCCGGTGTCACCACCTTCGTCAATTTCTCCTTCCGCTTCCGTCCCGAAGTCATCTATCTCTCGCAATTGTTGCAAAGCGGCCTCATCGGCAAGGTCTATCACGCGTGGGGAACCCTTTCGCAGGGCAAATGGTTCAACAGCGCTGGCGAACCTGCCAACGAACGCAACGACGCCGCGCCCTGGAAATATGCCGCTGGTGGCGGCGTGCTCGGCGACCTTGGCCCGCACCTCGTCGACATTCTCCGCTATTGGCTCGGTGAAGTAACCCAGGTCCAGGGTTGGACGGCTTCCTTCCGTGGCGGCGAGATGGTCGCCGAAGATATCTGCGGCATCAGCTTGTGGTTCGGTCCCGGCCCCATCGTTCAAGCGGCCACTTCCCGCTGGGCCACCGGCTACAAAGAGCGCGCGTGGTTCGAGATCCACGGTTCTGAAGGCGCCATTATTTTCGAGCCCGGCGCTATTAAACTCTGGACGCGCAATGAACCGCGCTGGCGCGACCTGATGATTCCGCCGGCTTCCGCCAATTTCCTTGATGCCTTTCACGCGGCCATCACCACCGGTTCCCACGCCTCGCCCAATTTCGGCGATGGCTTGAAAAACAACGAAGTCCTCGCCGCGATTGCGCAAAGCGCTCGAACGGGGCAGGTGGTCAAGCTGTCTGACAGTGGTAGTTAACCGTCTATGGTCATCGCTAAGGACCTTGTTGTCCTCTTTATGGTATGTGTGGGCATTCCTGCCTTCGCTGCGCTCTTTTGCTTTTTCCGGCCCGCCCGCAAGATCGGCTTTTTCTTCCTCGTCTTCTTCTCTGTTTATAACAATCACCTGAGCTTGAACCTCGTTAGCCGCGAATGGTATCGCGGCTCGTCGCGGGGATTCGAAATCTCCTGCCTCGATATCCTCGCCGCCGGTTTGTTACTGGCGATGTTTCTGCGACCCGCGCGCGGCAGCCGCAAATGGTATTGGCCGGCGGGATTCATTCCGATGGCGCTTTATTTATTTATTTGTATCTGCTCGGCTTTGTTCTCGAACCCGAAGCTGTTCGCAATGTTTGAGGTGCTGAAAGTCTTTCGTGGCATCCTCATCTTTCTCACCGCCGCCCTGTTCATCCAGAGTGAACGCGAGTTGCGCGTGCTTGTCTGGGCCGTGGCCTGCATTGTCTGCTGGGAAGGCTTACTCGCGCTGAAAATGCGCTATTTGAATGGCTATTATCGTATTGAAGGCACCTTTGACCATCCCAACAGCCTCTCCATGTTCATGGTTCTCTCCGCACCCATTCTTTATGCCTCCGCTGTTTCGAACTGGTCCGCTATGTTGCGCCTGGCCAGCTTCATTGGGGTCGGTCTGGCCTGCGCGGCGGTCATCCTTACCGTTTCCCGTTCCGGCGTATTTACGATTGGGACTGTCATAATGCTGACGGTCATCGCCTGTTTTTCTTTCAAGCTCAACCCTCAGAACATTTTCATCACCGTTACAGTTTTAGCTGCTTTGGCCTTCGGGGTCGCTTTTTCCTGGAAGACCTTGTCACAACGATTCACGTCCATGAAGGATGAATATACCGACGCAGGCGGCGCCATGAATCGCGGTTCCTATCTCAAACTCGCCGGCCTGATCCAACACGACCACTTTTTCGGCATCGGCCTTAATAACTGGTCGTACGCCGTCAGCGAAACCTACGGGCCGATGATCGGTCTTCCTTACAAAGCCTATTTCGGAACGGATGAGCCACCCGACCAACAAGTCGATAGCGGTATGGTGGACCCGACCGGTACATCGCTGGATGACGCTCAGGCGCCGCCTGCGCATAATCTCGGTGCGCTCACGCTCGGCGAGATCGGCATTCCCGGTCTCGTTATCTTCGGAATTGTCTGGCTGCGCTGGCTTCAAATGGGTGCGGTGTTTTTATTGAACCGTCCGCCCGATCCTCTGCGTCGCATCGGGCTCGGTATTTTCTTCGGCACCATAGCCGTGGCATTCCAGAGCTGGACTGAGTGGGAATATCGGCAGGCGCCGATCATGTTGTACTTTCATCTGATGCTCGGCACGTTGGCCGGTTTATATATGATGCGCCGCGACGACATCCGCTGGGCCCGCCGCGAACGCAATCGCCGGGAGGATGCCGCTCAAGCCCCCGCAGCCTGACGCGAATTCGCATTGCGCGCTTTCGCCAGCTCAGCGTCTCTCGTCATCAACTTAAAGACATCCGGTATCGCCGTCACTTCCGCTGGAATCTCCGTCTGGTTCGTGCACAACGACGCATAACTCTGCGGGTCGGTCGGATGATATCCGTGCATCGCGCGGATGGGCCGCTCGCCCATGTGACTCGGCACGATGAGCACGCCTTCCTTCACCAGAAAGATCAGTTCGCCGAAATATCGGTCCTCGAACAACGCCCGCATCTCCGCCAATTCTGCATCGGGCACGATGCGCCCTTGCGGCACGGCTTGTAATACCTTGGTGATCTCCGTCCGCGCCCGGTCGTTGAAAAACCAGAACCGCGCCATCGTCGAGTCATACACCACCACGTAATCTTCGCCGAACTTCAAGGGCAGGGGTTCGATCTTCGCCTTCAAGTCCAGCAACTCATCGCAGTTCGCCATGCCGTGGTCGCTGAAAAGATACAGCCGCACTTCGCCGTAATGCTTCTGCGCCGCCGCCATCAATTTCTCTACCCACACCTCGTAACCGCGTAACTTCGCCGGCACTTCCGGCGATTGGTTCCCCACCATGTGCAGCAACCCATCCAGCCCGGGCCAGTACACGAACGCAAAATCGATGCGCTCGCTCTCGATGTCCGCGATCACTGCGTCCAGGTTGTTCTCCTCGCCGCGCTCGGGCTCGCTGACGTGATAGGCTATCTGGCGCTCTTCCAGAAAATCAAAGATGTTCGTCCCGCGATTCATCCCCTTGGGCTTCAACGGCGATTTTTTTTCCGTGAAATCGTAAAGCGAGATGTATTTGAACGGGATGTTGTACAGGTCGAAGTACCCGCGAAAACTTAACTGCACCTTCACGAACTTCGACAGCCAGTGCCGGAAAATCCGCCGGCTCGTGATCTTGTTCGGCAGCCAGCGCAATATCTTCAGCGACTTGAACGGCGAATTCTTCGGGTCATAAACGAAGTACGACCAGTTCCGGTGCTCCACCGGCCAGCGTCCGGAAAGTATCGATGGCACGCACGTCGAGCTATACCCGAACACCGACCCCAGCTTCTTGCGGTTCGGCGCCACCGCCTTCGCGAAGGGATCATTCTTGATGATTTCCCACCCGCACGCGTCGATGAAGACAAATAGTGGAAGAACTGGTTTCATGAAAATGGCACTAACGATCTGCCAGGCACATCACTTCTTCTCCGGCTCTTCCCCCAGCAACGTCCGGATCTGTGCCAGTAATTGCGTGGGGCTGAATGGCTTCGTGAGGAACAACGTTGCGCCCGAGGTCTCCGATTCCTGCCGCGTGATGTAATGTGCGTTGGCCGTGATCATGATCACCGGGATGTCCTTGGTCGCTTCGCCCTTCTTGAGATGTTTGAGCGCCGTGAGCCCGTCCATCTCGCCCATCATCACGTCCATCACAATGAGGGCGGGCTTCTCGCTCGCGGCTTTTTCCACCGCCTCGCGCCCGTTATGCGCCGAGATCATTCCATAGCCGTTGCGCTCCAGATGATGCAGCAACAACCGGTGCATATACGGCTCATCGTCGACCACTAAAATCGTCTTAGCCATGTTGACCTCACTCTACCCCGTCATAATCAGAAACGTCTGGTCATCAGACAAGACCATATTCGCCTGGAATTTCTCCAACGTTTCGTTCAATTCCGTCTTCAATTGTTTCGCGCTCAACCCGCGCGCCGCCGCATCTCCGAACCACTTCATCAACCGCTCCTGCCCGTAACGGTCGCCCGTTGCGTTCAATGCCTCCGTCAATCCATCCGTGTAGATCAGCACCCGCGAATCCACCGGCAGCGCGATGGTCTCTTCCGCAAATACCGCATCCACCATGATGCCTAGCGGAATCCCTTCCGGTGAAAATGTCTTCACGGGCGCGCCCGTCGCCGCGAGGAACAACGGGCAATGTCCCGCGTTCGCGATCGTCAATTTGCGTGCGCGCACATCCACGCACGCCAGTTGCGCCGTGATGAACATGTCCACGCCGGACAATTCCTCGAACAACAACTTGTTCACCCGCGTCAGCAGCGCCGCCGGTTGGTTCATCAATTCCGGGGCCGCGCGCAACATCGTGCGCAGGATCGCCGCGAACATCGCCGCCGGCACGCCTTTGCCCATCACATCCGCCACCGCCAGCAACGCCACATCGTCGGAAATTTTCAGCACGTCGTAAAAATCCCCGCCCACCTGGTGCGCGCTCCGGCAGCCCGCCGCCAGCGCAAATCCCGGCAGCGCCGGCAATTGTTTCGGCAACAGCGATTGCTGGATATTATTCGCGATCTCCAGTTCGCGTGCCACCAGCCGGTTCCCCACCTGTTCCTCCTGGTAACGCGTGTTCGCGATGTGGATCGCGAGAAAATCCGCGAAGGTCGCCACCACATTCGTCTGTCCCGCCGTGAAGATCACGCCCTGCTGGCCGGACAAAAACTGCGTCCGCGTCTTGCCGATCGCCAGCGTCCCGATGAGATTATCGCCCACGAAAAACGGATGCACCAATCCGTGCGACCGCGGCTTGGGCCCGCTCAACGGATCATCGCTCGCCAGTGGCCGCAGGATATCGAACCACACTTCGCGCCGCTTCACCGCCGCTTCCACTTCCACTGCATCCACGCTCTTCGCCGTCGCGGGAATTTTCAGCGGCGGCAGTTCCAGTGACGGCTCCGATGCCACAAAGACCGCCAGTTTGTCCTGCCCCGGCGGTACCAGCCGCAACACGAACCAATCCGCCGCGATGATCTGCAACAGGTCCGCCAGCAGCGTCTGCGCAAAGGTCTTCGGGTCGCTGATGCGGCTTTGATCGGCGCTGTGGCGGAAGATGGCCGAGAGACTTTCGTAGCACGAACTCAGTTCCTCGATCATCCCCGTGATGACCGTTTCGCCTTCGGCGATTTTCTGCTGGCTGTTCTCCTCGTTGTGCAGCACCGGTCGCGACGTCCGCTTGCGCCGCATCACCAGCGTGTTTTCGCCGCGACCGCGCAGGTAATCCGCGCTGTCCATCAGCGATTGGATGAGGAAAAGCCCGCGCCCGCTTTCGCTTTCCGGGTCGGGTAATTCAATTTTCTCCGGCCACTCAAAACCAGCCGTGTGGTCCGTGACCCGCAGTTCGATGTCCTGGTCGTCGCACAGCGCCTCCACGCCGATGGGTTTCGCGCGGGCGTCGTCGCCGGCGTATTTGATGGCATTGTTGCACGCTTCGGCCAGGGAAAGTTCGATGGCCGAGAGTTCTTCTTCCGGGCAACCCTGCACCGCGAGGAAATGTCGCACGGCTTCCGTGGCCGGCTGCACCGCGCGCAAATCGCACGCGGAGGTCAGGCGCAACGCCGCCGGTTGGATCACGCCGGAGATGCGGGACATGATTTACGGCTTCACGATTTCGAAGATGCGATGCATCCGCGTCAATTCTAGGATTTGCTGGACCGACGGCGTGGGATTCACCAGGCGTACCATGCCTTTGCGGCTGCAGGCCGTCTTGTGCAGCGCGATCAACGTTCCCAGCCCGCAACTGTCCACAAATGACGTCTCTGACAGGTCTATCTCGATGTTCTTTTGCGTATCCGTCATCGCCGCGCGCGCTTCGTCGCGGAAAACATTCGAGTTCGCCGCGCCCAATTCTTTCACGCCCGAAATTTGCAGGGTATCACCGTGAGTCTTTATCATCATAAAATTGTTAAGCCTTCCCGTGGACTCTTTTCGCTCACAACAGGGTATAAAGCAAACCCTTCTTCAAGGGAAGCAGAAAGCGGCCAACTATCGCCATTAGAAGTTGAACCATACTGATTAAATTGCCTCTAAACCCCTGCATTCTGCAGCATTCCGCCTTCATCCTTTTTGAAATAAAAAAATACCTAAATTTACTTAAATTTACCTAAATTCCGCCGTGCGCTCGCTCTTTGAAAATCGTCATTTTTCATCATTTTTATTCCTGTGTGATTAATGTCATTTCCGTGATTATCGTTATTACCGTCACTTGTCACTTCTGCAATGATTTCATCCTGGATTTGGTTGGATTTGGCTGACATTTCCCGCGGCATTTTACCTAACCGCCTGAATTTGTGCAGCTTGCGAAAAACAGCCAATTTCGCTGTTCGCCCATCTATTCCGCCGATTTTAACCCCTTAAGGCACTCGGTTTTCGATCAATTGATTCAATTATCAAAGAACTAACTTGACTATACACCACAAAAGTCAAAGTTGTCAAGCGAAGATAATTTACGAAGCCCGATGGTTTTAAGTCTGCACTCGGCACTTGGCCACCTGCGTTCCCGCTGGCGCGGTTGGCCAATTCTGCACTCTGCCTTCTGCCCTCTTCATTTCCCTCACCCCGGCGGCCACTTCATATGCCGTCCACCGAGGATATGGCAATGCAGATGCGGCACCGTCTCGCCCCCGTTCGGCCCGTTGTTGATCACCAGCCGATACCCCTCCGCCTTCAACCCCACCAGCTGTGCCACATGCGCCGCCTTCAGCAAGAGATGCCCCAAAAGTTTATGGTCTTCCGCCGTCGCCTCCGCGATCCGCGGAATCGCCTTGCGCGGCACCAGCACCACATGCGTCGGCGCCTGCGGATTGATGTCCCGGAACGCCACCACGAGCTCATCCTCATAAACGATGTTCGCCGGAATCTCCCGCGCCGCAATTTTCTCAAACAAAGTTTTGCTCATAAGTTGCCGGATTTTCTAATGACAATACTTCGCGCCTAAACCAATTCAACAATCTTCTTCGGAGCGCGGCTGTCCCCAGCCGCAGCACATCCGGAGGTCGTGGGAAGGGGATAGCCAGGGGGGCAGCATTCCAGTCGCGCTAACGTTGCAGCAACTTGATACAACTATTCTCCACTTTGCCCTAACATTTTGTACGTCGGTCTTGTTAAAGCCAATTACGGCGACAATCAATGAATGTGAAACCGACTTCCTTGTCAGTAACTCCGATCCAGATGGCAATATCGAGATTGCGGTTAGCGAGTGTAAGACCAATGACGAAATTTCCGAACGAGATGTTGTCAATCTTTCAAAAGTGGCGACATGTCTATCGGCCCTCAAATTTCATGCTTTCGTAATTTTTTCCAAGACAGGGACATTTTCACCTGAAGAAATTGATCGTTGTAGAAAAGCAGAAGCATGGCCGAACGGAGGAATAATTCTGTTATCGGGAAGAGAGCTAGAGCCATATCACATGTATGAACGGTCTAAGGTGAACGGTGTTGAACCGTATGCTCCATCATTCAAACAAATGGCAAAAGTAACCAAAAAACTCTATTTCGCTTCAAAAGCCATTTAGCAAGGGCTAACCTTCGCCACCCCTCGCCATCCCCATTGGATGTTCGATGTTGGATGTTGGTTGTTCGATGTTTCCCCATCACCGCCCAAACATCCCCGGCAGCCCGCCACCCATCCGGCTCATCATTTTCTGCATCTTGCCCATCTTCTTCATCATCTGCTGCATCTCGCCAAATTTGTTCAGCATCGTGTTCAACTCCGTCACCGATGTTCCGCTGCCCTTCGCGATGCGTACCCGCCGTTTCGCGTTCAATATCTGCGGCAACTTCCGTTCCTTCGGCGTCATGCTGCAGATCATCGCCTCCATCCGCTTGAATTCCTTCTCCGACTTCGACAGGTCCGCGCCCTGCATCGCCTGCGAACCGCCCGGCAACATTTTCACGATGCTTTCCAGCGATCCCAACTTCTTCATCGCGCGCAATTGCCCCAGAAAATCCTCCAGCGTGAACTCGCCCTTGCGCATCTTCTCTTCCATGCGCTTGGCCTCATCCATGTCCACCGCTTCCGCCGCCTTTTCCACAAGGCTCACCACGTCACCCATGCCCAATATCCGCGACGCCATCCGCTCCGGATGAAACGGCTCAAAGTCCTCCAGCTTTTCACCCGTGCCCGCGAACTTGATGGGCTTGCCCGTCACCGCCTTCATGCTCAGCGCCGCACCGCCGCGCGCATCACCATCCAATTTTGTGAGGATGCTCCCTGTGATGTTCAACGCCTGGTCAAAATGCGTCGCCACATTCACGGCTTCCTGGCCCGTCGCCGCATCCAGCACCAGCAAAATTTCCTGCGGCTTCACCAGGTCACGCAACCGCACCAGCTCCTGCACCAGCGGCTCATCGATCTGCAATCGCCCCGCCGTATCAAAGATGATCACATTCCGATTGTTCGTCTTCGCAAATTCCAGCGCCTCGCGCGCAATCTTCAAAACATCTGTCTCGCCCCGTTTCACCAGCACCGGCACATCGATCTGTTTGCCCAATGTTTCCAGTTGGTCCATCGCCGCCGGCCGATACACATCCGCCGCCACCAGCAACGGCTGGCGACCCTGCTTTTGCAGCAGCTTCGCGAGTTTGCCTGACGACGTCGTTTTGCCCGACCCATGCAAACCCACCATCAGGATGATCGAGGGACCCGCCGTGAGATTGAGCGCCGCGTTTTGCGACCCGAGCAGGTCCACCAGTTCATCATTGATGATCTTGACGATCTGCTGCCCCGGTTGGACACTCGCGATGACTTCCGCCCCGAGCGATTTTGTTTTGACACGCTCGATGAAATCGCGCGCCACCTTGAAATTCACGTCCGCCTCCAGCAACGCCATGCGCACTTCGCGGAGCGCCTCGCCCACGTTGTTCTCCGAAATCTTCCCCAGCCCGCGCAGATTCCGGAACGCGTTCTGAAGCTTATTAGTCAACGAATCGAACATCCCGCCAAAGTAATCGTTTTCCTCCAGAGTTCAAAGTCTAATGCCTTTTCCGTAGCGCAGATTTTCAATCTGCCGTATCGCGGATTTGCAATCCGCCCGCGTCCTTATCCACCACCTCATCCTAATCTCGCGAAGTATCGCTGCGGAGCAGCGTCCGAAAGTAGCCCACAGCGGCAGCTGTGGGGTTAATCGTTCAAAAAATAAAAGCTCCGGCAGGAGCGTAAGAAACAAAGCGCGGTCTACGCAGGTAGTTTCCTCATAATCCGATGGGAGAGTGCGGGGGTGAGGGCAATCGTAAATTCTGTAGGAGACGAGGTAACGAGTCTCAAATCATTTCCTGGTCACGCCAACATCGTCCAATCACTTTCGCCAACCTTGCCATTGCAACCGGCCCTTCCATTGTCCCTCTCCTCGGGGAGGGGGCCGGGGTGAGGGCGAACAGCTCCGCAACTCTCCCCTTTAATGGCAGTTTCGCTGACGGTGGCCGTCCACCCGATCGGGCGCGGGTAAAAAGTTTGCGAAGCCCTTCATTCCTGTGGCGGAATGGCCGACGGATCAAATGGCAATTTATTTTTAGAATGAATCAGATTGCCTGCTGGATCGACCAGCGTGCTCGTGACAAAGACAAGTAACCGGGTCTTGCCATCCTTGGAATTATTTGAAGCGAGAACAATGGTTTGATCATCCCAGGTATTCACATTCGCAAGTAAATTTTCGGGCGCGCTGACCATCACTTTCATTTTTAGCGTGAAGCCATCATCGAATAAAGTTGAGACTACATCCACAGTTGCATCGCCAATGCTCAGTTGTGCTTGTCTCCCGCTCAGTGTCACAACCTCCGGCTCACTCAATATCATTGCGCCACTTGATCTTAATCCGCGCAGCAATAATGAAGTTTGGACGGGTGATATAATTTCGACTGTATTTCCTTCTTTTGTATCCACAACCGTGCCCGTTTTCAAAATCGACTGGACATCACTTTCGGGCACTTTAATGAAATAGGCCTTGCTATGAACTTGTGGTGGTGCAGAAGCCAATTGCTGAATAATTTTTTCAATCGCGTTCAAATCGGACAAGGTTGCTTTAACAAACAAAAGACTTTGAGTGTCGTTGAAAGCAATTGATTTCGGCGGACGAAAACCAATGCCTTTCGTTACAAAATAGTCGCTCGCCATTTGCGACACCGGTTCGGTTGAAGAAGCTCCGGTTGCCTTTTGCAAGTTTGCCACAAATGTCCTCGCGTCAACTTTGAATGCACGCGTTTCAAGTTTTGGCAGCGGTCGGTTTATCGCTTTGATTACGATGGTGCCGCTTGTCGCTGCCAGAATAACTGCCACACCTGCAACGATGGCCGTTTTCGCTTTTGTCCACGCCATAATTTTCCATGCTCCTTTGATGAGGGTTAAGGTTGAATGAGAAGCCAGCGTGCCCTTGGTAAGCGCGACGGCAGTCGTTGTTTTAATCAACGCTGCGGGAGCAGCTTGAACCGAGTTCGCAGAAATCGCCCCGGCAAGCGTTGCCATCCTCGGAGTCACGCCGCGTTTGGCCAGGATGGTGTGCAATTTTTCCAATGCCCGCGCCACACGCTTTTGCGCAGCCCGTTCTTCCACGCCCACTAGATCGCCCACCTCCTTGAAGGTTTTGTTTTGAAAAAAGCGCAACACGAGGACATCGCGGTCCTTGTCCCGGAGTTGTGCCATTGCTCCATCCAACATCGGCGCGAATTGTTCCCAGGCATAATCGGTTTGACCTTCTTGAATCAGGGCTTGCATATAGGCCTTCTGTTCGCGGCATTCGCGGCGGTGTTGGATTTTCAACGCGGCTGAGGAAACATAATTTGCTGTCCGGTATAACCAGCCGGGCAGGATGGTTTTTGGGCCGAGTGAACCTGCCTTGCGCGCCAAAATAATGAAAACGGTTTGAGTGATTTCCTCGGCCAGATGCGGATCGCCTGCCTGCCGTAACGCCACCGAATGAATCAGACTGATGTGGCGAGAGACAAGCGTGGCGAAGGCCTTCTCGGAATTCCGGGTGGCGTATTCCCGCACCAATTCCATGTCATCATTCATTTTTCACCTTATTTATGCACACCGAACGCCGAATGTGACAAAGAATTTACATCATTTTTGTTCAGTGAAACCGTCAGTAATCTTGCCGGTGAACGGGATGAATAGTAGTGAGAAATTTTGGCGGGTAGTTACGAATCTGTCTTTATTTTACAACGCCTTTTGCTGTTTTATTCCAGAGTTCAAAGTCTAATGCCTTTTCCGTAGCGCAGATTTTCAATCTGCCGTATCGCGGATTTGCAATCCGCCCGCGTCCTTATCCACCGCCGCATCCCCACTTCGCGCATGCCCGGTAATCCGCGTTCGACCATTTTGTATTTTACTTTAAGTAAAATATATTGGTGGAAACCCTGATTAATGAAGGGCTATTAGTGAAGACCCACGAAAGGTGATTGGTAAGCTTGAAAAGCTTTCGCTCGTCATAAATAAACAGATAGTGTGGGTTGTCCCGTGAACCCGATCGGATTTCGACGCAAGCGGGGTTATTTGGATCTTCAGATCCAATTAAAATGGAATCACCCATAGCGGAAATTGAATCGAACTCGCTTAAATCAGACGAATTCATTGACTGATCTGTTTTCGTTCCGAAACGATCTAACATTTTCATGGCTTCGGCATTGATTTTTGCTAAGCCACCCGCTCGGTCGATGATATTAGTAAGGGTTTCCTCATGCACCTGTGCTTCTTTATGCCCGCAAGAGGTTATGTGTATGCAAACGACGATTAAAATCGCGATGACATATTTTTTGATTAGTATGCGATTCATTTTTCAGGCGGCGAAGCCAGTGACCATGGGTTTATGTCCCATCTTTAGCCGGTCTCCTATCTATTGCAACGCCATTGTAGCCAACCAACTATTCCTTATCCTCACCTCGCGAAGCGTTTGGAGTGCGGTCGCTTCAGCGCCGCTCTTTCGCCCTGCCACCATTTACATTGAACCGCCAATCCTCATCCGAAAGTTCTACGCCCGTCCCTTGCCGCCTCCCTCTCCCCGCTAAAAAGGGGAGAGGGAGTGAGGGTGAGGGGTCCAACTGCTCGTTTTTCTATTCCGGCCGGAATTTCCCATCCGTGTCTATCCGTGCGCATCCGTGGTTAAATCCTAAATTGTTTGTCTTTTCTGCCGTTTGCCCCCTACCCTTCGCCGTTTTCTACATGAGATTGATAACCGAGCTGTTTCGCACGCCCAACCGCCGCATCGCGGTTTGCGCGCTCTTTATCATCGCCGTCGACCAGCTCACCAAGGCCCTCGTCCTGAACACGCTCGGCTTTGAGCAGGAAAAAATCATCATCCCCGGCTTCTTCAAATTCGTCCATTGGGTCAATACCGGCGCGGCCTGGAGCCTGTTTTCCAATCGCAACGGCCTGCTCGCTGGCGTCGCGATCACCGCGCTCATCGCCCTGTTCTTGTTGCGACGCCATTTCAACGTGCACACCGTACTCGGCCAAATCGCCCTCGGCCTCATCTTTGGCGGCATCATCGGCAACCTCATCGACCGCCTCCTGCCCAGCCGCCATCACGTCATCGATTTTCTCTATTTCTATCTCCAACAACGCGGCGGCACAGAAAAAGGCTTTCCGGCCTTTAACATCGCCGATAGCGCCATCTGCACCGGCGTCGCCCTCGTGTTCATCATCACGTGGAAAGCCGAGCACGGTCCGCGCCCGCTGGAATCCACCGGGGTCAAGTGAGCGCCCGCACCGAAATCGTCCTCGTCGAAATCTCGCAGCCGCTCGAACGGCTCGATGTTTTCCTGCGCGAACAATTTCCCTCCGTCTCGCGCGGTACCATTCAACGTCTTTTGGCGGAAGGCAATATCCGCGTGGACGGTAAAGTCGTTAAACCCACGCATCATCCGCACGCCGGCGAAAAAATCGAGGTCACCTGGCCCGCCGCCCGGCCCGCCGAAGCCCAACCCGAAGACATCCCGCTCGATATTATTTTTGAGGATAAATACCTGCTCGTGCTCAACAAACCCGCCGGGCTCGTCGTGCATCCCGCCGTCGGCAACGAGGAACACACCTTGGTCAACGCCCTTTTGCATCATTGCGAAGGCCAGCTTAGTGGCATCGGCGGCGTCGCCCGGCCCGGCATCGTCCATCGGCTCGATAAAGAGACCAGCGGCTGCCTCGTCGTCGCCAAGGATGATGCCACCCATATGGCGCTCTCCAAACAATTCGCCGAGCGTGACGTCGAAAAAGTTTATCACACCATCGTCTGCGGCCTCATGTCGCGCGACTCCGGTGACATCATCGCCGCCATCGCCCGCCACACCTCCCATCGCAATCGCATGGCTGTGTGTGAAGATAAGGACGGTCGCGCCGCACACACCGGCTACAAAGTTTTGGAACGCCTGAAAGGAGCCACCTACGTCGAAGCCACCCTGCACACCGGCCGCACCCACCAGATCCGCGTACATTTCCTGCATCTTGGCTTTCCCGTCGTCGGCGATGCCACCTACGGCTCGCGGCAGAATGCCCGCCTGAAAGAACTCACCAACATCGCCGCCCCGCGCCAGATGCTCCACGCCTACCGCCTTGCTTTCGAGCATCCCAAAAAGAAAAAACGCCTCAAATTCGAGGCTCCGTTGCCGAAAGATTTCTCAAAGGTCCTCAAGGCTTTGCGCCCGGGGTGATGGGTTTCCCCCATTGGATGTTGGATGTTCGATGTTGGTTGTTGGATGTTCCCAATTTGGTTCAAGGTTCCACCGGCGCCGCCTCTATCTCCACCGCCGTCTTCTTCCCTCCCACCACCGCCCGCCCTTCAATCCGCAAATTCTGCAACGCCGCTGCCGGCCCAAACTGATCCGACGCAATCGAATTGGTCACCGACTCACCGCGCGTCACCACGCCATTGGTTAGCGCCACAAATTTTCCGCTGAACACCACCAATTGTTTCAGGCTCACGTTCGTGCCCGTAACCCGGAACGTGTAATTTTGCGTGCCGCTTGAATCAAACGTTACCATGTTGAACGCCCCTGCGCTCGTCAATCCACCCGCCCGCCGTGACGGCGCTGGAGTCGTAGACGCAGGCGCGGGAGAATTTGCCATTGCGCCGCTCAGCGCCATCGGTTGCACAAAACCCGTGTACTGCGAGCCATCACTGTCCACCATCGTGATCTGGTTCCCTTCCTGCGCCACGGAAAATGAATCCAATACGTCGCCCGCGCTCGACTTCTTCACCGCCCCCAATGCGCGCGACTTCTCCTTCGCCACATCGGCTTTATCCGTCGCGGCGCGCAGCCGGTAAAACTGCTGCAACGGCAGTTCCTTGTCCGCTTTAAGCGCATCCCTGTTCTCAAACCGCGACCCGGCACTTGCAAAATTTAATGTCGCTGTCGTCGATTGCGGCACTTTCGTTTCCGCAAGTTGCTTTTCAGCATCCAAAGCCGGTGCGGCCGTTAGCGCTCCTTCTCCGGCCACGGTTGCCTGAAAACTATTGGTCAGCAACACGGTATCTTTGTAACTCCCGCCAATTGAATCCCCCTTCTGCAGGGTTGCGCCTTCCGGCGCAGGCCCGTTCAGCGCATACGTGGTGGTCGTGTCTTTGGCTGCCGTATCATCATACATGGCCAATGGCGCGCTCGCACTTGCCGGTGGCGTGGTCGCCGGTTCCATCCCACTGATTCCGCCCGCCCCGCCACCACCACCGTGCGCCAGGCCCGTGTCCGCATCCTTTCGGTCCGCCAATGCCACCGATACCGGCGCCGGAGGACTCGCGGGCGCAGGCATCTCCGGAGCCGGTGAGGCTGCTGCGGGAGGTGCTGGCTGCTTTACCACTCCGACGTCTTGTGGCCGGCCTATACGATCTGTCATTTTCGCCAGATTCATCGCCGGCTTGGATGGTTTCATCGTCGTCAGAAAAACTGTTCCACTGATGATCAGGCTCATCACCGCGCAAACTGCAAATGCCCGTCGCGGTGTCCCGAACCAGAATCGCCACCACGATTGTTCCGTCGGCAGTTTCGCTTTTGTGCGTCGCGCCACTTCGCCCTGCAACAGCCGTCGCGTGGCCGGATGCATCTCCAGCGGCGCGCCCGCATCGGCCTTTCGCTTTTTCGCGAAGGCCCGCAGCAATTTTTCTATGCGACGTTCTTTGTCCATCGTTCAGTGATTAGACGGTAACACCGGCGATTTCCCCCGCGAAAAGATTCTCCGCGCGACCTCCTCCAGTCGGTTCAGACATTTGCTCAGGCGCGAACTCACCGTTTTCTCGTTCAACTTCAGTTCCCGGCTGATCTCCTCATAACTCAACTCCCCAAAATAACGCAGTTCAATGATCTCTTGGCACGGGTCGCCCAATACATTCAGCGCCTCACGCACCTGCGCCGCCTGCTCGGCATTCAACAAGATCTCATCCGCCGACGGCCCTTCGCCCGGTGGGTCCAGCGTCAATCCCGTCTCCGCGTCTTCTGCATTGAGCGAGAGCGTCGTCTGCCCGCCACCGCGTTTGGCCGCCACCTGTTTCTCGCGAAAATCCCGCGCTTTGTTCGCTGCGATGCGGAACAACCAAGTCTGGAACTGGCATTGCCCGCGAAACGAATCCAGGTTGCGGATGACCGCTAAAAAAACCTCCTGGCAGATCTCCTCCACGTCCTCCCGGGTGAAACTGTGGCTGAGCTGGAACACAAAACGTCCTGCCGCCGTGTAATGCCGGTCAAACAATTCATCCCACGCCTGCGCCTCGCCCTTGCGGCATTGCGCAATCAGTTCGCTTTCCGGCGTGGAACTCATTGGTGGCAACCTATTAAAAAGTTATTTGGATGGCGAGGGCAGTTTATACTTCAGGTTATTCAGGAAGCGCACGCTTTATGAATTGTTTGTTAAATTCCGCCTTCCTATCATTTCAACTCTCTGATGAAAAAACACCTCACCGCATTTGGGCGAATTTTCTTACTAATGGTCATCTTGGCTCTGCCCGCGCTTGCTGACGGACCCTCCACGGCTTGGATTTATAAATCCGATCAATATAATTTCTCACTTACTTTGCCTGATTCAGTCTGGGTGGAACGCCCAAGCACCATTAACGGAGTAGCCGGCTTTTTAAAGAAAGGTTATGCGATGCGGGCAGATATTTTTGTGGTTACTTGTGAATCGGACGAAGCCTTTGAAAAGATCGCCAGGAAGGTCAAAAAGGACATGCAATCTTACGTTCCGGCAAGTACGTTCGAACAGGGTAAAACCGAGTCCGGTCATCATTATCAATTAGGCCTGGGAACTGAGTTTAACGAACACGCTACCAATGGCATCTCTTTAGTCCAATCGCTCGTATGGATAGAAAGTAGAAATATCATCGTCCGGGTCTGTTTTCAGGGAGAATCCGTTGACCGACCGACCTATAAGGGAGTCGATACAAATACCTTACAAGTAGCCGGGCGGGCAATTTGTCTTTCCCCCAATTGATGTTCCTGCTTCTTCTCTGAAATCTTCTTCAGATGGATAATTCGGGAGTATTGTTCCGCCCCCTCCGTCCAATGGGGCATGAAACGATTTCTTTTCGCCTTGCTCTTCCTGGCGTTGGTTGGCTCGTCCCTGCCGGTTTTCGCCCTCGGCCTCATCGTTGTGCCAGACCACGACACGTGGGTTGAACCCCCGCGCTTTCGCATGCCCCACCCGAACCCGCCCCGCCCGTGGGCGCCGCTGGAACTCAGCTTCGCCAACGTTACCGCGCACATCACCGACCAGATCGCGACCACCACTGTCGAGCAGGAATTTTACAATCCCAACAACACCCGACTCGAAGGCACTTTCCTGTTCCCCGTCCCCAAAGGCGCGCACCTCGATAAATTCACCATGGAGATCGACGGCAAACCCGTCGAAGCCGAGCTGCTGGATTCCGACAAAGCCCGCGGCATCTACGAAGACATCGTGCGCAAGATGAAGGATCCCGCCTTGCTTGAGTATTCAGGCCAGGACGTCTTCAAAGTGCGCATCTATCCCATCGAACCCAACCGCACCAAGCGTGTAAAAATTTCCTACACGCAATTGCTCACGTCCGACAACGGCCTCATCGGTTATACTTTGCCGCTTGGCACAGAGAAATTTTCCGCCGCGCCGCTGAAAAACGTCAGCGTGAAAGTGGACCTCGAAACGAAACTCCCGCTCAAGACCATCTATTCCTCCACGCATGATGTGGATGTGCATCGCGACGGTTCGCGCCGCGCCACCGCCGGTTACGAGGCCAGGGATGTCTCGCCTGATACCGATTTCTCCCTCTATTTCGCGACCGAGAAAGACGAGCTCGGCATCAATCTTCTCACTTACAAGACCAGCGGCGACGACGGCTATTTCCTGTTGCTCGCCTCGCCGGGCGCGGATGTGAAGGAAACCAACATCATCGCACGGGACATCGTCTTCGTGCTCGATACCAGTGGCTCGATGGCCGGCAAAAAACTGGACCAGGCCAAGAAGGCGTTGCAATTCTGCGTCGAAAACCTCAATAACAAAGATCGCTTCGAGATACTTCGTTTTTCAACGGAAGTAGAGCCGTTGTTCGACAAACTCGTTGATGCCACGCCCAAAAACCGCACCCACGCCGAAGATTTCATCAAGGATTTGAAAGCCATCGGAGGCACCGCCATTGACGATGCGTTACAAAAAGCTCTGGCCTTGCATCCCGATAGTGACCGGCCCTTCGTGGTCATTTTTCTCACCGACGGCTGTCCCACTATCGGCACCACCGACGAAGACACGATCGTCGCCCACGTCAAAAAATCCGGCGAAGGCCACACACGCATCTTCTGTTTTGGCATCGGTACAGACGTCAACGCGCACCTGCTCGACAAGATCACCGAAGAAACCCACGCCGCGAGCCAGTACGTGTTGCCGGAAGAAGACCTGGAGGTGAAGGTCTCCAATTTTTATTCCAAAATCAAAGAGCCCGTTCTCGCGAATCCCACACTCCAATTCACCGGCGATATTCACGTCTCCAAACTCTATCCCTCGCCGCTGCCGGATATTTTCAAAGGCGACCAGCTTGTGCTCGCGGGCCGTTATTCCGGCCATGGCGATTCCGCTGTCATCATCGAGGGCACCGTGAACGGCGAGAAGAGGAAATTCACCTACGATGTCCGCCTGCCGGACGAATCCACCAAACAGGAATTCATTCCCCGCCTCTGGGCTATCCGCCGCGTCGGGTTCTTGATGGATGAGATCCGTTTGCGCGGTGAGAATTCCGAGTTGAAGGACGAAACCACCGAGCTCGCGCGCAAATACGGTATCGTTACGCCTTACACCGCCTATTTGATCGTGGAAGACGAACGGAAGAACAATATCCCCGTCGCCCTGCAATCAATGCCTGCTCTGGATAAGGACACGACCGTCTTCGATGATGCCTCTAAAACCTATAACGCGATGAACACCCAAAAGGACGGCGTCAGCGGCGTGAGCGCCGCCCGCGGCAATGCCTACTTCCGCATGTCCGTTGCGCCCGCTTCTGCCTCCGCCGGTGCGAACACGGAACAGATGCGTTCCTTCGGCAGCTTCTCCGCCACCAGTACGCCCGCAGACGCCAAAGCCAAAAGCGAGCGCATGGAGCAATACACGCAACAACAGCGTTTCGTGAACGGCCGCAATTTCTTCCAGAACGGCATTCAATGGGTGGATTCCTCCGTGCAGGAAAATCAAACTGCCAAACACGTGCGCGTGCAATTCAACTCCACCGGGTATTTCGAACTCGTCCGTAAACAACCGCAGGCGTTGCCCTGGCTGGCCCTCGGAAGTAATGTGCAGTTCGTTTTGGACGGGACGGTCTACGAGGTTTACGAGTGATCCTGACTGTTTGGTGTGACCTGAAGTTGCCTTCTTAGTCAGTCCCGCTAGCGCGGGAGAAAGCCCTCACCCGCAAGGGGAGAGAGGGCATGACGGCAACTTCAGGACACGACCGGCTGTTACACTCACTTGCAATTTTTAGGTTTGCATGCACTTTGCTGATACACGCCGCACCAAACCCGCGGCATCACGATTAACCAAAAAGGAAATACACTATGTCTCTGCACAATCCTGACCTGACCAAGTTCCCACCCCGCAGTCCGCGCGTGCGCCTCGGCGGTTTTGTTATCCTGCCCCGTTGTCTCGATAAAGGCCGCGCCACCATCGCCGGCAAGAACGGCGAATACCATTATGCCTGCCCGCTCGATCAACGTTTTCTGGAATTCGTCGGCATCGACCCCGAAGCCTTGAAAAAGCAGCTCGACAAGAGCGACACCGAAATCCTCGAATGGATCACCGCCAACGCCAAACACAAGCGTACCATGCCGGAGATCCTCGCCTGGTCTGCCTGGCAGGAAGAACTCGCCCCCAACAATCCCGATTCGCGCGAATATTTTAACGGCCTCCACAAAGCCGGCGCGCCCAAACGCACCGACATCATCAATTGGTTCGACGTCCTTGATATGGACGACTACGTGAGCTTTGGCGGAGAGGCGTAAGGACGCCATCGCATTTTTAATAAAAAAATCCTGCCGGCTTTTAAACCGGCAGGATTATTTTTTTAAGCTTTTTTAAGCCGGCTGTTCTACTGCCTGGGCATTTTCAACCGGAGCCAGTTTGGCCGCTTCGATGCGCTCAATCCGGTAACGCCGTTTTGAGTTGTGGAGTTCAAATTCGACTTCGTCGCCTACGCTGCGATTCAACAATGATTGTGCAATGGGCGAAAGATAACTGATGATGCCCTTGTCGGGATCCGAATCCCACGCGCCGAGAATGGTGAAGTTCTCCGGCTGGCCCGCGCTCAGGTCGGTCGCACGTACGACCGTTCCGATGTTGACGAGATCGGTCTTGGCATTGGAAAAATCCGTGCCGCGCGCGCGGTCCAATTGATGTTCCAGCTCGTCTTTGCGGCGCAACAACACTTTGTGCATCTCTTTGGCCGCCTTGTATTCGTGGTTTTCGCGCAAGTCACCGTAGCTGCGGGCGATGGCGATCTCCTTTGAGTTCGCGGGAATCTTCTTCTGCACCAGTTCCTGGTATTCTTCGCGGCGGCGTTCCAGGCTTTCCCACGAGACGATGAGCGTTGAGTCCTGCTTGGTCTGTTCGCCGGAGATGAGTGATTGCACCGCCGGATGGCTCTTTACCAGACGCGCCAGCAATGACCGCTTGTCCATATCGTCGAACACCGGCGACAGCTGCAATGCGCGGGTCAGATCTTTGACGATCTCGATATCCGCCACGGCCGTCAGTCCGGGGAGCAGCTCCTGGTCGTCCACGATGAACTCACGCAGGCGGTTCGAGCGCTTTTCATTGAATTGATCGCGCTCCATCGAGGTGAGCATCGCGCGGAAAACTTCCGGTCCCAGAATATCCGCAAACGCATCACTTCGCTCCTTGGCGATCCACAAAAGCAATTCACTGCTTGCCGTGTGCTGGCTCACGAGGCGCGCGACCGCTTCCTTGAGCGAAGTCATTCTGCCTTGTTCAACCAGCAGGTTGGCGAATTCCTTGCACAGGCGCGCCGATACAAAATTCAGGTTGTGCAACAATGTTTCGTCCCAATTGGCCGGTCGGGCGGCCTTGAATGATTCCAGGGCTTGCCGGTGTTTCGCGGCGGGAAATTCATCCATCAACGGCCCGAACTTCAGGTCCTGCGACCAGATAGCGCCGGCAGAAATCTCATCCGGAGTCGGTTGCAGGCCAGCCACTTCACGGATTTCATCCCGGATGAAAACGGCTTCCAGCGCCACATTCGTCTGCGTGCGTTGATAATTGGGTATCTCGTGGTTCAACGCCGCAATGACCTCGGTCGCGGCGGCTTGCTTGTCTTTCAGGTCGGCGGCGTTTTTCAACAATTCAGCGGCGATGAGCGTGCGCGCCTTCAAACCTTTCGCCGCGCGGAACTCGCCCAACAGGCGGTCTTGCAACGAGGTCTCCTTTTCCTGGTAAATGATCGGGTCGGTCTTTTTGCTCGGCACCTGGAAGTGTCCGTCTTTCTTCAATTCGCGCTTGGCGGCTTCCCACCACTTCTTCCAGTCGTCGCGGATGACGTCCGGCACGAGGGCCTGCTGGATCTGGTCCGCGTTCGCGCGGCCGCCGAAACTCATCAGGACCAGCTTCACCAGTTCCAAATGGTTCGCCGCCGCCATCTGGCGCAAACCTTCGAGGTCGGAAATTTTCTTGGCCAGGATATGTTCCTTGGGGATCGGCTTAAGGGATTCCGCCGCAAAGGCCAGGTCCATCTGGTGTCCAGGCTTGCCGGGAAAGTCGATGGTGAATCGTGCAAAAACGGTGTCTACCGTCTTGATGCGTCCAAATCCCCAGCTCCGGTGCATGCAATATCCGCTGGAGGTCAATTGTATCAAAGGTTCGATGTGGCGGGCTTCAATCTTGCCGGCCGCCGCCAATTTTTCAAATTCCTCTCGCATAAGTAAACAGCTTAACGCTCGCGTCTTGGAATGAAAATGACATAATTTACATTTGTGAGCAGCAAAAATCCACGGCAGGTCGCCATCCAAATCCTGCAGGAGCGCCGTCGCGGCGCCGAATTCGTCGAAGATTTGATGGACTCGGCGCTGTCGCAAGCCGGTCTTTCGCCCGCCGATCGCGGATTATGCCAGGAACTGGTCTACGGCGTCGCGCGCTGGCAGGCGACTTTGGATTGGCTCGTCGCCCGCAAAACCGACGGTCGCCCGCAACGTCCCGGCCTCCAGGATTTGTTGCGCCTGGGCCTGTATCAGATCTTCTGGCTCGACCGCGTCCCGCCGCACGCCGCCGTGAATGAAACCGTGGAACTCGCCAAGGCCGGTGACTTTCGTTCCCAGGCCGGTTTCATCAACGCCATTTTGCGCGGGTACCTGCGCGAGGTGGATGAGACCAAAAAGCTGCTCGCCGACCTGAAGATTTCCCAGCCGCATCTCGGCTGGTCGCATCCGGAGTGGCTCGTCACGCGCTGGCAACAGCGCTGGGGCCTGGAAAAGACCGTGCGCCTGCTGGAGTGGAACAACACGCCGCCCAAAACCTATGCGCGCGTTAATACTTTGAAGGCCAATGCCGAAGAACTGCTCGCGCAGTGGCGCGATGAAAATGTGGAATACGATTTTGTCCGCCGCGATTGGCTGGATGAAAATCTGGCCTTCGAACTTAAATCGCATCCACCGCTGCACAAGCTGCCCAGTTTCCAGTCGGGACAATTCTACATCCAGGACCCCAGCACGTTGCTCGCGGTGCGCGAACTGGAACCAAAGTCCGGCGAAACCATTTTAGATTTGTGCGCCGCGCCCGGCGGCAAAACAACCTTCATCGCCCAACTCATGCGCAACGAAGGCAAGATCATCGCCGGCGATATTTTCCCCGACCGCTTGAAACTCGTGGAAGAAAATTGTAAACGCCTCGGCATCACCTGCGTTGACACACGGCTGCTCTCGACCGCCGACCCTCAACTCACGACGCAATTCGACCGCATCCTCATTGATGCGCCCTGTTCCAACACCGGCGTCATGCGCCGCCGGGTGGATCTGCGCTGGCGCATCCAGCCGGAGGAAATACAACGTTTGCAGGAAACGCAACTGGACCTCTTGCGTCGTGCCGCGCCATTGTTGAAGCCGGATGGTGTTTTGATCTACAGCACCTGCAGCCTCGAGCCCGAGGAAAACAGCGAAGTCATCAAAGAGTTTTTAAGTGAACAGACCGGTCTCAAGCCCGAGCGCCATAAGAGTCTTCTGCCATTTGCCGACGACGTGGACGGCGCATTTGTTACGCGATTGCGGAAGACAAAAGCTTGAGCGTTTGAAGAAATAGTGTAGCCAGCGCGACGCGTAGATTTTTGGTCTTTAGCGAGGCTTTGGCGAAGGAGCATGCCCGTAGTGGCCTGTGACTGAGCCGAAACGAAGCTAAAGATCAAAAAGACCGCGCTCTTTATCGCGTGGCTACACTATTTATGAAAACGCTCTAATTGAACCGCCGCCAGAGTTTTTCGTAAGCCATCACCAGTCCGGGCTGTGCGGTGGCTTGAGTCCGCAATTCCGATTGCACGAAGTATTGAAACCGTCTTTCGCCCAGCGCGTCCGCCTTCCACAACAGTAGAGGCAGGGTGCGCAACAACCGCTCGCGCGGATACCGGAACGAAATCACCCTCGGGCCAAAAATCCGCAGGTTGATCAACAGATTTTTTAGCGCTGACGTTTCCGGGCATTTGTTCGATACGCTCATCGCATAGTCCCGCACATTGGGGAACGGCTGTTTCAACCGGCGCATCTCCAGCCACAGCCAGAGCTGCCGCGCGCAACTGGAGATTCCTTCCAGTTCGCGCGAAAATTCGTCCGCGCTTTTGTTGATGCGGCGCGGATGCAATTTGAATTCCGCGCCCGCTGCGTGGTGCTGCTGCAATTCCGTCGTGGGTACCGGCAGGCTGGATGTATTGAGCCCTTTCAGTCGTTGCACGCGCTCGCGCACGCTCCAATGATACTGGCCGTGCGCCGCCAGCACCACGTCGCCCAACGCCAGTTGCGCCTTCGCCATGTTGCGCCCGATGAAATCCGCCTTTTCGCTGTCCAAACCGATGTATAGAAAGTTTTTGGCGAACAACAATCCTGTGCAGCGGTTGAACAACAGCCGGGTCGCTTCGTGCAAAGGGATGAGTTTTGCGTCGCGATGCCGTTCGCATCTGGAAAAAATATTCTCGTCGCCGGCTATGACCTGATTTCCCGAGACCAGGTCGTAGCTGAACATGGAGACCGGCGCACTCCGCAAACGTCCGATGGACTCCACTTTGAACTCCACATGCAAACCCGCCTCGGGCGAAAGCTTTTCGCCCAGCGCTTCCAATGCACCACGATAAGCGCGTTCGTTCCACAAACGATTACCGCGCGTGAAGACATAAAATTCCAGGTCGTTGTAAGGCCGTTCGCCGGCCTCCGTTTTCAGCACGCCGCCTTCGCCGCGTCCATAACCGCCACCCAAAACAATCGCATCAATCCTCGCCTCCGGAATGATTTCGCGGACGGCGTCAGCCACTCGCTGGCACGTTTGCGCAAGCTGCGCCTCCAACGCATCGCTGCCATCAATGGTGAATCGTTTTGCCACTATTCTCTCAGTAACATTTGATTTTGGTAGGGCGGGCAGTCCTCTGCCCGCCGCGCGTCCAAACGCACTTCACCGACGGCGCGCACGGAGTGACGCGCCCTACCATCATAATTATCACAAAGGGCATTGCTCATTTCGTTCGATAAAATTTCCAACCATCGCGAAATCCCGCGAGCTTGCCCTTGCGCTGCTCCCACCGGATGCGCAATGCATGCGGCCAGTCCAATAACTTTCCAGTGCGCAAACAATATCCCAGGTCCCGCCGCGCATCGTTTACCCATCCGCCGACGAATGTACGTGGCCAGTTGATGTCGTTTTCTTTTCCCGTCCACACCGCCGCCAGCGCCTTCGCTTCGCCGAAGCTGCGCTTGTACGCCTGCGCAGGAGTATAATTATGCGAATGCATCGCCACTGATTCCGGCACATACACGACCTGATACCCTTCTGCCCGGCACCAGCGCGTGTATTCGTCGTCCTCGGAATATTGCATCTTCTCCAGAAACCCGCGCTTGCTCCAGATGTCTTTGCGCAGACCGCTGCTGGCCATGCTGAAAAAATGTTCCCACTTCGTCGATTCACGGTTCGGCCCAAAACACCGCTCGTAATCATGCGCGAACACCGCGCGACAATCCGGCCGCGGAATCTGCCGGCCAAATACCGCCGCCACCTTCGGGTCCTGTAATCCGTTCACCAGCGGACGCAGCCAATTCGTGCCCTGCGGCGTCGCATCCGCATTGATGAAAATCCCAAAATTGGACCGCGCCAGTTCCATCCCCTGGTTCATGACGCGGGACGGATTGTAGCTCGTTATCTGGATGAAGTGCGCCGGTTGCGCGGCGCGGATTATTTCCACCGACCCATCGGTCGAGCCGGAATCGATGACGATGAGTTCCCAGTTCTTGTATTCCTGCACGCGCAAGGCGGGCAGGGTATCGCGCAAGGCCCACGCCTCGTTGAACGAGCGCATGATGATGCTGACAAACGGTTCACTCATGCCGACTTGAAGAACTTAACTTTGGCGCGCCACGAGTCATATTGCGTGCGAAACCGGGCGCGATCCGCATCCGTCAAACTGCCGTACCAGATGCCGATGCCCGCGATCAATGTCGCGAAGCCCGCCTCGATAAAAAACATCAGCTTGCTATAACGGAATTCCGCCTGCGGCAGGATATGGCACAACACGCCCCACGTCACTACGGCCATGCAGGCCGCCCAATTGCGGAAAAGAATGTGGTCGGCCAATCGCATGCCGCTCACGCCGGCATACCGCACCGCCCATGGCCAGAGAAAGCCCCAGCCGATGATGAGCGAAGGAATCAACGATCCGATCACCACGCCCAGGATGGGGTAGATAAAATGATTTGCCTGGAAGATCAAGACGAGCGCAATGCTCAAAACGAGGTTCGCACCCGCCTCAATGCTGGATAAAAGGGTGAGCTTCCGTTCATGCCCCGTCATCATAAAAACTTTTTTGGGCACGCTATGGGTGATGATCATCGTGTAGATCCACAGCAACAACAGTTGCCCCACCCAATAGGTTTCCAGTGCTTCGGGTGTATCGCCGACCGTCTGTCCTTTGGTAAGCAAATTGATAAAGCCTTCCATCCAAAAAGCGCAGATCAGGTACATGGGGGTGGCAATCGTCACCTGCGCCCGGGTGCCCTCGGTCATCAACCAGCGCAGCGCCTGCTTATCATCTTTGGCGTGTAAATGCGCGGCTGCGGGTTGGAGCGTTTCCGGCAGTTGGGCCGTGAATTGGCCGAACAGGTCCGCGACCTTCGAACCGACCTGGTAGATCGCCACCGCGGCAGCAGAGATCAAACCCGTAAGGACGATCCGGTCGGTTGCGCCCATGATCAACCCCGTGACCGTGCCTACGTAGGCGAACAACGAGAATCGCATCGTCTCTTTGGCGAGCGCCCACGAGCAGTAACGCGGCAAAATCCTTACCTGCGGCATCGTGCGCAAACCCAGCCATCCGCCCAGGATCGTCGGCAGGAAGGAGCATCCGATGGAGATGATGAATATTATTTTCAATCCCCAGTGGAAGTGCAAGGCGAGCACGACGAGAATAAATTTCACGACATCGCCGATGGATTGCAGATTGTTCGCCAGGGCGATCCGTTGCTGGCCGTAAAGCAGCTCGATGGATAGTCCGAAGGGGAAGGTGAAGCCGATGTAACAGATAAAGATCCTCAGGATGCGCGCAAATTCATCACGGTCAACCGGGCCGCTAAATTTCATCAGGCTCACCAACCAGGGTGAACAGGTCAGGCCGACCACGATCACGAGCGCCGCCCCGAACAGGTAAAAGTAGAAGATACTGCTGAGCATCTGGCTTAGTTTTTCCCATTCACCCGTGGCGGAAAGTTCCGCGACCTTTTTTTGCGCTGCGAGGCCAAAACCAAAGTCCATCAAAATGCCGTAACCCAAAAGGCTCCAGAGTAACGACCAGAAACCAAACTCATCGCGCGGCAATTCCGAAAACATCATCCGGAACAACAACACTCCCAGAATCAGCCGCAGCGCGAGCCGCAGGTAATTCGAGATGGAATTGCTCCAGATCTTCTTTTTTAGTTCTTCAGTCGTCATCACTTTGAACGCACGTGGCGTTCGGCCTGTTGATAAATCTCTTCCAACCTCGCCGCTACCGCCGTCCACGTATATTTGGCCACCGCTTCCGCCCGTCCGGCTTCGCCCATCGTGCGGCGTTTGGACGCGTCAGACACCAACTCTCGCAGACATTCCGACAGCTTGTCCACCGCGTCGTTCGAGTTTGGATCAAACATCAACCCCGTGCGCCCCGGTTCCACCAATGCCTTCAAGCCGCCGATAGTGCTCGTCACCACCGGCTTGCCGGCGCTCCATGCCTCCAAAACCACGATGCCGAACGGCTCATGCACCGACGGCAAAGCGAATATGTCGCAGGCATGATAGGCGTTCACCAGGTCGGGATTATCCGTCCGTAAACCTGGTAAAATCTTTACCGCTGCGTCCAAATTCTGTTCACGAACCCGCGTTCGCAGGCGGTTGGCGTAATCCGGCTGCGTCTCCGGGCCTATCAACAGCAGGAATGATTCCGGTTTTTGGGCATGCAACCGCGCAAAGGCCTCCACCAGCGCGAGTTGGTTCTTCTGGGCATCAATGCGGCTGATGGTGGCGATGACGATGGCGTTCTCCGGAATCCCGTGCTTGCGACGGAAAGCCGCGCCGTCACCGCTCGCAAACTTTTCCGGGTTTACCCCATTGGGCACATACTCTACGCGGTCATGCGGCAATTGCTTTTTAGCCGCCTCAAATTCCGAGTGGCCCACGCAGATGATGAAATCCGCATCCTCTTTCAACCGCCGCACGCCCAGCAATGCGCCCAGCGGTTTTGCCCAATTCAGTTTGCCTTCAACCGGCGATTGCATCGCGGCCACCTCGCTGGCCGGCACATCGAACACGCCGCCGTGCAGCGAGAGGATGAACGGCTTCTTTCTCAGGCGCGCCACCGTGCGTACCATGCCGCCCACGCGCGCCAATGCGTGCGCGTGAAACAGCCGCACATTGTCTGCGCGCAGCATCGCCCAGAACAATCCGGTCGAGAGCAGGTTGCCGCCTTTTTTATCCAGCGCATTTTTGTTCTCCGCCGTGAGGCCGAAATAGGGATAACAATATTTGAATCGCCGCACGGGAATGCCCCCGATGATCTCATTCGGTGTGGGGCACAGCGCGCGCGAGGTGAAGATTTCCGGCTGCCAACCGGCGGCCTGTTGCTGGCGGGAGATCTCGAGGATGACGGTTTCCGTGCCGCCCCATTCTTCGGCGGCGAAACGTCGGGGCACATGCACGATGCGCTGGCGGGCGTTCATCAACGAGGCGGAGTGTATGAAAGGCTGGCGGTTGGAGCAAACCGAGGTTTCGGGCGGTAGTGTCCTAAATTGCCTTCTTGATCAGTCCTGCTATCGCAGGAGAGAGCCCTTTGGCTTCCCAAGCCCCACGAGTCAGTTGCCCATAGGAGTTGTTCGCATCGCGAACTGTGGTCCCGCGTCCCGCTTTGCGGGACGCACCCTCTCCCGTTTCACGGGCGAGGGCATCGCGGCAAATTAGGACACTACCTTTCAGATACGAAACCGATTTGAGTTCGAGAATAAAAATAAAAAAATCGCTTTAATTGACCTTAATCCACCTAAATTCACTTTAATTTTCGATGGTGAGGCGATCCCGCATAGCGGGAGATGAGCCGTTCCCTGGATGGGGTAGGGCGGCGCTGTTTGCCGCGCCACCCTGACATTTTTCTGTTTCTTTTTAGCCATTTTTCACCTTCCAAAATAAAGATGTTAAATAATAATTTGATTTGCCTTGATTCGGCCTGAGTTCCGTAGCGCAGGCTTTCCAGCCTGCGAGTTCACGGGACATTCCTGTCCCGTGATTACAGGCCAACTGGCGACTGGAAAGTCGCCAGAACCCGCAGGCGGCAGGAATGCCTGCGTTACATCTGGGGCGCAGGTACACGATAAAAAGTGGTCGGATTTGGTCGGATTCACTTGGATTGAGTCGGATTCCAGAAATCGGAACCGTAACTTCGTCTGGCCGACAAAGTCCCGCATCAAGGCTTGTTTCCGGGCAAATATCATTTATATGTCAAAAAACTTGATTACTTATATTATAAAAAGAAAAATTTGTCAATATACAATATGAACAGCTCATATTGCTGTTCGTCGTCCTCGTAATCGAAAAAGAAATTCGAGGAAGAGGACGATTACGAAAGCGGTCACGGCAACGTGACCTCACCACGCCATTGACCCCACTTCAAAATACATTAGACTGATTGAGCTAGCTTATGGGCGCGTACTGGTTTCGACCTGAGAGATACGCCAGAGGCGGCATGCCGAGGAAGATGCGTTGGCCTCGTAAATCATTCGCATCAAACAAAACAGCTAATCAAGAACTAGCTCTCGCGGCCTAAGTGCCACGACGTTCGCCGTCTGACGCCTGCTGAGGCGGACGAACGCCACAGCAGGCTGGATGGAAGGCGGCGCCTGCGCGCTGACCATCGAGATCTTATCCATGCGGGCTAGGCCGAGCGATTCGCGTCAGATCGTTATCGTGAGGTAGAAAATCTTTTTCTGACTAAGCATGTAGTCGCGGCTGGTTTGCCGATCAGGGACGCGGGTTCAACTCCCGCCGCGTCCACCAGCTTGAAGCGCAGCGAAATGGCGAAGACTGCCGCGCGGTAGAGCGGAGCTGCCCGGAATTCTTCCAGCAATCTTTTCAAATCCATTTTTTCCAAGCGATCCCACATAGCAACGACAGGTTGGGATTTAGCAAGATAGGGTCTCACTTAGATTTCATGAGTGAGAGATCCATGCCGATACCTAAGGAGCATCCCGAATTGCGAGACGGGCAAGGCTGCCTGGCGCAAGCTGATAGTTGAAATGATGGTCCAGAGCGGCTCGTCGTGAATGCGGGAACAGCGGAAATGATGTTTAATTCGTAAATTCTGTCCGGCTGCCACGGCAGCAAGCCTGCGGTTTATAACAAAACGCCATCAATTCGATAACTGATTCCATGGGAAAGACCATTCTTACGGTTGATGATGCGCGGACCATGCGGCAAATGGTTTCGTTTACGCTTCGCAGCGCCGGCCATGAAGTCCTCGAGGCCCAGGATGGGGTCGTGGCGCTTAGCGTTCTCCAAACCCGCCCCGTTGATCTCGTGCTTACGGATATCAATATGCCGAACATGAATGGCATCGAACTGACGCGCCAATTGAGGACGATGCCCAGCTTCGGCAAAACCCCGATCATCCTTCTCACCACGGAATCCGACCCGGGGAAGAAAGCGGAAGGCCGCGCCGCCGGTGCCACCGGGTGGATCGTAAAGCCTTTCAGCCAGGAACAGTTGCTCGCCATTGTGGCCAAATTATTACCCGCCTAAACCATAAATTTAAAAATGAACGAAAACCTGCAGCAACAACTCATCAAAGACCTGCTCATCGAGAGCCTGGAGGGGCTGGACAATTTTGACCGCGAAATGCTCGCCCTGGAAAAGGGCGAAGGCAACGCGGAGACGCTCAACAATGTCTTCCGGATCATTCATTCGATCAAAGGGAGCAGTGGCTGCATCGGCTTGAATAAGATCGAGTCAGTCGCGCACGTGGGAGAGAGTCTGTTGAGCCTGTTGCGTGACGGCAAACTCGCGTTCAACCCGGAGATGATCAGCGCTTTGCTGGAATATTCCGACGCGCTCAAGGCCATGCTCGGTTCGCTCGAAAAAACCGGCCAGCAGGGCGATGTGGATTACTCCGCGCTGTTGCAGAAGCTCAAATCTCTCCAGACCGCCCGTCCGGTGGAGACCGCACCGGCGGCAAATTTTGGTTTGTTCGAAGAGGAACCGGCAGCGCCGTCAGCGCCCGCGCCTTCACCGGAATCCGCCAAACCGCAACCTGCCACGCTTCCCGTCCCACCGCCCAACGTCCCGGAAAAAGCTGTCATTGAGAAGGAGGTGGCCGCCCGCCCGATGGCATCCGTCTCGGATACTGCCATTCGCGTTGACGTTGGGCAGCTCGATAAACTGATGAACCTCGTCGGCGAACTGGTATTAGCGCGCAACCAGATCGTGCAGTTCACCGCTCAATCGCAGGAACCAACGCTGCTGAATGCTGCCCAGCGCATCAATACCATCACCACTGAGCTGCAGGAAAACGTGATGAAGACGCGCATGCAGCCCATCGGTAATGTCTGGGCAAAATTCCCCCGGATCGTTCATGACATGGCGCTGGACCTCGGCAAACAGGTGGAACTCGTGATGGAAGGCAAGGAGACCGATCTTGACCGTACCATCATCGAGGCCATCAAGGATCCGCTGACGCATTTGATCCGCAACGCTGTGGATCATGGGATAGAGACCCCGGCCATCCGCCGCGCTGCCGGCAAACCGGAAAAGGGCACCCTGACACTCCGTGCTTTCCATGAAGGCGGCCAGGTCAACATTGAGATTCTCGACAACGGTCGCGGCATCAACATCGCCAAGGTCAAGGAAAAGGCCGTGCAACGCTCATTGGTCACGCCGGACCAGGCGGCCACCATGAGCGACCGCGAGGTGTTCAGTCTGATTTTCCTGCCCGGCTTCTCCACTGCCGACGTGGTGACCAATGTTTCCGGCCGCGGCGTGGGCATGGATGTCGTCAAGACGAACATCGAGAAGATCGGCGGCTCGGTAGATGTATTGAGCGAGGAAGGGCAGGGCACAACGCTAAAGATCAAGATTCCCCTGACGCTGGCCATCATCCCGGCGCTGATTGTTACCAGCGGTGCGGAACGTTTTGCGATCCCGCAAGTCAGCCTGCTAGAGCTGGTGCGGATGGAGGCCGAGCAGGCCCGCAAAGGGATCGAGATGCTTTATGGTGCGCCCATTTACCGGCTGCGCGGCCAGTTGCTGCCGCTGGCTTACTTGAACCGGGAACTGAAACTGGAGTCGCCCACCACCGGTTCGACGAATGATACGGTCGTGAATATAGTCGTATTGCAGGCGGACGGGCGTCAATTCGGCATGATCGTTGATGAAATCAATGACACCGAAGAAATCGTTGTCAAACCGCTCGGCAAACAACTCAAGAGCATCACTTGTTTCGCCGGCGCCACTATCATGGGCGATGGCAAGGTCGCCCTGATCCTCGACGTCATGGGCTTTGCGCAACACGCCAATGTCATCGCCGAGGTGCGCGACCGTTCGGTTTCCGGGAAAAACAAGGCCGCCGATAAAGTGGACGAGCGCCAGACGCTCCTCTTGTTCAATGCCGGCCAGAATGCGCGCATGGCAATCCCACTTTCGATGGTCGCGCGGCTCGAAGAATTCCCGCGGTCACAAGTGGAATGGTCCGGCAAACAGGAGGTGGTTCAATACCGGGGCCAGATTCTGCCGCTCATCCAGATCGCAAATTACCTGCCCAATGCGACGGGCATTTCCGCGCCGACCGACCCGGTTCAAGTAGTCGTCTATTCCGAGGCCGGTCGCAGCGTCGGCCTGGTCGTCAGCAAGATCAACGACATCGTGCAGGAGACGCTTACGGTAAAACGCAACAACGGCCGCGATGGCATACTTGGCTCGGCGGTGGTCCAGGACAAAGTCACCGATCTCCTCGACGTGATCGGCATCATCCGCGCGGCGGACCCGTCCTTCTACGAAGAAACCAAGAAAATTTAAAAAATTACTCTCATGACCAACACTAAGCAATTTTGCACGTTTTTTGTGAATGACCTGTTCTTCGGCGTCGAAGTCCTGAAGGTCCAGGAAGTCATCCGCTATCAAGGAATGACACGAGTGCCGCTGGCGCCGGCCACCATCCAGGGCTTGATCAACCTGCGCGGACAAATCGTCACGGCCATTGACCTGCGCCGCCGGCTCGAACTTCCGCCGCGGGACGCCGAAGAACTCCCCATGAATGTCGTCGTGCGCAGCGATGACGGCGCCGTCAGCCTCCTCGTGGATGAGATCGGCGACGTCGTGGAGATCCAGGACGACATTTACGAGCAGCCCCCGGAAACACTGAAGGGTGTGGCGCGTGAACTGGTCCAGGGAGTCTATAAATTGAAAGAGCAACTATTGCTCATTCTTGACACAGAAAAAACCGTCAACCTCGCCAACGCAGGCAACCGGGCCCAAGGAAATTGAAACAACCGCAGCAACAAAAATAGAACAGGCATTAACAGCTAGAAACCAACGTCAACACCGCAATCGATCAAAAATATAATATGAAACTCAACACCCCAACACTGCCTCGCGCAAAAACGAACGGACTACGCCATCTGAATGGCAAGAACGGCACCCACCAAAACGGGAAGGGCACTGCCCCGGCCGGTGACAGCGCCGAGTTGGTAGATCTGCGCGGCCAACTGGCCGCCATTCACAAGGCCCAGGCGGTCATTGAATTTGACCTGTCCGGGACTGTGCTCACCGCCAACGAGAATTTTCTTTCGGTGCTGGGTTACACCCTGGAGGAGATCAAGGGCCGGCACCACAGCATGTTCGTGGAGCCCATCTACCGCGAAGGGGCCGCGTACAAGAAGTTCTGGAGCGATCTCAATGAGGGCAAGTTTCAAGCGGCCGAGTTCAAGCGCATCGGCAAGGGCGGCAAGGAAGTCTGGATCCAGGCCAGCTACAATCCGATCTTCGATGCACAAGGCAAACCGTTCAAGGTCGTCAAGTTCGCCACCGATGTCTCCGCCCGCAAGCAGAGGGACGCTGATTTCCAGGGCCAGATCGCGGCGATCGGCAAGGTTCAGGCCACGATTGAATTCAATCTGGACGGCACGGTCATCACCGCCAATGACAATTTTCTGAAAGCACTGGGCTATACGCTCGATGAAATCAAAGGCCGCCATCACAGTTTGTTTGTGGAGCCTGCCTACCGCGAAAGCGCCGACTACAAGCAGTTCTGGCGTGACCTCAATGAGGGAAAATTTCAAGCCGCCGAATATAAGCGCATTGGCAAGGGTGGCAAGGAAGTCTGGATCCAGGCCAGTTACAATCCCATCCTCGATCTGAACGGCAAACCGTTCAAGGTTGTGAAGTTCGCCACCGAGGTGACGGCCAACAAACTCAAAAACGCTGATTTCCAGGGCCAGATCGCGGCGGTCGGGAAAACCCAGGCGGTGATCGAATTCAATTTGGACGGTACCATCACCGATGCGAACGATAATTTTCTCAAGACGCTGGGCTACACCCTGGACGAGATCAAGGGGCGTCATCATGGCATGTTCGTTGAATCTGCCTACCGCGAGAGCGCTGAGTACAAACAATTCTGGCGCGAACTGAACGAAGGCAAATATCAAACGGCGGAATACAAACGCATCGGCAAAGGGGGCAAAGTCGTTTGGATCCAGGGCAGCTACAATCCGATTCTCGATCTCAACGGGAAGCCATTCAAGGTGGTGAAATTCGCCACCAACGTCACCGGCCGCAAACGCAGCGAGGACGCCATCAGCATGGTCCAGGCGATCATTGAGTTCAACCTGGAAGGCAATGTCCTCACCGCGAATGAGAATTTCCTCAAAACCATGGGCTACACACTGGATGAGGTCAGAGGCCGGCATCATAGTCTCTTCGTGGAACCGGCTTATCGTGAAACTGCCGACTATCGCCAGTTCTGGCGCGATCTCAATGAAGGCAAATTCCAGGCCGCCGATTATAAGCGCATCGCCAAAGGTGGGCGTGAAGTGTGGCTCCAGGCGATTTACAATCCTATCTTCGACGCCGATGGCAAACCTTTCAAGGTGGTCAAGAACGCCTCGGACATCACCGACCGCAAGAAAGCCGAAGCCGCTCTCAAAGTCACCATTGCGGCTGTCAATCACAATGCCCAGGCGTTGGCTTCCTCGTCCGAAGAACTGACGGCCGTCAGCCAGCAGATGAGTTCGAACTCCGAAGAGACGGCGACCCAATCCAATGTCGTCGCGGCGGCTTCCGAGCAGGTCAGCAAGAATGTGGCGACCGTTGCCACCAGCGCGGAAGAGATGAGCGCCAGCGCCAAGGAGATCGCCAAAAATGCGACCGAAGCGGCGAAGGTTGCCACCGAGGCCGTGAAGGTTGCTTTCGAAACGAATAAAACCGTTGCCAAACTCGGGGACAGCAGCATCGAGATCGGCAAAGTCATCAAGGTCATCACCAGCATCGCCCAGCAGACCAATCTGCTGGCCTTGAATGCCACCATTGAAGCGGCGCGGGCCGGGGAAGCCGGCAAAGGTTTCGCTGTGGTTGCCAATGAAGTCAAAGAACTGGCCAAGCAGACCGCCACCGCCACGGAAGATATCAGCGGCAAGATTGAAGCCATCCAGACCGATACCAAGGCGGCTGTCACGGCGATCGACCAGATCGGCAAGATCATCAACCAGATCAGCGACATCCAGAACACGATCGCCAGCGCCGTGGAAGAGCAGACGGCGACCACCAACGAAATCGCCCGCAACGCCACCGAGGCCGCCCAGGGCAGCACGGAGATATCGAAAAACATCGCCAATGTATCCCTGGCCGCGAAGAACACGACCCAGGGGGCGAACGATACGCTCACGGCCGCCACCGAATTGGCCAAGCTCGCTGCCGACCTCAAGCGCGTGGTCGAACAGCAGAAAATGTAAGTTTACCAATCCGGAGGCCGCCCAACGGGTGCGCCTCCGGTCAAACTGCAACGCAACCGGAAGCCGGGCGGTTTCTGGCTTCCGGTTGTCTTGCGAATGCGATGAGAACCACGTTGCCTCCTGCGAGGTCAACGCCGACGAATATGAGAATATTGATCATAGATGATTCAAAGACCATGCGGACTTTCCTGGGTTTTCTCGCCCGGGAGATCTCCTTGGAGGCGACCGAAGCCAGTGACGGGCGCGCCGCCCTGGATCTGCTCATCCGGAACGACCCGCACGAGCCGTTCGACGTGGCGTTGGTCGACTGGGAAATGCCGCGCATGAATGGATTGGAATTCGTCCAGGCCGTGCGCCGTAACAGTGATTTCGCCGGGTTGAAACTGTTGATGGTAACGACGCTGAATTCCGCAGAGCGGGTAGCCGAGGCCCTTGAGGCCGGCGCAAATGATTTTCTGATGAAGCCCATCACCAAAGAGATGTTGCTGGAAAAGCTGCAGATCCTGGGCGTTGTGGATTGAGTATGACCCAGGATCGAATAATTAAATGCCCAAAATTCGCGTATTGGTCGTAGATGATGCTGTGGTGGTTCGCAAGCTGATCACGGAGACCCTGCGCCGCGACCCGGACCTGGAGGTGGTGGGCATAGCGGCCAACGGGAAAATTGCGCTGCAAAAAATCCCGCAGGTAAATCCAGACCTCGTCACCCTTGATATCGAAATGCCCGAGCTGGACGGCCTCGGGACTTTACGCGAAATCCGGAAACTGTATCCGAAACTGGCCGTCATCATGTTCAGCACGCTGACCCAAAAGGGGGCGGTTGCCACACTGGAGGCCCTTTCCCTGGGGGCCAACGATTACGTCACCAAGCCGGCCAATGTCGGCAGCGTGACCGAAGCCATGGAACGGCTGGAGCAGGAATTGATTCCTAAAATCAAAGTCCATTGCCGCCATCTCTGCTCCACCAGGACCGTCGTCACCTCGACCGAACTTCGTCCGGCCCGTCCCTCTTCCCCGCCGCTTCCACCGCGAGCCGGGCCGATTGAAATTGTTTGCCTGGGCACGTCCACGGGCGGACCGAACGCGCTGGCGGAAGTGTTTGCCCAATTGCCCGCGAATTTTTCCGTTCCCATCGTTCTGGTGCAGCATATGCCTCCCTTGTTCACCGCCATGCTGGCTGAGCGATTGACCAAGCTCTCGCCGGTCATTTGTCACGAGGGCGCCGAGGGCCAGGTGATCGAACATGGCCATGCCTACATCGCCCCTGGTGGCCGGCATATGGAGGTGCAACGATCAGGGACCCGCACCACTTTGCATCTCCACGACGGAACGCCGGAGAATTCCTGCCGACCGGCGGTCGATGTTTTATTTCGGAGTGTGGCGGCGGTTTATGGCAGCGCGGTCCTGGGGGTCGTGATGACCGGCATGGGGCAGGATGGGCTGCGGGGTTGCGAGATTCTCCGTGAAAAGTGCGGCCACATCGTGGTGCAGGATGAAGCCACGAGCGTAGTTTGGGGCATGCCGGGCTTTGTGGCGAAAGCCGGTTACGCGGACAAAATTCTGCCACTCAACCAGCTGGCCGGCGAAATCACCCGTCGTGTGCGGGAAAGCCAGGCGCGACCAAAAGCCATGGCGGGGGATTTAAAGGTTTAACCATCATGGCGATTTCAAAAACAGATTTCGAGTATGTCAGCCGGCTCGCGCACAGCGAGGCCGCTCTCGTCCTTGAAGCGGGCAAAGAATATCTGGTGGAAACCCGGCTGGGTCCACTGGCACAGCGGGAAGGTTTCGCCTCCCTGGCTGCTTTGATCCAACAAATGCGCCTGGAAACCAAGGTCAACGGTCTGCATCACAAGGCCATTGATGCCCTGACGACCAATGAGACGCTGTTTTTCCGTGACTTTCATCCATTCGAAGCCCTGCGCCGGTCCATTGTTCCAGAGGTGTTGGAACGCCGCGCAAGTGCGCGTCGACTGACCATTTGGTCGGCAGCCTGTTCGACCGGCCAGGAGCCGTACAGCCTGGCGATGTTGCTGCTCGAACATTTTCCGCAACTGGCCGGCTGGACGGTTTCGATCCTGGCCACCGATTTGTCGCCCACGGTTTTGACGGCGGCGCAGGAGGGCAAATATTCGCAGTTCGAAGTCAACCGCGGCCTGCCCGCCAGCTACCTGGTAAAATATTTCACCAAGCAGGAGGAGAAATGGTGCGTGAAAGACGAGGTCAAAAGAATGGTAGAATTCCGCCCGATGAATTTGATCCAGACCTGGCCGATCATGCCGCCCCTGGACCTGGTATTTATCCGCAATGTGATGATCTATTTTGATGTGGAGACCAAAAAGACGATCCTGAAAAAGATCCGCAATTGTCTTCTGCCGCATGGCTATCTCTTTTTGGGCACGGCGGAAACCACCACCAACCTGGACCTGCAATATCAACCCGTCACCCATGGGAAAGCCGTGGTCTATCGCGTCCAGCAGTCACAACCACCAACGACAGTTGCTTCACCATGATACGAAAAGGAACATGGGCGGCGTGGGTGTTTACGGAAACGGAGCGACTTCAACGGTCGTTCCGGGCTTTTCTCAGCGGCTGCCGCCGTCTTGCGACGCGCGCGCGTGCATTGGCCAGACCCGGCCATTGCACTCCGCAGTTCGAGTGGCAAGCCTGGAGCAGCCGGCTTAAAGATGAAAAGGATGCGCTCTTGTCGCTGGTTCACGGCATGGAGGCGGAATTTCTCGCCAGCGGCGATGGACTTGAACGCCTAACCCGGCAATTGGATGAAATTAAACAGGAATGCCATTCGCTTTCTGACCTCACCCTTGGACGGGGACATGATGCGGCTGTCCAGTTTGCTTTTCAATTGCTCAAGAAAGCTGAAGATTTTCTGCTGGCCGGATACGAACAATACGATCATGTGTTCGCCACCTTCGGGGAGTTGCAGCTGCGTCTCTCGCGCCTGGCCAAGCAGCGCGATGAGCTGATGCGTGTCCTGTTGCCGCTGAATTTTGTCACGCTTTCCTTCCGCATCGAAGCCAGTCGTCACCCGATTGAGGTGCAGCAGAATTTCTTTGCGCTGGCTGACACCGTCAATAAAACGGTCAGCGAAGTCCGTGACACCTTGATCCGGCAGTTTGAAGAACTCGCCGTGAGCGAGCGTAAGACCCGCGAATTCATGGCGCAAGTCTCCGACTCGATTCAAGCTCATCGTCAGCACGTCACGACCACCCTGGAAACGGCCCGCCGCCGATTAAGTGCCTTGTCCCAGGCGCTCACCGATTCCGGAGCCGGTGTCACGGATCTATCCGATCTGAATAAGGCGGTGTCAGGCCACATTTGTGGAATCGTCATGGCACAGCAATGCCAGGACATAACCCGCCAAACCATCGAGCACGTCGGCGAAGCGATGGATGAGATACACGACCACATTGGCGAGGTGCCAGGGAACGCTACTGGGAGGGATTCGGAGGCCCGCCGGTTTGTCCGCCACGCGGGCCAGATTCAATTGCATCAAGTCCAGGATGTTTTCGGCCAGCTCAATAATGCGGCCGACAGTATCAAGACCGGCATAGCAAGCCTGCACACCGAGGCGGGTGCGGCCGCCGAAGTGGCAGTGAAGATGGGCGCCACCACGCTTGATGCCGATATTGCCAGCCAATGCCAGGCAGGCATCGGCGAAATCCTTGGCATTGTCAAACAGGCCGTCCAAAAAATCTCCGACATCATCGCCGCTTTCGCCCCCTTGCAGGCCAGCTTTGTGGATTGCACCAGTAAAGCTACCGGACTGGCCGTGGAGGTGCGTCGCGCCGGGCTCAATGCCCAGGTTTTTTCCATCCGCACTTCCAACGGGGCCACCCTCGAGGTCCTGGCGGGCCGGGTGCGCGCGATATCGGAAGAAGTCATCCATGAGGTCGGGGTGATGGGAGCCGCCTTGAGCCATACAACTGAACTGATCAATAATCTTCAACAGCGTCTGGAAGACTTTCAACAGATCAGTTGGTCCGAGGAGGCAGTCCTGACCGCTGAATCCGCGTCCTCACGGGAAAAACTCGCGCAATTGAAAGATGCCATCCCGCTCTCGATCCATCGTCTCAGCCAGCAACAGGGAGTTTTCGCCCGGTCCGTGGAGGAAGTTTTGGCGAATATTAAATTTCCGGCCACCGTTGCTGAGGCCAGTTCCCGGTCGGTCGGCTTTTTTAAAGAATTGGTGACCTGGAGCGGCCAGGGCATAGCGGGGCAGGTTGGCGCAGCGGATGGGAGTGGGAAAATTGATCAGCTTCGGGACAACTACACGATGGAATCAGAGCGGCGGGCCCATGCCATGGCTTTGCAAAATGCGCCGGAAAGCCCGGGCGAGACCAACGCTGGGTCCTCGTTCGAGCTGTTCGGAGAATCAGAGCCAATGGCAATTGGGGTTGTGCCTGCCAATGGCGGAACGGCGCCTATGGCTGAACAAAAACCGCCGGCCGAAACCGCAGTGCCGGAAGTCAACGCCCCTGCCGGTGAATCCCTGGGTGAAAACGTGGAGTTGTTTTGATGAGTGTAAAGCAACATATGCCCTCTGGACCCGCAAATTATCCGGCACGCTTTTCAACAGCGGCGAAGGTGTTGGTAGTAGATGACAATGCGGCAATCCATGAAGATTTTCGCAAAATCCTCAAGCCTGCTGATATAGAGATGGATAGTTGTGAGGCGGCACTTTTCGGAAATGGAGCGCCCGTTGACAAACAAAATGACTTTGAGGTTGATTCGGCATTTCAAGGGCAGGACGGACTGGCAGCGGTGGCCGAAGCCGTACGGATCGGAAGGCCATACGCAGTGGCTTTTGTGGATATTCGCATGCCGCCCGGTTGGGATGGCGTGGAGACAACCAGCCAGCTCTGGCAGGCAGACCCGGACCTGCAGGTGGTCTTATGTTCCGCATTCTCGGATTATTCATGGGAAAAAATGATAGCGCGGTTAGGCACCTCCGACCGGCTCATCATTTTAAAAAAGCCTTTCGAGAACATCGAAGTGCTGCAACTGGCGCATGTGTTGACGGAAAAGCGTGCGCTGTTGCAACGATTGCGCCGTCACGGTGCGGAACTGGAAGCGACTGTGACTTTGCGGACGCAAGAGGTCATACGGACCCATCACGAATTGATGGCGGGCGTCGCCCGGCGCAAGGAAGAAGCGAAAGCCCTGCAGGTAAGTGAGCAACGATTGCGTTTGGCAGTGAAAGCCGGAGGGCTGGGTGTTTTTGAACACACGGTGCTGGATGGCACTGTTTTGGTGTCTCCCGAATTCTGCCAGATTTTCGGATTACAGAACCAACGTTCCATCGGCATGGAATTGTGGGGAAAGTGCCTGCATCCGGACGACGAGCCGCGGGTACTCGCTGAGGTGCAAAAATTCATTTCTGAGCAGACCGCCTTTGATTCCGAGTACCGGATCAAACACGCGGATGGAAGCATTCGTTGGATACGGGCAATGGCGACCCCGGTGGTGGCGGGAGGAAGGACTGAGCGTGTTCACGGGATGGTGCAGGACATCACCCAGACCAAGCACGCGGAAAACCAATTGCGCAAGTTGTCGCGCGCGGTTGAGCAAAGCCCCGCCTCCGTTATCATCACCGATCTCAAGGGAGATATTGAATATGTTAACCCGAAATTTTGCACCATAACCGGTTATACCGCCGGGGAACTCATCGGTAGAAATCCGCGCATCCTCAAAGCCGGCCATTTGCCGGCTGAAGTTTATCGGCAACTGTGGGAGACCATCAAAGCGGGTGAAGAGTGGCGCGGGGAATTTTATAACCGGAAGAAAAACGGGGATCATTATTGGGAGTCCGCATCCATTTCACCGATCCGGGATCACGCGGGAAATATCACCCACTTCCTGGCGGTGAAGGAAGACATCACGCGGCGCAAGGAAATTGAAGAAGCGTTCGTGGAGGCGGAGGAAAATTATCGCGCACTGTTTGATCGCTCGCTGGATTGTGTGTTTGCGCACGATTTTGAGGGCAAATTTCTGGAGCTCAATCCGGCCGGGTGCGCGCTCCTGGGCTATCCGTTGGAGGAGGTGCGCTCGCTTACCTTCGGGTCGTTAATTGTGGCCGGGCACCTTCCGAGAGCCCGGGCCGTGGTGGAAGAAGTCTTGAGGACGGGAACCCAGGCGGTTTTGCAGGAGTTCACCCTCCGCCGTAAGGACGGCACTTTTGTGGATGTGGAATCGAAGTCCTCGCTGGTTCTCCGGAACGGCAAGCCATATGCAGTCCAGGGGGTGGCCCGTGATATCACTCAAAGAAAGCGTGACGAGGCGGCGCGTTTGGAATCAGAGCGGTTCTTACAATCAACCCTTGATTCACTCTCCGCCCATATCGCGATCCTTGATGAGCAAGGCGTGATACTCGCAGTGAACGCGGCCTGGAACGAATTTGCCCGTAAGAACAACTTCCTGGGGAGTAATTTTGGCATAGGAATCAATTATTTGCAGGTATGTGAAACCGCATCCGGCGAATGTGCGGCGGAGGCGCCGGCGTTGGCCCAAGGCATCCGGATAGTCCTCGCCGGGAAGAGTCATGAGTTTCAACTGGAATACCCCTGTCATAGTCCGGAACAGCAACGATGGTTCACCGCCCGGGTTACGCGATTTGCCGGAGATGGGCCGGTGCGCGTGGTGGTGGCCCATGAGAACATCACCGGCCGCAAAATAGCTGAGGAAAAGATCACCGCAGCGCTTAAATACAATCAGTTGCTTTTGCATCATTCACCAGTTGGAGTCATCACTTTCCGTGCGACCGGTGAAGTGGTTTCGGCCAATAAAGCCGTGGCAGAGATAGTGGGAGCGTCCGAAGAGCAGATTCACGCGCAAAATTTTCGCCGGCTTGATTCCTGGAAAAAATCAGGACTTTTGGAAGCGGCGACGCTCGCATTGGAAGAGGATGCGCCGAAGCAAATAGAAGTGCGCCATGTCAGTTCATTCGGCAAAGAGAGGTGGATAAATGGCCAATTCGTGCCTTTCAGGCATGAAGGCGAGCCGCATCTTTTGGGTTTGTTTGTAGACCTGACGGAACGGAAGCGTGTCGAGGAGGAACTTTTATGGCAGACGGCGCTCTTCCGGGCGAACCTGGATTCGACGTTGGATGCCGTGTTGGTGGTGGACGCGCACGCGCGGAAAATCATCCAGAACCGGCAGTTGATCGATCTTTTCAAAGTGCCGCAGGAAATCATCAACGATGAAGAAGATTCCAGGCTATTGCGCCATGTGATTGAACAGATGCGGCAACCCCAGCAGTTTGCGGAGCGGGTAAAATATTTGTACGACCACCGAGAAGAAATCAGCCGTGAAGAGATCGAACTCAAGAACGGCCGGGTCCTGGACCGATATTCCGCCCCGGTCCGTGATAAGAATGGGAAATATTACGGTCGTCTTTGGTCATTTCGGGATATCACCGAGCGCAAACGGGCCGACGAAGCATTAAAAGAACAACTGGCCTTGCGGGAGCGACTGACCAAGATCGCCGCGAACGCGCCGGGAATCATCTATACTTTCCGTTTGCGCCGCGATGGCTCGTCATGCATGCCCTACGCGAGCCCCACGATTGAAGAGTTTCTCGGCGTTCCCGCAGAAGAATTGAGGGACAATGCCCAGCCACTTTTTGATCTCATCAATTCGGACGATATTGTCCGGGTACGAGCGTCCATTGCTGAATCCGCCCGCAGCATGAGCCCATGGTGTTGTGAATTCAGAGCCTGGCATTCGAAGAAAGGATTATTCTGGATTGAAGGCCAATCAACTCCCGATGCCCAGCCTGATGGCAGTATTGTCTGGCATGGCTTCATGAGTGATATCACCGGGCGCAAACGGGCGGAGATGGCGCTCCGTTCCAGCGAGGAAAAATTCCGCCAGTTGGCCGACCACATCACCGACGCATTCTGGATCTGCTCGCCGGATTTCGAAACCATGCACTATGTCAGTGCAGGCTACGAAGGGATTTGGGGGCGTACGCCGGAAAGCCTTTATGCCCATCCGCATGAATGGATCGAAGCCATCGTGCCGGAGGATCGTGAGCGGGTGATGGTGCTCTTCGCACAACTTAGGGAAAATGGGACGCAGGTGAGCGTGGAGTATCGCATCACGCGTCCGGACGGCACGATCCGCTGGATTCATGATCGGGGTTTCGAGATCCGTGATGCCGCCGGCAATCTGATCCGGCTCGCTGGTATAGCCAGCGACATCACCGAACGCAAGGAAACCGCCCTCCAATTGATCGCGATGGAGGAACGCGAAGCGCATTCCCGCCGGGCGCTGGAGCACGAGCGCGAGTTGCACCAGATCAAGAGCCGGTTTGTCAGCATGGTCTCCCATGAGTTCCGGACGCCTCTGTGCGTCATCAGCATGGCTGGGTCGCTGTTGGGACGTTACCTGGATCAAATGTCCAGCGATGAGCGCGCCGAACAGTTCGGGGAAATACAAAGGGCAGTCGACCGTATGACGCACATGATGGAAGACTTGTTGTTGCAGGGAAAATTTGAGACCGGAATAATCGAATGCAAGCTGGCGTTGACGGATATCAAACGAGTCTGTGACCAAACCATCTCAGAAGTTTTGAAACAGGCAAAGATGCCCCGGAGGATTGAATTATCGGTTGATTCATCCGTCGATAGGGCGTTTGTGGATGAAAAAATCCTGGGCCACGTGCTGGATAATCTCCTGGGTAACGCCCTGAAGTATTCGCCGGAAGACCTGGCAGTGAAACTTGAAGTGTCCGCGATAGCTGGCACTTCGCCCTCCAGTATCGATACCGCCACGTTTGCCAAAGAGAGTATTCAGTTCAAGGTGATTGATGCGGGAATCGGCATCCCGGCGGCGGATATCCCGCGACTATTCAAGGCATTTCAGCGCGCTTCGAATGTGGGCAACCGCCGCGGCACCGGTATGGGTCTGGCCATTGTTAAGCAATACGTGGACCTGCATTTGGGAACCATTCAAGTAGAAAGCCAGGAAGGCAAGGGGACGACCATCACGGTATGCATTCCAGTCGAACCGCCGGCCTCCTCAAAAACTAAAAACCCTGAGCTGAACTGGGCCGCTCAGCAACCTAAAAATTTATGCGTAAAATACTGATAATCGAAGATGAACGGAGTTTGCGCCAGCAAATGGCGCAGGTGCTCCGGTTCGAAGGCTTCGAGGTCCTCGAAGCGGAAAACGGAAAGATCGGAGTCACTATGGCGATGAGCGTCGTTCCTGACTTGATCATTTGCGACATCATGATGCCGGAACTGGATGGCTTCGGTGTTCTGCAGGCGCTCAGGGACAATCAACGCACGTCCATGATACCATTCATCTTCCTCACGGCGTTGGTCGATCATCACGATTGCCGGCGCGGGATGGAAGAGGGAGCCGATGATTATATCACCAAGCCGTATAATCCGGACACGCTGATCGGCTCGGTTCGCCGCCGTTTGGAAAAGCGGGACCGCCAAATCGCAGAAAGCCGGTTGCGGGTGGAAGAAGTCAGCCTGTCCGTGGCCGCGGCGGTACCCCGGGAAATCGCGGAGACACTGGACCATATCACGACTCTCACCAACCTGCTGGTTTTGAGTAAATCACGCCCGGATGAGCGGTTGGTGGAGATCCAAAAGGCGGTGGCAAAGGAATCTGCCCGCCTGCGTCGCATGATGCGCCGGTTGAACCTGTATTCACAATTGCCCCGGCTTTATGCCAATCGCTTTGAGTTGGCGAAATCCGGAGCAAAGGTAGAGGTCGGCCCTGTTTTGGAACGGGTCGCGAACGAGGTTTGCCGGGGTTGGAAGCGCGAGAAAGACCTGGTGCTATCCACCAATGGAGTGCAGATACCGCTAGCTGAAGAATATCTCGTACTGCTCGTCGAAGAACTGGTGGACAACGCCTGCAAATTTTCCACGTCCGGAACGCCCATCGAAGTAACAGGGCTTGGCCAAAGAGAATACTGGTCATTGGTTGTAACCAATCACGGTGCCGGCATGAGCGTGGATCAAATCGCCCGGATCGGAGCTTTCAAGCAATTTTGGAACGGGAAAAAGAAGCCACAGGGATTGGGTTTGGGCCTGGCGCTGACTCAAGGGATCGCTCGACTGCATGAAAGCGAATTTACCATCCAATCCGGGTCGGATGTGAGCACTGCCACAGTGCTGATGCCGCTGGAAACCTAAGGAGCCAAGACCATGAATGATAACACTACTTGGGTCGAACTAGCCCGGCTGCCGGTTGAAAAAATGCAGGATGTGCTCCTGGCCAGATTCGTCGGGCGGGATGAAGCCACCAAAATGAGTTTCCCGCCGGCAATCATCACACGGCTTGCCACGGTGGTTTCTGAAATCACACGTAACGTGGTTCAGCATGCCGGTTGTCCCGGGGAAATCCATTTCGGCAGGGTTGCAGAAGGGGGCAAGGTCGCGTTGCGAATCATCGTATCGGACAAAGGCAAGGGCATCGAACTTCCGGAACGATTTCTGGAGGAGGGCAAGACCGGCATGCTTGGATCCGGATTGTCTGGCACTCGCCGGCTGGTGGACTCTTTTAAGATCACATCAATAATAGGCGAAGGCACCACGGTAACCATGGATTTCTGGAAGAAAGAGGTGACCACATGAAACATCGCCCTTTTCCATTCCATCTCCCCTCGAATCACCATTGTAAAACCAAATAATATTATGTTGAACCCTGACGACTTTAAACGGGCCATCCAGATGATCGACGCGCTGGGGGCTTCTCCCAATGTGTTGGTCAAGTTGGCTGAACTGGCAAGAGACCCCAATACGGATCTCACGACGATATTCGATTTGCTGCGCAATGACGGGCCGCTTTCCGCGGACATTATCCGGATCAGCAATAGCCCTTACTATTCGCCCGCGATTTTTCATGGCAACTTGATCTCGGCAATCAACCAGATTGGCCTGCGGGAAGTCAATCGGGTGGTCAATTTGAGTCTGTCCCGGCAGCTATTCGCGCGCAACCTGCCCGGTTATGGTATTCCCGCCGAGGACTACTGGAGCCAATCGATCACGGCCGCGCTGGTTATGGAGGCCTTGGCCAAACACTCAGGCTTGAATACCGATGACGCCTACACGATCGGAATTCTTCACGCCATTGGGCGTGTGCTCATCAACCGAGTAATCGACGAACAAGGTTTCGCCATCTATTGGGACCGTCACCAGCCGATCGAGGAATGGGAACGTGGAACCGTTGGATTCGATTACGCCGAAGCTGGCGCATTGCTGCTTGAACACTGGCGCTTCCCGGCGACGACCTGTGATGTCATCCGCTGGCAACTCAATCCCGATAAAACAGTTGAACCTGTTTCCCAACTCGGCGCGCTACAGTTCACCCTGCGATTGCTCGCGTTGACCGGCCCGGATTTTGAAAACAAAAGCTGGGAATTTCCGCACAAGGACCCGTTTGTGCGGGCTTCGGGCCTTACCCCCAAACTGCTGCCCGAGTTGATTTCCAGCTGCGAGAACGAACTTCAGCGGATACGTCAGTCGGTCAATGTGGAATAAAGCTGTTCCGAAATTATGAGACACTCCCGAGGGGCTCATTTGTGCAAAATCCTGTCAGAGTCAACCACTCAGCTTGGAAGCTATCGGACTGACGAGCGAGTTTGAAACGATGCCCTGGGAGTCAGTGGGAAGGGGAGACTTAGCCCTTTAGTCGAAAATTCTGTTAGAGACGACCCATGTCCTCAACAGGCAGATACCGATCAGAGCGACCCCCCCCCGCCTGACGGGACAGGACGGGACAAGATTGGTTCAGTGTTGTGCATTGTCGTGCCGAGGGGTGGAACAATCAGATGCAGGAACCCGAATGAATTTATCTGACGATGCTCGACCATGAAAACCAAACCGCTTTCAACTCCCGCCGCGTCCAGTCTTCGCTTTCCGCTGCGCTGCGAGCTACGACTGTCGCGCCGATGTCAAAACATGCTTGCGCTAGTCACGCTCATTCCCGTAAACCTCACACGACCATGCAATCAGTTACTCGAAATGCGAACCGCTATCTTCTCGCCGCTTCATTGGTTGTCATGGCTCTAATGGGTTTCGTTGTCGATTTGCCGGCCAGGATAGGCATGATGGAACCGCTTCATCCAATCCGCCTTTCCATCACTGACCTCGGGGCTATCGGCGATGGCCAGACGTTGAACACCACGCAGATCCAGGCCGCGATTGATCAGCTTGCGGTAAAAGGCGGTGGCAC